>JAESGJ010000198.1_pt1 | contig 26030 bp, 25 predicted proteins | sample 9266241 | NCBI WGS metagenome assembly JAESGJ01 (sample SAMN14514841, study PRJNA621669) | algae metagenome | isolation source: Brasilonema octagenarum HA4186-MV1 and co-occurring heterotrophs from wet... | place: USA: Manoa Valley, Hawaii | collected 2009-07-20 | reverse complement strand
CCTGCCGCATGATCGCGCCCGCCCTCGACGAGATCGCCGGCGCGATGGGCGACAGGGTCAAGATCGTGAAGCTGAACGTCGACGAGAGCCCGAAGACCGCCTCGAAGTACGGCGTGATGTCGATCCCGACCCTGATGATCTTCAAGGGCGGCGAGATGGCCTCCCGCCAGGTCGGCGCGGCGCCGAAGGCGAAGCTGCAGCAGTGGATCACCTCCGCGGTCTGATCGCCTCACGCGAGTTTATTTTCGAGAACGGCCGGCGAAAGCCGGCCGTTCTGCGTTGTTGGGACGTGTCCAGCGTATGACGAGTCCCAGCCATTGCCTGCCCCTCCCGCAAAGCGCGCGCGCAAATCGACATCTCTCGCTGCGATGGAGGCGCGGTCGGTCGACGAGATCCCGCGCGGCAAGGAATGGCAGTACGAGCCGAAATGGGATGGCTTTCGCTGCCTGCTGACGCGCGACGGCAGCCGCATCGATCTGCGCTCCAAATCCGGCGAGGACCTCACGCGCTATTTCCCCGAGATCGTCGCGGCCGCGCTGACGCTAAAAACCGATCGCTTCACGCTCGACGGCGAGATCGTCGTGCCGCTCGCCAAGAGCTTCTCCTTTGACGCGTTGCTGCAACGGATTCATCCGGCTGCGAGCCGGGTGAAGAAGCTCTCGCAGGAAACGCCGGCGCTCTATCTCGTCTTCGATCTGCTCGCGACGGCAAAACAGAAGCAGCTTGCCGAGAAGCCGATCGGCGAACGGCGGCCGGCGCTGGAGACTTTTGCAAAAGCCTATCTGAAGGGGAGCAGCTTCCATCTCTCGCCGGCAACGACAAGCTACGCCACCGCGAAGAAATGGCTGGCTCAGTCCGGCGGCGGCTCGGACGGCGTCATCGCCAAGCGGATCGACCTGCCCTACCAGGCCGGAAATCGCGACGGCATGCAGAAGATCAAGAAATTTCGCAGCGCCGACTGCGTGATCGGCGGCTTCCGTTATGCCTCCAACAAGATCGCCGGCCGCAACGTGGTCGGCTCCCTGCTGCTTGGACTCTACGACGATGCTGGCCTGCTGCACCATGTCGGATTCACCTCGGCGATCAAGGCGAACGAGAAGCCGGCGCTGACCGATCGGCTGGAGCCGCTGATCGGCGAGCCCGGCTTCACCGGCAACGCGCCGGGCGGACCGAGCCGCTGGTCGACCGAGCGTTCGGCCAAATGGTGCCCGCTCAGGCCGAAGCTGGTGATCGAGGTCTGCTACGATCATTTCAGCGGCGAGCGGTTTCGCCACGGCACCTCGATCCTGCGCTGGCGCCCCGACAAGGCGCCGCGGCAATGCAGCTTCGATCAGCTGAAGCAGAAGGTGGCGGATCCGATGAAGCTCTTGAAGTAATCCGCGCTCGTGCCCCGGACGCACCGCAGCGCTTCTTCGGCGATGCCGTGCAGAGCCGGGGCCCATTGCGTGCCGGGTCCCGGCTCTGCGTTGCGTCATTCCATGCCGCGCCGCGTCCGGGACACGAGAGGATCTACTTGATCCACCCCGTCGCCAGCGCGTTCGCCAGCTCCTGCTGATTGTTGCGACGGGCCAGCGCGGCCATCGCCTCGTGATCATACGCGACGTGGCGGAACGTCACCTGCCAAGCATCATTTGTGCGCTCGAGGATCGCATAGCGCGCATGCGGCGTGCCGGCTTCGACGACATGCGGATAGGGATGCTTGTCGCGAAAGCCGGGACTGCCGACGCTGCCGGGATTGACGATCAGCCGGCCATCACGCAGGCGCACGGCGCGCGCGAGATGGGTATGAGCGCAAAGGATCAACGACTGCGTGATCTCTCCTGCGATCCGCTCGATACGATCGAGCGGCGACAGCGCCACCACGCCGTCGGGATTCACGGTGTCGAGCCAGTAAACCTCGTCATTGTCGGGCGTCGCGTGACAAAGAAAGACCTGCTCGCGGAAGACACGCGCCTTCGGATGTGCGCGCAGCCAGTCGAGCTGGGCGGCGTCCAGCGCATCATAGGCGGGACGGTCCCACGAGCCCATTTTTTCCGGCGGGCGGTCGAGCAGATAGCGGTCGTGGTTGCCGAGCACGTGTGCGGCGTCGAGCCGCATCAGGATCTCGATGGTGCGGCGTGCGTCGAGCGGCCCGCTCAGCATGTCGCCGAGATTGACGATGTCGGCGATGTCAAGCGCGCGGATGTCGGCGAGGACAGCCTCCAGCGCGAGGTAATTTCCGTGGACGTCGGCAATGGCAGCAAAGCGCATTGTTGTTGTCTCTCCTCTCGTGCCGGACGCAGCGCATCACGCAGTGATGCGCTGCAGAGCCGAGGCCCATGTTGCGGCATTCCGGGTCCCGGCTCGCGCTTCGCGCGTCCGGGACACGCAAGCTCATGCAGGCGGCGTGCCGTTGATGGCGAGGACGTGACCGGCGAGATAGAGCGATCCGGTAATCAAAATGCGCGGCGGGACTTCATAGGCGAGTTTCGACAGCGCCCGCAGCGCGGCCTCGACGCCGGCGACAGTCTCGACGCGCATGCCGAGGCTGCGCGCGGCATCCGCGAGGCGATCGACCGGCATTGCGTTCTCGACGTCGGGGATCGGCACCGCGATGATGTGACGGGTGAGTCCGGCAAAATTGGCGAGAAAGCCCGGCGCATCCTTGTTGGCCATCATGCCAGCGATGACGACCAGTGGCCGCGACACCCGCTCTTCGAGGTCGCCGAGCGCGGCTGCTGCGACGCGGCCGCCTTCGGCATTATGTCCCCCGTCGAGCCAGATCTCCGAGCCCTGCGGCCCCCAGGACTGCAGCTCGCCCCAGGCGATGCGCTGCATTCGCGCCGGCCACTCGGCGCCGACGATGCCGGCTTCGAATGCGGCGTGGTTGACCTTGAAGTTCGGAAGCACGCGCAGCGTTGCGATGGCAAGTCCGGCATTGTCGAACTGGTGGCGGCCGAACAGCCGCGGCGCCGTGAGATCCATCAGGCCGCGGTCGTCGGAATAGACCAGCCGACCATGCTCGACATTGACGTGCCAGCTCTCGTTCGCCGCAAACAATGGCGCGCGCATGCGCTTGGCCTCTGCCTCGATGACCGCCATGGCCTCGCCCGCCTGCTCGGCGCAGATCACGGGCACGCCGCGCTTGATGATCGCGGCCTTCTCGCCGGCGATCGACGTCAGGGTGTCCCCGAGAAAATCCATGTGATCCATGCTGACAGGCGTGATCACGCAGGCCGCAGGGGCGTCGACCACGTTGGTCGAATCGAGCCGGCCGCCGAGGCCGACTTCGAGCAGCACGACATCGGCCGGGTTCTGCGCGAACAGATGAAACGCCGCGGCGGTCTTCAGCTCGAACAATGTCGCGGCTTCACCGGCATTGACGCGCTCGACCTCTTCCAGCGCGGCGCGCAACTCGTCGTCACCGACCAGCACGCCGCCGCCGACGCGGCCGAGCCGGAAACATTCATTGATGCGGACGAGATAGGGCGAGGTGTAGGCGTGGACACGCAGGCCCGCGGCCTCCAGCGTCGCACGCAGGTAGGCCAGCGTCGATCCCTTGCCGTTGGTGCCGGCGATGTGGATCACCGGCGGCAGCTTGCGTTCGGGATGGCCGAGCCGCTCGAGCAGGCGGTGCATCCGCTCCAGCCCGAGGTCGATACGCTTCTGATGCAGGACCGACAGCCGCCCGATCAATTCACCGAGCGGCGTCTGCGTGCTGTCGGGGGACGCGTTCACGCGTGCGGCGCAGCCGGCGCCGTTTCAGCCGCCGATACGATCTGAGCCGGGCTCGTGACGGCCTGTATCGGCTTCGACGCGCCCTCCTGCGCCGGCGCCCTGGTCAGCAGGCGACAGAGCCGCGCCAGGGTCGGGCGCAGCTCGTGGCGATGCACGACCATGTCGACCATGCCGTGATCCTTGAGGTACTCGGCGCGCTGGAAACCCTCCGGCAGCTTCTCGCGAATGGTCTGCTCGATCACGCGCGCGCCGGCAAAACCGATCAGCGCGCCGGGCTCGGCGATCTGCACGTCTCCGAGCATCGCGTAGGAGGCGGTGACGCCGCCGGTGGTCGGATTGGTCAGCACGACGATATAGGGCAGCTTGGCTTCGCGCAGCATCTGCACCGCAACGGTCGTGCGCGGCATCTGCATCAGCGACAGGATGCCTTCCTGCATGCGCGCGCCGCCTGACGCCGCGAACACGATAAACGGCGACTTCTTCTCCACCGCGAGCTCGAGCCCGCGCACGAGGGCTTCGCCCGCGGCCATGCCGAGCGAGCCGCCCATGAAGTCGAAATCCTGCACGGCGACAACGACGGCGGAGCCTTCGAGCTTGCCGTAGCCGACCTTGACCGCGTCGTTCAGGTTGGTTCGGGCGCGGGCATCCTTGATGCGGTCGACGTATTTCTTCTCGTCACGGAACTTGAGCGGATCGGGCGTAACCTCGGGCAGCGCGACGTCGTACCAGGTCTCGTTGTCGAAGATCGACTTCAGACGCGCCACCGCGCCCATGCGCATGTGGTAGTTCGAGCCGGGGATGACGAACTGGTTGGCCTCGACGTCCTTGTAGAACACGAGCTGTCCGGAATCCGGGCACTTGATCCACAGGTTCTCCGGCGTCTCCCGCCGCAGCATGTTGCGGATCTTCGGCCGGACCACGTTGGTAAGCCAGTTCATGGTTTGCTCCGATGTGCGAACCCGCCTCGCGGATCGCCTGAAGGGATATATGGCGACCGGGCCGCTGCCCGGCAAGCCGCCGTGTCGCCCGCCTTAGAGCATGATCCGGAAAAGTGTGACGCGGTTTTCCGACAAGATCATGCTCAAACCAAAGGCGAGAGCGGAATTGTGGCCTATTCCGCCGCCTGTTGCGCGCCCCTGACGCCCTGGGCCAGGGCCGCCGTCAGCTCCGCCACGGCGTTGACGGTTTTGCCGGTCGCCCGTCCCTCGGCGTCGAGGCTGTTCCTGAGCGCATCGACCAGCGCGGTGCCGACCACGGCGCCGTTGGCATGGGAGGCGATGTCGCGCGCGGTCTCCGGCGTGCGGATGCCGAAGCCGACGCACACCGGCAGCTTGGTGTGCCGCTTGATGCGGGCAACCGCCTCGCTCACGGCCGAGGAATCCGCGGTCGCAGCGCCGGTGATGCCGGTGATGGAGACGTAGTAGACGAAGCCAGAGGTGTTGGCGAGCACGGCCGGCAGGCGCTTGTCGTCGGTCGTGGGCGTGGCCAGGCGGATGAAGTTGAGGCCGGCCTTCATCGCGGGCAGGCAGAGCTCGTTGTCTTCCTCGGGCGGCAGGTCGACGATGATGAGGCCGTCGACGCCCGCGCTCTTGGCATCGACCAGGAATTTGTCGACGCCGTAGATGTAGATCGGATTGTAATAGCCCATCAGCACGATCGGCGTCGCATTGTCGTCCTTGCGGAAGCCGCGCACCAGCTCCAGCGTCTTCTTCAGCGTCATGCCGGCCTTGAGCGCGCGCAGGCCCGCAGCCTGGATCGAGGGACCATCGGCCATCGGATCGGTGAAGGGCATGCCGATCTCGATCACGTCGGCGCCCGATTTCGGCAGCGCCTTGATGATCTCGAGCGAGGTCGCGGGATCGGGATCGCCGGCCATCAGGAAGGTGACGAAGGCCGAGCGGCCTTGTTTCGCGAGCTCGGCAAAACGGGTGTCGATACGCGTGGTCACTTGCTCTTGCCCCTCAGGATGTCGCCGACCTGCGGGACGTCCTTGTCGCCGCGGCCGGAGAGGTTGACGACCATCAGGTGATCTCTCGGCCGCTTCGGCGCGAGCTCCAACACCTTGGCGATGGCGTGCGCGGGTTCGAGCGCGGGGATGATGCCTTCCAGCTTCGACAGCAGCTGGAACGCGGCGAGCGCTTCATCATCGGTCGCGGAAAGATAGTTCACGCGGCCGACCTCGTGCAGCCAGGAATGCTCGGGGCCGATCCCGGGATAGTCGAGGCCGGCCGAGATCGAATGCGCGTCCTGGATCTGGCCGTCGGCATCCATCAGCAGATAGGTGCGGTTGCCGTGCAGCACGCCGGGACGGCCGCCCGCGATCGAGGCCGCGTGGAGCTGCGTCAGTCCATGACCCGCGGCTTCGACGCCGAAGATCTCGACCGAGGGATCGTCGAGGAACGGGTGGAACAGGCCCATCGCATTCGAGCCGCCGCCGATGCAGGCGACCAGCGAATCCGGCAGGCGGCCCTCGATCTCCTGCATCTGCGCCTTGGTCTCGTTGCCGATGATCGACTGGAAGTCGCGCACCAGTGTCGGATAGGGATGCGGGCCTGCGACCGTGCCGATGCAGTAGAAGGTGTTGTGCACGTTGGTGACCCAGTCGCGCAGCGCCTCGTTCATGGCGTCCTTCAGCGTGCGCGTGCCCGACTGCACCGGCATCACCGTGGCGCCCAGCATCTCCATGCGGATCACGTTGGGCTGCTGACGCTCGACGTCGACGGCGCCCATGTAGACGATGCATTCGAGCCCGAAGCGCGCGCACAGCGTCGCGGTGGCGACACCGTGCTGGCCGGCACCGGTCTCGGCGATGATGCGCTTCTTGCCCATGCGCCGCGCCAGCATGATCTGGCCGAGCACGTTGTTCACCTTGTGCGAGCCGGTGTGGTTGAGCTCTTCGCGCTTCAGATAGATCCTGGCGCCGCCGAGATGCTCGGTCAGGCGCTCTGCGAAATACAGCGGCGAGGGCCGGCCGACATAGTTCTTGAGATAGCCGTTCATCTCGGCCTGGAAGGCCGGATCGGCCTTGGCCTCGGTGTAGGCCTTCTCCAGATCGAGGATCAGCGGCATCAGGGTTTCGGCGACGAAGCGGCCGCCGAAGATGCCGAAATGGCCGCGATCGTCGGGGCCGCTGCGATAGGAATTGGGTTTGGCGATGTTCATCGAACACTCAACTCTTGGCTGGCGCGCGCGGCGCGAATGAAGGCCTTGATCATCTCGGGATCCTTCACGCCGGGGGCGCTCTCGACACCGGAGGACACGTCGACGCCACCCGCGCCGGTGACGCGAAGAGCCTCGGCGACGTTCTGCGCATGAAGGCCGCCTGAAACCATATACGGTAGCTTGAGCTCGAGGTTTCCGAGCAGGCGCCAATCGAAGGGCGTACCGAGGCCGCCGGGCCGCGTCGCGTCTTTCGGTGGTCGCGCGTCGAACAGGATGCGGTCGGCGACCGCCGTGTAGCCGGGCAGCACGGCAAGATCCGCAGCGACCTCGACCGGGACCGCCTTCATCACCGGGCGGCCAAAGCGCTGCTTGATGTCGCGCAGCCGCGCCACGCTCTCCTTGCCGTGCAGCTGGAAAATGTCCGGCGACAGCGCGTCCATGATGTTGTCGAGTGACGCGTCGTCGGCATCGACGGTGAGCGCCACCTTGAGCGCGCGCCCCTTCGCCTGGCGTCCGAGCTCCCGGCCGAGCTCCAGCGACACATGCCGCGGCGAAGGCGGAAAGAACACGAACCCCACCATATCCGCACCCGCCTCGAGCGCCGTTTGAAGCGTCTCGCGCGTGGTCAGACCGCAGATTTTGACGAGCAGGGACATGGGCTCAAAGCAAAGGAAGGCCGCAAGGGACGGCCGGAAAACGGGGTTTTCGGTCGGGCCGCTTCTACAACGTCGCGCGCTGCTTGTCTCGCCCGATGGGCCCGTAAAGCCCGACCCCGGAGGGAACGGGAAGCCGCTGCGAAGCCGGCCTTGCTGCGGCCGCCTGGGCCCGCAAATCGGCCAGTTCGACCCTGGCAGCCCGTGAATCCGCCTCGTGGCGGCGCGCAGCGCGGCGCCAGTGCCGCTGCCCGAGCCAGACGGCACAGCCGCCGGCGAAGACGCCGAGGGCGGCGACCAGGATCAGGAGCATGAACAGCGGCAGCGTCGCCGACATGGACGGATCGTTCGCGATGAAGGGATCGAACGAAACCGTGACAAAGTGACGGTTGGCAACGGCGAAGGCCACCAGGATCAGGCCCAGCGGAATCACGATCAGCGCGGTCAGGAACTTTCTCATCGCGATCGCTCGTCTTGAATCAAGCTTGCGGCCGCATCATGCGGCTATCGGTTAAACCCCGACGTCGACATCCTCAGTCGGGCGCGCCGGGATCCGGATGGTCACGGTTCAGCCGCTCGCGCATTTCCTTGCCGGTCTTGAAGAACGGAACGCTCTTCTGATCGACAGGCACATGAGCGCCGGTGCGTGGATTGCGCCCGGCACGTGCAGGGCGATGCTTGACCGAGAAAGCACCGAAGCCGCGCAGCTCGACGCGGTCACCGCGCGCGAGCGCCGCTACGATCTCTTCGAGAATCGCATTCACAATGTTCTCGACATCCCGCTGGTACAGATGCGGGTTGTGCTCGGCGATACGCTGAACAAGTTCGGATTTGATCATCGAGAGATAGGACCCGGGAGCGTGCGGATGACCATTTCCGTGAAAATACCTTGATCTGTCAAGACGCTAAATCAAGATTGAGTATCGTGAAAATGCGTGACAAATGCCGAAAAAGCGGGCTGACCCGATGCCCGTCAGACGGGAAAACCATCAGGCGCTCGCCCAGCCCCGTCAATTCGAGGCGGCCGGTTGCCACAGGGCGAGCATTCCATCCATTCCGAACCGATCGACCGCCTGCGCGACGCCGGTTTGGCCGATTTGATGCGCAATCGAGCCCAAACCAAGCGCTTCCAGCGTAACGGCAGCCGCCGTCTTGAGGAACGGCAGATCGCCAAAGCGCGGCTGGAGCTTGTAGTCGCGCACCGGAAGACCCTTCTTGACGCTCTTCTGCTCGACCAGCCAGGTCACCGCGGTCTTCTCGTCGCCGATCTGATCGATCAGCTTGAGATCGATCGCCTGGCGTCCGGTGAAGACGCGGCCATCAGCCACTTTCTCGAGCTGCGTGTCATCCATGCCACGCCGTTCCTTCACCAGTCCCTTGAACCAGGCGTAGGAATCCTTCACCAGCGCATCGAGGGCAGCCCGCGCTTCGGGACTGGTCGGCTCGAAACCGTTGGGCGCGGCCTTCAGCGGCGACGATTTCACCTCCTCGACCTTGACGCCGATGGTCTTCAGCAGCTCGCTGACGTTGGGATATTGGAACAGCACGCCGATTGACCCGACCAGCGAGCTCTGCTGGGCGATGATGTGGTCGCTGGCAATCGCCGTGATGTAGCCCCCGGAGGCAGCCAGGCCCTCGACCACCACGACCAGCGGCTTCTTCGCCTTGAGCCGGACAAGCGAATCGTAGAGCTGCTCGGAGCCGGCGGTGGTGCCACCCGGCGAGTTGATATGAACGATGACGGCCGCGGCCTGCGAATTCTCCAGCCGCTCCAGCGCCTGCGTACGATCGGAATCGCTGCGGATCAGGCCCTCGATCTGGACCCGCGCGATCGAGCCGGCGGAGGCGAAGGTGCCGCGCGCGCCGGGTGTCGCGATCAGCGCAAAGCTCGCAATCGCCGCGATCGCGATCAGCGCAGCCATCACGCGCCAGAACGTCAGCTTGCGGCGGATCCTGCGGCGATCGACGATGATGTCCGAATCGAGCGACATCGAGATATCTCCAAATGAAAGGCCGGACGCGTTGTGCCCTCACAGCGTGACCAACGGCTTATCTGGATACATCAATTGCGGCGTAATTTGAAGAAAACAAGGCCTGCGGCCACTTGGCCAAATCCTCCGCAAAGGCGTTGACCGATATTCCAGGGAGAAGTTGTCGCGCGCGTTGGCAACCATGCAGGCTCGCCAATCTCGATCCTGTCTATGGGCCCGGTCTCGCGCTTCGCGCGCTTCGGGACGACAGCAGAGCATGGCACAACAAAAAAGCCCCGGCTCGCGCCGGGGCTTCGATGCAGCGAATGCGATTCGCTTACTTGCTGTCGCGGTTCTTGAGCGCGGTGCCCAGGATGTCGCCGAGCGTTGCTCCCGAATCGGAGGAGCCGTACTGCGCGATGGCTTCCTTCTCTTCGGCAACTTCGAGCGCCTTGATCGACACCTGGACCTTGCGGGCCTTCTTGTCGAACTGGATCACGCGGGCATCGACCTTCTCACCGACGGCAAAGCGTTCGGCGCGCTGGTCGTTGCGGTCACGGGCGAGCTCCGAGCGCTTGACGAAGGTGGTGAAGTCGGTACCGGCGATCTTCACCTCGATACCGCTCTCCTTCACTTCGAGCACTTCGCAGGTCACGACCGCGCCCTTCTTGACATCGCCCGGCTCGGCGAAGGGGTCGCCTTCGAGCTGCTTGATGCCGAGCGAGATGCGCTCCTTCTCGACGTCCACATCGAGCACCACGGCCTTCACCATGTCGCCCTTCTTGTAGTTGTCGATCACCTGCTCGCCCGGAAGCTTCCAGTCGAGGTCGGAGAGATGGACCATGCCGTCGACGTCGCCTTCGAGACCCAGGAACAGACCGAACTCGGTCTTGTTCTTGACCTCGCCCTCGACCGTCGAACCGGTCGGGTGACCTTCGACGAAGACCTCCCAAGGGTTGCGCATGGTCTGCTTGAGGCCGAGCGAAATGCGGCGCTTGACGGAATCGACTTCCAGCACCTGCACTTCGACTTCCTGCGAGGTCGAAACGATCTTGCCGGGGTGCATGTTCTTCTTGGTCCACGACATCTCGGAGACGTGGATCAGGCCTTCGATGCCCGGCTCGAGCTCGACGAACGCACCGTAGTCGGTGATGTTGGTGACGCGACCGGTGAAGCGGGCACCCAGCGGGTACTTGGCTTCGATGCCCTGCCACGGATCGTCCAGCAGCTGCTTCATGCCCAGCGAGATGCGGTGCGTCTCGTGGTTGATCTTGATGATCTTGACCTTCACGGTCTGGCCGATCGAGAGCACCTCGGTCGGGTGGTTGACGCGGCGCCATGCGATGTCGGTGACGTGCAGCAGGCCGTCGATGCCGCCGAGATCAACGAACGCACCGTAATCGGTGATGTTCTTGACCACGCCGTCGATGACCTGACCCTCTTCGAGGTTCTGCACCAGCTCCTGACGCTGCTCGGCGCGGGTCTCTTCGAGAACCGTGCGGCGGGACACGACGATGTTGCCGCGGCGGCGGTCCATCTTGAGGATCTGGAACGGCTGCGAGTTGTTCATCAGCGGCGCAACGTCGCGGATCGGACGGATGTCGACCTGCGAGCGCGGCAGGAAGGCCACGGCACCGTCGAGGTCGACGGTGAAGCCGCCCTTGACCTGGTTGAAGATGACGCCGTTGACCTTCTCGTTGTTCTGGAAGGCCTTCTCGAGCTTGCCCCAGCTCTCTTCGCGGCGCGCCTTGTCGCGCGACAGCACGGCTTCGCCGAGCGCGTTCTCGATCCGATCGAGGAACACTTCGACCTCGTCGCCGACCTTCAGGTCGGACTCACGGCCGGGGCCGGAAAATTCACGCAGGGCGACGCGGCCCTCGGTCTTCAGGCCGACGTCGATGACGGCCATGTCCTTTTCAATTGCAACCACCTTGCCCTTGATGACGGAGCTTTCCTGCAGGTTGCCACCTGCGAAAGACTCGTCGAGCATCGCGGCGAAATCGTCGCGCGACGGGCTATAGGTATCAGCAGAAGTCGAAGCCATTTGTTCTCCATTTGCGGATGTCGTGCCGGCCGTTGGGTTCATGGGCGCATCGCACACGCAGTGTCGGAAGGTCCGCAAAACCTTCGAGCGACCGCTCGCTGCTCCGGCCTGAGAGGCGAAACAGCGGAAGCGGGCCGGCTGGGCCCGCGCGTTCGATACGTGGAAATCTTATGTCCGGAGCCTGGATCGCGTCGGGCCCGAACAGGGGACCGAGGTATCGACCTCAAAGAGCGGGAGCGGGCACTTCCTCCAATGACGGCGGCGGCTTAACCCCGCGACCGGCCCGCTCGGACGGCCTCGATAATGTCGATGGCGGCCCGGACGCCGCCTTCTATATCCAGTTGGGAGTTATCTAGCAAGTAAGCATCGGCGGCCGGCTTCAGGGGGGCAATCGGCCGGTTCTGGTCACGTTCGTCGCGCTGCATGATGTCGGCGAGCACGGCCGCTTCGTCCGCCTCCTCGCCCCGTGCCAGTGCTTCCATGGTCCGGCGGCGGGCCCGGACCTTGGGATCGGCAACGACGAAGATCTTCACGTCGGCATGCGGGCAGATCACCGTTCCAATGTCGCGGCCGTCCAGCACGGCGCCGGGCGGATCGGCGGCGAATTGCCGTTGAAAATTCACCAGGGCCTCGCGGACCCGCGGGAACGCCGAGACGATCGAGGCGCCCTCGCCGGCCTTCTGGGTCTTCAGGGCCGGATTGCCGAATTTCTCGGGATCGAGTTCCAGCGCCGCCGCGACCGCGGCCTCCTCGTCCCGGAGATCGCGGCCGGACTGCATCAGGGCATAAGCCACCGCGCGGTAGATCACGCCGGTATCGAGATGACGATAGCCGTAATGGTGCGCGAGACGCTTGCCGAGCGTCCCCTTGCCTGAGGCCGCGGGCCCGTCGATGGCGATGATCATGAAAACTCGGCCCCTAGCGAACGCATCATCGGAATGAAGTTCGGGAAACTGGTGGCGATGAAGGCGGTGTCATCGACGGTCACCGGCTGATCGGAGGCGCAGCCCATCACCAGGGCGGACATCGCGATGCGATGGTCCATATGGGTGGCGACAGTTCCGCCGCCGGGGACGTGACCGCGGCCTTCGACGATCAGGTCGTCGCCGGAGACCTCGACCTTCACGCCGTTGACGCGCAGCATGGCGGCGGTGGCCTCCAGGCGATCCGATTCCTTGACGCGCAGCTCCTGCAGGCCGCGCATGATCGTCGTGCCCTCGGCGAAAGCGGCTGCCACCGCCAGCACCAGATATTCATCGATCATCGAAGGCGCGCGCTCCGGCGGTACGTCGACGCCGCGCAGCTTCGAGGCGCGTACACGCAAACGCGCCATCGGCTCGCCGGCATCGCCGCGAACCTCGCTCTCCTCGATGAAGCCGCCCATTTCGCGCAGCGTTGTAAACAGGCCGGTGCGCAGCGGATTGGTCATGACGTCGGTCAGCACGATATCGGAGCCCTCGACGATCAACGCGGCGACGATCGGGAACGCCGCGGAGGAGGGATCGGCGGGCACAACGACGGTGGCGCCATGCAGCTCGGGCTGGCCGACCAGTGTGATCTTGCGGCCATGCGTGCCCTCGCGCGTGGAAATGATATCGGCGCCAAAATGCTTGAGCATCAGCTCGGTGTGGTCGCGGCTGGCCTCGCTCTCGATCACGGTCGTGGTGCCGGGCGCGGCGAGACCCGCCAGCAGCACCGCCGATTTGATCTGGGCCGAGGCGACGGGGGTCTGGTAGGTGATCGGCAGCGGATCGCGCGCGCCTTGAAGTGTCAGGGGCAAACGGCCGCCCTCGCCACCGGCGATGACCCTGGCGCCCATCTTTTCCAGGGGATCGAGAATCCGGCGCATCGGGCGGCTGCGCAGCGAGGCGTCGCCGTCGAACACCGCAGAGATCGGGCAGCCGGCGACGGCGCCCATCACCAGCCGGCAGCCGGTCCCGGAGTTCCCGAAATCCAAGGGAGCCTTGGGCTGGGCGAAGCCGGCGACGCCCACGCCCTGCACCTTCCAGGCAAAATCGCCGTTTCGCTCCACGGTGGCGCCCAGCGCCTGCATCGATTTGGCGGTGTTGAGGACGTCCTCGCCCTCCAGCAGGCCCGAAATCCTGGTCTCGCCCACCGCGAGCGCGCCCAGGATGAGGGCGCGATGGGAGATCGACTTGTCCCCGGGCACCCGTACTTTCCCGGTCAGGGGCCCGCTGGCGCGAGCCTGGAGCGGCCTCGTTTGGTCGGAATGGGTCACGATCGTGTCCTTGGATGTGCCCTCGAGGGGGCCCGGCGCAGGTACCACATGGTCAGCACCTCGTCACGGGCATGTCGTTCTCCCGTAATGCGCTATTGACAGCGGCCCGCCAACTAGCCAAGTGAAACACCGCTTTTTCAGACATTCCCAGGATTCCTGCCGTGGCCAAGTCAGAACTCGGAACCAAACGTATTTGCCCGACCACGGGCAAGAAGTTCTACGACCTCAACAAGAATCCGGTGATCTCGCCCTATACCGGCGAAGTCGTGCCGATCGCCCCCGTCGCGCCCGCACGCGTGCCTCGCGGCGCCGAAGCCCGGCACGCGGCAACGGCGGACGCCACGCCGGAGCCGGCAGAGGTCGAAGAGGTCTCGCTCGAGGAGGCCGACGCCGAGGAAAACAGCGGCAAGGTCAAGGCCGTGGTGCCCGAATCCGAGGACGATATCGAGGTCGACGAGACCCTCGATGACGACGATGACGATGATTCGACCTTCATTGCCGACGAAGAAGAGGGCGATGAGGACGTGACCGACATCATTGGTGATGTCGGAGGTGATGAAGAGACTTGAGATCGGCCCTGATCTGTGAAAAAGGGTGCACCGCGCGAGTCACCAGGGCTCGCCGGTGCGGGTGATCCATCAGGATCCCCACAAGGACTAAGGGGCCATAGCTCAGCTGGGAGAGCGCTTGCATGGCATGCAAGAGGTCGGCGGTTCGATCCCGCCTGGCTCCACCACGCTTCGCCCTTCGGGCTACGCGTGGCGCAGCCGCGCGGAGCCTGAAGGGTGAAGCGTGGTGTCCGGCGAAGCCCGAAGGGCGAAGACGGACTGGTGAGTATCCCGCCTAACGACGACCCGGGCGACACCATCAATGTGGTACGTCTACATCCTTCGCAGCATCGAATTTCCCGATCAGGAATACGTCGGCGCCACCGAGAATTTGAAGCGGCGCATTCCGCAACATAATGCCGGCAAATCCAGTCACACCGCCAAATACAAGCCGTGGAAGCCGATCTGGTTCTGCGCCTTCCCAGACAAGCATAAAGCGCTCGCGTTCGAGGCGTACCTGAAGTCACACTCAGGCCGCGCCTTCACGAAAAAGCGGTTGGCCTAAGCCCCCCTACTCCCCGATCACCGCATTCAGCCGATCCCGCAGCGCGACGATCTCGTCCTTCATCGCGACCAGCTCCGACGCCGAGCAGTCCGACGCTGCCAGGATCGATTGCGGCACGGCGCGCGCCTTGTCCTTCAGCGCATGCCCTTGCGGGGTCAGCGCGATCAGGACCTGGCGTTCGTCCTCGCTGCTGCGCGTGCGCCTCACGAGATGCGCGGCCTCCAGGCGCTTGAGCAGGGGCGTCAGCGTGCCCGAATCCAGAAACAGCTTCTCGCCGATGTCCTTGACCGGCACGTCGTCGCGCTCCCACAGCACCAGCATGACCAGATATTGCGGATAGGTCAGGCCGAGCCGGTCCAACAGCGGCTTGTAGACGCGGTTGAAGGCGTGCGCGGCCGAATAGACCGCGAAGCAGATCTGGTTGTCGAGCCGCAGCGGGGCGTCCGCTGCCGAATGTTTTCGAGGCATGGCGAATCTCGCGGGATGTCCTCTCATTCTGGGCCCGGCGGGCGGCACATTCAATTGCGAACAATTAAATGTGAGACACTCCAATTTCGATTGCGCGCAATCTAATTGTCTGCGATAGAGATTGCACCCCAACCGGACGACCGAGGAGACGACAATGTCCGTGAATGTCCTCTACAAGACCAGCGCCAAGGCCACCGGCGGCCGCGACGGCCATGCCGCGACCCTCGACGGCGCGCTCGACGTCAAGCTCACCACGCCGAAGGAGCTCGGCGGCGGCGGTGGCGCCGGCAACAATCCCGAGCAGCTGTTCGCGGCCGGCTATGCCGCCTGCTTCATCGGCGCGATGAAGTTCGTATCGTCGCAGGGCGGGCCGAAGGTGCCTGCTGATGCCTCCGTGACCTCGACCGTCGGCATCGGCCCGCGCTCCGAGGGCGGCTTCGGCCTCGATATCGATCTCGCCGTCTCGCTGCCGGGCCTCGCCCGCGCGGAGGCCGAGGCGCTGGTCGAGAAGGCGCACCAGGTGTGCCCGTACTCCAATGCCACGCGCGGCAATGTCGACGTTCGCCTGACGGTCGTCTGATCGAAGGGGCGGATTGGCTGGCCCGGGATCCCCCTCGGGCCGGCCGCTGCCATTTGCCATGTCGCGGCATGCGGTATGGGCCTGCATGACCCCCTACGCTCGGCGCCATTGCTGGCATCGGGAAACCTCGCTAGGCCTGCGATCAAATGACCGACACAGGGAAAGCGAAGGCATGACTGAAGCCGCCAGTTCTGAAGCCGCATTGGGCGCAATGAGCGGATTGCGCGTCATCGATCTCACGCGCGTGCTCGGCGGTCCCTACTGCACCCAGATTCTCGCCGACCACGGCGCCGACGTGATCAAGGTCGAGCCGCCCGCGGGCGACGAGGTGCGCGACTGGGGTCCTCCGTTCCACGACGAGGACGCGGCCTATTTCATCGGCATCAACCGCAACAAGCGTTCGATCGGCCTCGACCTCGCCTCCGAGGGCGGCCGCATCGTGCTGCTCAAGATGCTGGAGACGGCCGACGTCCTGATCGAGAATTTCAAGCCGGGCACGCTGGAGAAATGGGGGATCGGCAACGACGTCCTCAGCAAGAAATTTCCGCGCCTCGTGCATTGCCGGATCTGCGGCTTCGGCGCCGACGGCCCGCGCGGCGGCAATCCCGGCTATGACGCGATCATCCAGGCAATGACCGGCATGATCGCCGCGACCGGCTCGCCCGAGAGCGGACCGATGCGGATCGGCGTGCCCCTGGTCGACATCGGCACCGGCCTCTACGCGGCGATCGGCATCCTGATGGCGCTGTCGGAGCGGCAGCGCTCCGGCAAGGGCCAGTTCCTGGAGACGACGCTGTACGAGACCGGCCTCGCCATCATGCATCCCCACACCGCGAATTACTTCATGCACGGCAAGCCGCCGTCGCTCACCGGCAACGAGCATCCCAACCTCGTGCCGTATGCGATCTTCCCGACCAAGACCGACAACATCTTCATCGGCGTCGGCAATGACGGCACCTTCCGCAAGCTGGCCAAGGAGATCGGCAAGCCCGAGCTCGGCACCGATCCACGTTTCGCCCGCAACAAGGACCGCATCGCCAACCGCGAGGCGCTGCGCGCCGAGCTTGCCGCCGTGTTCAGCCAGCACGAGGCCGAGCCGCTGTGCAATCGCCTGCTTGCCGCAGGCCTGCCTGCAGGGCCCGTGCAGAAGATCGACCAGGCCTTGCAGAACCCGCACACCATCGCGCGCGGCGATATTATCGAGAAGGACTGGTACAAGGGCGTGGCATCGCCGATCCGGCTTGACCGCAGCAAGCCGAGCCTGCGCCGCCTGCCGCCGAAATTCAGCCAGCACTCGGCGGAAGTGCTGGGCGAGTTCGGCTACTCCAAGGCCGAGATCGACGCCATGGTCGAGAAGGGCACCGTCTGCGGCCCCGAGCGCAAGCGCTAGAGGGCACCACCTCCGTCCAGTGAATGATGCCGCACTGCGGCGCGGGCACGATAGTGCACCGCGAACGCAGGCGGCTGCCTGCTTCGTCTTCGCCTATTTGACGACTTCCCATTTAGCAGCGCTTGCTGCTTTCGTTTCTCCCGCTTACACAGTCATGTGAACGTCATATGGCGCTGCTAGCGCAAGCGCTTCTTTTGACGGCCCAAGGGAGGTTTACTTGATGGCTCTTCGACATTTTGGCGCGGCTACCGCAATTGCACTCACGGTCGGCATGACGGCGTCGCCCGCGCTGGCCGTGACGGAAATCCAGTGGTGGCACGCGATGACCGGCGCCAACAACGACGTCATCGTCAAGCTCGCCAACGACTTCAACGCGGCGCAGAGCGACTACAAGGTCGTCCCGACCTACAAGGGCAATTACGCCGACACCATGAATGCGGGCATCGCGGCGTTCCGTGCCGGCAACGCGCCGCACATCATGCAGGTGTTCGAGGTCGGCACCGCCACCATGATGGCCGCGACCGGCGCCGTGAAGCCGGTCTACAAGCTGATGGCCGACGCCGGCGAGAAGTTCGATCCCAAGATCTACCTGCCCGCCATCACCGGCTACTACTCGACCTCGAAGGGCGAGATGCTGTCCTTCCCGTTCAACTCGTCGTCGACCGTCATGTGGGTCAATCTCGACGAGCTGAAGAAGGCGAACGTCGAAATCCCGAAGACCTGGCCCGAAACCTTCGAAGCCGCCAAGAAGCTGCACGACAACGGTCATCCGACCTGCGGCTTCTCCGGCTCCTGGGTCACCTGGGTCAATCTCGAGCAGCTCTCCGCCTGGCACAACGTCCCGCTCGCCACCAAGGCCAACGGCCTCGACGGCTTCGACACCAAGCTCGAGTTCAACGGACCGCTCCAGGTCAAGCATCTCGAGAAGCTGGTCGAGCTCCAGAAGGACAAGACCTACGACTATGCCGGTCGCACCAACACCGGCGAAGGCCGCTTCACGTCGGGCGAATGTCCGATCTACCTGACCTCGTCGGCGTTCTTCGGCAACGTCAAGGCGCAGGCCAAGTTCAACTTCACCGCGGTGCCGATGCCGTATTATCCGGATATCAAGGGCGCGCCGCAGAACTCGATCATCGGCGGCGCTTCGCTCTGGGTCATGGGCGGCAAGCCGGCCGACGAATACAAGGGCGTCGCAAAATTCCTGACCTTCCTCTCGGACACCGATCGCCAAGTCTACATCCACAAGGCCTCGGGCTATCTGCCGATCACCAAGGCAGCCTATGAGAAGGCCAAGGCCGAGGGCTTCTACAAGGACCAGCCCTATCTCGAGACCCCGCTGCTCGAGCTGACCAACAAGGAGCCGACCGAAAATTCCCGCGGCTTGCGTCTCGGCAACATGGTCCAGCTGCGCGACGTCTGGTCGGAAGAGATCGAGCAGGCGCTGGCCGGCAAGAAGACCGCCAAGCAGGCGCTGGATGCCGCCGTCGAGCGCGGCAACACCACGCTGCGCCAGTTTGAAAAGACCGCCGTGAAATAAGGCGACGGACGGCAGGCCGGCCAAGCCGGCCTGCCGCTCCTGCGGGCATCATGCAAAAGCAAGCCATCTTCCAATCGAAGCTGTTGCCTTACGCGCTGGTTGCGCCGCAGCTCGCGATCGTCCTGATTTTCTTCTACTGGCCGGCCCTGCAGGCCGTGATCCAGTCCTTCCTGCTGCAGGACGCCTTCGGTCTCTCGACCACCTTCGTCTGGTTCGACAACTACATCGAGCTGTTCAGGGATCCCGCCTACTTCGAGTCGATCGTCCGGACCTTCGTCTTCTCGTTCGCGATCGCCGTCTCGTCGCTGTCCTTTGCGCTGCTGCTCGCCGTCATGGCGGACAAGCCGCTGCGCGGCTCGGTGCTGTACCGAACCCTCCTGATCTGGCCGTATGCGGTGGCGCCGCCGGTCGTCGGCGTGCTCTGGATCTTCATGTTGCATCCCTCGCTGGGCATCATCGCGCGCTATCTGCGCGCGATGGGGGTCGACTGGAATCCGCTGCTCGACGGCGACCAGGCGGCAACGCTGATCATCCTCGCCGCCGCATGGAAGCAGATCTCGTATAATTTCCTGTTCTTCCTTGCCGGCCTGCAGGCGATCCCGAAAAGCGTGCTCGAAGCCGCCGCGATCGACGGTGCGCGTCCGATGCGCCGGTTCTGGACCGTGACCTTCCCTCTGCTGTCGCCGACCATCTTCTTCCTGCTGGTCGTCAACATCGTCTACGCCTTCTTCGACACGTTCGGCATCATCGACACCATGACCCGCGGCGGTCCCGGCACCTCAACGGTGACGCTGGTCTACAAGGTCTATTCCGACGGCCTGCTCGGCGGCAATCTCGGCAGCTCCGCGGCGCAATCGGTGATCCTGATGATCATGGTCATCGTGCTGACGGGAATCCAGTTCCGCTTCGTCGAACGCAAGGTGACTTACTGATGGTCGAGGAAGAGGGCTTTCGACGCTACATCGCCCACATCATTCTCTGGATCGGAATCGCGATCGTCGCCTTCCCGGTCTACATCGCGTTCATCGCCTCGACCCAGGACAACGCCCTGATCGCCAACGGGCAGATGTCGCTGCTACCGGGCGGCCATTTCTTCGAGACCTATTATCAAACCATCTTCGTCGGCACGAGCGGCTCGACCCGCGAACCGGTCGGCAACATGATGCTGAACTCGCTGGTGATGGCGCTGCTGATCGCGGTCGGCAAGATCGCGATCTCGATCATCTCGGCCTACGCGATCGTGTATTTCCGCTTCCCGTTCCGGATGCCGATCTTCTGGATCATCTTCATCACCCTGATGCTGCCGGTCGAGGTCCGCATCTATCCGACCTACAAGATCGTCGCCGACCTGCACATGCTCGACAGCTATGCGGGCCTGGCGCTGCCGCTGATCGCCTCGGCTACCGCGACGCTGCTGTTCCGGCAATTCTTCATGACGGTGCCGGACGAACTCCTGGAGGCCTCGCGCATCGACGGTGCAGGTCCCCTGCGCTTCTTCTGGGATACGCTGCTGCCGCTGTCGCGCACCAACATGGCGGCGCTGTTCGTGATCCTGTTCATCCTCGGCTGGAATCAATATCTCTGGCCGCTGCTGATCACGACCCGCGACGACATGCAGACCATCCAGGTCGGCATCCGCAAGATGATCACCACCACCGACGCGCTGACCGAATGGCCGATCGTGATGGCGACCGCCGTGCTGGCCATGCTGCCGCCGGTGTTCGTCGTCGTCGTGATGCAGAAACTGTTCGTGCGCGGACTGGTCGAGACGGAAAAGTAACAAGCGAGTTTTCATGGCTAACGTCACCCTGCGCAACGTCCGCAAGACCTATCCCGGCGGCTTCGAAGCCATCAAGGGCGTCAACGTCGACGTCGGCGACGGACAGTTCTGCGTGCTGGTCGGGCCCTCCGGCTGCGGCAAGTCCACGCTGCTGCGCATGGTCGCCGGTCTCGAAACCGTCACCGGCGGCGAGATCGACATCGGCGGTCGTATCGTCAACCAGATCGAGCCCGCCGATCGCGACATCGCGATGGTGTTTCAGAACTACGCGCTCTATCCGCATATGAGCGTCTTCAACAACATGGCCTACGGCCTGCGCAACCGCGGCATGAAGGAGGCCGAGATCAAGTCGCGCGTCGACGAAGCCGCGCGCGTGCTCGAGCTCACCTCGATGCTGGATCGCAAGCCGCGCCAGCTCTCCGGCGGCCAGCGCCAGCGCGTCGCCATGGGCCGCGCCATCGTGCGCCAGCCGAAGGTGTTCCTGTTCGACGAACCGCTGTCGAACCTCGATGCCAAACTCCGCATCGCGATGCGCGTCGAGATCCGCAAACTGCAGCGCCGGCTCAACACCACGTCGATCTACGTCACCCACGACCAGCTCGAGGCGATGACGCTCGCCGACATTCTCGTGGTGATGAACGGCGGCCAGGTCGAGCAGGTCGGCAATCCGCTGGCGATCTACGAAAAGCCGGCAACGACTTTCGTCGCCTCCTTCATCGGCGCTCCCCCGATGAATCTGATGGCGACGCGGCCCGAGGAGATCAGATCGCAGCTTGCGGGCAGCGCGGCGGCTGACGCCGGCATCCTCGGCATCCGTCCGGAAGATCTCGTCATCACCGACCAGACCCCGGACGGCGGCGTCGCGTTGCCGCTGACGGTGGAGGCGATCGAGCGCGTCGGCGCCGAAACCTTCATCTACGGCTCGCGCGAGCCGGAAGAGCAGCGTGTCGCCGCCACGCCCGGCGAGCTGCCGCCCGGCGAGATCATCGTCCGCGTTCCCGGCACCGAGGCTCCCGCGATCGGCGCGAAAATCCGCGTCGCGGCGCTGCGCAACAAGCTGCATCTGTTCAGCGGCGACGGCCGCACGCGGCTCGAAGCCTGAGGGTTGCGAAGCCCATCACCCAAAAAATGCGAAAACAACCCCATGCACAGTAGATGGGGCGTTGTTTTCGTTGAAGAAAAGTCCGCGCCAGAGGCGTCATGCCCGGGCTTGTCCCGCCTGCGCGGCCGAAGCCGCTTCGGCGCGGCGACGGCCCCGGGCATTCACGTTTTCGGTGCAACGAGCAAGGTCATGGATGGCCGATTTCCGAGCACCCGACTGTGCGATGCGCCGATCCACAGCAGCACGGCTACCTGCTTGAACCGACACGGGAACGTGCCCATATTGCTGATCAAGGGGTGCCACTACGGGCCCTGATGCACCAAAGTCGCTTTGCGAGGACTTTGTAAACTATGTCTCGTGTTCCAACGTTATCCAGTCCGTTCCTTCTGGGCTTCGACGAGATTGAGCGCGTGCTCGATCGCGTCGTCAAAGGCGCCGACGGCTACCCTCCCTACAATATCGAGAGGTGCGGCAGCGCGGACGGCCAGCCCGAACGGTTGCGTATCACGCTGGCGGTCGCCGGATTCACGCGCGACCAACTCGATGTAACCATTGAGGAAAACCAGCTCGTGATCCGCGGGCGTCAGCAGGACGACAAGACCCGGCAATACATCCATCGCGGGATCGCCGCGCGCCACTTCCAGCGCACGTTCGTGCTGGCGGAGGGGATGCTGGTGCTGGGTGCGGATCTGAAGAACGGGTTGTTGTCGATCGATCTGGCCCGGCCTGAGCCGGAGAGGATCGTTAAGACAATCGCTATCAATGAGCACGAATAATGGAACGAGTAGCGGACTCGACCGCTTAGTGTTCCAGAGGAGTCGAGACCATGAGTGAAGGTCACGTTGCGTTCGAATACGAAGCCAAGAGTGTCTCTCCGGAGACGCTGGCAACCCTCGGCGAAGGCCATATCGCCTATGTGAAGCAGATCCGCTCGGAAGACGTGCCGGGCCTGTTTCCAGAAGCGCCGAAAATCGCGCCGGGCCTCAAGCTTTTCGCGCTCCACGCCGCGGATGGCACGCCGATCATGCTGACCGACAGCCGCGAAGCCGCGGTCGCCAACGCCTGGAGCAACGAGCTGCAAGCCGTGAGCGTGCACTAAGCGCGCAAGCTTCGAACGAATAGGGTTTCAAACGGGCATGCCTTCGAACGAAGGCGTGCCCGTTTTCATTTGAGGCGGTGCTTTCGCCATCGCCATCGCCAGCCAAAGTGAATTCGGCGATGTCCTTGCCCCCGCGTGCGAAAGCGGCCCTGGCCCTTGCGCGGGCGACCATCATCAATCCGTGATTTGACAGTTCGTTCGTATTTGTCAAATTTGACAAATGCAAGCCAAGCCCCCTCCGCAGGACCGGATCCTCGACGCGGCGATGCGCGTGTTCCGACGCCACGGCTTCCGCCGCTCCTCGATCGAGCAGGCGGCAGAGGAAGCCGGACTGACCCGACAGGCGCTCTATCATCACTTTGCCTCCAAGGAGGTGCTGTTTCGCGCCGTGCTCGAGCGGCTCTACGAGCAGGGGCTCGCTGCCGAAATCGCGGCAGCGAAGACTGCGGAAGAAGCGGGCCTCGATCTCGCCGACATCCTGGCCGCCGAGATCGGCGCGCGAATGCAGTCGCTGCTCGCTTCGCTCAAGGACTCGCCCCATACCGAGGAGCTGTTCTCCGAGCACCTCGCGCAGGCGCGCGACCTTTACCAGAGCTATTCCAATCGTTTCGCCGACGAGATCGCAACCACGATCGCGCGGGTATGCCGCAAGCGAAAACTCACCCTCGATAGCGGCATCACGGTGCGCGAGCTCGCCCGCTGCGTCGAGATGGCGATCCACGGCACCAAATCCGCTTTCCCGTCCATGCAGCCGATCGACGCGTTCCTGAAGCAGCTCCATACCATGCTGCGCATGCTGATCGCCGGCGCGATGGCGCCTCCTGCGAAGAAGTCCCCACGCAAAACGGGAGTTCGAAAATGACCACCACGACCATCAATGGACGGAATCTGGTGCTGCCCGACGATCCGGATGCGCTCCTGATCGACGTGATCCGCGATGGCGGCCTCACCGGCACCAAACTCGTCTGCGGGTCCGGCGTCTGCGGCGCCTGCACCGTGCTGCTCGATGGCACGCCCGTGGTGAGCTGCCTGTTGCCGGCGCAGGCGGCCGCCGGCAAATCGCTGACGACCATCGAGGGCATAGGTAGCACCGGATTGCATCCGGTGCAGAAGGCGTTCATGGCGCACGACGCCCTGCAATGCGGCTTCTGTACGCCGGGCTTCGTCGTCGAAGCCACCGCCTTCCATGACAGCTGGCGCGCGACCAAGGGCGCGGCGACACCCTCGCGCGAAGAGATCGCCGCCGCGCTATCGGGACATCTCTGCCGCTGCGGCGCCTATGAAGGCATTTTTCGCGCGGTGGCGGAGGCTTGTTCAGGCCACTTCGACGGCGGCGATCCCGTCGCGCCGCGGCTGGAAGCCCGCGAGAAGGTGACGGGACAGGCCCGCTACACCGTCGACATCCACCATGACGGCCAGCTCGAAGGCGTCATCCTGCGCGCGCACGTCGCGCATGCGAGGATCACCGGACTCGACTTGGCGCCAGCGCGCGCCATTGCCGGTGTTGCCGCGGTCGTTCCGCTGCTCGACGACGACAACATGGTCCGCTTCGTCGGCGCGCCGATTGCAGCCGTCGCGGCCAGGGATCGCCGCACCGCGCTGAAGGCAATTGCCGCAATCAGCTTCACGCCCGAGCCTTTGCCCGCGGTGATCGGGCTCGATGCAGCGCGACGCGACGATGCGCCCGTCGTATTCGAAAAGAAGGACCGCAAGCGTGCCGGCAACGTGTCCGAGGGTGCCGGCGGCGCTCCGGTATCGTGGAAGGGCAATGTGCGTGGGCCTTCGGCCCCATTCTCGCAAAAAGCCAAGCAGGCCACGCGCTGGCTTGACGAGGCGCGCCAGCAACGCAATCCGCTGCTGGTCGAGGAGACCTTCCGCGTCTCGACGCAACAGCACGCAAGCCTCGAACCACATGCCGCCGTGGCCAGATTCGACGGCGATCAGCTCACCGTGCACATCTCGACCCAGGCCATTCACGAGAGCATGGAGAAGATCGCCAAGCGTTATGGCCTTCCGCACGACAAGGTGCGTGTGATCGCCGATCACGTCGGCGGCGGGTTCGGCTCCAAGGGCAGCCTTGGACTGGAGACCATCGCCGCGATCGAGCTTGCGCGCGCCGCGAAGGCGCCCGTGCGCGTCACCTTCGATCGGGAAGAGGAGCTTTCCGTCACCGGCTATCGCCCGGCGGCCGAGCTGAAGCTGTCCTTGCTGCCTTCGACGGACGGCCGCCTCAAGGCGCTGTCGCTCGCTGCGCATGCCGACACCGGCGCCGCGGTGAACTCGCTGATCGCGGGCCTGGCGCGGCTGATCTATCCGGCCGAAGCAAAAGAACTCGTCGACTACGACGTGCTCAGCAATTTGCCGCCCGGCGCTCCGTTCCGCGGCCCCGGCGGTCCGCCGATGTCGTTTGCGCTGGAGCAGGCGGTCGACGAAGCGGCGCTGCGCATGAAGGTCGATCCGATCCACCTGCGCAAGCTCTGGGACCCCGATCCCAACCGCCAGCGACTGTACGACTGGGCTGCCGGCCTCGATGTCTGGAAGAACCGCAAGCCGGCCGGCTCGCAAGAAGGCCGCTACCGGCGCGGCGTCGGCGTCGCCACCGGCTACTGGCTCTATCTCTGGCAGACCGGCTCCTCGGTCGAACTCGCGGTCGAGGGCGGCCGTATCGTCGCAAGTTGCGCGGTCCAGGATATCGGCACGGGCACGCGCAGCGTGATCGCGAACACCGTCGCGAAGGCGTTCGATCTCGAGCCGCAGGATGTGGACGTTCGCATCGGCCGCTCTAACCTGCCGCCCGGACCGGGCTCCGGCGGCAGCCGTGTCACCGCTTCGGTGGTGCCGCCGACCTTGCTTGCCATCGACAAGCTGAAAGCGGAAATCAAGCGCACCGCATCACGCACACCTGCTCCGGGCTCGAACGCGCCGTGGCGTGAGATGATCGCGGCTTCTCCCGACATCGCCGTGTCGGCGAGGCGCCAGGAGGACGGCAAGCCGCCGCCCGGCATCAGGCCCGCGCTGCACGAGGCGGGCATCATGGGCCGGGTTTTCGGTTGGGTGCTGCGTCTGATGAACCACATGGTGGTCGGCGCCGGCGTGCCGAGCTCGGTGCAGGTGATGGAAGTCGAGGTCGATACCTGGCTCGGCCATGTCCGCGTGCTCAACGCCTATACCGGCCT
>JAESGJ010000419.1_pt1 | contig 26040 bp, 29 predicted proteins | sample 9266241 | NCBI WGS metagenome assembly JAESGJ01 (sample SAMN14514841, study PRJNA621669) | algae metagenome | isolation source: Brasilonema octagenarum HA4186-MV1 and co-occurring heterotrophs from wet... | place: USA: Manoa Valley, Hawaii | collected 2009-07-20 | reverse complement strand
GCGGCTCTGCCCCAACCATCTCGATAATTCGCGTCGCCATAATGCCGCACCGGTGCCTGCCACAGTGCCACACCTGTGGCTTGCGCATCACCTCGTCAGCAAGGCGGGGAACACCGGACGCTTACGCCGCAGCCAACACCAGCCGCGCGGTTGCACCCGCGCTTAGCAGCAGACGACGGTTCGCGAGATAACCGGTGGTGACACCCACCAAGAAGGGCGTGGCGACGAACAGGCTCCATCCGTAGCTGCCTAGGGTTAGCGCCGACACAAGTACGGCCGCGACGATGATGGCTACGCCGGCAAGCACGCCTTGAACCATGTGAGCGATGTTCGCGCCAGGCGCAGGAGCCAAGTCATCCTGCCGTTCGAACTTGGGCAGTAGTGCCAATACCGCCGCGGCCGCTATCTGCACGGCCGGCACTATTGCGGCTGCGGCGAGTGCGTAGCCCGCACCTGACCAACTGGCGCGGCGGAACGATATGAGTGCAAGTCCGCCTGCTGCCGCGAGCGATACCGTAAACGCCAGAGCAGCGTCGCTGGCCGGCAGGCTTGGACTCATGGCCAATCGTCTTAGCGGCAGCAGCCAGAAGCCGACATCAGCTATCAGCGGCGTGCCGCGGGCGGCCATCAGCAACCCGACGACCAGATGCGGTGTCAGCAACAGCAGCGGCGCGGTGAGCGCGTAAGGTGCCGGCGGCATCGTGCCGGAGAAGGAGGGAAACCGGAGGATTGGCATCACGCTCTCCCTGCGGTCACCGCAACGGCGGGCTGCGCTTCATGCCTGTGCTCGGGTGCGACCCTGGTCAGTTTACCCTCGCGTGCGAGGTGCTCGGGGAGTGCGATGTTCCAGGCGAGTCCCGCCTGCTCCAGCAGCAGCACAAAGCCGTATCCCCAATCACTTTGGCCTGGATAGAGGCCAATCCGCGCCGAACCGGGGAAAGCGTGATGGTTGTTGTGCCAAGCCTCGCCCATGGTTGGAATGGCCGCCCAAGGCACATCGTGGGCCTGCACGCCGGCATCGTTCACCAGCCAGCTCTGCGGTCCCGTGCGGTGCGCCAGGTGGCCAACGAACCAATGGCCCGACACCGACAGGGTAACGCGCACACACACGCCCCAGACGACCCAACCCCAGCCCCCCGCCAGAAACAGAAGCGCCGCCACCGGCAACTGCTGGGCCATCCAGGTCGCCTCCAGAAAGCGGTAGAACCCATCGCGTCCCGCGCGTCCCAGATCGAACGAGGGCGGGCACTCCAGCTCCAGGCGGCAATGCATCTGCCACCAGGCGTCGGCTAGCGGCCGGCGACGGTGCGCTAGATAGTCATGGCAATCGGCCTGCCGTTGCGCCCAGTCCCGCAGATCGTGCGTGCGGATCATCCATAGCGGGCCGCTCATGCCGACCAATGTTCCTGCCCAGACCAGCAGCCGCTCCAGCCACAGAGGGCAATCGAAGCTGCGGTGAATTAGCCGACGGTGGAAGCCAACGCTGTGACCCAGCAGGAGCGTGCCACTGGCCAGTAGCAAGCACGCGGCCAGCGCGCCCCAGCTGAAGAGCAGCGGCGCCAGAAGCAACGAGGCAGCGAGCATTGTACCGTTCCAGAGGGAGTGAGCCGGATCCCACCGCACGACACCTGCCACGGGACTGCTACCGGGCAGCTCCACCAGCGAGTTCACCCGGCAGCGTTCGGGATCGAGGGTCATGCCAAGCTCCAAGCGTTTAACTCATAGCTTAAATGCTGTCCTAGCCAGCCGCCCTTGTCAAGTGGTTAGCTTATCGCTTAATCATCGTCCATGCAGAAGGTCTTTGAAGCTTTGGCGTCCACCCCACGCCGCAAAATCCTTGCCTACCTCGCCCACGCGGAACTCAGCGCAGGCGAGATCGCGTCACGGTTCGAGATGTCCAAGCCTGCCGTATCCCAGCACTTGTCGGTGCTGGAGAACGCTGGCCTGGTGACGAGCGAAAAGCGAGGCCAATTCGTGTTCTACCGCTTGGTGGCGGACAACCTCGCCAACACGCTCAACGCGTACGTGCAGGAGGTTTGCCCCGTGTCGCGGCCGCTGAAGGCAGAGAGCGCCAGCCTCGCCCGCGACCGAGTTGCCGCTGCTGGCGAAAAGCGTGAGTAGATCGCTTGGTTTGTAAGCAAGCGCTGCCGATGGCGAGCATATTGTCAGCTAGCGTGAGCAAGGTAGCGCGCCGGCTGTCGGCCAATTTGAGCAGGAAATTGCGCTGTTTGCGAGCAAACGCCGCTACGTGTGCAAGCGCCTACACGTAACCGTGAACGACGCACCACGCTGCCAAGCTAACCTTCTCTGTATGGTTTGCCGTGACGATGGTTGCGACAATGGCGGCCATAATGCCAAACGCCCGGGCTCCGGCGCAGCGGCATCGGGAAACTTGGCCTTGTCGACCAACTCGCGGGAGAACATTAGCCGAAACAGGGCCGGCGCGTCTTGCGCGAAGGCGATGTACGCTTCGCCCGCCTTCGCCAGCGCTTCGTGGCCGGACAGGTGCGCCGAGGCAGCATCAACCTGGCTGGCCAGGCGATCAAAGCCGGTCACGACCAGTGTCGCCAGAAGCGGTTCCTTGTCGGCGAAGTGATTGTAGGGTGCCTGCCGCGACAGGCCCGCGCGCTCGGCAATCCCGCGCAACGACAGGTTGGCAGCGCCCACGCTCTCCAGCAGCTCTGCCGCAGCCTGAATCAGGCACGCGCATCGTGCTGCCATCCCCGAACGGCTCGCGGCTTTCGCTCGCAACAGGCAACATTCCCCCCATCAGCGGGTGCCTCCGCAATGCCCGGGCTGTCGCGCAAGAGGCCGCCGTGGTTGCCGGTGAAGGTACAATAGCGGTGATCGCGGCGGGTGAGCGCTGGAAGGATCAGTCTCTTGTCCCGCTATCGAAGACTGGCTCGGAGCGGGCGAGGTCATCGCGGCCTTGCGCGGGAACGCGAACGCCGAGGCCACTTGCGCAGCGGACGCTATCGCAACCCCGAAGATGAATTGGGTTCGACCCACTCACTGCCGTCCGCAATCGAGCGGCGAGCGCGCCAGACCGGTCGGATCATGCCACATCGGCGCAATTGGACGTCATCCGCTGCAGTGCAGGCACATGCATCAGTCGCGTGGAACGAGCGTACGCGAGGCGATCTGGAGGACGTATCCCGTACATGCTGCCGATCCGGTTGTGCACGCCGCGTCGCGGCTGCATGATGGCTACATGGCACCCCACATTCTCTACGGCGTCCCGCACTCGCTCTATACGGGCAAGAGCCGAGCCTATCTGCGCAAACAAGGCTTCACCTATGTCGAGCGCACCCCGGCTGATCCGCGCTTCAGGGCGGAGATCGTGCCCCGGATCGGCCGCGGCATCATCCCGGTGCTGGTGACGCCGGACGGAGAGGTCATCCAGGACACGGTCGACATCCTCGACCATTTCGAGGATCGCGGCGTGCCGGTGTCGGCCCGTCCGCCGGGCGCGCGCCAGCGCGTGCTGGCGCATGTCGCCGAGCTTTACGCCGTGGTCACGCTGACGCGCCACGCCATGCATTATCGCTGGTCGTATCTGGATGAGCAGCGGACCTTTCTGACCGACGCGTTCACCGGCGGATCGGGAACGGACGGTGCGGCCAAGGTCATGGCGCGCATGCAGTCCTACCTGCCGATGCTCGGCGTCACGCGGGACACGATTCCTGCGATCGAGGCGTCGTACCTCACCTTGCTCGACCTGCTGGAAGCACACCTGTGCCGGCATCCCTATCTGTTCGGCGGGCAGCCATCGCTCGGCGATTATGGCCTGCTCGGCCCGCTCTTCGCGCATCTCGGTCGCGATCCGGTTCCTGCCGACCTGATGCGCCGCCGTGCGCCCAAGGTCGCGCGCTGGGTCGAACGGATGAACGCGCCCGATGCCGATCTGCCGGAGTATGGCGAGTATCCGACCTGCTACCTAGGCGGCGACGAACTGCCCGAGACGCTGGTGCCGCTGTTCCGGCACATGGCGGACGAGCTGTTGCCGGAGCTGGCCGACAAGACCGCCTGGCTGTGCCGGTTCGTCGCCGACACCGACCCCGAGGAGGGCGCGCCGGTCACCGACAAGCCGCACCAACGGGTGCTCGGCTCGGTGGACACCATGTTCGGGGGCGTGCCGTTCGCCAGCGGCGTGCAGCCGTACCTGTTCTTCCTGTGGCAGCGGGTCACGGACGTGTTCGCCGCGCTCGGCGACGAGCAGCAGCACGCCGTGTCCGCGTGGCTGGACGGCGTAGGGCTGTTGCCGCTCCTAGACTTGCCGCAGCCGGTGCGGGTCGAAAGAAGCGGACATGTAGAACGCTGGGGCGCCCGCTTGCCGACATCTCCGGGCCTCCGCACCGGTTACGCTCCGGCCTGAGTTGCACTGCGATGACGGGCTGCGGCTCCTCATCGGCATCAGAGCATCAATTGCCTAATCCTCTCTCTCCGGCGCCTGTCTCAACATTCGAGGCGGATGGCACTCAAACCTGATCGCTTTTCGGGAGAAGAGTGCATTTCCCGAACGTCGATCCCAATCGGGACGATCGCGGCTGGCGCGGTTCGGCTCATTCAGTCGTAAGCGTATATCGGTGCCCCTTCTATGCGCCGGCCGCTGTTCGCAAAAACCTTCCTTTCTGACGACTTTGCCGGCGAACCATGATCGCAACGCATTTCTGCGGTCCGCCGCTTGTCAGAACTGTTCTGGAAACCCGCTTCACAAAAGCGCCTGCCGGCGACGGGTTTGGAGAACCCATTGGCTGGGAGCGTGAGCACAACGTCCCGTTTGCAAGCAGCGCCGGATGATGGCGAGCACACTGGCAGATAATTCGAGCAGGACGCTCCCCGCCAGTGGCAGATAGCGTGAGCAGGAAATCAGGCTGTTTGCGAGCAGACACTGATATGATTGCAAGCGCCTACACTTAGGCGTGATAGCTGGCTTGGGGGCTGCGGCTTTTTATGTTCCTCTGATGCGGCGTCAGTCTACCATTGGCCGCATCGGTTATTGGCTTACCTCGGCCATGATGGGTGCTTTCGCCGGTTGGGCAGCACTGGGTCTGCTGAATGACCGTGGTGGCACCCCTCTCGGAGATGTCGAACTGCCGATCGCCCGCGTCGAGCAGGCAGGTGATCAGTTCAGCATTTATACTATGCTACCTTCCTCACCCTCAAATATTATGCGGATATCATCGACCGAAATCATTGGCCTTCCTGTTGCCGGCCAATGCCTGTTCGGCAGATTGCGACGTGGTCTGTTCGCGGCTTCCTGGCTGTCGCGCCTTTCGGTTACGTCATGTTCGGCAAAGCGAGGTGAAGCAGGAACGAACGTGCTGATGCCGATAAATCGATGGATGGACTGGCGCTGGCACAAACCACGATCCTTCAGGCTGGACGGATCTCACCAAGCCTATGATGAGGCCCTTCCTCAGAGCGCAACGTGCCGGACCGAGCGGGAAAGCTGGCTTTATCAGTGCTTCCCCAAAGGAGCAGGCCGCAGGAGGCGACAATCAGTGATGTCACTTCGTGACATTTACCGCTGAAAGCTACAATCGCGCTGACGGTCGCCTGCGGGTTTCGCTTTCCCAAAACCTGTTCCCGATTTACAATTCCCGAAACTGCCGATTTCGACGGGGAAACGGGAAAGATGCTGATCGGCTATGCGCGTGTTTCGACGGCCGATCAGGATTTGACGTTGCAACTCGATGCGCTGGCAAAAGCCGGGTGCGAGAAGGTGTTCACCGACAAGGCGAGCGGCGCGAAGATCAACCGGCCGGGGCTGATCGAGGCGCTGGGCTTTGCGCGCGCCGGCGACACGCTGGTGATCTGGAAGCTCGATCGGCTCGGTCGCTCGATCCAGGGCCTGATCGCACTGGCCGCGGACCTGTCGGAGCGGGGGATCGACTTTCGATCGCTGACGGACGGGTTCGACACGTCCACCGCCTCAGGCCGGCTACTGTTCCACATCCTCGCGTCGGTCGCGGAGATGGAACGCGAGCTGGTGAAGGAGCGGACGATCGCCGGACTGGCGGCAGCGCGCGAGAAGGGCAGCACGGGGGGAGGGCGCAAGCTGGTGATGACGCCCGACAGGATCGACACGGCCCGCAAGCTGCTCGCCGTGGGCGAGAAGCCAGCGCGTGTCGCGAAGGTACTCGGCGTCGGCCTCTCGACCTTCTATCGCCAGTTTCCTGCCAGCGAGCGCGTTGAGCTGACCTAGAGGTCAGTTATGCAGCCTGCTGCTGCGCTTGATCCGCAAGGAAAGCGCCAGGTTCGATCGGCGCTGCCATGACCGCCACTATGTCAGCAATGGTCCGGTCGCCCCCATCCAGTCGGCGATCCAGCAGCTCGGTCAACCGCAGCCGATCGATCAAGATGCTCTGGTGGGCATCCGAGCCAACCCACCGCCCCGTGGGAACGCGATAGCAGATCGGAATAAAGAGAACCGTGGCGGGCTTATGGAAAAAGTTGAAGAAGCGTTCCAGGCTCCACGGACTCGCCTCGAAGCGTTTTTCCGGCCATCCCTCCTGTTGGGCCGCGCATTGGCAGAAAACTGAAGGCACTGCTGCCGCCGCATCCTTCCATTCGTACAGAGCCACAAGATCGATGCCAGCGTCGCCGACATTCTGCTCAGACAACTCATTAACATGATCTAGGATGAGCTTATCCCGCGTCTTGTCCGCCAGCGCCTTCAGTGCGTCTTTGAGCTTATTGCCGAACTGAGGGCGATCCAGGCCGCCGGCACCGAAGTGATAGACGTTCCAAGCGGGGTAGAGTCCGGGCAGCGCCTCCCGGCACAACGCCTCAAACTCCGCTGCGGCCCTAGCCCGATCGGGCCTGTCAAACATCTTGAGACGCGACTGACTTAGCAGTGCCGCATAGACACGATGATAATCATCATATTCGGCCTTCAGCTCGATTACGTCGTGCTCGACCACAAAGGGATACCAGCGCCCAAACGCGATCTGTCGGTATCGAAGGTGCTGAAAGGCGTCCTCCGTCAGAGCCTGGATGCGCTCGTTCGTTTCCGCATCATTGGCGGCATCGAGTTCCCGGAACAGGCCTTCACCGCCCTTGGCAGTGACAAAGGACTCGATATCGCCTCGCGAGATAGGGGTGTTCTCGAATAACGCGATGATCTCACAAAGATCAGCGACGATATGAGGCGAGCGGTCGTTGATAACGCCATAATCCGGCATCAGTTATCGTCCGCGAGTGAGCGGAGCGATTTCGCCTGCTTGAATATGTTGCCGATGCGCGTGATGTGCGAATTATCAAGTTCGACAAGGGCGATCATGCCGACAGCCTTCGTCACCTGCATCTCGGCCGCCGCTAGAACCGAAGCGAAATCGTCAGACAAGCCCTTCGTGCGCCCGTAAGCACGATCGAGGCTCTCTCCCTCAATCAGCCGCTTTGTCGCCTCGGGATCGGCGAGGATGACGGCGAGCTTCTGAATGTTTCGAGAGTCACCGAGTCGGGTTTCGCCCTCACTGTCCTGCTCGAACATCCACCGGATGAGATGCTCAACGTTCTTCTTGCGAAGGCAATCTGTGTCGACGAATGGATCACCGCATGAAGCAACGAAGTCCAATACGCTGTCGTAGCCGACCGCGGTACTGACAAGCGAGAATGATATGTTCTCCTCGTCCAAGCCGGGAATAGCATAGAAATCTGCACGTTCTGCCGCTTCATAGATCGCCAAACCGTCAAGTTGCCGCTTGATATAGGGTGCTTGACTGCCGATCCCGCGCGCCACTTCAACATAGCGGGGATAGGGCTTCGCACCATCATCGGTATGATGCTGGAAATAGTTGGCTATGTAGCGTGCTTTTGCGAGTGGCTCCCACTGTTTAACGCCGGTGATATGTCGATAGCCAAGGTAATTTATTACGTCGTCCCGATCTGGAAACACGACGCATGGTATGCTCGTCGGTCGATGCTCGGCCTCATCCGCGATCTCGCGAATTTTTCGACTCTTCGCGTACAGCTCAGGCTGCTGCAACAATTTCAGCGCTGTCAGCCGCCTGTTGCCCTCGACAACGATGAACTTATTGCCGTCGCCCGGTATAACGATCAGCGGCTCGCCGGGAAAAAAGCCATTCTCGGCTATGGCCGTCATGATCTCTGCGATTGAGGTCGTTCGAGCGATATAGGTAATCATTGTCGTCTGCTGACGACCGATCGTAGTCGGCAGACGGGGATTTTGCTCGTCCAACAAAAGCTGGTCTAGGCTGATATCCCTTGTGTCACTCATTACCCTTACTGCCCCTTAACTACGCAGCGCAGAACAGCGCCAAAACTAACAGTCCCAGCCCCTCGCGTTTACGAGTTCAAAGGGCCTTCATTCTCATGCTCTTCCAACCCCTCAGGAATGTCACCCGCGTCGATCAGATCAGCTAGATTAACAGCGCGAACCAAAGATTTCCTAATTTGGTCGGTGAATGCTTCCTTGAGCGGCGCATCCTTGTAAAGGATCGCATTTTGCAAGTTGGTATGGCTGGTCCCTTCAACCGTCACCAAACGGGGCCGGAACTCACCAGGTCGCGTCGGATCGCTCTCCAAGCAATAGGTCATGAAGATGATGTTGACCTGCGGATCGTTCTTCACATCGGCAGTCTTCATAAAAGCCGCACGACCCAGGATGTACTGGTAAACCTGCTCGGGAATGACCGCGACGATCTTCGTCTTCCAATGATGGTGGAAATAGCCCTTACGAATTAGCTGGGTGATATACCGCTTGTAGACGTTGTCCCAGTTGAACCCATAGGTCGGGCGCTTGTCGAGATCCTCACCCGCGCGCAGCGCCTGATACGCCTTGAACACCGAACCTGTTATGTCGATCGCCTGCAACTCAACCGACAGGAATTGCTCGATCTCATTGTCGGCACCGACATCGGCGATCACGAAATCGACATTGCCGAAGCCCGCCATCTTCACCTCGGGTGCAACCTGGGGGTTCACAGGCTTCGCCCCTGGCCAGCAATGCGCGATCACCTCAGTCAGAAAATCGACTGCGTAGAACCGTTTCGGGCAAACGAAAATGAGGTCCTGCACCGGGTCAGCATCGCCGTCGGTGCGCTTCCATAGGCTACAAACGGGATAGGGCTCATCAGGGAGCTGCGTGCTGCGTTTGGGGCATCGCGACTTGATGAACGGACACTCGAAAGCAAGCGCTGCCGGGTTCACACCCTTCTGCGCTCGCCATCCTAATACCTCACCAACAATCTGCTCAGGGTTACACGGCAATCGCAAGGTCCTCCGCGCCGTGGCCCGCTCGCCGGCTACGGCCTGGCGTAACGGTATCGGCGCGGAGCAACGCTTCTGCAATGCGTTTGCCGAGCAAAGGCGGAACGGCGTTGCCAACTTGCACGAACTGCTCGGTCCGACTGCCTTTGAAATCAAAGAAATCGGGGAACGATTGCAACCGGGCGGCCTCTCGCACGGTGAAGGAGCGATTCTGAACCGGATGGATATAGGCGCCCCAATGCACATCACACTTGGTCAGGATCGTGCAGGCAAGATCAGTCTTGCGCGGTCGACCATAGCGTTTCGTATGATCGCTACGCTTGGCGAGCTTCATACCAGCAGGAAGCAGATCGTGCGGAATGTCGCGCCACGAGCCGCCGGGGGGAATATGGCGCATCCGTTCCAGATTGATGGACGCCAGCCGTGTCGCCGAGTGATTATAGGCGAGGCGGCAATCCCCGCGCAGCATGGCCTGATAGGCCGTCTTTGGTCGCCCGCCAAAGGATGGCAGGCCACGGTCCTCACCATTCTCCAACTTCGGCAAATCGGAGATCGCATCCCATACTGTGACGAACGGCTGCAAGCCCTTGCCGTGGGTGGGCTCGGGAAACAGAATGGGCGCTCCGACCCGATTTGCGATAAACACGACGCGGCGGCGCTCCTGCGGCACACCATAATCCTCGGCGCGCAACACACGCATCTCGACCTGGTAGCCGAGACGGTTCATCTCCTCGTAAATCTGGCGCACGATCGCGCCACCGGCGATCGATGTGATGCCCGTCACGTTCTCCATGACGAGCCAGCGCGGCATGATACCCTCGACAATGCGCAGGTACTGGCGAAACAGCCCGGCTCGGGGATCGTTCGCGCCGCGCTGGTGATTGTAGACGGAATAGCCCTGGCAAGGCGGCCCTCCGCAAATTACGTCGATCTCACCACGCTTCTTGCCGGCCGCATCCAGCAACTGTTGCGGCGTCACCTGCTCGATCGGCCCGCCGATAAAACGCGCCTCGTGGTGGGTCGCCGAGAATGTGCGACCTGCCATGTCGTCGTAATCCTGGCCGGCCAAAACATGGAAGCCAGCCTGTCGGAACCCTTCGGAAAGCCCCCCTGCACCACAGAAGAGGTCAATCACCGTTTTCGCGGTATCGGCGATCATCACCGTCCCCCTACTGCTGCCAAGGGCAGCGGTATCTGACCGTCATCTTCCTTCGCGCGCTCCAACAGCGCACAGATGGCATGGCGTCCAAGCCAAGCCTTGGACACCTTCGATTTTTCGGCGATTTGCGCCAGCGCATCGGCCTCATCATCTGAAAGGTTGACAGTCAGCCTGTTTTTCGAGGTCATATCCGACTCACTATGCGGCATGGTGCTGCACTATGCAGCTATCGTGTTTTCGGATAATCGGCAAGCTAGATACACGGAGATGGTCACATGCAAATCGGAAGCACCATTTTTGTTGATTTCGATAACGTGTTCACCGCGCTGTGGGGCATCGATGAAGGTTTAGCGATCCGGTTCGCATCCGACCCGGCCGATTGGCTTACACGCTTGGGAACGCTTGATACCGATGAGCCCCGGCGTTGGCTCGTCGCGCGTTGCTACATGAACCCACGAGGGAACGTCAGCGCACCTGGGGAGCGAAACGATCGTCTCTGGTTCTCTAATTTCCGCACGAACTTCGTTCGGGCAGGTTTTGAGGTGATCGACTGCCCGCCGCTTACATGGGGCGCCAAAAACGCAGCTGATATCCGCATGGTCATCGACGTGCTCGACCTGCTGGGCCATCGCACTCGCTTCGGTGAGTTCGTGTTCCTTTCCGGCGACTCCGACTTCACTCCTCTGCTGCACCGGTTAAGGGCGGAAGACCGTCGAACTACCATTTTGTCGCCGGGGCATCTGGCAGCGGCCTACACATCGGTTGCGGAACGCGTACTGGGGCTTGATACGCTCGAGACGCTGCTCACCGAAACCGGTGGCGACGTACCCGATCCAGCCAAAGTGAATGCAAACGAAACTGGCATGTCGGAGGATGAGCGAGCTTTCGGGCATTTTATTCGCCAGCGATACAAGGCCGCAACCGGGCCGCTTAATCTCGCTACGCTAGCTCACGAAGCAAAACACAAATGGGCTGATGCGAAATCCAGTGATTGGTTCGGTAAAGGCACTTTCCGAAAGGCTCTTGACGGCTTGGCGCTGCCGAACGTCCGTTTCCTTAATAATCAGCTTTGGGACGCAGAAAGGCATGTGGCGCCTGCCACCCCGCAAGCCGCTGCACCATCATCTGGTGACAAGGATCACCTGCCACCCGATCAGGAGCATCTGGGTTAGGTACCACGCTCTTGGTCGCTTGCTAGTTTGGCAGAAAGGTAGACCTTTCTACCTCCGATAATGGCAACCCGTGTGCGCCATGGCGAAAGTAGCTGACTCTACCCGCCTCCTGATGCCGCGTTCGCGGTCGCCGAAAAGCTCAAGGGATGATCGATCAGGCGGCAACGCTCCACGCTCTGAAGCTACTATCCGCGCCCTTGACCCTGATATCATCGCGCCTGCGTGTAGCTACGCCGATCGAAGCCATGTCGACCGTATCATAGAGATTAAGATATTCCTGGCTCGTATATGATCGATCCGCAGCGGTGACGGGGAAAATGAAAACGCGCCGGGACGGATGGGTGAAGGCATCGAAATAGCCCAATTCCCACGAACACCACTTGGACTTGGTGGCATTCGCCGAATGCAGATAGAGCAGCGTCCGGCACTGGCGCATCCGCCCTCTGATCTTCTCGGCGGTCGCCCGCGTTACGGCGGTACGGTCTAGCAGCGGATCGTCGATCCAGTCGACATAGACGGACAGCCCCTTTTCCTCGAGCAGCTGCTTGGCTCCAAGGACAAGTTCCTGATCCATGAAAGAATGCGACAGGAATACATCGAAGGAAGATTGGTATGTGTCACGCGATTCGCGCAACAAAATGCCCGCAGACTTGAACGTAGCTGCTTTCGCACGAGCAGCGGCAGCCCGGACCTCAGATTCGGTAACGTAGGACATGATCGATCTCGCCTTTAACGACCGGCGCGCTGGGCAGCGGCTTCAACCCATGACGAAAAGTTCTTTCTGCCGTCACCCTGCAACCAGGAATAGGTAGGGTAAGTCACTCTGGTCCCGAACCGATCGGTAAGCGCAAGCTTTGCAATCGGATCGGCCCCGGCCGGATCAACGGTGCCGTTACTATCCTTCATGCCAACTAAGTGCACACCAAGGATGCCGCGTCCCTCGCGGTGGGCCTTGCGGATCTCATACTCCACCCACGGCCTCGTATGCGTATCGCGACCGATCAGTACCGCTACCACGCTACTGCCGTTCATCTGCGTATCGATCCAGTTCTGGATCGCCTGCGGGCCCTTGCGCATGATTTCTTCCCACGACGCATGGTCGACAATAGTGTTGGAATCACGACTTCCCGGGAGCATCCAGGCATTGCGGACCTGCGACACGCGCCATGCATCTCGCGCGAAGTGAAAGCTGAAGAATACCCGCCTCGCCAATGCCGTTCTCCAAAATGTTCATCACAAACGATTTTCAGCGTGCGATCCGCTTAATGATTTTCAAAACCGCATCAGCGAGTTGATCTGGCGTTGCCGAGGCGTCTGACAATATGCGCAACTCATCGTCCGTGGGGCGCCGGGCATTACTGCCAGCCGACGGAAGGGCTGACGTCAGCAACTCATTGGCGATAACCGAGGCAGCGCCTCCGGTGGCTCCAACAGGCAATAGAAATGCACCTCTACCATCGGCGAGGGCGCGCTCTTCGAACACACCGGTGGCAGACACCAGTCCGCCGGACTCGATCTTCGCACCGCCCACGAAAACCACGATACCCGCCAAGCGCGCCAACTCACCACGCAACTCTGCCCAATGCTGACGATCCGGCTCAGCGTCACCGACCGGTTGCGGAAAGGGACGAACAACCAACCGCCGATCAAAGTCCCACTCACCGCGCCCCTGCATGGTTTCGAGGAACCCTGACAGCGAGGCTGATCCGACCAACAGCCCGGCCCCGGATAGCATGAAAAGATCTGTCGATCCGATCCTACGCCCGATCGCGCGCGCTACATCGTGAACGAACCCCGCGCTAGTATCACCGGCATCGAGCGGCCAGCTACCCGACACCCATATCCGACGACGTGCCACACGCCGTTCGAGTTCATCCATCAATTCATCAATTTCAGCGAACGCATCGATCTCAACGACGACAAGACCATAGCGTCGCAAGTCGCGCACCCAATAGTCATGCCGCTTCAACCGGGCGGCGTGGGCATCATTAGACCCAAAATCCGCCCGTTGTGGCCGCCGTGCGATCATGAAGTGTCGGGGCGGGGTCGTTGGAAAATGCTCACGCAGCAAGGCAAGCACGTGGCGGACGTTCGGGTCCGTCAGGCTCATGCCCACGAACAGGAAGGTCATTCCTGTCAAATGAGCGTGCAGCAGACCCAAAAATGCACCGCGCCGCTGCCGGTACAGTTCGTAATCCTCGGTGGAAATTACGAGATCATCAACTGCATCGATGGTCCCGTGCATCTTGTAAATGCGGACCGCTCCCGCGCGGCGCTTGCGCAGTGCCAACTGCTCCTGGTTGGCCCGAACATCAATCGGCCGCCCAAGCTCGCCGAACGCACGCTCGATCAGCCGGTCGTAATTCGTCGTCCACACCTCGCGGATCGGCAGCCTTGCCAGCGACAGCAGCGCCGAGGGGATGGCATGATCCGGCTCTATCTGCTCCCGTATGGCATTTAGCACGGTCGTGCGGTTCGAATGATCCGCACCGATCGCCCATTGAGCAACTGCCGTAAGATCGTCGACGTCCTCGATTTCGAGGCCGAGATCACCAGCAATTTCCTGCAGCAACCCCTTCCACGAGGGATACCCGGCGGCCATGGAAGTGCCGGCACCGACAAGAACCGAAGCACCATCCTCAGCAAGCGCTGAGGTGTACTCTCTCAAAAATACATCGCGATCGCTCAAACGGCACCGGCGAAGATTATCAGCATCATTCGTTCACAATACGTTCTTCCGAAAAACGTTTCAAGTCGCGCGGTCTGCCGTCGACCATGACCAGCCGCGGCGCGCAATGCGTATCGATCCAATCGGTGATCTCGCCGGCCTCACCGCTGCTATGTCATTCGAGATAGCTGCCTTCATCACCACCGCCTGATTGGGTGTTTGACGCAGCACAGCCCTAGCATGCAGCTCCTGCCGAGTGATATGACACGGCCATGCGCACGGTCCCCTTTCCCCGCACACCCGCCGAGGCCCGTGAATGCCTTGCGCTGGCAGCTGAAGGCGCGATCGCGGTCGAACGCGACGGATCGCCCATGATCGCCATCGTGCCGGTCGAAGAATATGAGCGCCTCGTCGCACTCGACAGGGCGGAAGCTGCGGAAGATTGAGCGAAGCCGGGTGAGCATGCCACACCCGAAACATACCTATCCACCTCGAATCACATCTCCATTTCCCGATCCCGTTCGCGACCACCTCCGCCCATGCCGGGGCCATCGAGCCGTAGCTGCCGCTCGGGAATGCGGGCGTCGAGCGCCTTCTCCAGCGCGGGCTGCCGCGCCATACGGTCCTCGAGCCGCTCCAGGCGTCGCTCGGCCCGGTCTTCGATCCCCGGCGTTTCGCCCGCACCCCGGTCACCCGACGCCGACCGCCAGTCGGCCACGAACCGGTCGGCATAGGCGCGAGGATCGGCGCGCGCTTGCCCCTCCTCCTCCCAGACCTGCCGCAACTCGCCGGGAGCAGATTGCTCCAGACCGCGTACCGGGTCGGCGCTGCGGTCCAGCACGATCCGCAGATCCTCGGCCGCAGAGGACCGGACCCGGTCGAGCGCGGCCGAGGCTGCGTCCAGCTCGCGCACCTGGGACGACGACAGCCCCCGCCCGTCCTCGCGCATCCGCTCGGCTGCCAGAAACAACTGGGCGTAACGCTCCAGCGCCCGGTCGAGCGGGGAGCCCGCATCCGGCAACCGGATGGCGTCGGTTGCCTGGCCACGCTCGACCACGTCGAGCGCCGAGGTCTTGTCGCCGGTGTTGCGGGTAATGTGCCGTTCGACCTTCCGCCCGTCGTCGACCACCAGCGCCACCTTGTCCGCCACGCGGGTCAGCGCAACCAGGAACGACCGTTCGGTCAACAGCTTTCGCTCCGACGACCGCATCGCCACGATGCCGTGCTCGGTGGTGACCCCCTGCGCGACATGGACGTTGATCGCGTAGGCGAGGTCCAGCCGTTCGGCCATGCGATCACCCGACCCGATCTCGTGCACGGTGCCGTCGATGAGCGAGGACACGACCAACCTGCCCCGCCCCACTTCTTCTACCCGCGCCATCGCGCCGTTATCGAGACCGCGGGTCCGGTCGTTGTCGCTCCAGCGGATACGGTCGCCGACGTGCAGCTCGACCTGCTTCAATGCGAAGATCGATACGGCATCGCGATCGAGGTTTTTCGCCAAGCGGTCGGGGCGGAGCGACTTCTCGGTCCCGTCGGCCATGCCGAGCCGCACCCGATCGCCATCGACGCCGGTCACGATACCGCGATCACCGTGCTTCAGGTTCTGGCTCGGCAGGTTCGTGCGGACCTCGACCACATGGCCGGGCCGGTAGGCGCGCATCAGCCGCGCGCCTTCCCTGGTAGCGTTGACCCGGTCGAGCACGGTGAACGGCGTGCCCGTGGCAGCAATCTCGCCGCTCGCCTTCAGTTCGGCCTGCACCGCCTGATTGGCCTCGCTGCGCATGGCGCGGCCGGCGGTCAGCAGGAGGGTGGCGTCACGCTGCTCTTGCGGCAGCGCTACCCAGTGCACCGCGGCGGTCATTGCCACCGCGTTCCCCGGCACCTCGGTCGTGGCAGCCCTGAGTATCTCGAACGTGCCCGACACATCACCGCGGTCGAGCGCGGCGGTGACCGCCTTCATCTGATCGGACCGGGAACGCAAATTCTCGGTGATATGGGCCGTGGCGACGCCGGCTTTCTGGCTCGCCTCGAACGGCTTGCCCGCCGCGATCGCCGTCAGCTGGCGGGTATCGCCGGTCTGCACGACACGCGCGACGCCGGTGATGTTGGCAAGCCGCACGATCCGCTCCATGTCGCGCGTACCGAGCTGCCCGGCCTCCTCGACCATGACGATCGCACCCGACAGCTGCGCCTTCACGCGCGCGACCTGTTCCGGCCGGGCCGTGCCGTCGATCACGCGGGCATGACGCGCCAGGAAGCGGGCGACCGTGCTCACGTCGGCGCCGGTGTCGCGCCCGAACTCGCTCGCCTTCACGCTGGCGATGGCCAGGCCGATCACCCCCCGGCCCTCGGCCTTCGCTACCGCCGTTACCGGCGCCATCGCGGTGGACTTGCCGCGTCCCGACCCGCCCTGCACGTTGACCACGCGGTCGGACGAGGACAGCATCAACACGGCCGCGGCTTTCTGACCCGGGTTGAGGCGATGCAGCCCCAGCTCGCGTGCCGCCTCCTGCGCACGGATTGCGGCATCAACCGGCGGAACGATCGGAGCGGACTGCCCCTTCCCCGCCTCGACTGCGGCAAGGTACGCCTGCTCGAGCCGCACCGACCCTTGCGTCGTCACCATGCGATCGCCGTCGCCGAGCAACAGGCCTTTCGCCTGTAGCAGCGCCAGCCGGGCCTCGATATCGGCAACCGTCACCGGTCCGCCGCGCGACAGGCCTTCGCGGATGAGCTCAAGCCGGTCGAACGCCGCCTCCCGCTCGCCCAAGTCGCGCACCGCCGATGCGACCGCCTGCGCCGCGGCATAGGCGCGCGGCTCCAGTCGCCCCAGTCGCTCAGGGACCAGTGGGTCGCCATCGCGCGGGGTCAGTCCCATGCGTCCGGCGATGGCAAGACCGCGCTCCCCTATTCCGCGCACGCCCCGCACCGTGCGCGTCCATACATCATGCCCCCGTCCCGCCTCCACCAGCGCGACCTTCACCAACGCTGCCGGATCCAGCCCCTTCTCCGCGGCCAAACGCCGCCACCCTTCCGCGCGCTGCTCCGGGGCGAGTTCGGGCGACTTGGGGTCGCGCGTCGCCAGCGCCGCATATTCGCGCGTCTGCGGGGTGTTCTCCAATCCGCGCGCCTTGATGTACGCATCGATCTCGGCCGAGCGGACGGAGAATGCTTCCACCACCGCGCGCGACACGCCGGCGATCTCGAAAGCGCCGTTGCGGCCGTCGTGTCGGGGAATGGTGGCGAAGCCGAGCGTCTCGACCCGGCTGCGGAGCGCAGACAGGAACACCGCGTCCATGACGTGCTGGCGCTCGTACAGCTGGTCCGCGTGCAGCGCCCGCCACTTGCCGTCGGCGGTACGGGTCGCGTTGGCGATGACGTTGTGGACGTGGAGCTGCGGCTCACCGCTGCGGTTCACGTCGTGAAGGAAAGTTGCGGCGACGAACCGGCCGGTCACCTCGGGCACCTGGCCCCTGCCGTTCCAGACCCGCGCTTCCGCGATGTTGCGCTCCGTCCAGGCGAGGGTCGCCGCAGCCGCTTCGTGCACTGCGACCACCAACCGCGTGTCACCGCCCACCAGCGCCAGGATCGACACCGACTTGGGCACCGACATGGTGACGTCCCATCCCGCCCGGTGCTCACCCCGTTTGGCGTCGAGTACAACGCCGTTAGGCAGTTCGCCGGCGAGCACCTGTTCGAACCGGTCGGTGTCGACCGGACCGGACAGGCCCAGCTCGACCGCTCCCTCGCCTGCCCAGGCACTGGCACCTTCTGCCTGATCGGCGGTGTAGTAATTGTCCCGGGCGTAATAGGCGGCTGCGTCGGAGGCCGAACCGACTGCAGCAACCGAGATCACGGTCGGCCCTGCGGGGCGCCGGGCCTCGCCCGCACCACAACCTTGCCCGGTCGACCGGCGAACTGCGTCCGACAACTATCGGTCGCCAGCCGATAGTTCACCAGCGCGCAGACCGCCTGATCCCCGCCACCCAGCAGGAAATTGGCCGAGCGGACGGCGACCCACGATAGCGGCAGCGCCATCGCCGCAAGGAAGTAGCTGCCGACGCAGAGTAACCAGACGACCGACAGCGCCGCACCGACCTTGCGACCCGACCAGTCCCTGTCCCAGACGGTGTAGCTGACCTTCGTCCGGGGCTGCTGCTCGAGGCTCCTGATGGCGGCGGTGTTCTCCCGCAACGCCTCGGTGTGATCGCGCTGCCGTTCGTCGATGGCATCCAGACGAGGTTGCCTGTCGATCCGTTCGGCAAGCAGCCGCATCTCCGCTCTGATCGGATTGAAGCTGGCGGTGATGCGCTCCGGCAAGCCCTTGATGAACTCGGTCCGGGCCCGCGTCAGCGCCAGCTGGTCCTCGCGCTCGAGCCTGTGCATGTCGCTCTCATGCGCCGCCCAGCTTTGGGCGATGCGGTCGATCTCCATGACCGCCTTGTCCAACCTGGTGCCGAAGGCGACGACGTCACCGGGGCCCAGTTGCTCGGGCCGGTCGAATACGGCCCGCCCCTCCCGCCACGCATCGAGACATTCCCGAACGAACGATTTGGCGAGTGTCGTGCGCTCGACGCCGCGCTCGGCCGCGCAACGGGTGAGATCCGCATCGTCATCGTCCCCGAGCCGCAAATTGACCTGACCGCCCATGAATTCCCTGCCCCTGTCCGGCGTAATACTGGTCGCCGGCACCACTCCCGTGCCATGATAGCATAGTGGCACGATTGCGCCATAATGAGCAGGATAAAGCAATAGGTCATGGCGACGTGAGCGGCGCATCCACTATCGGCGAGCGGATCAAGGCGGTACGGCTCAGGACCGGGTTGGGACAGGACGCGTTCGCGAAGGCGCTGGGCTATTCCAAGCGCGCGCTGGTCAGCTGGGAGCTGGGCGGGGCCGAGCCGCCGGTGGTTCTGATGGCGAAGCTCCGGCGCGACTACGATGTCGATCCCGAATGGGTGATCCTGGGCGAGGATACCATTCCTCGAAGCTACTACGGCCCGGTCGACTGGGACAGGCTCGATCGCCTGCGCGCCGACGTGGACGCCGTCTGCAGGGACGTCGGGCTGGAACTGCCTGACGAACGCAGTCAGGCGCTCGCGCGCGTGATATACGACGGAGGAGCGGACGCGGGCGCTGCCAACCGCAAGCAGCTGCGCGGTACGCTGCTCGCCTTGTCGCTGGGGGCCTGAAGATGAGCAGATCCAGAGATGAACAGCTGGCGGCTTGGACGGTCGAGACGCGGCGGGTCGGATTCAAGCGGCGCAACTGGCCAGTCGTACGCCGACTGGCGGCGCTGTGCACGGGACTGCTGCTGGCAGGGCTAGCGGCCCGTCTACTGGGCTATGCCCCTGCCCTCGCGGCTGTCTGCTGGATCGCCGCAGCTGTTACCGGCGCGGTCATGCTGATCTGGTTCTTCGACCCGCGCCGCTTCCGCGCACGGCCGTCCGGCACATCCTGACCGCACGGAAGCAGAGGCGAGCATCCGGGCTCGACATCGGCCGCTGCTGGCGCACCGATATTGTCCATGACGCCCGACGAGAGATGAGCCCGTGCCCCAAAGGGAGCAGTGCACGGATCGCTTGCTTGCGATCCTCATGTCGCTGCGCAGCCCGGTAAATCACGGCGTCCGTAGCGCCGTAGCATCCTTGTAGCACGTCAGAAGGCAGCTTTCGCGGAACCCGCAGCACAGCCGATATCCTGCTACAGCAATGGTAAATCACGGCTTTTTGCTCTGAACATGGCCGCTATCCATAGCGTGGTGTGTGCTCCTTCCCTGCACGATCCGGATGCTGGCGTATCGATGCCGTGGTGCTCCGGTATTCATTCCGGCTTCCGGCGGGGCACCCGGGCCGGCGTGTCAGCCGGCCAGCAAGCGAACTGTCATTCTACGCAGCTCGCCTTTTCAGCGGTGCGGTAGCGGTTCAGCGCGAGCTGCGGGACATATCGCCTGTCACCGGCGCTGCCGCTGCCAGAATCTTCTCAGCGGCACGACGCTCGCGCGCCTGGGCGCGTCGCTCCTCGCCTATTCGGGGATCACCGCCTTCCACCTCCAAACCGGGGGCAGGATCGGGTTCCTCCATCATCCGGATTCCCTTGGCACGTCGGACCACGTCCTTGCGCCTGGCGCGCTCCTGCTGGACCGCGCTGGTCATGTCGGATCTCAGAAGGACGTAATCGGGTTCGTACCGATGCTGGCGCATCAGCTCGGCAAGCGTGTGAACGGCGAGGTCGTCTCCGATTGCGGCGTGAACCGCGCGCAGCCAGCGCGGCGAGGCGTAACGGTGCCGCAGCGTCCAGATCCCTCGCCCCATCTCGGTAACGAGCAGGGCCACCCAGAGGACGAGCATGCCCCGTCCGGCGACGACCGGTCTGGCGCCGATCGCCTTGGCGATACCGATCGTCACGATCAGCATCGGCAGGAAGACCATGACGCTGATCGCATAAGGGACGACGTTCAGCTGGCTTACCTCCCACCGTGCGATCAGCCGGTCACCCACCGGGACGCGCTCAGTCACGCCAGGGATCATGGCTGCTGGCCGACCAGCTATCGTGATGCTGGAAGTGGTCATGAGTACCGCTGTCCCAGCGATCGTGGCGCTGCCAGTCGGACTCGTAATCGTGCGACCGGGTAGAACCGTAGGGATTGCCGGCGACGTCGGGGCTCCCCGCTCCAGCGATCGTCGGCAATCCGGTCGCCGGATTGATATCCGTGCCGTCGCTGCCAATTCCCGAGCGGCCCGGGAGCGTCCAGTCGTCGAACCAGGTGGCGATGCGCTCGAACAGCCTCATGTCAGCACTCCCGATCGGAAGTCTGCACGATATACGCTTTCCGTATATCTCTCAAGCCGGTCTAGATGCTTTGGGGTGCCCGCCTCCCCAGTCCCATCTGATCTGCACGCCCGCATCGTTGCTGCGCTGACCGTGGCACGGCGGGGCGCCAAGCTTCGTCAGGTTGACCTCGCGAAGCGGCTCGGATGGCAGCAGGCCTATGTATCGCGCTACGAAACCGGCGAGCGTCAGTTAAGCGTGGATGAATATGTCGCGGTCGCCTTGGCGATCGGGGTCGATCCGGTAGCCTTGCTCGGCGAGCTTCTCTCTCAAAACTGCTCGTAATCACAGCTCAGGACCGCCCATCGAGGCGTGCCTAGGCGCATCTGCCGACGATAACGCCCACCCGATTAACGTCGCGAACATCTGCTACGATGCCGAATGCGAGTTCGATGCCTTCTACGATCCAGCGCGATCGCACACACCGGCGAAAACCGACGATCGGTTCGGGGCATCTCCCCAGCCTACCCTTTCAACGAGCGTCACGCTGACAGGTACACACCGCCGGATCGGCTTAGCCTCTCTCGGAAGCATTCTTTCTGCCCATCGGACCTGTGCTGTGGGGTTAAGTGATTCTGTTAAATAGGAATCGTTAAGAAGGTTAAGTGTCGAAAAGCAGACAAAAAACCGCGCTTTCGCAATGCCTTAATAAGATGGCTGGTGTGTGATCCCACGTGATTCGGTGTGTGATCCCACGATAGTGCGGTGTGTGATCCCACGACGGTCGGGTGTGTGATCCCACGATGATTGATCGTGGCTTTGCGGGTCTATTACTGGTCGAACACCACTCTCAACGTCCGCTGCCCACCGCCTCCATCGATACGGATGGGCCTTGCGGTGTGTGATACCACGATAGTCAGCGTTCTCCGGCGAGCTTGTCCATCAGGTCGTCCACCTCGGAGGCGCGGCGACGATCGGCATCGAACCGGTTCCGCCGCTCCTGCTCGGCTTCCAACCTGGCAGTCAGCGCCAGCGCCTCCGCTTCGCCCCGAAGCCGGAACAGCACGGCAGGACTGCCATCGGCCGTTGCCGCCATCTGCATCGCATAGTCAGGGAGCTGGTCGGCCTCCACCACTTTGCGCAGCATCCGGTTGAACTCTTTGGGTTTGCTGTCGCTGCCGGTCTTGTCGCGCAGCACCTCAACGCGACACGTCCATCCGCCCTTCTGGTTTCCAGCGTGCTTGCGCGCGATACGATACAGGGCGCGTTCCAGCCCGCCGGTCAGCAGGAAATAATCTTGGTGCATGGTGAGAAGCGACCGCTCCCCCATGATGCCTTCATACACCCAATCCGACAGTGTGATGGTCATCCCGCGCGGTTGATCGGTGTCCGGGTCCACCTCCAGCGTCCATTTGTCGAGCCAGTTGAAACCGGCCTTGGTGCGCCGCTTGGGTGCGCGGATCGAGGTCGATATGGAAGTCGTCTGAAGCCGCTGGAGTGCGGCTTGCAGCTCTTGATAGGCCCGGCCGCTGGTATCGCGCTTGATCGCCCTCAACAGGTCGTAGGACGTTGTTTTAAGTGTCCGCGGAAGGTCGTTAGCGCCCTGCTCCCGCATCCGGTTGAGCGTGGACGCCGCCCATATCAGGATATCGGCGTCCCAGATCGTCGCCATGCCATAGGCAGGGATCGCCTCGATCTTCACCCACGTCTCGCCGTCTGGGCTGCTATACTCGATAGGCTTCACCCGCTTGCGCTTCTGAAGCGAAAAAAACGGGCGCTCCATCGTCTCCCGCTGATCCTTCAGCGGGAGGTCCCCCATCAATGGGATGAACAGATCAAACTCGGGATTGGGATTCTGGCGCTTGGTCATGCTACTTCAATCCTGCCGTTCTGCATTATTGCAGATGTGCACATTTTCACACACGGCCGAATTGCTTGGCGGCGTCATACTTGGCGACCAGCTCGCTTATCGCCTCGGCAAGGAGGTCTTGGTGACTGCGCCGGGTTCGCGCCGCCAGGACACGAAATGCCTCCGCTGTGGGATCGGCCGGATCGAAATATGCCCCGAGGTGATATTTCCCCGACCGCTTGCCACTCGATCGTGCTGCACTCGACGGAGCAGGCTGATGATCCGGCTCGGGTTCGGGAGGGGAGGGGGGCGCCACTGCAGGCCCCAACAGGGAAGTCCGTTTCGCCATAATCAAGCCTTCACATTTGCAGGTGTGCAACTCATCACATCATCAAATATGTATTTCTGCAAGGTTGCAATCTCTAGGGCGGCCTTGCCCTTCGGCTCGTGCTCGATAACTCCCAAGCCGTGAGGCCATGCCGCCCGGTAGGCGCTACGCTCCCGCAATACGGCACGCGCCACCCGCAAGCCGGTCGCCTCGGCAAGCGTTCTGGCATCATCGAGCAATGTGGTTGCGGTAGGGGGAGCGGCATTCAGCACAACCACGCCCGTTCGCCCGGTACTGGTGATGAGCTGCGCCGTACGCTTAATCGCATCGAGGTCGATCAATGACGGACGACAGGGGATGACGACCAGATCGGCACGCTGCGCCGCTGCGGCGGCTTCCGCACCCGCTGCCGGCGGTGTGTCGATGATCGTAAGCCCAAAGCCGTTAGCCTCTGCGGCGTCGATCGCCTGATCGAGGCGGCGCGCGCTGATCGGTTCGATATGGGGTGATTCGGCTGTCCGTCGCTCGCTCCAAGCAGTCGCACTCTCCTGCGGATCGAGGTCGAAAAGAGCGGTCTTTATCCCGGCCGCTTCGGCGGCAACCGCCAGATTCACCGCTAGCGTCGTTTTACCGACACCCCCTTTTTGCGCTGCAAGCGTGATTATATGCAAGTGTGCACACCCTCAATAATGCTGAATTGATGGTATGCAGAATGGCAGGATCGCACAACTGCTATTGCGCAACTACCTGATGCTCAGGGCAGGGTAGGGGGTTATGCCAACGACTAACCAGCCACGGGCCTCGCCTACGGCTATCCCGTTGGGGATGGTGAAGAGAGAATGTAGTCGGCTTCTCAAAACCTATGTCTAAGGGTGCTGGTGATATCCGAACGACTGTTGGTCACTTCGGCGCGAGCGCGAAATCGACCCGCGCCGCGACCACGCCGTTGTTCGTGCCGGCCATGACGGGCGGGGCGGCGCTCTGCATCGCGACCACGGGCGGCGGTGCTACGGGCATCGCCGTCATATCGCCGGCCTGCGGTAATTCGCCGCCAGTGCCGCCATCCCGGATCGAAAGCACCCGCACGATATGCAGCCCGGCCGCGGCGGCATATGCGTCCGCTTTCGCGCGTGCGGTTTTGTAGGCATTTCCGTAGCCGGTGAGGTTCGCCTTTTCCGGATCGGCGACCGAAAGGTCGGGGCCGGACACGATGTTGGCACCGGCGTCAGTGACGGCGGCGATCGCCGCGCCTACTTTGCCGGTGTCGCGCATCCGAACGGTGACGCTGTTGGCGACCTCGTACTGTCCCTTGTTCGCGCCCCAAGTGATGCGGTTCACCGACAGATTGCGAGTTTGGATATCCCGTTGGGCGACGCCTAACTTTGCCAGTGCCTGCGTGATCGCGGTCATGGTGCGAGCGTTCCGTTCGGACGCGCCGCGGGCATCCGCGGCGATGCTCGACAAGCCGGCGGTGAACAGCGCCTGGTCAGGCGTCGCCTCGGTGCGGCCGGTGCCCGTCACCGACAACAGCGTCTCGCCCGGCTGAAGGCCGATCGGATCGGGGGTGGCGTTGCAAGCGCCGAGACCAGCGCATAGCGGCGCGACCCAGATCAGACTCCTCATCCGCGTTCTTCCTTCTCGTTCTCTACCTGGAAGACACGTCTATCGATACGGTCGAGGTTTTCCCATTGGGATGCTAATTTTGGGACAACGAAAGGTCAGCCCAGGATAGGTGTTCCTATAACTACGCCATCCTCAAGCTGAAGCTTTTGCCACTGCCGCTCTCGCGCATAGTGGTACAAGGCAGAGTAGAGCCGCCAGCATCCAGAAAGCGGCCGTTAGGCCGGTATGCCCCGCGACGAAACCGATCGCAGCCGGACCTGCCAGGATGCCGGCGTAGCCAACCGTCGTAATCGAGGCGACGGCAAGCTCAGGCGGCATCGCGTTCTGTGCGCCAGCCTGGCGAAACAATACCGGCACCGTGTTCGATGCACCAAGTCCGATCAACATCAGACCCAACATGGCGACCACGGCAACCGGTGCGAGCAGCATGATCCCGTAGCCCATGAGCGCCAGCAAGCCGCCCCAAAACATGGTCTGACGATCACCAATTCGAGCCACCACCCGATCGCCGGTGAGCCGCCCTGCGGTCATCGCAATAGCGAAGACACTATATCCAAGGCCCGCTTGATCGGGTGCCAGCAATCCCTTGCCGGCAAGGAGCAGCGCACCCCAGTCGAGAATAGCCCCCTCCGTCAGGAAGGTAATCGCGGCGAGTAGCGCCAGGAGAACCACAATACCGCGCGGCACGACGAAAAGCGGCGCTTGTTCGGCACGCGGCGTAACGATGAACCGTGATGCGGCAAATGCCAGTGCGGCAAGCATCAGTGCGGTCGCAACGAGTGTTCCGGCGAGCGCGCTTAGGCGCGCAGATACATCGTCCGCGACGCGCACAGCTGGACATGCGCGACCTTCACGCGCATCGGCTTGCCCGAGATCTCGACGTCCTCGTGGCTCCAGTCGAACTGGTAAGCCTCGCCCGGCCGGAATAGCAGCGGGATGAACGCCGGCGCATTCATTACGTCGCGACGCCGCGCCTGCCGCCAGCGCGCCGCATAACGGCGCACCGCATCATACGAGCCGTCGAACCCCTCGCGTAGCAGCAGGTCGTGGATACGGGTGAGGCGCAGCTTCTCCCGCCGCGGCCGTGCCTCATCTTCCTCCAGCAACGTAAGCGTCCGGTGTTCCCCGCCTTGCTGACGAGGTGATGCGCAAGCCACAGGTGTGGCACTGTGGCAGGCACCGGTGCGGCATTATGGCGACGCGAATTATCGAGATGGTTGGGGCAGAGCCGCG
>JAESGJ010000418.1_pt1 | contig 26304 bp, 21 predicted proteins | sample 9266241 | NCBI WGS metagenome assembly JAESGJ01 (sample SAMN14514841, study PRJNA621669) | algae metagenome | isolation source: Brasilonema octagenarum HA4186-MV1 and co-occurring heterotrophs from wet... | place: USA: Manoa Valley, Hawaii | collected 2009-07-20 | reverse complement strand
AGCATCTTGACACCCAAACTCGCCCTTATATCTTGAGGATACATCGAAGTTGTACCTCAGATTCCTGACTGGCACAGGGTTTTAGATTTCAAAATCCTAGTTCATTTGTTCGCGTTGAAAGGGCTGGGTGGGCATTGCTCACCAAGATCTCAAATTTCTATCACATGGACTTTTCCGAGCAATGCCCACCCTACGATTTGTAGTCTTGATATTATCAACTGATACTTTTCTAGTAACTTTGGTAAAATACATAACTTTATTAAAAATATAAAAGCAGTTAATCTATTAATACTTTAGAGGGATGCGGATTTTATATCTGCTTTACCACGGGAAGCTGAAGTATGAAAAACTGGATAACAAGATTATTAATATATATTGCGTTATTCTACAACCTGTTGCTAGGAGCGAATGACGCGGCAGCTAACCAACTTTCAGATGTTTATGTACAGCAATTAAATACAATACCAGGAATGGAAAAGTTAGCAATTGCTGACAATATCTTTAAAGAGAATAGAAGAGACGATTTCCGAAGATTTCGCGAGATAATTAAAGGTGCAGAGAAGTTAGAGGGACTTTTTACGCTTTATCGGGCTAAAGATTCTGGCGAAATCTATTGGGAAATTAAGCCAGAACAACTCAACAAAAATTACTTGGGTATAGTAACTTTGGAGTCAGGCGTTGGGGAACGCGGGCTTTATAGTGGACTACCGTTGCAAGATTTTCTGTTCTACTTCCAGCGAGTTAACAATAATTTGCACTTTGTAATTCGTAATGTGAAGTTTCGTACAGAAGGGGGACAACCGGAAGAGCGATCGCTTGCTCGTTCATTCAGCGACTCTGTTCTTTATGCAGTTGAAATAGTTTGTATCGACCCATACAGTAAAAATCTTCTTATTGATATAAATGACCTGCTGATGCAGGACTTTCCGGGATTAACTCCTCTATTAAAATATTCTTTGCAAACTGAATATCAGTTAGAAGAAAGTAAGTCATATTTGGGTGATGTCAACAGCTTTCCTTTCAACCTAGAGGTTGATTCGATTTATGGTTTCTCATCACCAGAAGGAGCAAATTTAATTACTTTACCTGACAGCAGGGCACTCACCCTGAAAGTACATTATAGTTTTTCTCAACTCCCAGAAAACAACGGTTATATTCCCAGACTTGCTGACGACAGAGTTGGATATTTTATTACTGCCTTCCAAGACTTTTCTGGCAATCATAGCAAAGAACCATTTGTACGTTACATCAATCGTTGGCATCTGGAATTATCTGATCCAAATGCTGCTTTGTCTCCACCTAAAAAACCGATTGTGTTTTGGATTGAAAATGCCGTACCCTTGGAATATCGCGACGCAGTTCGTGAAGGCGTTTTGATGTGGAACAAAGCATTTGAAAAAGCCGGATTTCAAAACGCCATTGAAGTCCGCCAAATGCCAGATGATGCTGATTGGCATCCCGCAGATGTGCGTTACAACACAATTCGCTGGTTTAATTCTCTAGATGCAGGTTTTGCCAGAGGACCAATGCGCGTTAACCCATTCACTGGGGAAATATTGGATGCAGACATCATTGTCGATGCCAATATGGTGCGTTCACTTCAGCAAAATTATCACACATTAATAGAAGCAAATTCAGACGATCTCTACTCCACGAGTATCTATGCAAAGTCTAGGGTTGAAATGAACCAGCCTTACGCGACTGGAATTGATAAATCAAGAGTTGAAAACAGAGAATCTTGGTCTAATGATTCTGACTTTTACTACAGTATGGAGTCATCTTTTCAAGCCGCAATGGGAGCGTTAACGCTCTCACTCGTGCAAGATGCTACACCAAGTAGTGACCAAATGAAAAAGTACGTACATCAATATTTACGTTCTCTGATCGCTCATGAAGTTGGACACACCCTTGGTTTACGCCACAATTTTCACGGCAGCACAATGTTAGCACCTGGGGAATTAAACGACACACAAATCACTCACACCAAAGGTTTGGTAGGTTCAGTGATGGATTATCTACCTGTGAACATAGCACCACAAGGAGTACACCAAGGCGATTATTTTCCAGCGGTTATCGGTCCCTACGATGAATGGGCTATTGAGTACGGTTACAAAAGATACTCAAATTTAATGCTTGAAGCAATGACTCCTGTTACTGAAAAGCCCTTTTTAGAGCAAATTGCTTTAGCGTCGCCTCAACCAGAATTATCCTACGCAACTGATGAAGATATCTCGGATATCAATCCTCTAGCAAATATCTGGGACATGAGTAGTGATGTGTTAGTTTATTCTCAATGGCAAATGGATAATGCCCGCATGATGTGGCAGCGTTTGGATAAGGGTTCTCCATTAAGAGCAGAAGGTTATGGTGATCTACGTCTGTTATTTAACAGAATACTCAACTACTATTTCCGTAACGCCACCTTGCTGACTCAATACATTGGTGGGCAGTCTTTTAGGCGTCACCATGCTTTAGATCAGACTCATGCTCACTTTGTACCAGTTCCTCTAGAAAAACAACGTCAAGTTTTGACAAATTTACATGAGTATGTGTTTGATAAGAATGCGTTCAGTTTCTCTCCACATTTACTAAATCAATTAGCACCATCACGTTTTTCACACTGGGGTAACCCCATACCTGTTTACCGTCTCGATTATCCAATTCATGAGCGGATTTTGTACATCCAAAGCGTGATATTGCGAAGCTTATTAAGTGGCGATCGCCTAAATCGTTTACGGGATATAGAACTAAAAACTTTGCCTGGGGAATCCCTGACAATACCAGAACTGTTTGACACATTGCAAAAAGACATTTGGACAGAAGTTTTCACTTCTGAATCACATATGTCAATTTCTAGCATCCGCCGTTCCCTGCAACGTGAACATCTGAATATCTTACTAAGCATGGTGTTGCGTAAGACTTATGTGCCTGAAGATGGTCGTACAATAGCTTGGTATGAATTGCGTCAATTGCACAAAGCAATCGATGCTGGTGTTAAACAATATAGTGGTAAGTTGGATATTTACACGCTGGCTCACTTGGAAGAAAGTGGCGATCGCATTACCAAAGCTTTAAATGCACAATTGCTTTCATACTAATGCAGGTTTTGGTAGCAACGGGAATTCAACAAGGGCGGGGGAAACTCGTTTACAACGCTGTCTTACCAATTCAGCAATATTAAGAGTTAACGAGCGTTAGCTCTTTTTTCTCCTGGCTGTTGAGTAAAGAACCTAAAACTTGCTGCATAAGTTGATTTGACTGACAACTATTCAAGATTTAAATCAGCAAACAATTAAGTAGCTATCATGAACTAACTATTTTTGTACAAAAACTGTGTTCAAGAACAGATAACATGATGAAAAAAATTTTAATATTATCAGCCAATCCTAAAAATAACGCATCTTTTTGAGGCTCGTTGAGATTGGTGGGGATGAAGAATCGGGAACTGAGTCCAAAGCCGTTCGTAGACGGGCGATGCGATTTGAGTTTAACGATCCACTCGAACAAAAAGTGTTGACTCAATTGATTGATCAAAACTTGTTAGTCAGCGATCGTCAACCTCATTCTGAAGTCTCCACCGTGGAGATTGCCCAAGCACAAGACAAGCCACTATTATATAAGATGGATGGAATTTTGCTATAAAAACTCCGCAACTCTTCTGGGACTGCGGATATGTTAGGTTTTCTATCATAGCAAAGAAAACACTAAGGGTGTAGCGAATGAAAGACTCCACTAACCGCAATGGGTTGGAAATAACAGAAACTGTCTCTGTAGCGGGTTCTGTCGCTGGGTCGGTATTTGCAGTTTTTTCCCAGCAGCTGATCTATGCGGCTGCGCCCCTGAGTTTAGCCCTCTCGCTGAGCCTGATCAACCGACGCCGATTTGAGCAGGCGTTACAGGAGAATATAACTGCTGTCTCCTCTGAAATGGGCACTCGCGTCACACACGTAGGTCAGCAACTGTCAGCACAGATGCAATCGGTACGCACCTCAGTTGAAACTCTGTCTGCTGTCCCAATACCAGCACCCTTTGACCCCACTAACCTGGAGCAACAGATTGAGGAACTGAAAACAGCACTTATCCACACAAAACAGATTACCAGCCAGAGTGCCACCAACCAGGAAATCGAAGATTTTAACCAGAAAATTCAGCAGTTGCAAGCTTATGTGAGCTCATTGACAGAGGCATTTAACCAGCGCTTAGAGCTACAGCAAATAGAAGACTTAAGCCAAAGCACCGCCCAACTGCAACAGCAGGTTTCAGCACTGCCGCCAATACCAGCACCGTTTGACCCCACCGGGCTAGAGCAACAAATACAGCAGTTGCAAGCTTCTATGATCTCATTGACAGAGGCATTTAACCAGCGCTCAGAGCTACAGCAAATAGAAGACTTAAGCCAAACCACCGCCCAACTGCAAGAGCAGGTTTCAGCACTGCCGCTAATACCAGCACCGTTTGACCCCACCGGGCTAGAGCAACAAATTCAGCAGTTGCGCCAAACCACCGCCCAACTGCAAGAGCAGGTTTCAGCACTGCCGCCAATACCAGCACCGTTTGACCCTACCGGGCTAGAGCAACAAATACAGCAGTTGCAAGCTTATGTGAGCTCATTGACAGAGGCATTTAACCAGCGCTCAGAGCTACAGCAAATAGAAGACTTAAGCCAAAGCAGCACCCAAGTGCAACAGCTTATTTCAGCACTGCCGCCAATACCAGCACCGTTTGACCCTACCGGGCTAGAGCAACAAATACAGCAGTTGCAAGCTTCTATGAGCTCATTAACTGAGGCATTTAACCAGCGCTCAGAGCTACAGCAAATAGAAGACTTAAGCCAAAGCACCGCCCAACTGCAACAGCAGGTTTCAGCACTGCCGCTAATACCAGCACCGTTTGACCCCACCGGGCTAGAGCAACAAATTCAGCAGTTGCGCCAAACCACCGCCCAAGTGCAAGAGCATGTGTCAGCACTGCCGCCAATACCAGCACCGTTTGACCCCACCGGGCTAGAGCAACAAATACAGCAGTTGCGCCAAACCACCGCCCAAGTGCAAGAGCATGTGTCAGCACTGCCGCCAATACCAGCACCGTTTGACCCTACCGGGCTAGAGCAACAAATACAGCAGTTGCAAGCTTGTATGAGCTCATTGACAGAGGCATTTAACCAGCGCTCAGAGCTACAGCAAATAGAACGTTTAAGCCAAACCACCGCCCAAGTGCAAGAGCATGTGTCAGCACTGCCGCCAATACCAGCACCGTTTGACCCTACCGGGCTAGAGCAACAAATACAGCAGTTGCAAGCTTGTATGAGCTCATTGACAGAGGCATTTAACCAGCGCTCAGAGCTACAGCAAATAGAACGTTTAAGCCAAACCACCGCCCAAGTGCAAGAGCATGTGTCAGCACTGCCGCCAATACCAGCACCGTTTGACCCTACCGGGCTAGAGCAACAAATACAGCAGTTGCAAGCTTGTATGAGCTCATTGACAGAGGCATTTAACCAGCGCTCGGAGCTACAGCAAATAGAACGCTTAAGCCAAAGCACTGCCCAACTGCAACAGCAGGTTTCAGCACTTCCTCCCTACTTTGACACCAGCGATCTCAAGCAAGAAATTCAACAGATCAGAGCAGAACTCCAATCCCTACGCCAACAGGTAGAATCCTCAACCCCTCCTGCCGAAACAGTCAACGGTGGTCAAACCGGGTTAGCGCACCCAGAGCTTAATGGCAAACTCGCCAGACTCCCGCAACTGTTCAAGAGTTTCGCTCAGATGCAGCACCAGTTGGTAAAGCTACAGCGCTTAACTGCTAAAAGCGATAAGCGGAGCTTACTGCCAAAGGCAGATCGCACAACTGTGCCCCCGCAAGAGCAGTTGTCTGAACTATCCCCAATAACGCATCGGGTTGCTTCCTCAAACGGAACGCAATTGACAACCAGTCTGAAAAATCAACGCTTGAGTGTAGAAGCACTCATGGCGATGGCTGAGGCTCGTGGCATTGGCAAAGAATTTCAGATGGTGATACAAGCAGCCAAGAAACACCATCTTACACTGAATCCGTGGCCTACTAACCTGATGATTAGTCCTGCGGCTCACTTGCTATGTACTGCGCGAAGAAATTCCTCTCAATGCCTGTTTATCATTTCGGGACAGCCTGCGATGGATGGAAAAGTCCGACTCTGGGTATCAACGCATGCGATCGCTAAATTTTATCCGGTTAGGCAACAAACTGTCACATCCCTCCTGGGATTTGATGGGTGGCGCGAGATGGATAAGGCACAGATAGAGGAGTTCGTCGCTAATCTGAATCGGTTATTTGAAGAAGCCAGCGTTTCAATCAAACCAGGCAAAGTTGAGAAGCCTGGACTTTAATTAGCGCTATGAACCACATAGCAATAGTTTCAGCCTTCCGAAATTCCCCCGCCAAGGGGAGTTCGGCTTAAAGTTTCCGTTACCCATAATGATGAAGTGTTGCTGCTTTGATGCTGGGGCTTGGGGCTGTTGCAAATAGGGTCTAACCCGCTCGCTTCGGGAGCACCCCGGTATACGCACCGCAGTAATAGATACTCATAACTGCGATGAGCGCCCAGTGGTTCGGCGGCACATCCTTAAAGGGGTTTGGCAACGAATCTGCTCGGTCTTGAGAACAGGCTTGCAGAACTTGATCTCCACTTGGCTGGGCTTGTGCAGAGGGCGTTACCGGCTGCACGTTTCGGTATTTTGAGCTTTGACGCATAAAAACCCAATAATATCAAGTCCGGTAATACAACGTTCATAAGTTCGTAGTGAGGACTTTAGTCCTCTTTGGCTGATATAGCAAGGACTTCAGTCCTTACTACAAACTATAATTAGTTCGATAAAGTGTAGTTAATAGATGCAATTCATTCACTGACAACTTGAATTTCATCAAGTCGATTTATCACCACATCCGCACCTCGGACATTCTCCGCCTTCCCCACCCAAGTGATACCAATGCAACCAGCAGCTTTGGCATTACGTGCCATTTGCATATCACCCACAGAATCTCCTACCATCAGCGTGGTACTTGGTTCGACTCCTAAAGCAAGGCACGCTTGCAAAAATAAAACTGGATCTGGTTTACTTGGTCCTTTATCGACTCCCATTTCTAACTGAATGTAATCACCTAATTGATGATGCTTGACAAAAGCACGCACTTCATCAGTTGTCGCCGCCGAAAGAATTCCTAATTTCAATCCAGTTTCCGACAAAGACTTTAGCACTTCCAAACTACGCACAAACAAAGGTGAAGGTGTATTGCCAAGGTATTTTTCAGCGTCGTTCAAAGCTTGACGGGCGATCGTTAACGACTCAAACCAACTCCGTCCAGTTTCCGCAATATATGCTGCTGCGGCAATTTCTGTTTCGCGACGACTCGCCACCGAGATTAAACCTGCTGGATCAAGTTCATCACCATTAACGCCAAACGCCATTAACAATGGTTCCCCAGTTCCAGGAATTTGGGCATCTATCATCCGTGCCCCTCTTTGTGCGAAGGCACGTAAATCAGCTTCTGAGTCTTCCAACGTACCGTTTTTGTCAAACAGAATCGCTTGGATATTGGAAAACGTCACATTTCCACACTGAATAGTTGCCAAAACATACCTCTTAAAGTGAGTAAATAAAGCAGCAAAGCATATAATATCGCGACAAAGGGTAATACTCCAGAACCCTTTTGTGAGTGATACTGAAAAATGCTTGCTGTTTGCCACAAATGCTATGGATGAGGAACTGTTATCCCGCTTAGTTGACGAAGCTTGTCAATACCTACCCGGAAGCCCAGAACGTCAAAAACTGCTGACGCGAGTTATTCGCTTAACCTCAAACAGACTCTGGAGGGAAACGACTCCTTACTATCAGGATGCATTGCAACAAACTTGGTTATATTTTTGTCGCAACATTTGTGAAGGAACAACAGGTCAGAGGTACGATTCTTCTTTAGGTAGTGTTATAACTTGGCTGAATGTTTATCTCAAACGCAGACTGCAAGACTTTTACCGTGATCATCAGCGACAACAAACCAGAATAGTTTCTGCTAGTATCAATCAGTCTCGCTCGGGTGAAGCAAGTGAAATTGTTAATCCTGTAGATAACCTTGCTGCTGAACCTGATATTCCTCCTATTTTAGAAAACGTTAGATCGTGGGCAGAGAAAGACGCTGATGGAGAACTGCGCCAGACACACATTCAAGGACATCCGCAAGTAAATTGTCAAATGTTAATTTTGAAACGTATGCCACCAGAAGTGAGTTGGAAGGAACTATCAGCGGAGTTTAAGTTGCCTGTTTCCACTTTGAGTAGTTTTTATCAACGGCAGTGTCTGACTCGTTTACGAAGATTTGCTGAGAATGAAGGTTTATTTTAGCAAATCTTTACACATCCAGATTACTAACGTAGCTATGCAGTTCTTTAGAAAGCCGCTGTAGCAGGAGTGACTGGGATGAGTACACAAAAAAATGATCTCCAGGAAACATCTGTAGTGAAAAAGCACCATTAGTTTGTTGTTGCCAAGCTGCTAAATCTTCATGAGTAACTTTCCAATCTTGTAAACCCCCGAAGGCAGTAATAGAACAATCTAATGGCGCAGAGGGAGTGTAGAGGTAATTTTCCAGAACAGCAAAATCTGCCCGCAGGATTGGAAGAAGTACTTCCATGAGTTCGGAGTTATCTAGTACTTCTTTGGGCGTGCCGTTATAGCGGCGTAGTTCATTTAAGAATGCTGGTTCTGGCAAATTGTGAATAGGTGGTTCTGGATCGGGAATTTGTGGAGCGCGGTGACCAGATACATATAAATGTAATGGAGTCAAGCGATAATTTTGATAAAGTCGTCGCGCAAGTTCAAAGCTAAGCGCTGCGCCCATGCTATGACCGAAGAAGACGAAAGGTTTATTAAAACTTGGCAAGAGGGCTTTTTCTAGCGCCTGAATTAAGGGTTCAAACTGAGTAAACAAAGCCTCCTTCATCCGCGTTCCACGTCCAGGTAGTTCAATCAGACAAACTTCCACAGAAGATGGTAAATAATTTAACCAAGGGCGAAAGCTTAAAGCCCCACCCCCAGCATGATGGAAGCAAAATAGCCGTAGTTTGGCTTGAGGATTTGGCTTGGGACAGGTGAACATCAGTTAGCAATTAAGAATGATAAGCAAGCTGCTAAGTGTTATTACAGAGATTAGAATAAACTACCCCACCCTGCCTGACGGCTGAGGGTGGGGTTTTGCCCCTAAAACAAACTGTGGCGCAAGTCCACAGAATAATTTTGGTGCTTCGGGCGAGTTTATAGTCACCCCATAGGCTGCGATATTTCGCGCAGCATTATAATCAGCATCGCAGTCAGCGCCACAATACCCACACACAAAGCGCTTTTCGTTGCGGAAAGACTTTGCTGGATCAGGATGGATATGTAGGCAGTGGCTGCATACCTGGCTGGTATAAGCAGGTGGTACAAACACAACTGGAATACTAGCAATATTGGCTTTGTACTGAATGAAAAGCCTTAGCTGGTAAAAGCCCCAATTGTTTGTCCGTCTACGTTCCTGCTTGCTGCGTGGCTTCGCGTTCAAAGACTGCCTGATATTGGTCAGGTTTTCCATGCTGATGATCGCGCAGTTCTTTTTGGCAGCACTGACAATCGATCTAGAAATATTGTGATTCACCCATTGCTGAAAGCGTCGTTCCCGTCCACTTAGCCTTCTAAGCAGCCTGCGACCAGACCCAGAGCGCCGAGACTGAACATTTGCTCTAACTTTGGCGTATCTATCGCGTGTCTTGTTTAATTGCTCGCCGTCCCAAGATTCACCTGTGGAAGTCGCGGCAATAGAGCGTCTACCAAGATCAACACCGATAGCTTTACTCTTGGAAACATAGCACCTGTCGCAATCAACCTCAACCGCAACATTCAGAAAATACTGACCATTACGAGTGCCAGACAAAGTGGCAAAGCTTAGACGTTTCTCTTCTAGCAACTTCTTTTGCTCGTAAGACAACTTCGACTCAAGCCAGTGGCGCTTATCTACTAGCGTGATACCCACAGAGCCATCCTTGTATATGAAGGTGCGAACATCCAAAGCAATGCTAGTTGCTCTAAATTCCTTTACATTGCCTGCAGATGATTTAGCATTAACTACACGACGCACAGCATTACAAACGTGGTTAGCTTTCAACTTTGTGATCGCTCTAATCTCGTAATAGGTCAGCTTTTGGAGCTTGGCAGCATTCCAGCAATTCTCAGTTTTGGCGACCGTCAGTATCTGATTGCAGGCAAAAGCGAATTGCTTCAAAGTGCTGTCAATTGCTTCGCGTTGTTGGTTGTTTTTCAAAATCAGCTTGTTTCTGACAGTTATTGTTTGGGTTGCCAATATTATCACCTCCTTTGCTATCTTGTATAGCATATCGCTACACAATAGCAAGGAGTTGCAATGGTTGAACGTAAAGAAATGATGAATTTTCGGATAACTGAGCAAGAAAAAGCAATTGTACATGAATACTGTGAGTTAACAGGCAGAACACAGACTGATGTGTTCAGAGAATTTGTCCGCTCGCTGGAGAAGAAATTGGTAAAGTTAAGGGCATCGAACCCTTAACTTTACCCCGCTATCCCTCCTCGCCCTGCTGCGCGGAGGGCGGGGAATCTCGCGGAATTTGTTGAACAACAAAACTCAACTTAGTTTGGTGAGTTCTGATATATTCAACCCAATCTACAAATACAGTTATCAGTTATCAGTTGTTCACTGTTCACTGTTAAGCGTTCACTGTTTACTGTTTACTGTTCACTGATTTCATGACGAATGAGTAATCATTCCATTACCTGTGCTGTTTTCTCCTTATCTAACTTGAGGATTAATACTCCCAAGGGTGGCAAACATAAATCCAGCGAATAGGGATGATTGTGCAATGACCAATTGTCTGTCCACTTACCGCCTAAGTTACCCATATTGCTACCACCATACTGACGAGCATCACTGTTGAATAACTCAGTATAAAATCCTAGTTCTGGAACACCGATGCGATAGTGGGAATGGGGTTGAGGTGTGAAGTTGCAAATCACAACAACGAAATCATCAGAATCCTTGTCGTGACGGATAAAAGAAACCACGCTGTGGCGGTTATCGCTACAGTCAATCCACTCAAACCCTTCGCGGGCAAAATCTTGGGTGTACAAAGCTGGTTCGGAGCGGTAAAGATGGTTTAGCTCTTTGAAAAACTGTTTTAGCTGTTGGTGTGGCTCATGCTGGAATAGCTCCCATTCCAAGTCACCCCAGACATTCCACTCACTCCACTGTCCAAATTCCATGCTCATAAACATGGTTTTCTTACCTGGGTGAGTAAACATATAAGTAAACAAACAACGCACGTTAGCGAACTTCTGCCATCTATCTCCAGGCATTTTGCCGATAATATTGCTCTTACCATGCACCACTTCATCGTGGGACAGTGCCAGCATGTAGTTCTCGCTGTGGTGATACCACATACTAAAGGTGAGGTTGTTTTGGTGGAATTGGCGGAACCAGGGGTCCATGCTGAAGTAGTCCAGCATATCGTGCATCCAACCCATATTCCACTTCAAGTTAAAACCCAAGCCTCCGGTGTAGGTAGGCCAAGATACCATTGGCCATGAGGTGGATTCTTCGGCAATTGAGACAATACCAGGGAAATAGCTGAAAAGAGTGTGATTGACCTGACGCAGAAAATCTGCTGCTTCCAGGTTTTCTCTACCGCCGTACTGGTTGGTAACCCATTCTCCATTTTCGCGGCAATAGTCAAGATAAAGCATTGAGGCGACAGCATCAACGCGAATACCATCAATATGGAATTTGTCAAACCAGAAGAGGGCATTTGCTGCCAAAAAATTTCGGACTTCGTTACGGGAGTAGTTGAACACGAGAGTACCCCATTCCTTATGTTCGCCTTTGCGGGGGTCAGCGTGTTCGTAAAGGTGAGTACCATCAAAGAACGCTAAACCATGACCATCTTTGGGGAAGTGAGCAGGAACCCAATCTACAATCACCCCAATACCATTTTTGTGGCATTGGTCAACGAAGTACATAAAGTCTTCTGGTCTACCAAAACGGGAGGTGGGAGCATAATACCCAGTGACTTGATAACCCCAAGAGCCATCAAAGGGATGCTCGGCAACAGGCAGCACTTCAATGTGGGTATATCCTAAATCTTTAACGTAAGGAATAAGCCGTTCTGCTAGTTCCCGGTATGTTAGGAAGCGTGCGCCTGGCTTGAGTTCTGAAACTGTGATGACTGGCTGGGTTTCACCATTGGGCAGTAGTGGTGGTTCTGCACTAGATCCATGTAACCAAGAACCTAAATGCAGTTCGTAAACTGAAAGGGGTTCGGTGAGGGGATCGCTGTTACGCCGTTTTTCCAGCCACTGTTGATCACTCCAGGTGTAGGCATCCAAATCAGTGACAATGGATGCGGTTTTGGGGCGGGGTTCTTGTTGAAAACCGTAGGGATCAGATTTTTCGTAAATGTGTCCTTCAATGTTTTTAATTTCGTATTTGTAACTCTCTCCTACACCAAGTTCGGGAATGAACAATTCCCAAATCCCAGTCTGACCTTTACGCATCTGGTGTTTGCGACCGTCCCAAAGATTGAAATCTCCTAAAATTGACACATTACGGGCGTTCGGTGCCCAAACAGCAAAATAAACGCCTTTAACACCGTTGATTTCTGTGGGGTGCGCTCCTAGTTTTTCGTAAATCCGGTGATGGTTACCTTCGCTAAACAAGTGCAAATCAAATTCAGTCAGGCGGGGAGAGGGGAAAGCGTAAGGATCATACATCACTCGCTCGTGTTCCCCTTCTTTGATCCGTAACTGGTAGTTCGCCAGTTCATTTGTTTCTATCGTGCATTCAAAAAAGTGGGGATGATGCACCGCTTCCATTGGGTATTCCTTCCGTTCTTCAGGAAGGATAACCCACGCCTGACTTGCATTTGGTAGGTAGGCTCGCACAGCCCAGATGCTTTTACCATTCTGTTCTATGGGATGGGCACCTAGTACTTCAAACGGATCTTGATGTTGATTCCAAACGATGCTGTTAACCTGTTCTGGGGCTATCGTGGTCATAGACATGCAGCTACCTACGTTCGTTGAATAAAGTGATTAAGTAAATTTGCTTTGTAAAACGCCTATATATATTCTTTACATTTCTTTGCAAATTTTGTTGTGATAGTGATCGTACCTTGGAAAGAGTACCAATGGATGAATGTGCTTCACTGGTTGAGTGACTACCGAACGTGGGATGATGTGCACTCATTGTTTGATCCCCATACCCTTCGGCTGCTATCTCCTCCACCAGAGGCTACGCGTAAGTCCCAAAGGGACACGCTTACGCGAACGCCTTGGCGTGCGCTTGCGCTTACGGCTGCGCCCTTCGGCTTCGCTCAGGACAAGCTCAGCACAAGTCCGCTCAGGGTAAACCCTTCAAATGTCTAAAAATGGGAAAAGCTGAAGCAATGTCTTACGCAGCCGTATCAGAAAAACTTGATCTTGAATTCGCGGATCGAGTTTTGGTGGGGGAGCATTTTGTAATTGGGCTTGTAATTGAGCGTATTCCCCAGCAGTTAGAGGCTTACCGTCAACAGGCGATCGCGCTGTTGTAATAATCTGGGTCCGCAATATTTCTTCTGGTAAATCTTGTTCTGGCGGTAATGCCATGACCAATGCTCCCCGTGAAGTGCTTAACTCTACCAATATGCTAGTACAGACAATTAAAAGCAGAAACTTTATCACTTTTCTCATTTTCCCTCTACTCCTGGTCATAAGCTTTAATCTCACGCGCCAAAGTTGCGTACAGTTAACTGGCAGGATGCTTGAGCGAAGAAAGTTTCTTCTTTTTGTGAGCGGTTAGCGTAGCAGAGGCATATTTTTATGCTGTGAATTTTGAACAGCTCCTGGTTTTCTACTTCTTATATTTTTATCTTTCCAGGGGCTTACCTGCCAAGAAACCCGGTTTCTCTATGAAACCGGGTTTCTTGGGGAAGTTGTTGTCAGCGTCTGGCAAGTTCAGGTGCTAGTACCTGGGCACTTTTCCAGTTATGGTAGCTCAATACAAGTTTTCGCTGTTTTGAGACTGCTATTAAGGAGTTTTGCCTGGCGTAGCAGGAGTACTAGGGCTAGCTGTAGTGCCACTAGGTGCAGCAGGGCTAGTTGTTGCAGCACCACCAGCAGGAGGGGTAGCACTGTCTGTTGGTTCAGCAGGCGATGAAGTAGCAGCACCTGGAGTACCGCCTTCGGGTGCTCCACCGCCCCCTTCACAAGCTCCCAGAGTTGCGGCAAGACCAAGAATTAATGCAAGACTGACGATTTTAACTTTCATAACTCCTCTTTCACCAATTGCGGCAATAACTATTTTAGTCTGTTGATTAAGATACCCCATCTGTTGCCTTTTTTTAAGTGACTTGATATCACAGATTTAAGCAAAATTCCTGAGTTTATTGTAGGGTAACTTAATTGTTTAGGGTAGCATTACTAAATTAAGTCACGGAGCGCGATATCATACCAAAAATTCCGATTTTATTCGCATACTCTTGCTTATAGTGACAATGCGTTGTCATACTTTTAAATACGATACCTGAGCACTCAAGATATTCAGGGTTGATTCCAAAACTATCAAGAAATCTAAATTTCTTTAGGAAGCCATGTTTCTTAGGGATACAAAGATTAGTGCGCCTACCTATCACAATATATTGACCGAGTTAATGGTGTTATTTGTGGTTATTGTCTGATCGGCAATAATAACAAGAGTAAAAACAGACAATGATCATACAGTAAAGTCTCATAATCCAAAAATTACAAACAATTATGGCTGTTGCACGTAAATCAGATGTTTCCGCGACGGGCGGTAGGCTCCCAACAGAAGTGACAAGTCGCAAAAAACGTCGCCCTACTCAACAAAAAAAAGCGTCCGCCAAACCTGAAAAAGCCCCAGAGGCAAAGCAGTTAAAAACTTCAAAAGTTGATCTGCCTGCTGTGTCTACACCAGTATCAACCAAAAAACAGAGGGCTTCGTCAAAAAAATCGTCACCCTCTCTACAGGAACTCGCAAGGGAAGCTTCTAGTGCCAAGAAACAGACAACAACATCACTGTCAGATCCCAGCAAACAAAAAGCGTCTACTGTGCCCGTGATGCCATCTGCTGAGACCGTACCTTCCTGGCTGCTGCGGTTCTATACTTTACATCGTTATTCTTCAATTATGGCGTTTGCACTGGTAAGTGTAACACTTGTGGTTTATGGTTGGACTGTGTATTCTCAACAACTCTGGAGTCAAGGATACCGTAAAATGCAAAACTTGCAACGCCATGAGCGCCAATTGATGACTACTAACGAGGTACTAAAAAACAAAATGGCACAAGAAGCAGAACGTCCACCTGCCAAACTCGTATCGCCTTCTCCTGATAAAATGATTTTCTTGAATCCAGCACCTGTTGAGTCTAACTCAGTACCCACCACAGCACCAAATTCCGAAATACAACAGCACACCCCGAATCCACTGGGGTATTAGTTACAGCGCATTGCAAGTAATTGAGGTACAACGGTGTTGTCTAAAAGTCAGGTCCAAAGCCATTTTTACTTCTGACTCAGGACTTGCTGACTCAGGACTTGCTGAATTCTGCTGTATTTGCCATTTGTCATTAGTCATTGGTACTTAGACAAAAGACAAAAGACAAAGGACAAAGGACTATTTTCATGCCAAAATCATCAAGCAGAACAAAATTAAAAAACTTTAACTTTCCGAAACCATCATTTAAGAAGCGACAGCAGAAGGGTTCGAGACGAGAGTCGAATAACAAACTTGCTGACTCCACGCAAGAGCAACCACCCAACATAAAATTTAGACTTCTCATTGTTTGGAGCTTTCTCATTGCAGCGGGGTTTGGATTGGGTGTTAACTTATACAATTTACAAATTATCCGGGGAGCAAAGTTAACAGAAAAGGCGCGAAACCAACAAATGGTGAATTTGCGACCTTTTATACCCCGTCGCCCAGTAGTGGATCGCAATAAAGATTTGCTGGCAATTGACCGTCCGGTATATACTTTGTATGCTCATCCCAAACTTTTTGAAAAGTCTAACAACCAGATGGCAGAACTGCTCTCGCCAATACTGGATCAAGATGCTGATGAATTAGAAAAAAAGTTTGACAGCAAAAAAAGCGGTATTACACTTACTACTGCCTTAAGCGAAGAAATTGCAGATCGTATTTCTTCACTACATCTCAATGGTCTAGAGTCAATTCAAAAATACTCCCGATTATACCCACAGCAGGATTTAGCTGCAGAAGTAGTAGGTTATGTTAATCTTGACCGTCGTGGTCAGGCTGGTGTGGAGTACAGCCAAGAGAAGTTGCTAGAACGTTCTATGAATATGGTACGGCTCAGCAGAACAGGTAACGGGTCGCTGATGCCAGATTATGCTCCAGACGGTTTATTCAATTCTGATGATCTGCGACTACAACTGACTATAGACAGCCGTCTACAAAGAGTTGCCCGCTTTGCTCTTAAGGCACAAATACAAAAGTACCGAGCAAAACGAGGGGCGGTGATCGTTATGGATGCGTGGGATGGTTCGCTACTTGCTTTGGTTTCTCAGCCCACCTATAATCCAAACGAATACTCTAAAGCCGATATCTCTTTATTTAAAAACTGGACAGTAGCAGATCTCTATGAACCAGGTTCAACTTTCAAACCTTTGAATGTAGCTATTGGTTTGGAAGCTGGCATTATTAAACCTGAAGATATGTTTAAAGACCCTGGTTACATTCAAGTAGGTGACAGAACAATCAGGAATGCCGAAAACAAACGTTACGGGCGAATAAACATCGCTCAGATTTTGCAGCACTCCAGTAATATAGGCATGGTGAAAATTATCCAAAGAATGGAACCCTCTGTCTACTACGGTTGGTTGGAACGTTTGGGTTTAAGGCAAAGCGTTGATACAGATTTACCCTTCACTGTTAGCAGTCAGCTCAAAAGCCAGCAAGAATTTCTTGCTACACCAGTTGAACCAGCAACGACCTCTTTTGGTCAAGGCTTTTCGTTGACACCGTTGCAGTTGGTGCAAATGCTTGGTGCTTTAGCTAATGGGGGTAAATTGGTCACACCCCACATAGTCCAGGGATTGGTAGATGCCAAAGGACAGATCCACTACTCACCGAATCGACCTGCACCGCGTCAAATCTTCTCATATGCGACTACGCGAAAAGTTGTAGAGATGATGGAAACTGTGGTTGATGACGGAACAGGAAAAGCATCACAAATTCCAGGGTATCGCATCGCAGGCAAAACTGGCACAGCCGAAAAAGCTAGTCGCGCTGGTGGTTACATTATCGGAGCTAAAATCACCAGCTTTGTGGGTATTTTACCTGTGGAATCTCCCCGCTATGTTGTGTTGGCGTTGATTGATGATCCCAGGGGTCAAAATGCTTATGGTAGTACTGTAGCCGCACCCGTTGCTAAGTCAGTGATGGAAGCACTGATTACTATTGAACAAATTCCACCAAGTAAACCAATGACTCAAATACCTGCCAATCAAACACCTACCAGTCCGCGTTAAAGAAAAGCGGAGCCAGCCTTTGTGCCAAGATTTGTCCCTTGCTCCGGTGTCCTCCGCCCTTGCGGACTGGCGTGACAAGCAGACATATCAATTCAAAATTCAAAATTTTGAATCTCCCCATCTCCAGATTTTTGTATGCCTGTATACTGAATTTTTGATCATAAACTTAATTTTTCTTTATCACTCACGGGAGAGGTACTTAAATTGACTTAATGGAAATCTAGATAGTAGACGCTGAAATAATTTCATGCCAGCCTTTACTAGCAAAATCTTCCATGCAAAGCAATTTAGTGATATCTCCTCTCGCCGAGGTTGAAGCAAAAAGTACGCGTATCAAAGAAGAAACAAGTATAAATTACGAGCTTGCTGAGCAGCAATTTATAGAACTGCTAGCAACAGAAAACTTAGACAAAAAACTAGAAGCAGATCCCTCACAGAAGAACGAGTTTGAACACACACTCGATGTAGCGATTTCTGCTGCTTATCAAAATGGTGCTGGTGATGATGCAGCTCATCGTTTTCTCCAACGCATACTATATCGCATTAATCGATTGAATCTGTTTTGGTACGATGATCTAAGCCACTACGTAAACGAGCGTTCTCCTTACTTGTACAAGGTACGTGACCAAATTGAGACAGCTTGGCAAGAGTGGGAACTTGGACAAATCGATGTGGCTGCGTTGCAACAACTAGATGTAAAGCAAGCTCTCATTGAGCGTGGTGCTTACGATTTAGAACCGCCTTTATCAGAAGACAGTCGCTACATCCGGGAGAAAATGAGCGAGGCTGGCTACCGTCACTTACTGGCTATTGGCTCGTTTGACGGTTTAGTGGAAGGTAGTCGTCTTTCCCGCATTCTGGGTGGCGCTGCTAATCAAGTACAGTGTACTTTGGTGCGAGTCCTGTTGGAAGAGTACGGCAACGGTCGTTTTTCTCGCAAGCACTCTACATTTTTTGCCCAAATGCTGACTGAATTTGGGATGAACACTGAACCAGAAGGATATTTCGATTTAGTTCCTTGGGAAGTTCTAGCATGTGCTAATCATAACTTTCTACTGACTGAGTGCAAGCGTCATTTCCTACGGTATAGTGGTGGGTTGACCTATTTCGAGGTGGCAGGACCTGCGGCTTATAGAAACTATCTTGCTGCAGCACAAAGACTTGGACTGTCTGACGCAGCGATGGGTTATTGGGAGTTGCACATTCGGGAAGATGAACGCCACGGACGCTGGATGTTGGATGATGTGGCTTTACCTTTAGCCCAAATGTATCCTAATGAGGCGTGGGAACTAGTGTTGGGGTACGACCAGGAGAAGCTGATGGGCGATCGCGCGGCTATTGCTGTTGTCCAATCAATACGTGAAGCAGAACAAGCCGCTTCATCTATGTAAGACATCTTAAAAGTTAGAAGCTAATTGGTCTTTACTTAAAAGCAAACTATTTCTTTAGTCATCAATTGCTTGGCTTAGGAACAGTTTGTGCTTGCCTTTTTGCAAATAGCTTTTAGGCTCCTTACTACCCATTATAACAATCGTAATCTACAGATAGTGAAAGTCAAATGAAAGACATCTTTTCTTGCCCAGAAGAATCTAATTTCTATTCCAGTTGCTTGGAAAACTTGGTTTTGAGAAATTGTAAAAAATCGGAATGTGTTGTTGAATTTGGCTCCGGAGATGGCAGTCCTGTTATTAATTCACTCTTGAAAAACAGGTTTGATGGTGTGATACACGGATTTGAATTAAATCCTTCTGCTTGGAAAGCCGCTAATTCAACGATAGATGAATATAATCTTGGTCATAAATACATCATCTCTAATTCCAGTTTGTTTGATTCTTCTCAACGAGAAGCAGAGTATCTAGTAGCTAATCCACCTTATCTCCCAGCACCAGATAATGATATTTATATACCTTTGTTATTTGGTGGAGAAGATGGAGCAACAGTTACCAACGAACTCTTATCATTAGGTTATGACAATGTATTACTTTTAGTCTCTAGCTTTTCTAACCCAGAAAGTACAATTCATCACGCAAGAGCCAACGGTTACTCTGTAAAGAATTTCGTGGTTTTACCTTTGCAATTTGGCTACTATAGCTCTGAGCCAAAAGTTAAAAAACACATAGAGGAATTACGAAAAAACAAAATGGCTTTCTATTCTGGCGATTATTACTTTTTAGCTGGTGTTTTATTTCAAAAGTCTCAAGAATCTAAGGTTGATTTATCTAATGAGTTAGCTCAAGTCATGACAAGTCTGTAAAATAGACTGTGGAAAATTTTCTCAACATATTTCATAGTAAAAAAACTTCTTGAAGTATTTCTGTCCTGCTTCAAGAAGTTTTTTCACAAAAAATAAAGATGATGATTTCATGTATCGAGGGTATAGCAATAAATGTCCAACTTATCATATATATACCGACGTACTTACTTGAAAATTCAGCATTGCTCTTCACTGTGATCAACTCCTAGGTAGTCAGCCAATTTTGGATTTTGGATTTTGGATTGACTCCACCCTAAAGGTGACTCGAATTTTTGATTTTAGATTTTAAATTTTGGATGAAAAATTACCGGATTAGGGTTTGTAACGAAAAAACTCAATCCCCAATTCTTTAATCGCAAATCTAAAATCTAAAATTGCCGGATTTGGGATTGAAGAATTAATTTCGTCCTAAAAGGCTTGCCCTGAGCTTGCCGTATGCGCAAAGCGCACGAATCGAGCGAACGCGTAGCGTCTGGTGAAGGAGACAGGGACGAGGCTTGTACCGACTAACCCCAATCTAAAATTTAAAATCTAAAATTTAAAATTTAAAATCTAAAATCTAAAATCTAAAATCGTTTCGGTCACAGCGTGCTGGTACTTGCAAAGAGCACCATTATCACATTTTAGATTCAATTATGAAAATGATTGTTGCTCAAAAGCATCATTTAGAAAAAACTCTCGGTTTAGAGCGAGGGGCATTTTTCGGCAATTCTAGATACAAATAATAGTTATCCGGAAAATCGTATTCTTCAGACGTTTTAGGACTAACTGAATACTTTTTAATAAGTACTCTTCTAGGAAAACCATAAATTTTTTCAAACATTTATCTAGGAATTTTATTAGCATTCATAGTTAATTCATTTATACTTAGTAAGGTAAATACCAAAGTCAGCCGATCAAGTTACCTGCTAGATGTAAAAAAGTTTTGCATAAATCGGGGTAAATGTCAATGTTATTGATTTGTAGATACCTCAAACGTGTAAGTGTCCCCATTGTCTAGGTACTAAATCTTCTGTTCTGATTGAGCATGAAACAAAAAGATCATTTCCGCTCTTAGCGCCTGTACAGTCAAAAAGGAGGCAAAAAACCTGGTTTCTCTCTGTCGGAAAACTTGATAGATCGTATGCTCAACTCGAAGAAACCGGGTTTTTGGGATTAATGTACCGGCGCTCTAGAAAATATATCTAAAAGTAGATGTAATAATTTTATTCTTAATTATTATATAACAAAATAGTGTTATTTAGGATACACAGAATGTTAGATACTAAATTTGAAATGAGTCACAATTTGGATTTGGTTTTTAACAGGATATTGACTGTAACCGCTTTAGCAGCCAGTAATTAGCCAGTTCAAAGGGCTTTTTCACTCGCATTGCACAAGGAAATTGAGTGTCTTTAAGTACTGAAGAAGCAGAATACCACTTAGATCAAACTACCTGTTATTGATAAGATACATTTTTCCAAAAACCAACCTTTGAAGATCTATCAAAGAAAGATGAACTCACAACCCCCACTGCCTAACAATGAATTGGATAGACTCAATTCACTGCGCCAGTATCAAATTCTTGACACTCATCCGGAAAAAGTCTTCGACGATTTAACCTTCCTAGCTGCACAAATTTGTCATACTCCAATTGCGATCATTAGCCTTATTGATGGGAGTCGGCAGTGGTTTAAATCGAAGGTGGGTTTAACAGCACCTGAAACAAGTCGGGATCTTGCATTCTGCGCTTACACTATTTTGCAGGAGAAACCATTAATCGTCAGAAATGCGTTGGCAGACTCTAGGTTTGCAACAAACGCCTTGGTACTAGGTGATCCGAACATTCGTTTCTACGCTGGCGCACCCCTGATTACACCTGAGGGATTTAGGCTTGGATCGCTATGCGTCATTGATATTATGCCTCGGGATTTGAGTCTGGAACAGGTGGAATCACTACGGGTATTGAGTAGTCAGGTGATGGCACAATTTGAGTTGCGGCGTCATGCGATAAATTTATCACATACTATAATTGAACAACAGCAGGCAGCAGAACAACTTCGTCAGCAACAGGATTTTATTGAAGTCTTCTACCGCCGAGGAGAAGAAAAGGCTCGAAAAGAAGACTACAAAGGAGCCATTCTAGACTTTAACGAGTTCTTGAGGCTCAATCCCAACGGCTTTAAGGCTTACTATAACCGAGGGCTTGCCCGTCAAAAGGTAGGAGACTACCAAGGTGCAATGATGGATTTTGATAAGTATCTGCAATTCAATCCTAACGATGTTGAAGCTCACCAAAATCGGGGGTTACTCCGCTTTGAGTTAGGAGACTACAAAGGAGCAGTTGCAGATTATAGTAACGCCATGCATCCCCTACCTAACAATTTGATTGCTGGTGATATGGGGTTTACTTACTCTGAAGTTGAAAAAAAAGAAGCAGTTGTAGAACACACCCATTATTTGGAAATCCATTCCAGTGATATGGATATGGACAGTGATATCAATATCAGCCAGACTCACACTCACTCTATCTTGGAAAATGACAGTAACACATTTGAGGATAGCATCCAGTATCTGCCATTTAATTCTGACGATGCGGAAGGTTACGTTACCTTAAGTCACACCCAATATCAGCCTGAAGAAAGTACCGCTACTCTGTTACTAAGTTCTGATCAAGCCAAGTTATATATTCAACGGGGTAATGCTCGTTGTGATTTGAATGATTATAGTGGCGCGATCGAGGATTACACACAATCTTTGAAAATGAATCCTCACGATCCACAAGGATATGTCCGCCGGGGAAATGCTCGTTTTATACTCAAAGACTACACTGGTGCAATCGATGATTATACTCAGTGCTTGTGGATAAATCCGAATGATGCTAAGACTTACATTAGCCGAGGCAATGTTTATTGTGAGTTAGAAGATTACACTACCGCAATTAAAGATTACACTCAGTGTCTGAAATTGAATTCCAACTATGCTGAAGCTTACATCAATCGAGCTAATGCTCGCTCTCGGCAAAAAGACTACCATAGTGCAATTGAAGATTACACCCACTTTCTACAGCTCAATCCTAACGATGCTAAAGCTTATATTAGCCGGGGTAACGCCCGCTCTAAGCTCAAAGATTACAGCGGCGCAATTGAAGATTACAAAAGAGTTTGGTCAAAAGCTATTGAGCAACTACCTAAGCTTTCTAGCGAACAGATGTAAGTAGAAATTAAACTGAGAGGGTTTTTCAATCGAAAAACTCTCTCAGTTTAATTTCTCACCCAAGAAAAGCTCACCAAAATGAAAGAAGAGCAATTTCTGATAAAAATAGAAGTTCCTGCCGTAAATTCTTCAACAAACCTAAAGTTTTTTCGTATAAGGTGGTTTGTCCCAAGGTTGCAAAATATTTAACCGCGTTTTGTAAGTCCGGTATTGCAGCCTGTTCATAACCAAGCTCATGATAAGCTATACCTCGGTTAAAATAAGCATGAGCATCGTTAGGATTCAACTTCAGTGACTCAGTAAAATCCTGAATGGCACTTTTGTTATCTCCATTTTTGCCAGCAATACAACCTCGGTTAAAGTAAGCTCTATAATCCTGAGGATTAAGACGAATTGCTAGAGAAAAGTCGTAGTTGGCTGCTGGGAAATCTTGCAACTGGAAACGAGATATCCCTCTGTCATTGTAAATATCCGCAAGTAAAGGACTAGGGTAGGGAGAAATTTGACTTAAGGCTGAATTATAGTTTGCTATTGCTTGTTGGTGATTTCCCAACATAGCATTGGCAATCCCTCGGTTATAGTAGGCTCGGAAATCATAGGGTTTGAGTGCGATCGCCTCACTATTATCAGCGATCGCAGCCGGATAATTTCCCTGTCTGTACTGGGCAAGTCCACGGTTCACGTAAGCCTCAGCACCGTTTGGTGCATTTTTTATCGCCTGGTTGCAATCTGCTACCGCCTTCTGATAATCTTCTAATTGAAGATAAGCGAAACATCGATTACTATAAGCCGCAGCAAAACTGCTCTGGCGCTCAATTGCTTGAGTGAAATCTTTGATAGCTTGCTGATAGTTGTCGTTCAGCACATTTTTGACTCCCATCTTAAAGAAGTCATCCCCTGTGACTTGGGTGCTGGCTGTAGCTGACAAGTGTATTGGTGAAATCAGCACAAAATAAGCAAGTACCACAGCAACACCAAACTCAAGCGTGAATCGAAAACAGCGATTCAAGCGATTCATAAGAATGTCTCACATTGCTAGCAGAACAAAATAGTAGGTAAGGCAAATGCCCTACCTATTAAGCTGATGCTTGTATTTAGACAACTAGTACTTATTTTTACTTCCAACCATTATCAGCTTGTCCGAGCACATATGCTGCTACATCTTCAATTTGCTCAGGTTTTAAACGACCTTTGAAGGCAGGCATGGCACCTTTACCTTTTGTCACTTGGGTGATAATAGCTTCTTCTGAGTACATATCAAACTTTTGCAAAGCCTCTTTTTTTAAGGTTTTGGCAGCGTTAACTAAGTTCTTCCCACCCGCATGACACTGAGCGCAATTAGCACTGAAGAGTTTAGCTCCCTTAGCAGCGTCTGCTGCAAGAGCTGGAGAATTGAAGGCAAAGGTAAAAATTACCATCACCAACAACAATACTGAAAAAATCTTTTTCATCCCGTGTTCTCTCTGAAAAGGCATATTCTTTAAGAATCACCATAATTTTGATGTTTCCAGCAGTTTTTGTCAAAAGACAGGCTGTCAAACTTGGGTACTACAAAATTACTGCCAATATCGAAAAACTTCACGAAATTTTAACTTTAATTTCAAGACGCAATGATGAAACTGTCTCTTCGGTGAAAGTCAGCCTCAGTTCCTCGATGAGTCAACGCCCAGTAAGACACTTCATTTCTATATTTAATGACGGTGGTGATCGCAATTTCAAGGGCTTGCTCTGCTGGGATGATTTTATCTAAATTGACATCCAACTCAAGTGTGAAACTGTCCGATAGAAACTCAACATGAAACGGGAGTGTTGTAAAAGCTGTTTCTTCTTGCATTCCTTGACGGTACGCATCAAACCGATAGACATTCCAGTCTCCAGCTGGGGAGAGATTGAATTCCCAATACCGATCAGAATTCTTGACAGTTAGAGTCGAGGGAAGGTACTATCCTTCGCCCCTCTCCTACAGAACCGTACGTGCCCGTTTCCGTGCATACGGCTCCTAGATGTTCTTAGGGTTGTTGTTCCCTTTTGCCCATGTGGATATAGTCGTGACAGCTTTCGTGGACTGCTAGAAGGTTTTTGGGCTTCCAGTTTTGATGGTTACCATCTACGTGATGTAGGTGGACTTTTTCACCTTCAGTCATTTTGAGCTTGCAGTACCCGCATGTATGGTTTTGCTTCTTTAGAGCTTTAGAGGTTTCGTCTGTGTATAATTTACTGTTGCGTTCACTCCAGTAGATTAAATCTCCGTCGAATGGGGATTTATTACCTTTTACATTTATGTAGGCATTTTCTGAGTATGGGACGGCTGGAAAAGCTTTCTTTATTAAGCTTGTGCTCAATTCTTTGCTATTTTTCTTTTCCTTGTTGAATACTCTGAATGCTCTATGATTTATGTGCCAAAGTGAGAACTTTGATCCATCCATCTTGCAAAATTGGTGATAGTTTCTCCATCCTCTAACTAGTGGAGCCAGCTTTTCAGCTTTTTCACTAGAACCATAATTGGAGCAGTTGACAATGGCTTTTACTTTCTTGCGGAATGTTCTGAAGTTATCCACTGATGGGACACTTCTGAATTTTCCATTTTTCTGTACTTTAAAATTCCATCCTAGGAAATCAAAGCCTTCTATCGTTGCTGTAACTTTGGTCTTTTTTTCACTTACCTTCATTCCTCTTTCTGCTAGGAATGTGCTAATTCTTTCAAGTATTTTCTCAGCTTTGTCTTTTGGTTTGAGGATTATTACCATATCATCGGCGTACCGAATTGAGTAATGAATATCCTCTATACCGTTAAGCGCGATATTGGCTAGTAGCGGACTTACAACTCCACCCTGTGGTGTTCCTTGTTCTAGAAAGTCGGGATGTGTTCCTGCTTTTAGACATCGGAAAATTCCGAGTTTTACACCTTTAGGGGCTATCAATCTTTCCATGATAGCGGTGTGGCAAATCCTGTCAAAGCATTTTTCAATATCTAGCTCTATGACTCGCTTGTCCTTTCCATTTGCATAAGAGCGAAGGTTGTTGAACAGGATTTTTTGTGCGTCGTGTGCACTTCTACCAGGTCTAAAACCATAGCTCCGTTCGTGGAAAGTTGCTTCATGTGCTGGTTCTAGTGCGTATTTGGCTAAGCATTGCCAAGCCCTGTCAGCAATAGTGGGGACGCTATGATAAGACTGCACATAACCTCAAGTCTCTTTTGGAAACTAGTGTCACAATCACTAATCCCATCCACCCGCTGTACGGTCAGTCTGTTGTAATAAAGCAAATTCGCAAA
>JAESGJ010000417.1_pt1 | contig 26358 bp, 27 predicted proteins | sample 9266241 | NCBI WGS metagenome assembly JAESGJ01 (sample SAMN14514841, study PRJNA621669) | algae metagenome | isolation source: Brasilonema octagenarum HA4186-MV1 and co-occurring heterotrophs from wet... | place: USA: Manoa Valley, Hawaii | collected 2009-07-20 | reverse complement strand
TCAAATCGGGTCGGAGAACGGGGCGAGTTAATATGATTGCGGCGTTGTGTGCTAAGCAGTTGCTTGCCCCATTCACAATTGAGGGGGCTTGCAACCGCCAGGTTTTTGAAACCTGGTTAGAAACATGCCTGATTCCAACATGAAAACCAGGGCAGAAGCTGGTGATCGACAACGCCACTTTTCACAAGGGTGGACGTATTGAGCAATTAGTGCAGACTGCTGGTTCTGAGGTTTGGTACTTGCCACCTTACTCTCCTGACTTGAACAAGATTGAACGGTGCTGGTCTTGGCTCAAAAGTCCCATCCGCAAGCAACTAGAGGACTTCCTTACCTTGCGGGCAGCGATGGAGCATATTCTGAGCTTAGCGTCCTAACCAACCTGGCGCTTGCTATAATATCAGTTTCAGAAAGCTTTTTAACAATCAATAGTTGACGTGTTTGCTTTTAGGGTGTCCCTTAAAACTATTTTGTTGTACATATTGTTCAATACCAACTTTTTCTATTAAGTTGGTATTAGAGAATGACAAAAAATAAAGGATAAAAAAATTTATACTTCTAACTTCGCCAAAAATAAGCAAGCAGATGTGTCCGAGAGAACCAGATTTTATCCTTTAAATTTCTTTCACACTTGTTGACTCCAGGTGACTTATGCCCTTTGACCTTTCTCCGTTGTGGATATCCCTAAAAACTTCTTTACTTGCGACATTTATTACCTTCTTTCTTGGGATTGCTGCTGCTTACTGGATGCTGGGATATCGAGGGAAAGGCAAAGCTTTGATTGAGGGTATCTTTGTTGCTCCTTTGATTTTACCTCCTACGGTTGTTGGCTTTTTGTTACTGCTGCTATTTGGTAAAAATGGTCCAGTGGGCAAACTTATGGAGCCTTTGGGCTTTAGTATTGTTTTTACTTGGTATGGTGCGGCGATCGCCGCCACCATAGTCGCCTTCCCATTAATGTATAAAACCGCCTTGGGAGCTTTTGAGCAAATCGACAGCAATCTTCTGCGAGTTGCAAGAACCCTGGGCGCAAAGGAATCTACAATATTTTGGCGAATAAGTTTACCTCTAGCAGTACCAGGGATTTTAGCCGCGACAACCTTGGCTTTTGCTCGGGCTTTGGGTGAATTTGGTGCAACCTTGATGTTAGCAGGGAATATCCCAGGGCAAACTCAGACAATCCCAATGGCAATTTATTTTGCTGTGGAAGGGGGCGCAATAAACGAAGCTTGGTTTTGGGCTTTAGCTATCATGGGTATTTCTCTGTCTGGGATTATAGCTGTTAACTATTGGCAGGAAACTCGGGGAAAGAGGAGAGGACAAATCAATTCAAAATCACTATCTCCCTCACTCCCTCACTCCCTCACTCTCTCATCCCCCTCCTTTTCTTCTGGGCTATTTGTTGATATCGAAAAACAGCTTTCTGGTTTCAGCTTGAAAGTCTCTTTCAGTGCAGATAAGCAACCCTTGGGATTATTGGGAGGATCTGGGGCTGGTAAGAGCATGATTTTGCGTTGCATCGCTGGGATAGAAACACCAAGTTCTGGTCGAATTGTGCTTAATGGGCGGGTGTTGTTTGACTCGCAACGGGGAATAAATTTGCCACCGCGTGATCGCCGTATTGGTTTTTTAGTCCAAAATTACGCTCTCTTCCCACACATGACTGTAGGACAGAATATTGTCTTTGGCTTACCCAAAGGACTTTCTGCCACAGCTATTCGACAACTTGTTGAAACTCAACTCATCGCAGTGCAGTTGGAAGGATATTCACAGCGTTACCCGCATCAACTTTCGGGAGGACAGCAGCAAAGAGTCGCATTAGCAAGAGCTTTAGCAAGTCAACCAGAAGCACTATTATTAGATGAGCCATTTTCTGCATTAGATACGCACCTGCGTAGCCAACTGGAACAGCAAATGGTAGGAACATTAGCGAATTATGAGGGCGTGAGTTTATTTGTCACCCACAACATGGAAGAAGCATATCGGATTTGTCCTCATTTGCTAGTTCTAGAGAAAGGAAAAGCAGTTCATTACGGGACTAAACACGATATTTTTGAACACCCCGCTACTGTTGGTGTTGCCCAATTAACAGGATGTAAAAACTTTTCAAGTGCTGTTCCCATCACATCAGGACAAGTGCAAGCAAATGATTGGGGTTGTACCCTGAATGTCATTGAACCTATCCCAGATGCTTTGTCCAATGTTGGAATTCGTGCTCATCAAATCATGTTTACAGACGAACCGAATCAGGAAAATACCTTTCCTTGCTGGCTGGTAAGAACGAGTGAAACTCCACACCGAATGACGCTGTTTCTCAAACTCCATCACCCATCTACCAACAACAATGATTACCACGTGCAAGCGGAGGTGTTTAAGGAGAAATGGGCAACTCTCAAAGACCAACCAATGCCGTGGTATGTTCGTTTAGACCCTTTAAGGCTGATTTTGATGCAATGAACCACAACAAAAGTTTTTCGGACATAACCCAGTAAGCCGTGAGAAAAAAGCCGAAAATATACTGTGTTTTATAGTTATTTTTAAGTAAATAATAGTCATCTCAGCACTTAATATTTTCATTCTAGATGATAGTGCTATAGTGCTATGATGAGTCAATCAAAACGATACAGGGGATATTGAAAGATGCAAGTCAGTGCTCGTAACGCGCTCAAAGGGACTGTTAAAGAAGTTGTGGAAGGTTCTGTTAACACTGAGGTAACGCTAGAGGTAGCGCCAGGAGTTGAAGTAGTAGCAATTATTACCAAGGGTTCAGCCCAGAAGCTTCAACTGGAAGAAGGAAAAGAAGCATACGCGATCATCAAATCATCAGACGTTATGGTTGCTGTTGACTAGCAAGTTTTCTTTGAGAGAGTTCTCAACTATCTAAAGCCTATACAGAAAGCCCAGTCATTGTAACTGGGCTTTTAACATTTTTATTGTCTTGAGAGCATCTTTTTTTCGGAATTGGCTCAATCAACGTGTATCTATCAAACAACTACTAAATTTATTTACGGAAAACCTAAAATGTTAAACTTCAAAAAATATGCTGCATTACTTGCTTTGTTACCAGTTGCTACTTTGTGGACTCAAGCAGCGCATGCTGAAACTTTAAAAACGAAAAATTTCAAAGTCACAATTACTAGAAACTGTCCAGAAGGAAATGTAACTTGCAACAATGTTACATACTTTGGAAAGGATTTAAAAACAGGTAAATCGATTAGTCTGACTGGCAAAACAATCCACACAACTGGTGCAGATGGTATCACACCAGGTCGATTCCTCGGTTATCAGTTCCGCAATAACGAATATGTTTATCGGGTGACAATAGACGGCATTTTGGAAGTTTATCAAGGGAAAAAGCTAATACTTCAAGAGAAAGGATCTTTGACTTTTTAAAAATTATCTTCTTTATAACTCAGGACTTACGCAAAAATAACGTAGTTGTGTCGTTGCGACGTAAGGAAGCAATCTCACACTCTTGTTTTTTCGTAACTTGTGCGTAATATCAAATCCTGTTGATTGCACGCAGTTCCCACAAACCTTCACCCTTAATTTATAATGTTTATGGGTTTTTTATACCATGTGCATTTACCCGGATTTGATATAAGTCCTATAACTAACAATCAAAAAAATATTCTCCCCAAACTCGCGGGGAGGATACAACAGCCGCTGAGTGTGGTATGGCTGGTTGCTACTAAAACAAAAACGCTCTCCTGTTAACCAATATCAACGCAACTTCTTTAGCAAAGTAAGTCAAAATCAAATCAGCACCCGCCCGTTTCATACTAGTCAAAGTCTCTAAAATGACTCTTTTCTCATCAATCCAGCCCATTTGAGCAGCAGCTTTAATCATGGCATACTCACCACTAACGTTATAAGCGGCTACAGGTAATTGCGTGTAATCTTTGACTTGGCGGATAATATCTAAATATGCTAAAGCAGGCTTGACCATCACGATGTCTGCACCTTCGGCAATATCTAGCGCTACTTCTTTGATAGCTTCTCTAGCATTTGCACCGTCCATCTGATAAGTCTTCTTATCCCCAAATTTTGGTGCAGAATCCAACGCATCCCGAAATGGACCATAATATGCAGAGGCGTATTTTGCAGAGTATGCCAAAATCCGCACATCTATGTATCCTTCCGAATCCAGCGCTTTACGAATAGCCCCTACCCTACCATCCATCATGTCAGAAGGTGCGACCATATCTGAACCTGCAGCTGCTTGTGAAAGTGCCATTTTCACCAAGACTTCGACTGTGGGGTCATTGAGAATAACCCCGTTTTCATCTACGATACCATCGTGACCATGAGTCGTAAAAGGGTCAAGAGCAATATCGGTAATTACTAGGATACCCGGCACAGCTTCTTTAATTGCCTTGACAGTTCGCTGTACCAATCCTTCTGGGTTGTAGCTTTCACTACCCACATCATCTTTCTTTACTTCTGGTATGACAGGGAAGAGTGCAACAGCTCCTACCCCCAGTCGCCACACCTCTGCTATTTCTTCTAATAGTAAATCTAAAGTATATCGATAACACCCAGGCATGGAGCTAATTTCCATTTTCTGTTCCTCACCTTCCATGACAAACATGGGATAAATGAGGTCATCGACAGTCAGCGTTGTTTCTTGCACCATGCGACGTAAAGTCGCAGTACGACGTAAGCGACGGGGGCGATGAATCAGGGTTGTAGCTGTAGGTGCTGTGTGATTAGCAGAAGGATTTTCTGATGACATGGGAGTGAATAATAATTGTTCTGCTAAATAATGATAATCGTTTTCAAACAGCTTTTTTTGCTTTCTGGTAGAACCACCGAAGAGTAAGCATATCTGTAAGGCTGTTCTAAAATCATCTTGGTGTCAAGCGCCCCCATGTCCCCTACACCCTTACACCCCTACACCCTTATACCCCTACACCCTTATACCCCTTCTTATTGACTCCAAAACCCTTTTTTTCCCCGTAGCGGACAGTCCGGAATTCGACTTGGTTTGTGTTTGGGCTATAGAGGGTATAGGTTGCTTCCCCAGGAGTGCGTCCCACATTCCCCACCCCAACCACTTGACGCGACGAAACGTTGATAGTTGTGGGAGAAGTTTGACTATCGAGGGTTGTAACTTGTGTGGTGATAGAACCTGCTTCTAGTTGATATTGAAAAGTCAAACCAGAACGACCACAAAATAGGTTATTCGCTTGCATCCGCGACAACCTATCCAACATTTGAATGGGTGGAGTTAAAAGTGTCAGTTCTTCACTAACAGATACTGTCGTACCATGAATTAACAAACAATCCAACTCAAAAAAACCAAAATCAAGGTTTCGTAACCATTGTACTGTCTGACGGGACACACTATCCCACAGTAATTTAACCGTTTCTCCCCCATACCTCGCCATTAACTCCGTCGGTTCCCCAGTCGCACCAACACCATGCAAAATCAAACACTGTTCTTCCCACCATCCCTTACACACAAGCGGTTCCAATTCACCAACTCGGGGATTACGCACTCTTTCCACCAGTTCTTCAGATTCTTTCGTTGATCCCACCAAATCACCGAGAATATATAATGCCTGCACAAAACGACTCTGACGCTTAATATCTGCCATCACCGCTTCATAAGCCGCCAAATTTCCTTCAATTCCACTTAAAATTGCCCATTTAGTCATTGGTTATTCATTATTAGTTATTGGTCATTTGTCAACGGTTATTCAGTTATCAGTTATCAGTTATCAGTCATCAGCAGCCTGTTCACTGTTCACTGTTTTACCTCGTACACACATGGCTTGGATCATCCGCACGTTCTGCAAACTCCATTCCCTGCGCTAAACGCCAAGCAAAAATAGCAGGTAAACCCTTTTCAATAATCCCCCTTACAGTTTTCTGATAATCGTAGGGTACTTCCCGTAGCGTGACTTCTTGAGTGTCAGTGTCGTAAATAACATAAGTTGCATGAGGTCTTCCATGTCGAGGTTCTCCCACCGAACCCACATTGACAATCTTTTTCAGCGGTGCTGTAAAGTGCCTTTCCTCTTCTTGTCCATTCTCACCTTTAGTACGTACCTGTAAACTTCCTCCATCCAGAGTACGGACATAAGGCACATGAGTATGACCACAAAATAACACATCGCTTTCTGTGGAAAGTACGCGCTCTAGTGCCACAAAAGCATCGAGTTCTGGTAACAAATACTCGTGGTTGCTATGGGGACTACCGTGAACAAACGCCATGTTTCCTTCACGGAAACTATCGGGTAATTGGGCAAGAAATTCGCGGTTTTCTGGAATAATTTCCTTGTTTGTCCACTCGTGAGCGATTTTTCCCCGCTTTTCAGCCAAAAGGGAAGGAAAACTGCACTCGCAAGAATTCAATCCTTCGACAATATCCTCATCCCAACAACCAGCGACGGTAGGAATATTTAACGAACGAATTTGCGCTACCACTTCATTAGGATAAGGACCATATCCTACCAAATCACCAAGACAATAAATTTTTTCGCATGAGTGCTTGTCAATATCCACCAAGACAGCATCCAAGGCTTCATAGTTGCTATGAATACATGACATGACTGCTATTTTCACACTTCTATCTCCTCAAGTAGAACTTGTTTTACCTGTTGTTGGTATTGCCAAATTGCAGCGTCTGACAAACAGCAGTCTTCTAAAGTTTGCCCCATCGCGGCTTCATCCAAGTTTTGTCCTGACACTTCTATCCCACTGAAACGTTGGGGTCTATTTTCCAAGTGGCGGGGTAAGTCTAATTCTAGAAAATCGGTTGATGGAACGCCTGCAGCGAAATCAGCATAAAGCGATCGCCCATCTCCAACATCAAAAATTCCCTTAGCGCGGCTGACTTGACCGTAAGCACCGTGAGTGATTTCATACCAAAACTCCTCCAAACTATCTTCATCGATAACCTGACCAGTTGTAGGAACACGCCATAACTGGGTAGTGGTCATACTACTATTTGTCGTTGCTCCTAGTATAATTTTATCTGCCCAAGCATGATACTCAGAGTCTTGGAGATGTGGTGGCAAGATGGCGATTGCACGGTACGATAAATTATCCAATATTGGTGCTACGGCATTCAGTTCTAAATAAAATCCCAGTTCGATATAAACAGCGTCTGCTGAGGGTAAGTGTCTGAGAAACTCAACTTCTTCTCCATCTTTAAAGACTTTAACAGTAGGATATTCGCTTTTCAGGCGGGTTTGATCGATGGGAACATTCCCAACTCCAGGACTGAAATACAATACATGACTCGTAGTGACATCACTACAAGCTATTTGTTGAGTAATCCAAGTGGTTTTTCCTGCGCCTGCTGAACCTGCGACAACAGTAATTTTGGGTATAGTCATATAATAATGATAATCGTTATTAGGCAGGAAAGAGGCGGAAATAATATTAAGTCTGGTTGATTACTCCTAAACCGCCCGTTCGCCGCTAGGCGTTCCCATAAGGTAGAATACCGAATTAAATAAACCGCCAAGACGCCAAGGACGCCAAGAAAAAGAGGTAGTGGCGCATAGTACTGAAAAATTAGGCGATCGCTAACCACCGCGCATTTGTTCATCAAATCTCTTCAAAGCTGGGTTACCAGGATTGTCTTTACGAGCAGCAGTTAATAGCTCTTCCAGTCGCCCTTCAGCATCAGCCCATTCTATCAGGTTGGATACAACTTCTGAGTGGTTTGCACCTCCTGCGATCGCCTCCAAGTTCTCATCTAATTTGAAGCGAACCATCTGCTTGAGTTTTGCTGTGGTAGGAAATGCACTCAGGAGTGCTTTGTGGAATTGCTGCAAGCGATCGCCATTGAACCATAATTCAGTTGGCTTTTGTTGAGATGATGATTGAGTTTGGGTGATTCCCCACACCAAGTTATTTAATGCTTGAATATCATCAGTACTTTTAGAAAAATCTACCCGTATATACTCTTTTAAAAAGACTAATTTTTCTGGAAATTGACTCACGCCAGGAAGGAGAACAGGAATCAAAGGGATATCTTTCTCAACACACATTCTTGTTAGCGATCGCACTTCCATTGTCTGCCATTTTCCTAATCCTTTCAAACCAATAAAGATGACGGCGGATTTCACGAGTGGAATTACTTTTTGGATTTCGTCTTGAAATGATCTGCCTGGTGGAATTTGTTCTTCATCGAGCCATATCTTAATACCGCGTTCCTTAAGTTGATGGGCGATGGCTCTCACTTCGGGTTTGTCTGCACTGTTGTGTGCGAGGAAGACATCGAATTCTTCGCTTTTAGGTTGTGACTCGGTGTCTGACATTTCTGGCATAGTAACTAATTCTTCAAAACTTTACTTTGTTTTGCTACAATTTGCTTACAAACAATCTATATTACACCCAGTTGAGAACTGCTATAAAATAAAGGAATATAAAATCATCAAAACCTATAAACATTGCTGATGAGCAAGCCTGCATCCTTACAGACAGTCATTGAATATGTAGAGGCTCTTTCAACCGAAGAGCAAGATTTACTACTGGAACTAATTTATAAACGGCGAGTTGAAAAACGGCGTCAAGAAATCGCCAGCAATGCAGCACAAACACTGGAAGCAATGAGAACAGGTATGGCAAAACGTGGTACTCTTGCTAACCTACGGGCTGATTTGCTGAGTGAGGAATGAGAGTACTAATTTGGGATAAGCTGTTCCACATTTAAATTGCATAATGAAGGGAGACCAGATACGCACCCCACAAGAGTTACAAGAATTTTCAATATGCAAACTAGATGTGGTTTAGCTTAATAGCTTCAAGCGTGCTTTTAAGCGAGTTGTTCGTAAAAACCCTCGTTTGGAAGAAACAATTTTCGAGGTTTTGGAATTACTTACGACTGATCCATTCGCACCTGCTTTAAAATCACATAAGTTGAAAGGTGATTTAGATGGTTTGTGGGCGTGTTGGGTTGAGTATGATTGCCGCATTATCTATACATTTGAGCCAAATCCTGATGCGGATGAAGAGATGATTGTTTTAATCGATATTGGCTCTCATGATGAGGTGTATTGATGCTTCGTTCTCAGCGAAACTTTTAAGCTGGATTCTACTATCACATCACCACCTATTGCAATAATCGTGAATTTAGGTCTCATTTTGGGACGACTGGGAAGCAACGAACCAAGAAATAGAAGAAGTCCCGTACAAGTTTATTTTCGCGAATTGTTATAACCCACAATTTGCCAGCATCGTACTACAAGCACAACAAGAAGATCCAAATTGGATGCAGTGCCAGGTAACGAAAACGTAGAAACCGCAATACTTCGTGGAAAATCAGTTGTTTGCGAATCTTTACAATTTTGTGTAAGCCTTATATGTCACAGTTCACAAGTCTGGACGCGAGAGAAGAGAAAAATTGCCTGACTTTTTTTTTCAGATAAATAAATACTTGTCATGTCTGATGTTATACTGATGTACTCTCCATATTGCTCATATTTCGCTCGATGTTCGGCTATGTTGAATGGGGAGATTATTATGTTGGGGAGATGACCCTCCTTGGCTTGGGTGGTGAAGTTCATCTGATCGTAATTTAGCCATTCTTGTTGCAGCATTGCCGACATTCTACGACGACGCCAACCCACGCGATCGCCAAACTTCTCCCAGATTTCATAACCAGCGTCTGGTTTGCCACCGACGCTTTCCCAAATGCGCTTTTGCACGCTAAAGCCAAAGCGCCCATTGCTGTATTTTACCCAAAGTTGGTCTATTGTGCGTAAGTCGGTGCAGGGAAAATTGTTGATGGATTCGATATCAAGCCAGCCATCTTTTTCTCTACCAGATGCTTTGAGCATAACTGCTAGAGTTTCCTGATCCGCCTCTTTCCACTTCCCAGCAGCTAGCAAATCTCGCAGCCGTGTGTAATTTACTCCTGTGTCGGAACTGAGATCATCCTGCTCACTCTGTTCCTTTTCAAATAGTTTTGATTTCATATTTTCTAAATTAGCTAAGTACTTACTTCCTTTAAAGACGACTTCCAGTTCAGATAAAATTTTATAAAGGGCTTCTTTATCTCCTATTTCATTTAAATAGTTAATAAGTTGTAAGACAAAGTCAGTGTTAGTAGATTCTCTTACAAATGCAAGTCGATTTGGATCAATACCAATCTTGATACACAGGGCTTTTCGTGCAGAATACTCAGCAAGTCCACTACGTCTCAAGAGTTCCGTAAATATTTCTCTGTCAGAGTTATTCGGTATTGCACGCTGTTCTTTGGACTTATTAGAAACTGTCTCCTCAATTTCCTGTCGCATCGCGATGAACCATTCCCGCTCCCCTTTCCCTAAGCTAGGATTAGCTTCCGCTTCATCCAACCACTCTTTTGCCTTTGCAGGATCTAGAAAATTGAGTGCAGTCAGTTGTTGCGCCCGTTCTAATTCAACTCTATCTGCCCAAGGTGAATGATACTCGACATACTGCCAAAGCAGCGTAGCAATATCTTGAATTCGTTGTCTTGCATCTTCCCTTCTCATCAACTCCTGCAACAACTCATTGCGAATTTCTGGCTCGATTTCATACAGTTCTGCATCAATTTCACGACACAGCCCAGAAGTGAGAAACTCAAACTCGACTGTATGAGAAAGTTGCTCTGGTGGATCAAGAAAAAAGTTTATTCGCAGAAAGTGCAGCAATTCAGGATTTAAGGCAACGGGCATTGCAGCGTGATACGCTAGTTGCAAGGCTGCATCCCCATCCTTACCACATCTACGCTTAAAGTCATTCAAACGCCGCTCTACAAGTTTGCTAGACATCGTGAGAGTTAGGTAGATAAAGAGTTTATGGTGTCATTGCGAACGCTCCACTATGTTCTGTATGCCCTTCGGGCAGGCTGCGCTAACGCAATGACAACTTATCATCTCTACAAGTTAAGACATGATGTTAGGCACTGATTGAAAAAATATCTTCAGCCACTTTTGGTAAATCAATAGGCACAAAATAATTTTCTGGATATAGATAATCCTCTTGTGATTCATCAATCACTCGCATCATGTGATGCTCAATAGCTTTACTATCAGGAATGACCTGATATATTTTTCGCACTTCCAAGGATGCGGCGTAATTCTCATTTTTGATGCAGACGACAAATTGTGTTTTGATAGCATTCTCATTCATAATGGTTAATCCAAAATATACTTTATTTTGATTTCTTTTTTACCAATGCCGTGTGCTTCATACCAATGAAGTTCAGCCTCGCAAACAGTGCCATCATTTAAACTGATAGTTGCTATTCCTTTAAGTTTTCTCCATCTACTAGAGCCATAAACTTTTCGCAGGCGCTCTAACTCACGAATCGAATTACCAACTGCAATGATTTCTATGTTGGTAATTTCTCCAATGATTTCAAAATCCAATGATAGCTTCCTATTTGACTTGAGGAGGTGAAAGGTAAAATTTGAAATAATAAAGCTTTCTTAATTTTACTTTATAGAGTACTCATAGAGGTTTTTCTATTATATATTGATGTCCGCGTAGCACATTCACTGCCTGCTGGATGCCCTCCCGATTCAAAGGAAACATCGGTACATGGCGTGCAATCTGGGCGGCGGTGTTATCTTTCCAATATGACTTTGCCAGGGGATTCAGCCAAACATAGTTTAAAGTGTAAGCGCGGAGTGCTTTGATAAAAGAGATGGTATCTAACAGACGCACGACATTATAATATTTACGCACAGCACCAGCATCACTTATCATCACTACGAATGCATCCGGTGCATATTTTTGAAGAACTTCCTCCAATGCAATAGGAGAAAGCAATTCAGAATCTTCGTAGAGATAACCTGTTTTGAGGGGAGTTATCTGGGGCAAAATGGAATCGAGAACTGGAAAGAGTTCTTTACCCAGAGGTTCTAGCACTTGCTCATCCGCGCCTTCAGCAGGAACGTTGTGAAAGTAATAAATTGCCGTCTCTTCCAATCTCCCTGCTTGTTGAATTGCTCTGCAAACCTCTTCACAAAAGCGATGGAAAGGAGTCATTGAACCCTGACGATCCACAAGCATGAGTAACCGCGCAACGTTGCGGCGTCTCGGTCTTAACACAACAGAAGTTGCAAATCCCTGTTGACAACGACGCGCAATTGTGAGTTCAACATCCAGTTCTGTTGCTGCTCCCACCCGCACGGGACGGCGTAAGCGCCGCCAAGTTTGAGCGACTTCTCGATAAGTTAATGGAAATTGCGGTACGAAGATAAACCGACGTTCGGAAAGTTGCACATCTTTTAAGAAAATTGGAGGTAAGCCGCTACGAGATTCGGTGACAATCTCGTCATGCTTCTGAGGTTCCGGAATGTCTTGATATTGCTCTTTGTTTGATGAGTCTGTCGCATCAGCATCAAAATCTTTTTCTACTTGCTCAGAAGACAATTGCCAATCTTCGTTCTTTGGTGCAAGTTGGTTAAACAGGGCAGTCAGAATTTCTTGCTCTTGGCGTGACTTCGCCCAGAGGGAATTGCATAAATCCCGCAGCGCTTCTTGTGATGACCAACCGAAACCAGCCTGCAAGGACTGGCGCAGCGTTTCATAATCATCAGGTGTGAGTGGAAACCCCCGACGACGCAGCTTTTGAAATAACTGCCAGAGAAACGCGGGTAACTTGGGTTGCTTCACTGCTTGCCAAATACCTCCATTGCGCGTTTTTTATCGCTCTCTAGTTTGAGCAACGCTCCCAAATATGGCAATTTGTCAAGTTCTTTTACTGGAGTTTTCACCGCTTCCAAATAACCCACCCAATCCAGCAGTTCACTTAAACCCGGTCGCTTGCTAAGATCAAGTTTACGAAGTTGTAACAAAACTTCGATCGCTTTTTCACTCAATTCTTGGTTAGAAATCTCGTGAGTTGCTAAAACCTGTTGCAAAAGCTCCTCTGTTTCGGGAAATTCAACGTAGTGAAAAATGCATCGACGCAGAAACGCCGTTGGTAATGCTTTTTCTTCATTGTGCGTGACAAACACGATTGGGCGTAATGCTGGGTTGTCGCCAACGGCGTAATATATATCTGGAGCCTCAGTGACTCGAAACTCCAGCCGATCCAACTCCCATAACAAATCATTGGGAAAATCGAGATCAGCTTTGTCGATTTCATCTATCAGCACGACTGAATGACGCCCATATTGAGCGCGGGCGATCGCTCTTCCTAAAGGACCTAAACAAATATAGTTCTTAATTTCTCGACTACGCAATCCTTCAGGTCCTAACTGAGCATCATAAACGCGATTGACAGCATCGTAAGTGTAAAGTAAATCCTGAGCACGACTGGTAGACTTGATATAACTCACTTCCAAAGGTAAGCCCAAGGCATAGGCGACAGCGTAGGCTAACCGTGTTTTACCACAACCAGGTTCGCCTTGTAACAGTAAGGGACGACCAAGGGCGATCGCCAAATTAACTGCTTCAACTAACTTGTCATCAGGTAAGTAGCGTTCCTTATATATTGTTATCGTCTTTTTTGCAGGGTTTTCTTCAGATACTGCGATTTCCAGAGTTTCGATTTCACGAGAGTCCTCCAAGGATTCGTAAGCGATGGTAGAGAAGCTGGTAGAGGTATCAATAGAGCGTTTAGACATCTCAAATCTCAAGTTCTTGTAGAAAAGCTTCTGCTGTATGGTTTTGTTGCAAAAGTTTAATAGCGTGGTCTAAATGCTCATAAACTGACCTAATATTTAAGCATTCACTCTCAAGACATTCATCAATCATATATCGCTTCCACTTATTTCTATCTTCTTCTCTCCATCCCAAATTATCTGTCACCTCAAGAATCCATTCATGAGCATCCGCTTTCGTGAACTGTGGAGGTGTTAGCTGAGTGACACCTTGTGGAAAAAATTTGTATTCACTGCTCACCATAATTATGATGAAGCGGTGTTCAAAAGAATTTTGAGGATCTTGAAATTCAGCCGAAATTTTTTTCCAGAATTCATGACTTGAATTGGGGTCAGAGACAGCAACTCGAATTGGACAAATGACATCGCCTTTTTGTAGAAGTTTTTTGTATCGTTTCATTGTCGTTACTGCTGTGTCTACAGAAGTGCGATAATTATCCAATGTCAAAGGCTGTTTGTTGTCAGTGTGACTTTTACCAATTCTTTCCTTCAGACGTTCGCAGAAGTATATCAAAAAAGGATCTTGGTTATAGGGAACAGCGAGTCCAACAAGTCCTTGTTTGTCTTCTAATATGTTCAAACAGCTTCTAATTAATTCGCCCAAGTCAAATGTGCATGGATTCATCAATCTATAAGATTGTTTTGTTGTAGCTTGCTGTTGTCGCAGTTGTTCACAAAATAACATTAACTGAGAATTCCCAGGCTTTTCACTACATCCCGCAGAAATCAGTTCTCTCAACTTGCCTTCAGATTCAGCCCATGTAATAAGCTTGAATATAACATAAGAATAATTCGCGCCATTAGCAACCGCAATTGTGTTAAGACTTTCATTCAGTTTGAATCTAACTAGCTGTTCTAATTCTCCTTGGTCAGGAAAAGCGCTGAGTAAGGCATCTTGTAACTGTTTTAACTTTTCACCATCTAACTGCATTGTGCCTGAGTCAGGTTAGTCTGTATATACATTCATAAACTAAAACACATCCAAATTGCATATTTTCGGTTATGTACAAGTGTGAATTCTTTGTCTAGCCCTTAAGACTCGGGGCTTCAGTTGAAACCAATGAGCATGTTGTGCCCCTACCTTGTGGTGTATGCTTCCATTTTAGAACTCGAAACTTCCACTTCAGAACTTCAAACTTCCACTCTTCAACCTCAGTCTTGGGTTTTGTTGGGTTGGGCTATCTGCTTACGCAAACGCAGTGGCGATGCTCCTGAAGCAGCCGCCAAGGGCGATCGCTTAACCCAACCAACGATTCTTCTGAACTAGGTTATTTCTATTGAAAAATCTTGTTGATAGCAACTAAGTAATAAAATTATATCAGTGTAAATTAGATTTTAATATGTGAGCTACGACAACGTTTGTAAAATCTTAGCTGAAAAGTATCCAACCGATTTTGCGCGTTGGTTGCTAGCGGTTGAACCCCGAACCATCGAAGTTTTAAAAACAGAATTGAGCATTGAACCAATTCGCGCTGATTCCTTGACATTTCTGCAAACAGAAAACCCCATTTTACACATTGAATTTCAAACCATAACAAGATCTAAAACACCGATTTCTTTTCGGATGTTGGATTATTCTGTCAGATTGATACGTCAGTATAAAGTCCCTGTAACCCAAGTCGTCATTTTTTTACAACAAACAAATGACGAAATTGCCTTCACCGAAGAATATCGCAGTGAAACGACAACTCATCGCTATCGCGTTTTGCGGATGTGGGAACAAGATTCAGTGCAATTTCTCAATAATCCTGCACTCTTACCGTTAGCACCCTTAACGCAAACAAACTCACCCCAAGCATTATTATCCCAGGTTGCCCAGAGCGTTGCTAGAATTTCGGATAGGGAGACAAGGCAGAATATTGCAGCTTACACAGAAATATTAGCGGGTTTGAAATTTGAGAAAAACTTGATTCGGCAATTTTTGAGCGAGGATATTATGCAAGAGTCAGTTATTTATCAGGATATTTTCCAGAAGGGAGAACAGAAAGGAGAACTTAGATTGTGTCTGTCTTTACTTAATGAACGCTTTGGTGAAATAAATTCGTCAATTCTTGAGCGAGTTCAAGTTTTCAACAAAGAACAGTTAGAAGCTTTAGCTAGAGCGCTTTTTAGAATGTCATCAATCGCTGATTTAGTGACTTGGTTAGACGAGCGGGCAAGCAATTAACTTCTAGATAGTTAAATTATAGGAGGCAGAGCCTCCTTGTAGGCACTCCCACGCAGAGCATGGGAGCGAGATAACCTACCCTTGAAATGACTTTTACCCCCCTTTTTAAGCAGTAGGGGGGATCTAAATGATCTAATGATTAAAACAATACTTCTGAAACATCCTCTAAGCCGCTTCTCCTCCCACCACCACATCACGTATCCTTAAACTAGGACCACCGCAACCTACAGGCAAACCATTTTGTCCACCTTTACCGCAACCGCCCGACTCATCCCAGTAAAAGTCATCGCCGATCGCCTCAATATCTGCCAAAGTTTGAAAAACGTTCCCTGAAAGCGTCACATCTTTAACAGGTTCAGCAATCTTCCCGTTTCTAATCATCCACGCTTCCCCAGCGCTGAAGGTGAACATTTCTCCATTCGTCATTCCACCCAACCAGTTACGGGCATAAACTCCTTCTTTTATACCGTTGAATAAGTCCACAACAGGTGTTTTTCCCGGTTTTATCCAGGTATTCGTCATCCGTACAATCGGAGGGTAGTGATAACTAAGACACCGTGCATTCCCTGTTGGCGCTTCGTCCAATTTGCCAGCCGTTTCGCGCGAATGCAAACGTCCTGTCAAAATTCCATCTTCTATAAGTTGAGTTGTGGTTGCAGGTGTGCCTTCATCGTCGTAAAAATAGCTACCTCGATGTCCTTGGGACGCTGCACCATCAAAAATCTGCAATTCTTCTGGTCCAAACCGCCGTCCAATCGTCATCACTTCCAACAAATCTGGGTTTTCGTACGCCATATCTGCTTCGGAAAGATGCCCAAAGGCTTCGTGAACAAATAACCCGGAAAGAATCGGATCTATCACCACAGTATAAGTATTACCTTTCACCGATGGCAGATATAAAGCTGCAACTGCCCTTTGTGCAGCTTCTTTGACTTGTTCATCCAAAGCCGTCAAATCTTCAAAAGCTTTGCGCGAACCTGTGGTTTCTCTTCCAGTTTGCACTGTTTCGCCGTTTCTCGCTGTGGCGGCGAAGCGCATTTCCATATCCACCCAAGATTGCTCAATGAATGTTCCTTCACTGGTGGCGAGGATAACTTTTTGAGCGCTGTCTCCATAACGAACAGAGGTGGTGGTAATGCGGCTGTCAACGCTTTTGAGTAATTCCGTGTAGCGATCGCACAATTCTTTTTTCTTTTTCAACGAGATTTGCCGGGGGTCGCTTCCAGTTAATGGCATGATGCACACTACTTGCGCAATGTCAATGGGAGCTAAAATAGTTTCTTCTTCACCAACAATTTTGGCAGCGGTGATGGCTTCTTCAATGCGATCGCTAATTGTCGCCAGTTGGTTAAAGCTGCTAAACCCCCATCCACCTTTGTGACAGGCGCGAATCTGTCCGCCAATGGAAATACCTTCACTAAGGGTTTCTACTTTGTCGCCACGTAAGAAAATATCCGTTCCTTCAGCTTCTTCAAGACGAATCATCAAATAATCTACACGGGATGAGTAGCGCTTGAGTAAGTCAGAGAGTAAGTTTTGAGCGTCAGCAAGTAAAGTCGGCATTTGTCGGACAAGAACAATCAGGAACTGCCTTCATTGTGCAATTATGCCAGTATGACTTGCCACTGAATCAGGGAATTCTTTTTATATGACACGTTTGTAGAGCTATCAAGGTAAAATGTTAATCCACGAGTCAAATGTTGCAATGGGTAGGCAAAGGTGTAATGGATGCCCCTCGAACATGAATTACCAAACCGCTTGCAAATTTTTGATTGACCAAACACTTTATAACGAGGAAAACCCTGATGCCTTGTTGATACGTCTACAGCGGGGACAATCACCAATACCAGGTCAGATTACCTCGATTTTGTTGGCATTGAAAGTGGTGTTTGAAGCTGTAAAAGATACTGCTGTTGTAGACAAAAAATTAGCTTACGCCTTGTATCTATTGAGTATAAAGACTCAACAACTTTTTGCTGCAGGGCGCAAGGCGGGCGTTCAATGGTCGCCTTTACTACTGCAAGATTTGCTGAGAATCGCGACTGCAACTGAGTCTATCTTTTCTGGTGAGTGGCAAAATTTACATTCAGACTTGTGATCTGTCATACCCTAAACGTAAAGGAGAAATGTGAACACGCTCAGCAACTTGAAATATACAGCAGAATAGAGGCGTCAGGAGTCAGAGCTTGGACAAAGCTCACTTACCAAAGTAAAAAGTGCTGATAAGTCCAGCTTTTAGCTCTGTGTGTTGTACTTCATTTACTTGCAATGTGCTGTAAGTGAGCGCACAGCCCAATGTTTTGGGCTTAAGCGAACTGTATTGCACGTTACCCCTGACTTAACAACTGGTTAATTTGATTTTGTAACTTTTCTCGTAACTGTTGTGCTTGACGATAAATTTCTGTTCTTTTCGTCTTTTCACCATTTAACTCAGTTGTACACAAAAGTTGAATAAAGTAACGCAGGCGAGTTCTCATCGCCCAGACTCCCATTGATGGAAACAGAATAAATAATGGCATCAGAGGTGATATTGGCAAAAATGGTAAATTAAATAACCTCTGCAATGTTTTTATATTTAAAGTCCAAGGATGTAAATTCTCACTACCAATGCAAATAACAGGTAAGATCGGAATTTGATAACGTTGGCTTAATTGAATGAAACTCAAATCAAACCTTTCTAATTGATAGCGTTGTACCCAACCTTTTCTAGGTCCGCGTAAACCTTCTGGTGCATACAAAAGAATTTTACGTTCTTGCATTACACTCTTAAAATCATTTAATTCTGCTCTCACACCACCCAAAACTTTTGACCATCCAGGTGGTAACCACCAAGTGATCCAAAGATGATCAAATAAAGAAACTCCAGCTAACGGTTGCACCAACCATTCTTGTGTTTTACTTAACAAGTAACCTAACGTTAAAAAGTCCCATGGGAAACACATTCCTGCATGATTTATTGCCACAATCATTGGACCTGTTTGTGGCAAATTCTCAATTTTGTGTAACTCACCTCGAAAATAATATTTAACAATAGGAGCAATTATTTCGTCTCGAAAAGCTTTTTGATAATTTGGATCAAATTCACCTATTTCCCGACGAGGTGAACGACAGCCAAGTCGCAACCAACGAATCAAAAGTGCCAAGTAAAATCCGCAGGGAATCAAAAATAACCCGTATTCTAACCAATTCCAACCATCTGGATCTTTGTGATAATGCTGCCAGTGTCGGTTGAATAAAATCAGCCAGCCAGGAGGATACCAAAGACAAAACCAATCAAACCAGCTAAATTTATAACCCTCAACTGATGTTTTTTTTAGTTGAAGGTTTAGTAGGTTATCAGAGTGTTGATGAATCACAATAGCTGAGTAGCTTCCCAAAGAATTGGATTAATGGGTAATTCTAGCTTTAGAACTTTTAGTTGCCATCTTACTCTGGACTGATAGAGTTTGGATGATTAGTCTGTTATTGGAAGCGGATATTAGCTTGCTTTAAACGGTGCAAAGCTTCACCCAAGCGATCGCACTCCGCAATTAAGCTAATTCGTACATACCCTTCACCCCCAACCCCGAAAGCATTACCTGGCGTAAACACAACACCAGTTTGCTGTAAGACTTTGAGAGCAAATTCTGTAGAACTCACGCCAACAGGACAAGGAATCCACAAATACATCGTCGCTTTGGTTTTACTCAGATTCCAGCCTAACTCGGTTAAGCCTTGAATGACAAAATCACGGCGAGTACGGTAACGTTCTTGTACCTCATGTAAATAATCATCGCTCAGCTGCAATGCGGTTTCGGCTGCGGTTTGCAATGCTGCAAAAATGCCATAATCCAAATTCGTTTTTAGTGTCCGCAAACCTTGAATGATATGGCGGTTACCAACTACAAAACCGACGCGCCAACCTGCCATATTGTAGGTTTTGGAAAGAGTATGAAATTCAACGCCAATGTCTTTCGCCCCAGGAATTTCTAACAAACTCGTTGGTTGATAGCCATCAAAAGCTAACTCAGCGTAACACAAGTCATGTACGAGCAGAATCTCATATTTACGCGCGAAAGCAACAATTTCTTCAAAAAATTCACGGGGTGCAGTCGCAGCTGTCGGATTACTGGGATAATTAAAATAGAGAATCTTTGCTTGTTCGGCAACAGCATCAGGAATTGCAGCCAAATCAATCAGCCAGTCATTTTCGGGTTTGAGAATTAAGCTGTGAACTTTGCCTCCAGCAATAATTGGACCACGAAAATGGACAGGATAGGCAGGAGAAGGTACTAAAATCAAGTCACCAGGATTAATATAGGCTATGGCAAGATGAGCCAATCCTTCTTTAGAACCAAGAAGCGGTAATGCTTCACTATCTGGGTCTAAATCGACTCCATAACGACGACGATACCAGTTCGTGATAGCTTGGCGAAAATTAGCTGTACCTTCAAAAGGAGGGTAGCCATGATTTGCTGGATTTTGCAAAGCTTTGATCGCCGCTTCTATAACGGGTTGCGGTGTTGCACCATCTGGGTTTCCCATGCCCAAATCAATCAAATCTAGCCCTTGCTCTCGTGCTTTCGCTTTGAGTTCATCTAGACGAGCAAACACGTAGGGTGGTAATTTCTGTATCCGTTCCGCTGGAGCAATCCAATCTGATCTCATCGAAGGAATTATGGTTTACAAATAATAAATTATAAAAGCTGAAAAACAAAGAGTCATAACTCGTCATTTATCTTTTGCATTCTGGATTTTATGCCATTCAGCAGTTATCAGTTACCAGTTATCAGGTAGGAAACGGACTCGTCCACCCCTTGTTCACTGTTTACTGTTCACTGTTCACTGATCTGATCATCACCCATCCTGATTCACCGTTGACGTCAAACCCGTATGGCTTCGTCCTTCAACTGGCGCAGTGGTGGAAACCATAGCCGCCATCAACTGTTCGAGTGCAACTTTAAATGGAAGTCGGTGAATGTCAGAATGAGTTTCTAAGGCAATTTCAGCGGCTTTTTGTAATTCATTTAAGGTAATATTGCCTAATCCTAAATCACTCAATTTTTGGGGTAATCCGATCTCTGCATAAAACTTTAATAATTGTTGTCGTGCAGCTGCTGCGAGCTGATTGCCCTGTATTATTTCTTCTAAACGCAGTTGCACCAAAATACCATAGGCGACTTTTTCACCATGAATGCTGCCACTTTCACAAATGTGAGTTAACCCATTGTGTACAGCATGAGCTGCAACGGTACGACACTGTGCGCCTCCTAATCCTCCGATGACTCCTGCAAGGAGAACTGTTGCATCTACAACTTGTTGCCAAGCTTCGCTACCAGGTTCTTTAAGAGCTATACTAGATTTTTGGAAAAGGATATCCCGTAAAACTCGCGCCTGTTGTACTGCAGCGATAATTAGGGTTTGTTCCGAGTGTCCGCTACTGACTGAAGCTTCGTACCACTTAGCTATCGCATCCCCAATTCCCGCTACAAGTGTTCGTTGTGGTGCTGTTTTCACTAACTCGTAATCGAGTATCAGTAAATCAGGACACTTTGCCAATCCGACATCATAGAGAAATGCCCCTTCATCAGAATAGACATTCGAGAGGGCTGTCCAAGCCGCACACGTAGAGGCTGAAGTGGGAATTGTGACTACTGGTAACTCCAACTTGTAAGCAACTAACTTAGCTGTATCCAGTGCTTTACCGCCACCAACTCCAATTATCACATCCGCTTTGTGCTCTTTTGCCGCTTTGTGTAAAGTTTTCAAGCTGGCTTCACTACAATCGGGACTATAACAGGCTTGGGCAACATGCAACCGTTGCTGTTTGAGAAGTTCTTGTAGACTTTCCTGGATGACAGCAAGAGTACGTTCACCTCCTATAATTAGAGGACGACTTCCCAACTGAGAAATTGCATCACTTGCCTGTGTCAATATATCCGAGCCACGGATAACCCTTGCTGGAGCTACAGAAAGAGTGAGTAACGGACTAGAGGTTTGAGTAGACAAAGTTTTAGTCGATTGATGATACATACAACTAATTAATAAGTTAACACTACCACTTTTCTATGTGTTGGAGAACCTCTTCACCCTCACTTTTCAAGATGTCGTTTGTGGTAATTGAGCAAATTTCTCCCGGTAAATCTCGATAGTCATTTGAGAATCTTCACGACTAGCAAGCGATCGCTTCACTTGACCTAGGTAAAGTGGCACAGAAATTTCTGGTTCTGGGTGGATAATGGTGCGTGCTCGAATTGTCAACTTATTGTCTGTTAGTGCACCCAAACGACCATAAGAATACAAATCACTAGCCGCTTGACGCAAGGTTGCTTCTAATTGTGTGGTGGTAATTTGTTTTGGGATGGCTATAACTGTTTGAGATCCTCCGTTGTCATAAACCAGATTATACCGTACAGCACCTGGAATCACAGTGCGAGACAAAGGAGCCAATGATAAAGCAAATAGACCACCTGTCAGTACTACCATAAAGCCAGTTGAACCAACAAGCCGAAAGCGAATGCCCCATTTGAAAACAAAACTCGCAATCGCCAAGGCAGCAAATACTAATGTTGCAATACCTGACCACTGGGTGTATTTGAGAAATTCAGCAGGTGTGAGCATAAAGGTTAGCTACTAGGCGTGTTTTCTTTTTTCGTTTTTGCTACACCTATTTTAGTCAGTTGTGTCCACATTATTACTATTAAACGGAGAAGGGGGGATTCGAACCCCCGTTAGGTTGCCCTAAAACGCATTTCGAGTGCGCCGCATTCAACCACTCTGCCACCTCTCCAGAGGCATAACAAGCCTATTATAAGAAGTTTATCATGGATGTGCGAATTTTTTACAAAATAGATGTTTTGTTTTCACCTGCTGGGATAAAAGTCTCAAACTGTCCGTTGGGTGTCCACTGGATAGCGCCATCTTTACTTGTAAAGAATAATTTTGTCTGAGTTTTGCTCAATTCAGATAGTGTTTTTTGGTCAACATTGGTGGTCGTTGCGATCGCCACCTGCGGTTGCAGGACAGGAATTAATTCTTTTAAAGATTCACCAGGACACCATAAGACTTGCGGACGCACTACACGTCCACTATTCAGAAGTTCAAGCACTTGAGTTGTTTTGGTCTGACCGACCAACAGCCAATTTTGCCCGAAAATTTGCAACTGTAAGATGGGCAATTGGTTGTTGGTTAATTGCGCGACTACCGAACCAGTAGTGATAGTTTGACCAACTGACAAAGGTTGGTAAATTCCTTTACTGTTTTGCACTTCCTTTTTAATGACTTGATTGGTTGTGTCATTGTCAGACGTGGGAGAATAGTCATAGAAAGTTCCAATTGGCAAACGTTGCAATACCTCCAACCAAGCATTATTGCCATTGTGTTGAAAATCAGAAGCGATCGCCCAATCTACTTTATTCACAGCTTGCTGTTGTAAAAACGGCAGTATAGTGAAGCGTCCCGTACCTTCATCTCCACTATTTATCAGTATGACCTTTCCTTTGTCTTGAATCACTAAAACTGGTTCCTCGCCTGCTGCTAACACTGTTACCCGAAACAGGGTGTTTGCAGAATGCCAAACAGGAACAACAACCAAACCCAATGCAATTATGACAGAAAACCACCACCGCTGTTGCCACCAACGCACCACCCATGCCAGGATAATCAATATATACATTGCTAGCATTTGACCAAGGGATATGCTACCTACAGCAACTGTACTTCCTGGTAAGCTCCCAAAAAACTCCACCAAGTTAAGCAACCAGTGGGTTGGATGATATAACAAATTAGCCAAGCTGCTTCCAAGCTCTGGTGAAATTAAGCTGACTAGAGCGCTTATCATTCCACCGATACTGATGATAGAAATAAATGGTGTGGAGATAATGTTGGCTAGTAGAGTGTAAATCGCTACTACATTAAAGACGTACAATAAAAGAGGTAATGTCCAAATTGCAGCGGCTAGTGGAACTGCAATTGAAGATGTGATCATAAGTGGCAACCAATCAAAACGTTTTGTGATTGGGGATCCTGTCACAATTAACCCCAGTGTTGCCAGAAAACTGAGTTGAAATCCCAAATCCCAAATCCACAGAGGATTAAAAAGCAATAATAAAACTGCTGCAACCAATAATGAACCTAATTGTTTGACTGTGCGCCTTAATCCTATTCCAATAAGCGCGGCAAAGCCCATAATTACGGCTCGAAGTACCGATGCTTGTAAACCTGTTAAAGTTAAGAAAAGAAGCAGAGCTATGCTCCCGAGTATAATTTGGGTTCCCTTTTTGGCTTTTGATGTCAATCCTAGAATGACACCTAAAATTAACGATGTTTGAAACCCTGAGGCGGCTAAAGCATGAGCAAGTCCCACCTGCACAAAACGGTCTTGGGTTTCGTAAGGTAAATCAACGACTTTGCTACCCAAAACCATTGCACTTACAAGTGGGCCTTCTGGAACACCTAACGAACGAACTTGCGATCGCACAATTCGTTCTCGAATTTTCCACCATCCCCAAGTTTTTCCTTCATCCAGAATATTGACTTGCCGTCCACTCAAACCAGCAAACGCACCTTCTTGCTGGAGAAATTTTTGAAAATCAAAAGCACCGGGATTTAATGGTGGTTTTGGTTTGTACAAAACCCCAGTCACAGCAATTTGTTGACTGGGATGCAACCCAGTCGTTTGAAGTAAAGGCATAGTCACATATAACTTTCCTGTCACTCCTTTACTTGTACCAGTTGGGCCATTCTCATTTTTAACCTCATTAAGCTCAGTTGCTTGTAACCACAACTGTCCACGCTGACTCCGAGTCATGCGGGGTTTAGTAAGCACCTTACCCCGAACAATAAAAAGTTGTTCTTGATTATTGGCATTTTCTAACGGGAGGAATTTACTGATATCGTTGGCTTCTGGTATCGGAACTCGCGATTGAAAATAGAAACTAGCGAATAATCCTACTACGCCAGCAATAAGCCACACTCTAGGGTGAGGAGTGGTTTGCGATAATTGTGGCGCTGTCTTAGTCTTTGCTTGGGAATTATCCTTTTTTGGCAGATGTTTCCGTATGTTTTGGCGTTGTCTTCCAAAAAAGATAGCTCCCACTATGCCCAAAGCGAATACCCAAAAGCCACCCCACGGAATTGCTGTAAACAGTAATCCTAGAATGTAGCCAAGACAGATTATGACACCACTTACCTGATTCATCAGAGTTTTTGGACAAACACCTGGCAGATACAATTTGTAGCTATGTAGACTAGAAGCCAAAAAGTTTTCTACGCAAGAAAACTACTATGTTAAGCCTGCGTAGATAAACTTTCTTTGTATAGCCCCAGACTTCCAGTCTGCAAGTGCATCACAATTTTGGCAATAGGTTTACCAAAAACTCATACCAGCAGTGCATCTAGTCTGAAATGTTGGGTTTTTCTAGATTTTTCACAAAAGAAGCACGGGACAACCTTTATCCGTGAGTTAGGTTTTAAGGTTTTCTTTGAGGTCATTAGTGAGCATGCACTATACTTGCTGACTTATTCAAAAGCGGAAAACCCAGCTTTTCTCGCTGTTCCACATATAATTGTGCGACCTTCCGCGCTAAAACTCGAATTCTTGCAATGTAGCGAACTCGCTCTGTCACAGAAATAACTCCTCTGGCATCTAGTAAATTGAAAGTGTGTGAACATTTCAAGACATAATCCAACGTAGGTAAGACAAGTCCACGTTCGGTTAATTGCTGCGCTTCCTGCTCGTACAGATTAAATAATGTAAGCAGCATTTCCGGATTTGACGCTTCAAAGTTGTAAACACACTGCTCAATTTCTCCTTGCAGGTGAACATCTCCATATGTGATGTTGTCCGTCCATTGAATCTTGGTGATTGCTTCTACTCCTTGAAGATACATCGTCAATCTTTCCAAGCCATAAGTCATTTCAATAGACACTGGACGGCAATCAATGCCTCCGCATTGCTGGAAGTATGTAAATTGAGTGATTTCCATTCCATCTAACCAAACTTCCCAGCCAGTTCCCCAAGCTCCTACCGTTGCATCTTCCCAATTATCTTCTACAAAGCGAATATCGTGGTCTTCAGGACGAATTCCCAAAGCTCTTAAGGAATCAAGATAAATTTCTTGAATATTATTTGGCGAAGGCTTAATCAGAACTTGGTACTGGTAATAGTGTTGGAAGCGATTGGGGTTTTCGCCGTAACGTCCATCAGTAGGACGGCGACAAGGTTCAACATAAGCGACAGCCCACGGTTCTGGTCCCAAGGCTCTTAAAAAAGTGTGAGGGTTTTTAGTGCCTGCTCCCTTTTCAATGTCGTAGGGTTGGGCAATTAGGCAACCGCGATCGCTCCAGAACTTATGCAATATAGCTATAACTGACTGAAAATTCACAACGACTTTTCCTTAATAGAGTGAAAGTGCATCTCCCATTTTTGCCTAAACCCGTCACAGTGAGGAGTTTTGAGCAATCTCAAAAAAAATCTCAAAAAAGTTTGAGAAAATAGTTGACAGCCAGGATTGGGTTCGCTATATTGAATAAGTGCCTGAAGCGCGGACACAAAAACAAGTCACCGCCGAGGGCGACGAACCTTGAAAATCCTATAGTTTGAAAGCTAGTATACAC
>JAESGJ010000416.1_pt1 | contig 26702 bp, 26 predicted proteins | sample 9266241 | NCBI WGS metagenome assembly JAESGJ01 (sample SAMN14514841, study PRJNA621669) | algae metagenome | isolation source: Brasilonema octagenarum HA4186-MV1 and co-occurring heterotrophs from wet... | place: USA: Manoa Valley, Hawaii | collected 2009-07-20 | reverse complement strand
TCGTCGGCCCTGGACTCGGCACCGACGACACGGGTCTCGCCGCACTGCGGTCCGTGCTCGACACCGATCTGCCCGTCCTCGTCGACGCCGACGCCCTGACGATCCTCGCAGCCCATCCCGGCCTCGTCGCCGGGCGGAGCGCGCCCACGGTCCTCACCCCGCACGCCGGCGAGTTCGCCCGGCTCGCGGGACACCCGCCCGGCGACGACCGCGTGGCCGCCGCCCGCGGCCTGGCCGACACTCTCGGGGCCACCGTGCTGCTGAAGGGCAACGTCACCGTCGTCGCCGAACCCGGCGTCAGGACCTATCTCAATGCTGCGGGCCAGTCCTGGGCGGCCACCGCGGGGTCGGGCGACGTCCTGTCCGGCGTCATCGGAAGCCTGCTGGCCGCGGGCGTGCCCACGGGCGAGGCCGCCGCGATGGGCGCCTTCGTGCACGCCCGCGCGGCCGGTCTGTCCGCCGCCGACCCGGGACCCGCCCCCGCACCCACCTCTGCGTCGGGAATCCTCGCCCACCTCCGTTCGTCGATCGCGAAACTCTAGAAGGGACAACCCATGTCACGAAGGCACAAGCCGGCCGCGTCGATCTCGCCCGCCTACACGGGGCGGTTCTCCATGGCGCCCGTGCCGACACTGCGGATGCCCGACGAGTGCATGGATGCCGATGCCGCGTACCGGTTCATCCACGACGAGCTGATGCTCGACGGCAGCTCGCGGCTCAACCTCGCCACCTTCGTCACGACGTGGATGGATCCCGAGGCCGAGAAGCTGATGGCCGAGACGTTCGACAAGAACATGATCGACAAGGACGAGTATCCGGCGACCGCAGCGATCGAACAGCGTTGCGTCTGCATGGTCGCCGACCTCTTCCACGCCGAGAACCTGCGCGACGACGACCCGTCCAGTGCGATCGGCGTGTCGACCGTCGGCTCCAGTGAGGCCGTGATGCTCGGTGGTCTGGCGATGAGTTGGCGGTGGCGCGCGAAGGTGGGCGACGGCAAGAGCGACTGGAAGACGCGTACGCCGAATCTGGTGCTCGGCTCCAACGTCCAGGTGGTGTGGGAGAAGTTCTGCCGCTACTTCGACGTGGAACCCCGGTATCTCCCCGTGGAGGAGGGCCGGTACGTCATCACCCCCGAGCAGGTCCTTGCGGCGGTCGACGAGGACACCATCGGCGTGGTCGCCATCCTCGGCACCACCTACACCGGTGAGCTCGAACCGATCGCCGAGATCTGCGCGGCCCTCGACGAGTGGGCCGCCTCCGGAGGCGTCGACGGGCCCGTGCACGTCGACGCGGCCAGCGGTGGGTTCGTGGTGCCCTTCCTGCACCCCGACCTGGAATGGGACTTCCGGCTGCCGCGCGTGGTGTCCATCAACGTCAGCGGCCACAAGTACGGACTGACCTACCCGGGCATCGGCTTCGTGGTGTGGCGCAGCCAGGAGTACCTGCCCGAGGAGCTGGTGTTCCGGGTCAACTACCTCGGCGGTGACATGCCCACGTTCACGCTGAACTTCTCCAAGGGCGGCAACCAGGTGATCGGGCAGTACTACAACTTCCTGCGGTTGGGCCGCAGCGGCTACACCCAGGTGATGACGTGTCTGTCGCAGACGGCGCGGTGGCTCGGCGACCAACTCAAGGAGAGCGAGCACTTCGAGGTCATCACCGACGGGTCGGCCATCCCGGTGGTCGCGTTCCGGCTGACCGGCGACCGCGGGTACACGGAGTTCGACGTGTCGCACGCCCTGCGTGCGTTCGGCTGGCAGGTGCCCGCATACACGATGCCCGACGATGCGACCAACGTCACCGTGCTGCGCATCGTGGTTCGCGAGGGCTTCTCCGCCGACCTGGCCAGGGCGCTCAAGGACGACCTCATCACCGCGCTGAAGAGCCTCGACGAGCTCAAGCCCAACGGACACTTCGACGTGGTGCAGCCCTTCGCGCACTAGGCCCGCCCACCCGGTTTGCCGGTCTCTGGGACAATCGACGACGGTGATATGACCATGCACACGACCCAGCTGCCGACATCGACCCCCGCCGCCCAGGCGGTGGTGGATCTCGGCGCCATCGCGCACAACGTCCGCCTCCTGCGTGAGCGGGCCGGTTCGGCCGCGGTGATGGCCGTGGTCAAGGCCGACGGGTACGGCCACGGCGCGGCGCAGGTGGGGCAGGCCGCGATCGCGGCGGGGGCCGCGGAGCTCGGCGTCGCGACCATCGACGAGGCGCTGGCCCTGCGCAGGGACGGCGTCACCGCGCCGGTGCTGTGCTGGCTGCACGCACCCGGCACCGACTTCGCGCCCGCCCTGCAGGCCGACGTACAGCTCGGGGTGTCCTCGACGCGCCAGCTCGGGGAGGTGCTCGACGCCGTCGGGCGCACCGGCCACCAGGCCACCGTCACGGTGAAGGTCGACACGGGCTTGAGCCGCAATGGGGTCAGCCCTGCCGAGTTCCCCGTGCTCCTGGACGCGCTGCGGCGCGCCGTCACCGACGACGCGATCCGCCTGCGCGGCATCATGTCGCACCTGGCGTGCGGTGACGATCCCGCCAGCCCGGTCAACGATGTTCAGGCTCAACGGTTCTCGGCGATGAGAGCACAGGCGCACGAGGCGGGCGTCGAGTTCGAGATCGCCCACCTGGCCAACTCGCCCGCCGCGATGACTCGCCCCGACCTCGCCTTCGACATGGTGCGACCCGGCATCGCGGTCTACGGTCAGACGCCCATCCCCGCCGACGGCGACATGGGCCTGCGGCCCGCGATGACCCTGAAATGCCCGGTGGCCCAGGTCCGTTCGCTGGCCGCGGGCGACGGCGTTTCCTACGGACACACGTGGGTGGCCACGGGCGACACCACCGTCGCCCTCATCCCGCTCGGTTACGCCGACGGCGTCTTTCGCGGCCTCAGTGGACGCATCGGCGTCCTGATCAACGGGCGCCGCCGTCCGAACGTCGGCCGCATCTGCATGGACCAGTTCGTGGTCGACCTGGGTCCCGGTCCGGTCGACGTCGCCGAGGGCGACGACGCGATCCTGTTCGGCCCCGGCGACGACGGTGAGCTCACCGCGCTGGACTGGGCCGAACTGCTCGGCACCATCAACTACGAGGTCGTGACCAGCCCGCGGGGTCGCGTTTCCCGCGCCTACGTCGACGGAACGGGCGGAAGCCGTTGAGCGACGAGCACATTGGTCTTTCGCGTCGCCGTAACAAGCACAGGGGCCGCTGGTTGGCGGGTGCGGCGGGCATCTCCGCGGTGGGCGGCCTCGCGGGCACCACGGTCGCGCGCTCGCTGACGCGACGGGTCTCCGACGAGGATCCGTTCGTCGGCGAGGACTTCGAACTCCTCGACGCCGACCGCGGGTGCGTGGTGACGACGCCCGACGGCGTGCCGCTGGCCGTCAGGGAGGTAGGTCCCGAGGACGCTCCGCTCACCGTCGTCTTCGCGCACGGCTTTTGTCTTCGCATGGGCGCCTTCCACTTTCAGCGGGCCAAGCTCACCGAGCAGTGGGGCCCTCAGGTTCGGATGGTGTTCTACGACCAGCGTGGGCACGGCCAGTCCGGAGCTGCATCGCCGGAGTCGTTCACGGTGCCGCAGCTGGGTCAGGACCTCGAGACCGTGCTGTCGGTGATGGCGCCGCGCGGGCCGGTGGTGTTGGTCGGTCACTCGATGGGCGGCATGACGGTGCTGGCGCATGCGCGGCAGTTCCCCGAGCGGTACCCCACCCGCGTGGTCGGGGCGGCGCTGATCTCCTCGGCGGCCGAAGGTGTTTCACGCTCCCCGCTGGGCGAGGTGCTCAAGAATCCGGTGCTCGAGGCGGCCCGCTTCGCGGTGCGCTACGCGCCGAAGACGGTCCACCGCACCCGCGGCGCCGCCAGTTCGGTGATCGGCCCGGTCCTGCGCGCCGCCAGCTACGGTGACGACAAGATCAGCCGCAGCGTCGTGGCGTTCTCCGAGAAGATGATGCACGACACGCCCGTCTCCACCCTGGTCGGCTTCCTGCACGCGCTGGAGGTGCACGACGAGACCGCGGGGCTGGACACGCTGGCCAAGATCCCCACCCTGATCGTCTGCGGTGACCACGACCTGTTGACCCCCAAGGAGTACTCCGAGGCGATGGCGGCGGTGCTGCCGAAGTCCGAGCTGCTCATCGTCGGGGGCGCAGGGCATCTCGTTCAACTCGAGCAGCCCGAGATCGTCGACGACGCGCTGGTGCGACTCGTCGAACGGGCGACGCCGTCCAAGCTGGTCGCGATGACCCGACGGCTGCGGGAACGGGCGCGCAACCATGGCTGAGGTGCTGGAGGGCACGGCCGAGTTGCCCACGGCCGAGGACACGTTGGCCTTCGGTGCTCGCCTGGGCGCAGACCTACGGGCCGGTGACGTGGTGGTGCTCTCGGGTCCGCTCGGTGCCGGAAAAACCGTGCTGGCCAAGGGTATTGCCCGCGCGATGAAGGTGGCCGGGGTGATCACGTCGCCGACCTTCGTCCTGGCCCGCGTGCATCCGGCCCTCCGCAAAGGTGCGCCCGCCATGGTGCACGTCGACGTGTACCGACTGCTCGACCATGCGGGCGCCGATCTGCTCGCCGAACTCGACTCGCTCGATCTGGACACCGATCTCGACGACGCCGTCGTGGTCGTCGAATGGGGTGAGGGACTGGCTGAGCGGCTGTCGGAACGGCACCTGGACATCAGGCTCGAGCGCGGCGAGGACACCGACGTGCGAATCGCGACGTGGCAGTGGATGGGCCGATGACCGTCGTCCTGGCCATCGACACCGCCACCCCTGCCGTCACGGCAGGGGTGGTGCGACGCGGCGACGCGGCGGTGGAGGTCCTCGGTGAGAGGGTGACCGTCGACCCGCGCGCGCACGCCGAACAACTCACCCCGAACGTGTTGGGCGCCTTGGCCGATGCCGGGCTGGGCATGTCCGACCTCGGCGCCGTCGTCGTCGGATGCGGCCCGGGGCCGTTCACGGGTCTGCGCGTCGGAATGGCGACCGCGGCCGCCTACGGACATGCGCTCGGCATCCCGGTGTTCGGCGTGTGCAGTCTCGACGCGATCGCAGTGGACACCACGGGCGAGGTCCTGGTGGTCACCGATGCGCGCAGGCGCGAGGTTTACTGGGCCCGGTACCGCGACGGGGTGCGGGTCGACGGGCCTGCTGTCGACGCCCCCGCCGACGTCGCGGCCGACGCCGATGCCGTAGCCGGTTCGGTCGAGCATGCCGCCCTCTTCGACCTGCCGCGGCTGGCGCCCGTCGTGCCCACGGCGGCGGGTCTGGTGCGGGCCGCCGACGTCGACTCCATTCCGGGGCCGCTGCTTCCGCTGTATCTGCGTCGGCCCGACGCCAAGCCTGCGGCGGCGCGCTCGTGACCGTCGAGTACGGCCCGCTCACCATCGGTGACGCCGACCGCTGCGCCGAACTCGAGGCCGAGCTGTTCCCCGGTGACGACCCATGGCCGGCAGTGGCGTTCATCCGCGAGCTCGAGTCGACGCACAACCACTACGTCGCCGCACGGACCGACGGCGAGATGGTCGGCTATGCGGGCGTCAGCCGACTGGGCCGGAAACCGCCCTACGAGTACGAGGTTCACACCATCGGGGTCGACAAACGGTTCCAGGGCCAGGGCATCGGACGCGTGCTGCTGGACCGGTTGCTGGCCATCGCCGACGGGGGCACCGTCTTCCTCGAGGTGCGCACCGACAACGCCGCCGCCATCGGGCTCTACGAGAGCGTCGGATTCACCGTCGTCGGGGTGCGCAAGCGGTACTACCGGATCAGCGGCGCCGACGCCTACACGATGCGCCGGGAGGCACAGTGATCGTCCTGGCCATCGAAAGTTCCTGTGACGAAACGGGAGTCGGAATCTGCGAGCTGACCGACGACGGAACGGTGACGCTGCTGGCCGACGAGGTCGCCTCCAGCGTCGACGAGCACGCCAGGTTCGGCGGCGTCGTCCCCGAGATCGCGTCGCGCGCCCATCTCGAGGCGCTCGGTCCGACCATGCGCCGGGCGCTCGCCGAGGCAGGCGTCGACAAACCGGACGTCGTCGCGGCCACCATCGGCCCCGGCCTGGCAGGCGCCCTTCTGGTGGGGGTCGCTGCGGCCAAGGCATATTCGGCCGCATGGGGGGTTCCGTTCTACGCCGTCAACCACCTCGGCGGACACCTCGCGGCCGACGTCTACGACCACGGGCCACTGCCCGAGAGCATCGGCCTGCTGGTATCGGGTGGACACACCAACCTGCTGCACGTGAGGTCGCTGGGCGAGCCCATCGAGGAACTGGGCAGCACCGTCGACGACGCCGCGGGCGAGGCGTACGACAAGATCGCCAGGCTGCTGGGCCTCGGCTACCCCGGCGGTCGCGTGCTCGACGACCTGGCCCGTACCGGCGACCGTGACGCGATCGCGTTCCCCCGCGGCATGACCGGGCCCCGCGACGACCCGTACGCGTTCAGCTTCTCCGGGCTCAAGACCGCGGTCGCCAGGTACGTCGAATCGCATCCGGATGCCGCCACCGCCGACGTCGCGGCCGGCTTCCAGGAGGCCGTCGCCGACGTGCTGACCATGAAGGCAGTCCGTGCCGCGGAGGCGCTCGGGGTGTCGACTCTGTTGATCGCGGGCGGAGTGGCGGCGAACTCCCGCCTGCGGGAGCTCGCCGAAGAGCGTTGTGCGGCAGCGGGTCTGACGCTGCGAGTGCCGCGGCCGCGGCTCTGTACCGACAACGGCGCGATGATCGCATCCTTCGCCGCACACCTCATCGCGGCAGGCGCGGCGCCGTCGCCGCTGGCCGCGGCGACGGATCCGGGGCTTCCGGTCGTCAAGGGTCAGGTCGCATGAGCCTCGAGGACGAGCTGGCCGTCACCGAACTGCTGTACCGCTATGCCGAACTGATCGACGCCGGCGACTTCGACGGCGTCGATACGCGGCCTCGGCGGCGTCATGCGGCGGTAGGAGGAGCGGGCCCGCTACCGATCCCAAGGTCGCCTCACGTCGGCTCGGTGTCGCCGTCAAGATCTCGCCGAGAGCGATCGGCACCGACCCACCCTTGAGCGCTAGCACTCGCGTGTATAGAGTGCTAGGTGGCAGGCGGCCAACACCCCCGCTCCGGCACCCGCGACGACGGCGCGAAGGCACGGACGCATGCCGAAACACCTGGTAATACCCGCAGGTCCGGGGCGTGCCCGGATTTACACCCGAACTAAGTGGAGGGCTCCATCGTGGCAGTCAACATCAAGCCACTCGAGGACAAGATCCTCGTTCAGGCCAACGAGGCCGAGACCACGACCGCTTCCGGTCTGGTCATCCCGGACACCGCCAAGGAGAAGCCGCAGGAAGGCACCGTCGTCGCAGTTGGCCCCGGCCGCTGGGACGAGGATGGCGAAAAGCGCATCCCCCTGGACGTCGCCGAGGGCGACACCGTCATCTACAGCAAGTACGGCGGCACCGAGATCAAGTACAACAACGAGGAGTACCTGATCCTCTCGGCACGCGACGTGCTGGCAGTCGTCTCCAAGTAAGCATCAGCATTCCGCCCCGGAGGTCCCCGTGTCATGCGGGTGATGTCCGGGGCGGCATGCGTTGTGTCTCAGCTACGCAGACAGAAAGAAACTTATGAGCAAGCAGATTGAGTTCAACGAGACTGCGCGCCGGGCGATGGAAGCCGGCGTCGACAAGCTCGCCGACGCGGTCCGCGTCACGCTGGGCCCGCGCGGTCGACACGTGGTGCTGGCCAAGGCGTTCGGCGGTCCGGTCGTCACCAATGACGGCGTCACCATCGCCCGCGAGATCGACCTCGAGGATCCGTTCGAGAACCTCGGCGCCCAGCTGGTCAAGTCGGTGGCCACCAAGACCAACGACGTGGCGGGCGACGGCACCACCACCGCCACCGTGCTCGCACAGGCGATGGTCAAGGCGGGCCTGCGCAACGTGGCCGCCGGCGCCAACCCGATCGAGTTGGGTCTCGGCATCGCCAAGGCGGCCGACGCCGTGTCGGAGGCGCTCCTGGCCGCCGCCACGCCGGTCGACGATCAGAACGGCATCGCTCAGGTCGCCACCGTCTCCTCGCGTGACGAGGAAGTGGGCGCGCTGGTCGGCGAGGCCATGACCAAGGTCGGGCACGACGGCGTCGTCACCGTCGAGGAGTCCTCGACGATGGACACCGAGCTGGAGATCACCGAGGGCGTCGGCTTCGACAAGGGCTTCACCTCCGCGTACTTCATCACCGACTTCGATGCGCAGGAAGCCGTCCTCGAGGACGCGCTGGTGCTTCTCAACCGCGAGAAGATCAGCTCGCTGCCGGACCTCCTGCCGCTGCTGGAGAAGGTCGCCGAGGCAGGCAAGCCGCTGCTGATCATCGCCGAGGACGTGGAGGGCGAGGCCCTGTCCACCCTGGTGGTCAATGCCATCCGCAAGACGCTCAAGGCCGTCGCCGTGAAGGCGCCGTTCTTCGGTGACCGCCGCAAGGCGTTCCTCGACGACCTCGCCGTCGTCACCGGTGGCCAGGTGGTCAACCCCGACGTCGGCCTGCTGCTGCGCGAGGTCGGCCTCGACGTGCTGGGCACCGCCCGTCGCGTCGTGGTGAGCAAGGACAGCACCGTGATCGTCGACGGTGGTGGCACCCAGGACGCGATCGACGCCCGCAAGTCCCAGCTGCGCGCCGAGATCGAGTCGACCGATTCGGACTGGGACCGCGAGAAGCTCGAGGAGCGGCTCGCCAAGCTCTCCGGCGGCGTGGCCGTCATCAAGGTCGGCGCGGCCACCGAGACCGATCTGAAGAAGCGCAAGGAGGCCGTCGAGGACGCGGTGTCGGCCGCGAAGGCCGCCGTCGAGGAGGGCATCGTCACCGGTGGCGGGTCCGCTCTCGTCCAGGCGGGGGCGGTGCTCGCGGACCTGCGCGCGTCGCTCAAGGGCGACCAGGCCCTCGGCGTGGACGTGTTCGCGTCGGCGCTGTCGTCGCCGCTGTTCTGGATCGCCACCAACGCCGGTCTCGACGGCGCGGTCGTGGTGAGCAAGGTGTCGGAGCTGCCGTCGGGCCAGGGCTTCAACGCCGCGACGCTGACCTACGGCGACCTGCTCGCCGACGGTGTCGTCGACCCCGTCAAGGTGACCCGCTCCGCGGTGCTCAACGCGGCGTCGGTCGCCCGGATGATCCTCACCACGGAGACCGCGGTGGTGGACAAGCCGGTCGAGGTCGAGGATCACGGCCATGGCGGTCACGGCCATCACGGCCACGCCCACTAGGTAGTCGAGCTGCGAAACGCCCCCGGTCCTCTTGGGCCGGGGGCGTTTTCCGTCAACGAAACCCGGTGATGCCCATGGTGTCAGGCCAGCGCGGTCGAGATGTCGATCTCCGAAGTCAGCGTCTGGTGGACGGGGCAGCGGTCGGCGATGCCCAGGAGTCGCTGGCGTTGGGTGTCGTCGAGGTCGCCGGTCAACTCGATGGTGCGGTCGATGTGGCTGATCCAGCCCTTGGTGGTCTCGCACTCAGCGCAGTCTTCGGCGTGAATCCGCTTGTGCTGCAGGGTGACCCGCACTCGCTCGAGCGGCCAACCCTTGCGTTCGGCGTACATCCGCACCGTCATCGACGTGCAGGCCCCGAGCGCGGACAGCAGGAGGTCGTACGGCGTGGGTCCGGTGTCGTGACCGATGGGGCGCGGCTCGTCGGCGAGCAGCCGGTGGGCACCGGCGGTGATCTCCTGGGAGTAGGGGCCCGGTCCCGTCTCGGTCACGGTCACCGTGCCCTCGGTCGACGTCGCGGCGGTGCTCGTGGCGGGTGTCGTCATGGGTGCCATCAAATACCACCGCGTCCGGGCGGTTCGGCCTTCGGGACCGTCGATCGTGCGGATTCGTACGCAACCCGCCGCGAGCCGCGGATGGATCCACACGTTCGGCGAGCCGTCGCATCGGAATAAGTCGCCAGCAGGGGCGGGTTCGGTAGGGCATGGCCGCCTTCACCGAGCAACAACGTCAGGAATTCCTCGCCGCCAAGCACGTCGCGGTGTTGTCCGTCGCCGCCAAGGACGGACGACCGCCCGCCAGCGTGCCCATGTGGTACGACTACGAGCCCGGCGGGAACATCCGGATCAACACCGGAGCCGGGTCGCGGAAGGCCAGGCTGGTCGAGCAGGCCGGTGTGGTCACGGTCGTCGTGCAACGGGAAGAGCCGCCCTACCAGTACGTGGTGGTCGAGGGCACGGTCGTCGAGACCGTTGCGCCCGCGCCGGTCGACGTCAAGGAAGAAATCGCCATCCGCTACCTCGGCGACGAGGGCGGGCGAGCCTTCGTACAAGGCATGAGTGACGTCGAAAGCGTGCTGTTCGTCGTGCGCCCCGACCGCTGGATCACCGCGGACTTCTCCGACGAGCTGTAGGCCCCCCACCTGCTGGTGTGCTGCGTCTCACGGCGAAAATCGGCTGACATCCCGCGTTGCCATGAGTAAAATCGCGTTTGGTCCTGACAAGGTTTTAGAGGGCCGAATCGTGAAGCAGGAGGGCAGTGGCGTGGAGTTGACGCGTGATCGTGCAGGCCAGCAATGGCGGGCGCGTCAGCGTGAGATATTGAACCGGATGGTGCGGGAGACCGAGCCGCCGACCGACAGTCTGCCGCGCATCACGAAGTCGACGGCCGCGGAACTGGACGAGGCCTACCGCGAGCGCGTCGGCGAGGTGCTCGACCTGGCAGGCGGCATCGGCGCCATCCTGATGGCGTCCGGCATGCCAGCGACCGCCACGATGGAGCAGGTCACCGGTATCACCGCCGCGTACGGCATCGAACGCTGCGAGGTGGACGTGATCAACACGACGATCCACGTCGCCGCCTACCGCGGTCCCACCTCGCCCGCTGCCAGCACGCTGCACACCGTGCGGTCGCGCGGTCTCGACTTCAGCCGTCTCGCGGCCGTCGACCGGCTGATCGTCCGCATCCGCGCGGGTCAGGTGACTCCGTCGGTCGCGCGCGAGGAACTCGACGCGATCGTGACCGCGCCGCATCCCTATAAGCGGTGGGTCGCCACCCTGTCGTGGGGCGCGCTGGCGTTCGCCACCGCGGGCACCCTCGGCGGCGGTCTGTTGGTCTGTCTGGTCAGTGCACTGAGTGCCATGACGATCGACCGGGTCAACCGGCTGCTGAACCGGCATGGGCTGCCGTTCTTCTTCCAGTACGTCGTCGGTGGCGCCATCGCGACCGCACCTCCGCTGGCGCTCTACTGGCTCGGTCCCAGGCTGGGTTTCGAGTTCGAACCGACCGTCGCCATCGCGGCGGGCCTTGTCGTGTTGCTCGCCGGACTGTCGCTGGTGGGCTCGGTCGGCGACGTCATCTCCGGGGCCCCCGTGACGGCGGCGGGCCGCTTCTTCGAGCTGATGATGATGACGGCGGCGACGATCGCAGGCGTGGCGCTGGTTCTGCACCTCGCCAACCGCTTCGGCGCGCCCTTCGTCGCGATCAGCGGATTCGCGCCACCGGCACTGGCGGAGCTGCCCGCGCGTGTCGCGTTCGGTGCGGCGAGCGCGGCGGCCTACGCACTGGCGTGCTACGCCGAGAAGTCGGCGGCGATCGCCGCGGCGTTCGCCGGTGGCGTGGGTGCCATCGCCTTCCTGTCGATTCAGGGCGCAGGCGTGGACGCCGTCGTGGCATCGTTCGTCGCCGCCGTGTTGATCGGCGCGGTCGGCCGGGTGATGGAGCGTCGCGATCTCGCGCCGCCGATGGTGGCGTCGACCGCGGGTATCGTGCCCCTGCTGCCGGGTCTTGCTCTGCTGCACGGTATTTACGCGATCCTCAACGAGCAGCAGGCCGTCGGGTTTGCGTCGGTGCTGAGCGCCCTCGCCGTCGGCACCGCGCTCGCGGCGGGCGTGACGTTGGGCGAGTGGACCTCGTGGAAGGTGCGTCGCCGCAGGATAAGGACTCGCCAAACCCGTTGACGTCCAACCGTTCCGGTTAGGTGTCGAAGACCTTCGGCAATTCCGACGCGCGTCCCGTGAAGTTCGGGGCCCGCTTCTCGAGAAAGGCGGCCACGCCCTCCTTACCGTCACCGATCGACGTGTAGAACATCGCCAGCGAGTCGGAGAGGTGCGCCTCCAACGGTGTCGATGCGGCCCCGTTGCGGTAGAGGAGTTGCTTGGCAAGGCCGAGTGCGACGGGGGAGCGACCGACGACGAACGAGCGAGCCAGATCATAGGCGGCGGGCAGCAGGTCGTCCGGCTCGTGCAGTGATCGCACCAAACGACCGGCGTGCGCGGTTTCGGCGGTGAGAATGTCTGCGGCATAAACCCATTCGAGTGCGGTCTGGATACCGACGATACTCGGCAGGAAGTAGCTCGAGCACGCCTCGGGGACGATCCCGAGCTTGCCGAACACGAAGCCGATGCGGGCCTTGGTCGATGCCAGCCGGATGTCCATTGCCAGCGTCATGGTGGCGCCGATGCCGACCGCGGCGCCGTTGATGGCGGCGATCACCGGTTTGGGGAGCGCATGGATGGCCAATGTGACGCGGCCGCCGGTGTCACGGACGCCGTCGTGATAGGGCGGTTCGGTCAGGTGCTCGCGAAGCTCTGCGGGCGTGGGGCGTTGCGACTCGTCGAGCCCGAACACGTTGCCCTCGGCGGACAGGTCCATCCCGGCGCAGAACGCCCGACCGCTGCCGGTCACCACCACGGCCTTCACGGCGTCGTCGCGTGCCTCGTGGAGGAAGACGTGCTCGAGTTCCCTGGCCATCGCGACGGTGAAGGCGTTCAAGGCGTCGGGGCGGTGCAGCGTCAGCGTGGCGATGCCGTCGTCGTCGACGTCCCAACGCAGCGTCTCGAAACCCACGGGTTGTCCCATCAGGCCGCGACGTGAACGTCGCGCTGGCCGACGGCGAAGCGCAGGCCTGAACAGTTGTAACAGCCCACGCATCCGACGCAGTCGGTACAGCCGACGCAGCCCAGACATGCGAAGCACCGCTTGCAGAACGCGCACGCGGCACACGCCACGCTGCCCGCGACCGCGAGAGACATTGCGGTGACGATGCTCCCGGCGACCGCGGCGCTGGCGGCCGTGGCGATCGAACCTGCCACCGCCGCGCTGGCGACGGTGGCCGCCGAGGCGACGACACCGGCGCTGGCCACGGTCGCCGCCGAACCTGCCACCGCGGTGCTCGCCACGGTCGCCACCGAACCCGCCACCGCCGAGCTGTCGGCGGTGGCCACGGATCCCGCGATCGCGGTTCCGCTCGTCTCGTCGAGGTTGCCGTTGGGATCGAGGGGCTTCACCACGGCGTCCATTCTGCGTCAGGCGACGCCGGGTGTTCGGCGATCGGTGCGACGGGCAGCACGAAGAGGCCCACCCCCGAGTGGGGCTGGGCCTCTTCCTGCTGAGGTATTCGGGTGTCCGAGGCGACGGGTGCGGTTACGCGGTGCGGCGGATGCCGCGCTTGAGCAGAAGCTCGCGCTCCGACTCGCTGAGGCCACCCCAGATGCCGTACGGCTCGCCGACGGCGAGGGCGTGGGACCGGCACTGCGCGACCACCGGGCAACGCCGGCACATCTCCTTGGCGCGCATCTCACGCTGTGCGCGGGCACGGCCGCGTTCGCCGTCGGGATGGAAGAACATCGAGGAGTCGACACCCCGGCAAAGTCCTGACATCTGCCAATCCCAGATGTCGGCGTTTGGCCCTGGCAACTGCTGCGGTTGTGGCATTTGGGAAAACCCCTCTCTACGCACATCTTTCGCGAACGATCGAAAGCGTGAGTCGTGTAACCGATCCGAGAGCGTGTCGCCGATGACCACCCGTGCACACAAACTAGAAGGGCTCACGAACATGGGTCAATAGCCCGCGCATGTGCTCAACCACATATGGGCAGGCCGAGAATTTACATCACGTTCATCATTGCGACGCGCGCGCAACGAGAAAAGTGATCACGATTCGCTAACCCTCTGATGCCGATTGGTGTTTGTGCTGTTCGCATGACAACTCGTTCATTGGCAGGTCGGAGGGGTTCAGTAGCCAGTTGACATGGATGTAACACACCGACCATCAACTGTTAACGAAACTTCGATCCGGCAGAGCGGAAAGTGCCTACCCCTCCGGATAGGTTCCCCCGATTCGGCCCGCCCCGCACGTTGATAGCGTCCCCGCGGATGAGTGGATTCCTCGATTCGGCGTTCGGCGACGCGCCAGGCACGTGGCCGTTGCCCCAGGCGACGACGCCGACCGACCACTGGCTGCGCGCCGTGACGGCAGGGGGCCAGGGGCGGTACGGCAGCGCGTTCGCCGACCTCGACTCGCTCGGACGCACGCCGTCGACGGGCACCGCGGCCTCGCTCGCGTTCAGCACCAGGGCGTCGTTCTTGCGGCAGCTCGGCGGCCACGACGGCGCGCGAGTCTGGGACGGCAGGGCGTGGGCGGCGGCGGGTTCGGACGTCGAGGCCGGCGCAGACGCGCTCGTCGGTCTGGCCGCCGATGCGTTGGGCGTGGGACGGTTCGCGCTGTCGGCAAGGCTGTTGCGACGGGCGGGCGAGATCGTCGCGGGGGACACCTCCAAGCGCCTACCGATCCGGTTGGCCTGGGTCAGCGCCGAGCTGGCGATGTTCACCGGCGACGGGCCAGCCGCCGTCGGTCACGCGCAGCGCGCGGTGGCGCTCGCCGAGGGCTGGAATTCCGTGCGTCACGCCACGAAGTCGCAGGTCGTCTTGGCCGCCGCCCGGTGCAGCGCCGGTGACGTGGCGGCCTCGCGACGGGTCGCCGACACTGCGTTGACGGCGACCGAGCGGCACGGCTTGGTGCCGTTGAGCTGGGCCTTGGCGTGCCTGCTCGGCGACATCGGCAGTGCCATGCGGTCGCCCTCGGAGATCGCCGCAGTTCGCGATGGTTCGGCCGCCGTCGTTCGCCACCGGGGCGGCACGTGGACGGCGCGGTGAATCTGCGAGCCACACGAGGATCACTAGTCTTTAGCTGACACACCCGCTGAGACACGCCCCATCCGTAACGCTGGAGATACTGCCCACGATGACAATTTCGGGAGACAGTCTCGATGCCGTCGTTGCCAGAGCGGTGCATGGCGATCGAGATGCCCTCCGGGAAGTGCTGGAGACCATCCGGCCGATCGTCTTTCGGTATTGCCGGGCGAGGATCGGAACAGCGGAACGCAGTGGTCTGTCAGCAGACGACGTGGCTCAGGAGGTGTGCTTGGCCGCCATCACGGCGCTGCCGCGCTACAAGGATCAGGGACGACCGTTCCTGGCCTTCGTATATGGCATCGCCGCACACAAGGTTGCCGACGCCCACCGTGCCCAGGGCCGAAACCGGGCCGACGCCACCGACACCCTCCCCGACCGGCCGTCGACGGCGGCGGGTCCCGAGCAGCTCGCGATCGACTCCGAATCGGCGGAGCGCATGAACCGACTGCTCGCCATCCTGCCCGAGAAGCAGCGCGAGATCCTGGTGCTGCGCATCGTCGTCGGGATGAGCGCAGAGGAGACCGCCGAAGCCGTCGGCAGCACCGCGGGCGCCGTCCGCGTGGCACAGCACCGGGCTCTCGCCCGGCTCAAGGGTGAGCTGACCGGATCGGGGCGTGACGATGCCTGACTTCGGTCGATGGACCTCCAACGGTGGCGACCCCTCGCTCAATGAGATCAACAGGGCCGATCGCTTCTTCGAAGCCCTTGCCGCCAAGCAGCCGGTGTACGCCACCGACCCTGCGGAGGCAGAGCTCTCCTTCCTTCTCTCCGGGTGGCGGGACGACGTGCGGGACGCGCCCGTCACCTCGCCCGTCGGTCTCGGCGATGCCGTCCGCGCGCTGGAATCGGGACGCGCGCGGAGTCGCGGCAGCCGCCGGTCGTTCGCGGTCGTCGGGTCCGTGGCTGCCGCCATGCTGTGCATCGGTGGCTTCGGCACGGCGGTGTACGGCGCGGGACCCGGGGACTCGCTCTACGGCATGCGGAGCGCGATCTTCGGCACCCAGGAGGCCACCCGCAACGAGCAGGTCTCGCTCGCGTCCGCGCAGCTTCAGCAGGTGCAGCAGCTGATCGACAACGGCCAGTGGCAGGAGGCGCAGGACAAGCTGGTCGCCGTCAGCAACACCGTCCAGAGCGTCGACGCCCCGGTGGAGAGCAAGCAACAGCTCGTCGAACAGTGGAACGCCTTGACCTACAAGGTCGTCGAACAGGATCCCGCCGCGACCCTGCCGCCGCCGGGGGAGCCCATGCCGGTGCTGCCCTCGTCGCCGCTGACGTGGCTGCCGGTGCCCGTCGTCGAGAACACGCCGACCTCCACGACGTCGGCGTCGGTGTCCAGTTCGGAGACCACGCCCGGTTCCGACAGCGCCGTGACCTCGACGTCGGGATCGACCCCTTCGTCGGAGGTTCCGTCGATGTCGCCGAGCGACGGTGCGACCACCCCGTCCAGCCCGTCGTCCGGACCCTCGACGGTGTCCTCGCCGTCGTCGTCGACCTCCTCGACCTCCGCGGCCCCCGTCCCGCCGCCGAGCAGTGCCTCGGCCACGACGGTTCCGCCGAGCAGCACGACGACCGCGACGACGACCGCTGCGACCACCACCACGACCACCACGACGACGACGACGGTGCCGACGCACCAGCCCGAGGCGACGCAGCAGCAGTCGTCGGCGTCGCAGGCCCCCGAATCGCTCGCGCCCCAGCCGCGCGGCGTGTCGAGTGCGTCGGTGGCTCCGCCCGCCGCAGCGTCCTCGGCTCCGGCCGCTCCCAGCGTGTCGGTGCAGCCGACTCAGGGCGTCACGCCGACGCCGCCCGCCGAAAGGCCCAGCGTCGCGCCCACGACGACGACGATCCTGCCTGGGGGATAGGGGTCCGAGCGCAGAGGGCGAACTACGCCGTCAGCGATATCCGTCGGATTCGGTGGTGGCCTCGTTGAGCGACGCGTCGGCGTAACCCCGGCAGTAATCCCAGGTCACGTAGGCGTCGGGCTCGGGGTCGTAGGCCGGCTCATGCGGGCGCACCGTGCCGTCGACCAGCAACTGCAGCAGGTTGGCCCGCAGCATGTCCCAATCGTGATAGTGGTCCTGCTGGCATTCGTCACAGCAGACCACCAGACCGCGAATGCCCTTGTGCGCCAACAACGCTTCGTACACCGCCAGGTCGGCCAGATCGGCCTCGACCGCGACGCGTTCCTGCGGGTCCAACGGCTGACCGGGCTCGAGTGCGTCGAGAGCCGCCGTGGGATCGCTCGGATCATCGGCGAAGGGGTCGGGCGGCAAACCCGGTGGCAGGTGGTCACGCACGGTTCCACACTACGCAGCACGTCGGGTATCGCGCCAGCGGTCTACGCCGATGTCGGGGGTTGTCGCGTGTTCCAACCACGTTGCCAATGGCGCGTGCGAGCCGAGAGCCCGTCACGACCCCGATAGGATGGACACTTAGTTCTGCGCCATCTGGAGGCCTCACCCATGTCGATCGCTGAAAGCAGCCTTCCCATCGCCGTTCCGGTGCCGACCGGAGGGGACGATCCCACCAAGATCGCGATGCTCGGGCTCACCTTCGACGACGTTCTGCTGCTGCCCGCGGCCTCCGACGTGGTGCCCGCGGCGGCCAACACGTCCAGCCAGCTCACCAAGCGGATCCGCCTGCGGGTGCCGCTCGTCAGCTCGGCGATGGACACGGTCACCGAGTCGCGGATGGCCATCGCCATGGCCCGCGCGGGCGGCATGGGTGTCCTGCATCGCAATCTTCCCGTGGCCGAGCAGGCCGGACAGGTCGAGACGGTCAAGCGCTCCGAGGCGGGCATGGTCACCGACCCGGTCACGTGCTCGCCCGACAACACCCTCGCCGAGGTCGACGCGATGTGCGCGCGATTCCGCATCTCGGGGCTGCCGGTGGTCAACGCCGACGGTGCCCTCGTCGGCATCATCACCAACCGCGACATGCGGTTCGAGGTCGACATGAACAAGCCCGTCGCCGAGGTGATGACGAAGGCCCCGCTGATCACCGCTCAGGCCGGCGTCACGGCTGATGCGGCGCTGGGCCTGTTGCGCCGCAACAAGATCGAGAAGCTGCCGATCGTCGACGGACACGGCAAGCTCACCGGGCTGATCACCGTCAAGGACTTCGTCAAGACCGAGCAGTTCCCGCTGGCCACCAAGGACAGCGACGGCCGCCTGCTCGTCGGCGCCGCGGTCGGCGTCGGCGGCGACGCCAGGGAGCGGGCCATGACGCTGGTCGATGCCGGAGTGGACGTCGTGATCGTGGACACCGCCCACGCGCACAACCGTGGCGTGCTGGACATGGTGCACTGGCTCAAGACGGTCGCGGGCGACCGCGTCGACGTCGTCGGCGGCAACGTCGCCACCCGCTCGGCGGCGCTGGCACTCGTCGAGGCGGGTGCGGACGCCGTCAAGGTGGGCGTCGGCCCCGGTTCCATCTGCACCACGCGCGTCGTCGCAGGCGTCGGCGCCCCGCAGATCACCGCGATCCTCGAGGCCGTCGCCGCGTGCGCGCCCCACGGTGTCCCGGTGATCGCCGACGGCGGGCTTCAGTATTCGGGCGACATCGCCAAGGCGCTGGCGGCCGGAGCGTCGACGGCCATGCTCGGCTCACTCCTCGCGGGCACCGCAGAGGCGCCCGGTGACCTCATCTTCGTCAACGGCAAGCAGTTCAAGAGCTACCGCGGCATGGGCTCGCTCGGCGCGATGCAGGGACGCGGCGAGCAGAAGAGCTACTCGAAGGACCGCTACTTCCAGGACGACGTGTTGAGCGAGGACAAGCTGGTACCCGAGGGCATCGAGGGCAGGGTCCCGTTCCGCGGACCGCTCTCCACCGTCATCCATCAGCTGACGGGCGGGCTACGGGCGGCCATGGGTTACACCGGGTCTCCCACCATCGAGCACCTGCAGCAGGCACAGTTCGTCCAGATCACCGCGGCGGGTCTGAAGGAAAGCCACCCGCACGACATCACGATGACGACTGAAGCGCCCAACTACTACGCGCGTTAGGGACTCGACGGCGATGAGCGCTTGCGCGAAGAGGAGACAATCGGGTCATGCGTGACATGGTCGAAATCGGCATGGGCAGAACCGCCCGTCGCACCTACGAACTCCACGACATCAACATCGTGCCGTCGCGGCGCACCCGGTCGAGCAAGGACGTGTCGACGGGCTGGCAGCTCGACGCCTACCGCTTCGAGATCCCGGTCGTCGCGCACCCCACCGACGCCCTGGTGTCGGTCGAGTTCGCGATCGAGTTGGGCCGCCTCGGCGGGCTCGGCGTGCTCAACGGCGAGGGGCTGATCGGCCGGCATGCCGACGTCGAGGCCAAGATCGCGCAGGTGGTCGAGGCCGCGGCCAAGGAGCCCGAGCCGTCGGCGGCGATCCGACTGCTCCAGCAGCTGCACGCGGCACCGCTCGATCCGGACCTGTTGGGCAGCGCGGTCGCCCGCATCCGCGATGCCGGCGTCACCACCGCCGTCCGCGTCAGCCCGCAGAACGCGCAGGCGCTCACCCCGGCACTCGTGGCGGCGGGCATCGACCTGCTCGTCATTCAGGGCACGATCATCTCCGCGGAGCGCGTCGCGCAGGACGTCGAGCCGCTGAACCTCAAGACGTTCATCTCCGAACTCGACATCCCGGTGGTCGCAGGCGGCGTTCTCGACCACCGCACGGCGCTGCACCTGATGCGCACCGGCGCGGCGGGCGTGATCGTCGGGTACGGCTCCACGTCGGGGGTGACCACCAGTGACGAGGTGCTCGGCATCAGCGTGCCGATGGCCACCGCCATCGCCGACGCAGCTGCCGCCCGTCGCGAATACCTCGACGAGACCGGCGGTCGCTACGTGCACGTGCTCGCCGACGGCGACATCCACACCTCGGGTGAGCTCGCGAAGGCCATCGCGTGCGGCGCCGATGCCGTCGTGCTCGGCACGCCGCTGGCCTCGGCGGCCGAGGCGCTCGGCGACGGCTGGTTCTGGCCGTCGGCGGCCGCGCACCCGTCGCTGCCCCGCGGCGCCCTGCTCCGGGTCGCGCACGGCGAACGCCCGTCGCTGAACCAGGTGCTCAACGGCCCATCCGACGATCCCTTCGGCTCGCTGAACCTGGTCGGCGGGCTGGCGCGTTCGATGGCCAAGGCCGGCTACTGCGATCTGAAGGAATTCCAGAAGGTCGGGCTGACGGTCGGCTTCTGACTTCTCTGACGAATGTGGACTTGAGCACGCCTTTTGGTCCAAAGCCGCGACGCAGGTCCACACTCGGCGGATCGAGTCTGCTTTACAAGTTAGGGTCCCCTGTCTAGCTCGTTACCCGTCGGTAAGTTCATAATGGACCGATGGATCCTGACTACGACGTCCTGATCATCGGCTCCGGTTTCGGCGGCAGCGTCAGCGCGCTTCGCCTCACCGAGAAGGGCTACCGCGTCGGAGTGCTGGAGGCGGGCAGGCGCTTCGAGGACGAGGACATGGCGAAGACGTCGTGGAACCTCCGCAAGTTCCTCTGGATGCCGAGGCTCGGGCTGTACGGCATCCAGCGCATCCATCTCCTCCGCAACTGCATGATCCTCGCCGGTGCCGGCGTCGGCGGCGGGTCGCTGAACTACGCCAACACCCTCTACGTGCCTCCCGCGCCGTTCTTCAACGATCCGCAGTGGAAGCACATCACGGACTGGCATGCCGAGTTGATGCCGCACTACGACCAGGCCACCCGCATGCTCGGCGTGGTCACCAACCCGACCTTCACCGACGCCGACCGCATCCTCAAGGAGGTCGCCGAGGACATGGGCGTGGGGGACACCTTCGTGCCGACGCCGGTCGGGGTGTTCTTCGGCGAGGACGGCAAGAAGGAGCCGGGCAAGACGGTGCCCGACCCGTACTTCGGTGGCGCGGGGCCTGCGCGCACCGGCTGCATCGAGTGCGGTTCGTGCATGACGGGCTGCCGCTACGGTGCCAAGAACACGCTGCTGAAGAATTACCTCGGTCTCGCGGAATCGGCCGGGGCAGAAGTGATTCCGATGACGACGGTGACCAGCTTCCAGCCGCGGGCCGGCGGCGGCTGGGACGTCAACACCGCGCGTACGGGACGGTGGGCTCGCAAGAGGAAGCGGACCTATACCGCCAACCACGTGATCCTGGCGGCGGGCACCTGGGGTACACAGCAGCTGCTGTTCAAGATGCGCGACACCGGCCGGCTGCCCCGGTTGTCCGACAAGCTCGGCGTGCTGACCAGGACCAACTCCGAGTCGATCGTCGGCGCGGGCCGTCTCGAGGTGTCCAAGGACCTCGACCTCACCCACGGCGTCGCGATCACCTCGTCGATCCACCCCACCGCGGACACGCACATCGAACCCTGCCGCTACGGCAAGGGCTCCAACGCGATGGGACTTCTGCAGACGCTGATGACCGACGGCGCAGGCCCCGGCGGTAGCGACGTGCCGCGCTGGAAGCAGCTCTTCCAGAACGCCGAGGCGGATCCGAAGGGCACGCTGCGTTTGCTCAATCCGCGCCGCTGGAGCGAGCGGACCATGATCGCGCTGGTGATGCAGCATCTGGACAACTCGATCACGACCTACACCCGGCGCACGAAATTGGGCTTCCGGAGGATGACCAGCAAGCAGGGCCACGGAGAGCCCAATCCGACGTGGATTCCTGCCGGCAACGAGGTGACCCGGCGGATCGCCAAGAAGATCGACGGCGTCGCAGGCGGTACCTGGGGAGAACTGTTCAACATCCCCCTGACGGCCCACTTCCTCGGCGGCGCGGCAATCGGCGACTCCGCCGAGACCGGCGTCATCGATCCGTATCACCGGGTGCACGGCTACCCCACGCTGTCGGTGGTCGACGGTGCGGCGATTTCGGCGAACATGGGCGTCAACCCGTCGCTGAGCATCACCGCCCAAGCCGAGCGCGCGGCGTCGCTGTGGCCCAACAAGGGAGAGGTCGACGAGCGGCCCGCGCAGGGTCTTCCCTACCAGCGACTGGCCCCGATTGCGCCCGCCCATCCCGCTGTACCAAGCGATGCACCAGCGGCGTTGCGTCGGCTGCCGATCGAACCGGTCAGCTCAGCGGGCTGATCGACACCGTTTGGTGACCCAGACTGCTGCAGTGTGGGCGCCTTTGCTGAGAGAATGTCTCCGTGAACTACCTTCAGCGCCGCCGCGCGCGGCTGCTGATCAAGCGGGCACAGCCGTTCGCCGACGAACGGTTGATCGCCGTCGCCAACTTCACGTGGGTGGGGAACAGCATGGGCGCCCGCCCGGGGACGGTCGGCCGTGAGGACCTCGCGGCAGGCCTGCCGATGTGGTCGCTGATCGGCGCGGGCGCCACGCGCCTATTCGTCGTCGAGGCGGATCCCGGCCATCCCGACCACGGAGAACGACTCCACGCCAGCTGGCCCCTGAATCAGGTGCGGTTGGAGGAGGAGAGCCTCGAGCGCAAGGTGGGGCCCGTCCAACTCGGGGTGTATCACACGGTCCGCTTCACGTTCCCCGGTCGCGATCCCGGCGTCCTCCAGCCCTTCGGTCGCGAGGTCGAGGACCTCTTCGCCGCTCACCGGGCGGCCCAGCCGAACGCCCGCAGGCCGGCCGGGCTGGCGCAGGTCTCGCTGATGACGACGTCGCACGGCCCCGTCGACGACGATGCCTACTTCGTCCTGACCTATCTCGACGGCACCACCAGATCGGTGCCGCTGGCCGAGGGCCAGGAACTGCTCGCCGAACTGCGGGGCCTGCCCGGCTTCGACAACGACACGTTCATCCGGGCGATGTCGATCACGGAGGAAGGCGTGTCCGTGCTCTGGCGGGCAAACGTCGTGTGATTGCCCTGCCTGTCATCTGCCTGTGAATACGCTGCTCAGACACGGTTCAAACGCCGTGCTCTGGTTACCGTGAGCCATGTCAATAGCGCCTTCCGCCCACCAGCATTCGCACGTGAGTCCGGCCCTGCTCCAGCACGCCGAGGAGCGGGCGAACAACCTGCAGAACCGGATCGCCGACAAGATCACCACCTTCGCCGGCTCGATGGCCTTCGTGTATCTGCACGTCGTCTGGTTCGTCGTCTGGATCATCACCGGGACGGTGTTCGGCTTCGACGGCTATCCGTTCGGTCTGCTGACGATGATCGTGTCGCTCGAGGCGATCTTCCTGTCGACGTTCGTGATGATCAGCCAGAACCGGGCCGACGCGAAGCGCCAGGTCATCGCCGACCACCAGTGGCAGCTCGTCCAGGAGGAGGACAAACAGAACTGCCAGTTGATCGAGCTGTCGCAACAGATCCTCGACCTGACCAAGGCCGTGCACCAGTTCATCGCCGAGCAGAGCATCACCCCCGCGGCGAAGTCCAGCTGAACCCCGTCGTGGCGGGTCGCGCCCTGGCTGGTGAGGGCCGCCGTCACCACTAGACTGGCCAGGTGGAAACGGCATCACCCCGGCCCGTGTTGGTGGTCGACTTCGGCGCGCAGTACGCGCAGCTGATCGCGAGGCGCGTCCGTGAGGCGCGCGTCTACTCGGAGGTCGTGCCGCACACCGCGACGGTCGACGAGATCAAGGCCAAGGATCCCGCCGCGATCGTGCTGTCCGGTGGGCCGGCCAGCGTGTACGCCGACGGCGCGCCGCAGCTCGATCCCGCGCTGTTCGACCTCGACGTACCGGTGTTCGGGATCTGCTACGGATTCCAGGCGATGGCCCAGGCGCTCGGCGGTACCGTCGCACACACCGGCACCAGCGAGTACGGTCGCACCGACCTGAAAGTGTCTGGTGGAGAACTGCATTCGGATCTGCCCGTCAGTCAGCCCGTGTGGATGAGCCACGGCGACGCGGTCACGGTGGCACCCGAGGGATTCGAGGTCGTCGCCACCAGTGCGGGTGCACCGGTTGCCGGGTTCGAGAACCGCGCGCGCAGGCTCGCAGGCGTGCAGTACCACCCCGAGGTGATGCACAGCCCGCACGGTCAGCAGGTGCTGTCGCGGTTCCTGCACGATTTCGCAGGCATCGGCGCCACCTGGACCGCCGCCAACATCGCCGACGCACTGGTCGAACAGGTCCGAGCCCAGATCGGTGACGGACGGGCCATCTGCGGCCTGTCGGGCGGGGTGGACTCCGCCGTCGCCGCCGCGCTGGTGCAGCGCGCCATCGGCGACCGGCTCACGTGCGTGTTCGTCGACCACGGGCTGCTAAGGGCGGGGGAGCGGGGGCAGGTGCAGCGCGACTTCGTCGCGGCCACCGGCGCCAACCTGGTCACCGTCGACGCGGAAGGTCGTTTCCTCGAGGCACTCTCGGGGGTGACGAATCCCGAGGGCAAGCGCAAGATCATCGGCCGCGAGTTCATCCGGGCGTTCGAGGGTGCGGTGCGGGGGATCGTCGAGGGCGGCGGCCCCGCCGACGAGAGCCCGCGCGAGGAATCGACCGGCGAGGTCGACTTCCTGGTGCAGGGCACGCTGTATCCGGACGTGGTCGAATCCGGCGGCGGCACGGGAACGGCGAACATCAAGAGCCACCACAACGTCGGCGGACTGCCCGACGACCTCAAGTTCAAGCTGGTCGAACCGCTGCGGCTGCTGTTCAAGGATGAAGTGCGCGCCGTCGGCCGCGAGCTCGGCCTACCCGAGGAAATCGTTGCACGCCAACCCTTCCCGGGTCCCGGCCTCGGTATCCGCATCGTTGGTGAGGTCACCGCGGACCGCCTGGACACCCTGCGCAGGGCCGACGCCATCGCCCGCGAGGAACTGTCGTCGGCCGGGCTGGACGGCCAGATCTGGCAGTGCCCGGTGGTGCTGCTGGCCGACGTCCGATCGGTCGGGGTGCAGGGTGACGGGCGCACCTACGGGCACCCGATCGTGCTGCGGCCGGTGTCCAGCGAGGACGCGATGACGGCCGACTGGACCCGCGTGCCCTACGACGTCCTCGAGCGCATCTCGACCAGGATCACCAACGAGGTGCCCGAGGTGAACCGCGTGGTGCTCGACGTCACCAGCAAGCCGCCGGGCACCATCGAGTGGGAGTGACCGGCTAGGCCTCTTCGTCGGCTTCCTTGGCGATGAAGTCGCCGAGGATCCGGCTGACCGACGACTCGATGGTCGACTCGATCGAGAAGGCCAGCGTCGCGGACACCGCGGCCACGGCCTGCGTGCGGAACCGCACCAGCATCGTGATCAGTTCGGCCACTTCGGTGTCCGGTGGCAGTGCCGCGCCGGGATTGATGCGCGTGAGGACGTGCTCGACGCCCGCCCGCACCAGAATGCCGCTGATCTCGTCGATCAGTGGTGCGGTCTGCTCGTGGATGTCGATGAGCTTGTCAGTGCTGACGCCGTACTGCCTGATCTCGTTGAAGGCCTCGATCAGCTTGGGGCGCACCACCGTTGCCTCGTCGCCGTCGAGCGTGATCACGCCGAGGCCGACCATCCGGTCGAAGCCCGCGTCGTCGTCGACGAGCCGCCTGGCCTCGGCGACGGACATCCGGTCGGGCTTCTCGGTCGCCCAACTGCCCGCGATCGCCGACTCGAGGCCCAGCATGTCGCCGAGGTTCTTACCCTGCTCCCAGGCGCTGAGCATCTCGTGCACGTGCGAGATGTTGTACCCGCGGTCGAGCATCGAGGTGATCAGCCGCAGTCGCGTGAGGTGCGTGTCGTTGAACAACGCGATGCGGCCCACCCGCAGGGGTGGATGAAGCAGGCCGCGGTCGCGGTAGACGCGGATGTTGCGGGTCGTCGTCCCCGCCAGCCGGGCCAGCTCGTCGATCCGGTACTCACCGGACGCCTCCACGCCGTGGGGTTGCACGGCCGCGTCGAACAGTTGCGAGACCGCGTTCTCGATGACGTCTCGCGAGCCGCGCCGGATCTGCCTCGGCGCCCGACGCAGCCCGGTGAGGATCGTCGAGATGGCACCCGCCTGTTGCCGCGGCGGCATGTCAGGCCGACGAAGTCATCCCGGCGACCGCAGGCGCGTGACGTGCCACGGCCTCGTAGTCGCCAAACCGGAAGTCACGCATCTGTCGAAGATACTGGGTGGCGAATCCGGGATACATCGAGGCGTTGAAACCGTCCGAAGTCAGATACCAGCTACTGCAACCACTCATCCAGGTGGTCTTCGTCAGTCGGCGCTGGAGCTGCTCGTTGTGGTGTCGCTGGACGTCGGCACGCACGTCGAGATAGCGCAGGTCGTCGCGCAGGATGGTGGTGATGCCCGCGACGGCGTAGTCGATCTGTCCCTCGACGAACACCAACAGCGAATTGTGCCCCGGCCCCGAGTTGGGTCCCGTCATGAAGAACAGGTTGGGGTAGCCGCTGGCGTTGATGCTCTTGTAGGCCTGGGCGCCACGGACCCATTCGTCGGCAAGTGATCTGCCCCCGAGTCCGGTGACCGAATAGGGAGGCCCGGTCAGGTGCACGTCGTATCCGGTCGCAAACACGACGGCGTCCAGGTGGTGCTCGACGCCATCGCTGGTGCGGATGCCCACCGGGCTCATGGTCGCGATGGGCCAGGAGATGAGCTTGCAGTTGTCGCGCTGCAGTGCCGGGTAGTAGTCGCTGGACACCAGCATCCGCTTGCAGCCGGGGGTGAAGTCCGGCGTCAACTGCCTGCGCAGCCACGGATCCTTCACCTGTCGCTTGAGATGTGACTTGCCCACCCGGGCGACCACGGAGCTCAGCGGCGTGTCCCACACCAGCGCGGTCGCACTGGCCTCATGACCCCAGAACAGCGCTTGGCGGGCAAGTCGTTGCACCGCAGGCACTTTCGCGAACAGTTGCTGCGCAAGATCCGGGGTGGCGACGTCCATGCGGGGGATCA
>JAESGJ010000415.1_pt1 | contig 26888 bp, 22 predicted proteins | sample 9266241 | NCBI WGS metagenome assembly JAESGJ01 (sample SAMN14514841, study PRJNA621669) | algae metagenome | isolation source: Brasilonema octagenarum HA4186-MV1 and co-occurring heterotrophs from wet... | place: USA: Manoa Valley, Hawaii | collected 2009-07-20 | reverse complement strand
TGATGCCCGCCTGCTCGAGACCCGTCTTGACGTCTTCGAGGGTGAACGGCTTGACGATCGCAGTGATCAACTTCATTTAGTCAGATCCTTCCAGGTCACTGTCAATTGTTCCCGATCACGCGAGTTCATAAGCCGTTTCCGCATGCTCGGCTTCGTCGATGCCGTTGTGCTCATCCTCTTCGTCGAGCCGCAGCCCGAGGGTGAACTTGAGGAGGTAGGCCAGGATCGTCGTCACGACGAACGAGTAGATCAGCACGGCGAACGCGCCGACCGCCTGACGCCAGAGCTGGTCGAAGCCTCCGCCGTAGAACAGGCCTGCCACGGCTGCGGGTGCCTGCGGGGTGGCGAAGAGGCCGATCAGCAGGGTGCCGGTCAGACCACCGACCATGTGCACGCCGACCACGTCGAGCGAGTCGTCGAACCCGAGCTTGAACTTCAGGCCGACGGCCAGCGCGCAGATGCATCCGCCGATCGCGCCGATGGCCAGTGCGCCAAGGACATTCACCGACGAGCAGGACGGGGTGATGACGACGAGGCCTGCGACGATGCCCGATGCGGCGCCGAGCGTGGTGGCATGGCCGTCCCGGATCTTCTCCGTCAGCAGCCAGGCGAGCATGGCCGCTGCGGTGGCGATCGTCGTGGTGACGAACGTCGTGGCGGCGGCACCGCCCGAGCTGACGGCGGAACCGGCGTTGAACCCGTACCAGCCGAACCACAGCAGACCGGCGCCGAGCATCACGAACGGCAGGTTGTGCGGCCGCATCGGCGATCCCGGCCAGCCCTTGCGCTTGCCGAGGACCAGGCACAACGCCAGGCCCGCGACACCGGAGTTGATGTGGACCGCGGTACCACCTGCGAAGTCGATTGCCTTGAGCTTGTTGGCGATCCAGCCACCGTGCTCACCGGTGAAGCCGTCGAACGCGAACACCCAGTGCGCGACCGGGAAGTAGACGAACGTCGCCCAGAGACCGGCGAAGACGACCCAGCTGCCGAACTTCAGGCGATCCGCCACCGCGCCGGACACCAGGGCCACGGTGATGATGGCGAACATCAGCTGGAACGCGACGAACACCAGCTGCGGGATGGTGCCTGCGAGCGGGATGTCGACCGCTGCCTTTGCCACGGTTCCCGTTGCGGGGTCCGCGGCCACCGCGGCGGTGGCGTTACCGGCGATGAGGCCCTTGAGGCCCCAGTACTGAGTCGGGTTGCCGATGAAGTTGCCGACGTCGTTGCCGAACGACATCGAGTAGCCGTAGAGCACCCACAGCACCGTGACGATGCCCATGGCGCTGATGCTCATCATCAGCATGTTCAGCACGCCCTTGGCACGCACCATGCCGCCGTAGAAGAACGCCAGACCCGGCGTCATCAACAGCACTAACGCAGAGCTCGCCAGCATCCATGCAGTGTCACCGGTATCCGGTTGACCCAGTATCGGAAATCCGTCCACTCGCCGATTCCTCCTTCGCCCATGCCACGGTTAGTCACCGATGACCTAGGCAGAGACAATGCGCACTCGTTGTTTCGCCGATGACGCGTGCGTGTTTCGCCCACGTGAACGGATCGGGCGATTGCGTTTCGTCGGTGTTAATCCCCTCGTCGCGCCCTGCGCGCAACGACGAAGCGCCGACGTAGCTAACCTCTCGGGTCAGTACGGCTAACCGAGCAGGGCGTCGACGAACGCCGCGGGCTCGAACGGAGCAAGATCATCGGGCCCCTCACCGAGGCCGACGAGCTTCACCGGCACGCCGAGTTCCTGCTGCACGCGGAACACGATGCCGCCCTTGGCCGTACCGTCGAGCTTGGTCAGCACCACGCCCGTGATCTCGACCACCTCGGCGAATACCCGTGCCTGGGGCAGGCTGTTCTGTCCGATCGTGGCGTCCAGCACCAGGAGAACCTCGTCGACCTCGGCACGTTTGGTCACCACGCGCTTGACCTTGCCGAGCTCGTCCATCAAGCCGGTCTTGGTGTGCAGCCGGCCCGCCGTGTCGATGACGACGACGTCCGCGCCAGTGGCGATGCCCTGATCGACGGCGTCGAACGCGACGGACGCCGGATCGGCGCCCTCGGGCCCACGGACCACCTCTGCCCCGACCCTGGCCGCCCAGCTCTGCAACTGATCGGCCGCCGCGGCGCGGAAGGTGTCTGCCGCGCCGAGCACGACGCGTCGGCCGTCCGCGACCAGGACGCGGGCCAACTTGCCGACGGTCGTGGTCTTACCCGTCCCGTTGACGCCGACGACCAGAAGCACCGAGGGCTTGTCGGCGTGCGGCAGCGCCTTGATCGCGCGGTCCAGGTCGGGCCGCAGCTCGTTGATGAGGACCTCGCGCAACACGGCGCGCGCGTCGGCCTCCGAACGCACGCTGGTGGCGGCCATCCTGGCCCGCAGCGCGCGGATCACCGATTCGGTGACGACGGGCCCGAGGTCCGCGACCAGGAGGGTGTCCTCGATCTCCTCCCAGGAGTCCTCGTCGAGATCACCGCCGCCGAGCAGACCGAGCATGCTGCGGCCCAAGGCGTTCTGCGACTTCGAGAGCCGCCCGCGGAGGCGCTCCAGCCTGCCGTCAGCCGGTGCGATCGCCTCGATCTCGGGCGCGACGGGGGCTTGTGGCTCCGGCTCCGGTTCGGGAAGTGGCTCGGGTCCGGGTTCGGCGACGTCCGGTTCCGGCAGCTGGACGTCGGAGATGGACCGCTTCGGCGCGTCGCGCGGGATCGTGGCGTCGTCGCCGACAGCGGGAAGACCGGAGGTGTCGAGTCTGGCGGGGGGCGGCTCCACGGTCTCGGTCGACTGCGTGAAGGTGATGCCCGACGACGCGGTGTACCCGCCCGACCTGTCGATGGTCTTGGTGTCCTCGGGCGCCGACAGGCTGATGCGGCGACGCCGGTACCGCACCAGGCCGACGACCAGCGCGACGACGACGAGAACGGCGACGACCGCGAGGGCGATCCAGAGACCTATCAATTGACCTTGCGTCACCGCGCCATTGTCGCAGGGTGGGCACCGCCCCCAGACCACCCCTCGTGAAGTGAGGCATCGAGGGGTGCGCGCCGAGGGATGCCCCGCGGCGAGCAGCTCAGGGCATCCGACCGAAGATGTTAGTGTTGTCAACATTTGCCTCGGGAAGGAGATGTCGTGGCCGCTCGCCGATCCCACACCGCAGCCGACGGCTACCACCACGGCAACCTGCGACAGGCCCTGCTCGAGCACGCCGTCGAGCTCGCGAGGACCGGCGGGCCCGATGCAGTGGTTTTGCGTGACGTTCAACGACTGGCCGGGGTGAGCAATTCGGCGGCCTACCGGCACTACTCGGACCGGGACGCGCTTCTCGCGGCGGTGACCGAGTACGCCGAGACCCGTCTCGCCGATGCGATGGCCGCGCGACTGAGTGCGGTGACCAACCGCGGCCCCAAGGCCAGCCGTGCCGTAGCGCGATTTCGCGCCACGGGGCAGGGCTACATCGACTTCGCACTCGCCGAGCCCGGCCTGTTCCGGACGGCCTTCAGACACTCGGGCGAGAGCCGCGACAGCCATCGTCGCGCACCGGGCACCGCACCCGACGTCGCCGCACGCCATCCGTTTGGGGTGCTCGTCGGCTGCATAGACGATCTCGTCGCCATGGGAGTACTGTCCGCCGATCGCCGTGACGGTCTCGACGAGGCCGCGTGGGCCGCGGTGCACGGTCTTTCGACGTTGTTCCTGGACGGGCCGTTGAGCGAGGCCGACCCTGCGCGCAAGCAGGTCATCACCGACAGGTTGCTCGACGTCATCGCCGAGGGTCTGCACTAGCCCGACACGAAATGTTGACAGCAATAACATCAGCTGCCATGCTCGCCATGTTATTACTGTAAACATTTAGTGGGTGGCGGGTTCATGACCATTGAAGTGCCCAAGCATCCGACCCAGGGTCGGCACGCGGCAACCCCCAGCGTGCGACCGATCCTCGTGTTGTCGGTCGTGTTGGTGGCTGCCCTGGCCATCAACGTGGAGACCACCATCGTGAATGTGGCTCTGCCAACGCTGAATTCGGCGCTCGGCGCGTCGACCCGAGGGCTGCAGTGGATCGTGGACGCGTACAACTTGGCGTTCGCTGCGCTGGTCCTGGCTGGCGGCACCGTCGGTGACAAGTTCGGCAGACGCGGCACGTTGATCGCCGGGCTCGCCCTGTTCGCCGCCAGCAGCATCGGCGCCGCGTTGTGCACGTCGACCGGATCGCTGATCTGGGTGAGGCTGGTGATGGGCGTCTCGGCGGCGTTGATCTATCCGACCACCCTGGCGATCATCACCGACACGTTCCGCGAGCCCAAGCCGCGTGCTGCGGCGATCGGGGTGTGGGGCGCGGTGACCGGTCTCGGGGTAGCCATCGGTCCGATCCTTGGTGGAGCGCTCCTGGAGACGTTCTGGTGGGGCAGCCTGTTCCTGGCGCTCGCCCCGATCGCCCTGGCCGCCGTGCTCGGCGCGATGCTGTTCGTGCCCGCCTCGACGACCGAGCCCGGCACCCGGCTGGACCGCGGCGGTCTGACGATGTCGGTCGTGATGCTCGGGGCACTCGTGTACACCATCATCGAGGCACCCGAACGCGGCTGGACCTCCCCGCGCACGCTGCTCGGCTTTGGTATTGCGTTGGTGGCGGCGGGCGCCTTCGTCTGGTGGGAGCGCCGCCAGCTCGACCCGCTGATCGACGTCAGCTTGTTCACCAACCTGAGGTTCAGCGCAGCCAGCGGGGCGGTGACCGTCGCATTTTTCGCGCTCTTCGGCTTCATCTTCCTGATCACCCAGTTCTTTCAGCTACTCCAGGGGTTCGGGCCGCTGGAGACGGGTGTGCGCATCCTGCCGGTCGCCCTGTCGATCGCGGTGGGATCAGTGCTCGGCACGCAGCTGGCGGTGACCAGGATCGGTACCAAGGCGGTGGTGTTCACCGGCCTGCTGCTGCTCACCGCGGCGTTCGCCTGGGTCGCCACGATCGAGGTCGGCGTGCCCTACCTTCGGGTCGCGGCGCAGATGGTTTTGCTGGGCGGCGGTCTGGGCTTGACGACGGCGCCTGCCACCGACTCCATCATGGGGGTGGTCCGACCCGAGCAGGCCGGCGCCGGATCGGCGGTCAACGACGCGACGCGTCAGATCGGCGGCACGCTGGGGGTGGCCGTGCTCGGCAGCATCTTCTCCACGTTGTACATTCGCCAGCTGTCCGATAGCGCCCCCTTGCGGACCATTCCCGAGGCCGCCCAGGCCACCGCGCGCGAAGGACTGGCCCAGGGGCTCCAGGTCGCCGCCCAGTCCCCACCGTCGGTCACGAACGGACTCAGGGTCACGGTCAGTGACGCGTTCGTCTCCGGACTGCACGCCGGCTGCCTCACCGCGGCGGCCGTGTGCCTGATCGGTGCGTTCTTCGTCCTCGCGGTACTGCCGGCCCAGCCCGCGAAGGCGGCCCTGGCATGAAGAACGTCAGTGGATACGGTCCGTGGGCGCTGATCACCGGTGCCAGCGACGGCATCGGCAAGGCGATGGCCTGCCGCATCGCGGCTGAGGGAATCAACGTCGTGCTCGTTGCCCGCAGCCAGGACCGGCTGCACGCGCTGGCTGCGGAATTGAGCGCGGCCCACGGCGTCGAGACGCTGGTGCTTGCCGTCGACCTGGCCGAACCCGACGCAGCGGGCACCGTCGAGTCCCTGACGAAGCCACTGGACGTGGGGTTGGTGGTGCTCGCCGCCGGGTTCGGTACCACCGGCACCGTCCTCGAGACCAGCGTGGCCGACGAGCTCGAGCTGATCGCGGTCAACGTCACCGCGGTCCTGCGCCTCTCGCACTCCTTCGCGGGGCGACTCGCGGCGCGCGGAAACGGCGCGATCGTCCTGTTCGGCTCCATCGTGGGATGGCAGGGCGTAGCCGGGCAGGCGAACTACGCCGCGTCGAAGGCGTACGTGCAGAGTCTGGCCGAAGGGTTGCACGACGAATTGGCTCCTCGGGGAGTCGACGTGCTGGCCGTCGCGCCGGGCCCCGTCGACTCCGGGTTCGGCGCCAGGTCCGGACTGACGATGACTTCGGCGACCAGCACCGAGGTGGTTGCCGACCGCGCCCTCCGGGCACTCGGACGACGGTCCGTCGTCCCCGGCGCCCGCGCCGCGATGCTCACCTCGGCCTTGACGCTGCTTCCACGGCGTGTCCGAAGCCGAATCCTGAGCAGGGTCATCGCCGGTATGCGCAGTGAGCGAGAACCTCTGCGCAGCAAGTGATCCGGGCGGATCGGGCTCAGGTCGGCGAGGTGACCAATTCCTCGCCACGCATTCGCTGCGAGATCACCGTCGTGATGCCGTCGTCGCGCATGGTGACGCCGTACAGCGCGTCGGCCACCTCCATCGTCGGCTTCTGGTGGGTGATGACGATGAGCTGCGAGCGCTCGCGGAGCTGCTCGAACAGGCTGATGAGCCGTCGCAGGTTGACGTCGTCGAGAGCCGCCTCGACCTCGTCCATGACGTAGAACGGCGACGGGCGGGCGCGGAAGATCGCGACGAGCATCGCCACGGCCGTCAGCGACTTCTCGCCACCGGACAGCAGCGAGAGCCGCTTGATCTTCTTGCCAGGAGGTCGGGCCTCGACCTCGATGCCGGTGGTCAGCATGTCGTCGGGGTTGGTGAGCAGCAGCCTGCCCTCGCCACCGGGGAACAGCGTGGCGAACACCTGGGTGAACTCGCGCTCGACGTCGGCGTAGGCCTCCGAGAAGACCTGGAGGATGCGGTCGTCGACGTCGGTGATGACGTCGAGCAGGTCCTTGCGCGCCGCCTTCACGTCCTCGAGCTGGGTGGACAGGAAGTTGTACCGCTCCTCGAGCGCCGCGAACTCCTCCAGCGCAAGGGGATTCACGCGGCCGAGTTCGGCGAGCTCACGCTCGGCCTTCTTGGCCCTCCGCTCCTGGGTTGGCCTGTCGAAGGGCATCGGCGCCGGGGCGGTCACCTGCTCGCCACGCTCCCTGGCCTGCTCGTACTCGGCCATCTCCAACTCGGTGGGCGGGAGCGGCACGTGGGGCCCGTACTCCTCGATGAGATCCTCGGTCGCCATGCCGAACTGCTCCAGGGCCTGCTGCTCGAGTTGTTCGATGCGCAGTGCCGCCTGCGCCTTGGCGACCTCGTCGCGGTGCAGCGAGTCGGTCAGGGCGGTGATCCTGGTGTTGAGTTCGTTGACCTCGTGTCGCACCCGGCTCAACGCCTCCGCTCGGTGAGCGCGCTCGGCGGCGAGTCCGTCCCTGGTGCGGCCCGCCACCGCCACCGCCGCCGCCAACCTGGCGGCGACCAGCCTGCCCGATTCCGCGACAGCTGCCGCCACGGTCGCGGCGTGCTCGCGGGCTTCGCGCGCCCGCTGTGCGCGCAGCCGCGCCTCGCGTTCGGCGGTCGCTGCACGTCGCAACGAATCCGCTTGCCCGCGAACGGCATTCGCGCGCTCCTCGGCCGTGCGCACGGCCAGCCGGGCCTCGAACTCGGCGGCGCGGGCGGCCTCCGCCGCGGCGACGGACTCGTGACGGTCCTCCGGTTCGGCGTCGAACATGGGCATCTCCTGCGCATTGCGCAGGCGCTCCTCGAGCCCGGAGAGTTCCTCGACGGTCCTGATCCGGCTCGCCTCGAGCTCGTTGCGCTGACCGTTGAGCCGCTGCCACTCCTCCTCGGCGGCGCGAGCTTCCTGACCAAGCCTGCCGAGCTGCTCATAGATCGACGAGATCGCGGCATCGGATTCGTTGAGCGCGGCCAGCGCGTCCTCGGCAGCCTCCTGCCGTGAGGTCTGCTCCGCCAGCGCACCGGCCAGCGCGGCGGTCAGCTCGGAGACCTGACGCTCGGACGCCGCCAATTCCGCACGTGCCTTGTCGATTTCGGAGGTGATCTCCAACGTGCTCGGCTTGCGGTCGGACCCGCCGGTGAGCCAACCCGCGCCCACCAGGTCGCCGTCGGTGGTGACCGCACTCAGCAGGGGTCGGGCCGCCACCAGGTCGAGCGCCGCCGCCAGATCGGACACCACCACCACGCGCGCGAGCATCGCCGCGATGGCGCCGCGCAGGCGGTGCGACGGCTCGACGAGGTCGACGGCCCACAGCGCCCCGTCGGGCAGGTCGATCCTCGAGTCACGCTGCGGGACAGCCGATTCCGGCCAGTCACCGAGGACGATCGCCGCACGCCCGCCGTCGGCCTGCTTGAGCGCGGCGACCGCTGACCGGGCCGCCCCGAAGTCCTCGGCGGCCAGCGCATCGGCGGCCGAGCCGAGCACCGCGGCCACGGCCGCCTCGTACCCCGGTCTCACCCGCAACATCTTGGCGACGGACCCGAAAAGTCCCGTGCCACCGTGGTTCTCCTGCAGCCACGCGGCACCGTCCCGGCGATCGAGGGTGACCGCCAAGGCGTCGATGCGCGCTCTCAGCGACGCGACCTGACGCTCGGCGCCGCGCTCGCCAGCCTGCAGCTCGGCGACCCGCTCGTCGGCGAGCCGCAGCGCCGTCACCGTGCGGTCGTGCTGCTCGTCGAGCCCGACCTCACCCGCATCGAGTTCGGTGACGCGGTTCTGGACCGTCTCGAACTCCGCTCTGGAGTGCTCGACGCGGGCAGCGGACTCCTCGATGGCGACCGTCAACCGGGTCACGCCTTCGTCGATCGACTCGACGCGCGTGCGCATCGTGTCGACCTGACCGGCGAGGCGCGCCAGGCCCTCCCGACGATCGGCCTCCGCTCGGGCCGCCGCAAGGTGCGCGCGTTCGGCTTCGGCGGCAAGGCGCTCGCGCTCACCCAGCTCGTCGCGGGCCAACTCCTGCCGTTCCCGGGACGCGGCGAGCTCGAACAGCAGCTCCTCCTCGCGCGCGGCGACCTCGTCGGCCTGGGCCTCCAGCAGGTCGGGATCGGGACCCTGCGAGGCCTCGACGTCGGCGTCGAGCAGCTGGGCGCGCTCACTGGCGATCCGCACGGTGGCACTGACGCGTTCGGCCAGCGCCGAAAGCCGGAACCAGGTCTGCTGTGCGGCCTCGGCCCGCCCGCTCAGGCCGGAGACGGCAGTCTCGTGGGTGGTCAGCTCGATCGTCGCGGTCTCGAGGCGTGAGCTGACCTCGTCGTGCTCGCGCCGCAGCGTCGTCTCGGCCTGGTTCGTGTCGTTGAACTCGCTGCGGCGGTTGACCAGGTCGTCGGCGGCCAGCCGCAAGCGGGCGTCGCGCAGGTCGGCCTGAATGGTCTGGGCCCGGCGCACCATCTCGGCCTGGCGCCCGAGCGGCTTGAGCTGGCGACGCAGCTCGCTGGTCAGGTCACCGAGGCGGTTGAGGTTCGCCGACATCGAGTCGAGCTTGCGAACCGCCTTCTCCTTGCGCTTGCGGTGTTTGAGTACGCCTGCGGCTTCCTCGATGAACGCGCGGCGGTCCTCCGGCCGCGACTCGAGGATCTCGGAGAGCTTGCCCTGGCCGACGATGACGTGCATCTCGCGGCCGATGCCGGAATCCGACAGCAGCTCCTGCACGTCCATCAGCCGGCAGCTGCTGCCGTTGATCTCGTATTCGCCTGCGCCGTCACGGAACATCCGTCGCGTGATCGACACCTCGGAGTATTCGATCGGCAGGGCGTTGTCGGAGTTGTCGATCGTCAGCGTCACCTCGGCGCGTCCCAGCGGCGCCCGCGAGGACGTGCCTGCGAAGATGACGTCCTCCATCTTGCCGCCGCGCAGAGTCTTCGCACCCTGCTCACCCATCACCCAGGTGAGCGCGTCGACGACGTTCGACTTGCCCGATCCGTTGGGTCCGACGACGCACGTGATGCCCGGCTCGAACCGCAGAGTCGTCGGCGAAGCGAAGGACTTGAAGCCCTTCAGCGTCAGACTCTTCAGATGCATGACGTGCGAGCTTACCTGCGAGGTTGCTATCGCTCGGCGAAGCCCTCGATGGGATCGCCGGGTGCCGACCAGTCGTAGACGACGGTGTCGACGCGCCCCGGCGTCGCACCGCCCTGCAGCAAGTCCAGCAGACGCTGACACGAGGTGCGCGATCCCCGCGCCACCACGTGCACGCGACCGTCGTCCTTGTTGGCCGCGAACCCCGTCAGTCCGAGTTCGAGGGCACGGGCACGCGTCCACCAGCGGAAACCCACGCCCTGCACCCGGCCGTGCACCCAGGCCGTCAGCCGCGCGTCCTCGCCGGAGGGCGGGATCACTTCGCGGTGACCTCGAACGTCACCTCGGTACCCGACTTCAGCGTGCGCCCGACGGTGCAGACCTTGTCGATCGACCGCTCGACGATGACGCGCAGCTTGGCGATCTCCTGTTCGGACAGCGCCGAGAGGTCGACCTCGAGGTTCTCCTCGATCAGCGGGTAGCGCTCCTGCTCGCGGTCGGCTGGCCCGGACACCCGGACCGTGGCCTGGTAGTCGTCGCCGAGGCGGGTGCGCAGCGCGTGGTCACTACTCATGCCGCTGCACGCGGCGAGCGCGATCTTGAGCAGCTCGCCGGGCGTGAACACGCCGTCGACGTCCTCGGAGCCGACCAGCACCTCCGCGCCGCGGGTGCTGCGACCGGTATAGCGGCGCACGCCCGTGCGCTCGACCCACAGATCCGTCATGGCTCCTCTTCTTCTGGTCTTCTTCTGGTGTTCGGCGAGGCTCGAGTATCAACGCCTCGGGCGCGGCTGGCATTTCGGGCAGTAGTACGACGACCGGTTCATGAACTTGTCGCGGCGCATCGGCGAGCCGCACCGCCGGCACGGCTCCCCCTCGCGACCGTAGGCATCCAGGGACCGGTCGAAGTACCCCGACTCGCCGTTGACGTTCACGTACAGCGAGTCGAACGACGTGCCGCCCTGGCCGAGCGCGTCGCGCATGACGTCGGCGGCGTGTCCGAGGATCGACGCCAGCGTCGGCTTGGTGAGCGTCTCCGCGATGCGCGCGCCGTTGACCTTGGCGCGCCACAGCGACTCGTCGGCGTAGATGTTGCCGATACCCGACACCACGGTCTGGTCCAGCAGCTGACGCTTGATCTCGGAGTGCTTGCCCCGCAACACCTTTACCACCGCGGCCGAGTCGAACAGCGGATCGAGCGGATCGCGTGCGACGTGGGCGACCGGCACCGGCACCTCGGTACCGTCGACCGTGACGAGGTCGGCGAGCATCCAGCCGCCGAAGGTGCGCTGGTCGACGAAGCTCATCGCCGTGCCGTCGTCGAGCAGGGTCGCCACCCTCAGGTGTTCGGTCCTGGCGACCGGCCCCAGCAGCATCTGCCCGCTCATCCCGAGGTGCACCACCAGGGCGTCCCCGCTGCCGAGCGTCAGCCACAGGTACTTGCCGCGCCGTCCCGTGCCCGTGATGACGTTGTCGAGCAGACGCGCCGTCAGATCGGCGGGCCCCTCCTCGTGGCGCCGGACGGCACGCGGATGGTTGACCCCGACCGCGGTGACGGTTCTTCCGACGACGTGTGCGGCGAGCCCGCGCCGCACGACCTCGACCTCGGGAAGCTCAGGCATCCGAGTCGGGGTCCTCGAGTTCCTTCACCGTCTGCAGCGCCTCGAGCTTGCGGTATGCCGCCGCGGCCGCCTGCTGCTCGGCTTCCTTCTTGGTGTGGCCCTCGCCGTGGCCGTGGTCATCGCCGTCGACGATCGCCCGCGCCGTGAAGTGCTTGTCGTGCTCGGGGCCGGTGGACGTCACCACGTAGGTCGGGACGCCCAGCTTCAGGGCCGCGGCGAGTTCCTGCAGGCTGGTCTTCCAGTCGAGGCCAGCGCCGAGTGTGGCCGCAGCGGCGAGCGCATCGGAGAACAACCGGACGATGACGTCGCGCGCCACCTCGTGTCCGTGCCGGACGTAGGTGGCGCCCAGCAGCGATTCCAGCGCGTCGGCAAGGAGATTCGCCTTCTGCGCACCGCCGCTGCCCACCTCGCCGCGGCCCAGCAGGAGGTAGGTGCCCAGACCGTCGGTCGTGAGGTTCCTGGCGATGCGGGCCAGCGCCTGGGTGTTGACGACGGCGGACTTCAGCTTGGCCAGCTCGCCCTCGCTGCGGTCGGGGTAGTTGGTGAAGATCTCGGCCGTGATCACCAGTCCCAGAACGGCGTCGCCGAGGAACTCGAGCCGTTCGTTGGTCGGGAGACCACCTGCCTCATAGGCATAGCTGCGATGGGTGAGTGCGAGTGTCAGCAGGTCCTCGGGCAGGTCGACGCCGAGCGCTTCGAGCAGCGGGGTGCGGTCGACCGTCACTCGCGGCCTCCCGCCGCCTGCTCCGGCGGGTCGACGGGTTTGAGGCTGGCCAGCTTGGCCCACCTGGGGTCGATGAGGTCGTGGCCGTGCGGCTCGGCGTCCCCCTCGAAGTCGGCGAGCGGGGCACCGCATTCGACGCACAACCCCGGGCAGTCCTCGCGGCAGAGCGGCGAGAACGGAAGTTCCATCCCGACGGCGTCGATGATGGGCTGCTCGACGTCGACGGAGTCGCCCGTGGAGTCCTCGAGGACGTGACCGATCTCGTCGTCGTCGTCGGTGGTCGCGTCGGTCTTGCTGTCCGGGTAGGCGAACAACTGCGTGAGATGGATCTCGACGTCGCCGGACACGGGAGTCAGACAGCGGGAGCACTCGCCCTCGGTCGGCGCGGACACCGTGCCGCTGACCAGCACGCCCTCGGACACCGACTCCAACCGCAGATCGAGGTCGACGGGCGCGCCCTCGGGGATCGCGATGAGGTCGAGCCCGATGCGCGACGGCGCGGGCACGGTCTCTTGAACGGTCACCATCGACCCGGGCCGACGGCCCAGCCGGGAAACGTCCAGGACGAACGGCGACCGAGCGCCACCTCTTCGCCCACGTCGAGCAGCATGATTCGACTTTTCAGCCATCAGTCGATCCTACGGCCGCGGCCCGACGCCACCCGAATCCGTCGGCGCGCGAGGACCGCTATCTCTGCGCGTAGTCGTGCGTGCCCGCGGCGGTGCGCAGTTGGTGGCGTCCACGCCCGACCGAGCGCAGGGTGCCGTTGAGGTAGTCCTCGAACTCGGCGAGCTTGCTGTCCACGTAGATGTCGCACTCGCCGCGCAGACGGTCCGCTTCGGCGTGGGCGGTGTCGATCAGGCGGGTCGCCTCGGCCGTCGCGGTCGAGACGATCTCGGTCTGCGACACCAGCCGCTGCTGCTCCTTGATGCCTTCCTGCACGGCCTTCTCGTAGGAGAGGTTGCCGTTCTCGATCAGACGGTCGGCCTCGGCCTTGGCACGTCCGGTGCTCGCGTCGTACTCGCGCTTGGCGGTCGCCATGATGCGGCTGGCCTCCTCGCGCGCCTCGGCAACCATGCGCTCGCTGTGCTGGCGGGCCTCGCCGACCATGCGATCGGCCTGGCCCTTGGCATCCGAGAGGATCCGGTCGGCCTCGCTGCGGGAGTGGTTGAGCAGCGAGTCGGCCTCGGCATTCGCGGTCGAGACCATCGAATCGGCGTGATCCTTGGCCTCGCGCAACATTCCGTCACGGGCGTCGAGGACGTCCTGGGCGTCGTCCAACTCGCCGGGAATGGCGTCCTTGATGTCGTCCAGCAATTCGAGCACATCGCCACGGGGCACCATGCAGCCTGCCGTCATCGGCACGCCGCGCGCTTCCTCGACGATCGCGCCGAGTTCGTCGAGCGCCTCAAATACTCGGTACACGGCAACACCCTCCAGGCCTAGTCGTTGTGGCTATTGTGCCTGGTGTTACTCGTGTGACTCGGCACGCCACGCCGGTGAACCGCGAGATTCGAGCTGGCGGCCCTCAGCGCGCGGCGAGCTTGGACTGCAACGCGGCGTTGACGGGCTCTGGCAGCAACTCCGAGACGTCGCCGCCGAGCAGTGCCACCTCCTTGGCGAGCGAGGACGACACGAACGCGTACTGCGGATTGGTCGCCACGAAGAAGGTGTCGACGCCTGCGATGTGCCGATTCATCTGAGCCATCTGAATCTCGTATTCGAAGTCCCCCGTCCGCAGCCCCTTGACGATCGCCGTCAATCCGCGCGACGTCGCGAAGTCCACGACCAGGCCGCTGCCGGCCTCCGCCCGCAGGTTGGGCAGGTGCGTCGTCGATGCGCGGATCAGTTCGAGACGTTCCTCGGCGCTGAACAGCCCGGTCTTGTTCGGGTTCACCAGAACTGCGACGACGACCTCGTCGAACTGCGCGGCCGTCCGCTCGAACACGTCGATGTGACCGAGTGTGACGGGATCGAACGAACCTGGGCATACGGCGCCACTCATGGTCGACGACGCTACGCGATCTCCGCCAGCTCGAGGCGGGTGTCCCCGTAGCGGCGGGCCTTGCCCGCCGCCCAGCCGTCGGGCCACGCCAGCTCGGGGGCAGACGTGGGTCGCTCGACCACCACGGTCGCGCCTGGCGCCAGCCAGCCACCCTCGACCAGCGCCCCCAGCACGGTCTCGACGTCGGCCGAGGAGACCTCGTAGGGAGGGTCGGCGAACACCAGGTCGACGGGTCTGTCGGTCCCGCCCGCGACGACCGCGGCGACGGTCCCGCACCGCACCGACACACCCGTCGCGCCGAGGGTGGCGGCGTTCTCTGCGATCACGGCGGCGGCGCGCCGGTCGGACTCCACGAAGACCGCCGATGCGGCCCCTCGCGAGAGCGCCTCCAGTCCCAGCGCGCCGGATCCGGCGTACAGATCGAGGACGGCGATGCCGTCGAAGTCGAGCCGCGCCACGAGCAGATTGAACAGCGACTCCCGCACCCGGTCGGTCGTCGGCCTGGTGCCGAGCCCGGAACGGCCCTGCGGCACCGAGATCCGTCGCCCCCCGTAGGTGCCGCCCACGATTCGGGTCAGCGGATCACCGCCAGGAGGTCGCCGCCTTCCACCTGGGCGGTGGCGCCGACGGCGACGCGCTCGACGGTGCCGTCCCTGGGGGCGGTGATGGCGGCTTCCATCTTCATGGCCTCGATGGTGGCGATGGTCTGGCCGGCGCTGACGGCGTCGCCGGCGGCGATGTTGACGGTGACCACACCGGCGAACGGCGCCGCGACGTGGTCGGCGTTGGTGCGGTCGGCCTTCTCGGCGGCGGGCACCGCGTCCTCGATGCTGGCGTCGCGGACCACCACGGGGCGCAGTTGGCCGTTGAGGATGCACATCACGGTGCGCATGCCGCGTTCGTCGGCCTCGGAGATCGCCTCCAGCCCGATGATGAGTTCGACGCCGCGGTCGATCTGGATGCGGTGCTCGTCGCCATGGCGCAGGCCGTACCAGAACTGGTTGGCCGACAGCCGCGAGGTGTCACCGTAGATCTGGCGGTGGGCCTCGAACTCCTTTGTCGGGCCGGGGAACAGCAGCCGGTTGAGCGTGGCCTGACGCGCCGTGCCCGGCTCGCTGAGCAGCCTCTCGTCCTCGGTGCTGAGCTCGGCGGTCGGCTTGGCAGGCGCGCGGCCGGCAAGTGCCTTGGTGCGCAACGGTTCCGGCCAGCCGCCCGGCGGGTCGCCGAGCTCGCCGCGCAGGAACCCGATCACCGAGTCGGGGATGTCGAAGGTGCCCGGGTCGGCGGCGAATTCGTCGGCGGTCGCGCCCGCTCCCACCAGTGCCAGCGCCAGATCGCCGACGACCTTGCTCGACGGGGTGACCTTCACCAGGTGCCCCAGGATCCGGTCGGCGCCTGCGTAGGCGTTCTCGACGTCCTCGAATCGGTTGCCCAAGCCGAGCGCGATGGCCTGCTGACGCAGGTTGGACAGCTGACCGCCGGGGATCTCGTGGCTGTACACCCGCCCGGTCGGGGAAATGACACCGGACGCTGCAACGTCGAAGGGCGCGTACACCTTTCGCAGCGCCTCCCAGTACGGCTCCAGATCGCACACCGCCCGCAGCGAGAGCCCGGTGTCGAACGAGGTGTGCGCGGCCGCGGCCACGATCGAGGACAGCGACGGCTGACTGGTCGCCCCGGCCAAGGGTGCGGCCGCACCGTCGACCGCGCTGGCGCCGGCCTGCCACGCCGCGGTGTAGGTGGCCAACTGCCCGCCCGGGGTGTCGTGGGTGTGCACGTGCACCGGCAGGTCGAACCGGCTGCGCAATGCGCTGACCAGCGTGGCCGCCGCGGGCGCGCGTAGCAGTCCGGCCATGTCCTTGATGGCCAGCACGTGCGCCCCGGCGTCGACGATCTGCTCGGCCAGCTTGAGGTAGTAGTCCAGCGTGTAGAGCGTCTCGCCAGGATCGGACAGATCACCGGTGTAGGACATCGCCACCTCGGCGACCGCGGTGCCGCTCGCCCGGACCGCGTCGATCGCCGGGCGCATCGACTCAACGTTGTTGAGCGCGTCGAAGATCCGGAACACGTCGATGCCGGTGCGGGTGGCCTCGTCGACGAACGCGTCGGTCACCGTCTCGGGGTAGGGCGTGTAGCCGACCGTGTTGCGCCCGCGCAGCAGCATCTGCAGACAGATGTTGGGGATCGCCTCCCGCAACGCGGCCAATCGCTCCCACGGGTCTTCCTTCAGGAAGCGAAGGGCGACGTCGTACGTCGCCCCACCCCAGCACTCCAGCGACAGCAGCTCCGGGGTCATCCGCGCGATGTACGGCGCGACGGCGATGAGGCCCGAGGTGCGTACCCGGGTGGCCAGCAGCGACTGATGCGCGTCGCGGAAGGTGGTGTCGGTGACCCCGACCGCGGGAGAGTCCTTGAGCCACGTGGCGAAACCGACCGGGCCCAGTTCGACCAACCGCTGCTTGCTGCCCGCGGGCGGCGGCGCGTCCACGTCGATCTCGGGCAACTTGTCCTGCGGGTAGACCCGCGGCAGGTCCCGATATGGCGAGTTGACCGTGACCTCGGCCAGATAGTTGATGATCTTGGTACCGCGGTCTGCCGAGGCGTGCGAGGTCAGCAGCTGCGGGCGGTCGTCGATGAACGACGTCGTCACCCGACCGGCCCGGAAGTCGGGATCGTCGACCACCGACAGCAGGAACGGAATGTTCGTCGACACCCCGCGGATGCGGAACTCCGCGAGCGCCCGCCGGGCCCTGGCCACCGCGATGGAGAAGTCCCTGCCGCGACACGTCAGCTTCACCAGCATCGAGTCGAAGTGCGCGCCGATCTCCGCACCCAGGTTGGTACCGCCGTCGAGCCGGATACCCGCCCCGCCCGGGGACCGGTAGCCGGTGATGCGCCCGGTGTCGGGGCGGAACCCCTTGGCCGGGTCCTCAGTGGTGATGCGGCACTGCATCGCCGCGCCGCGGATCTGGATCGCGTCCTGGCTCAGGCCCAGATCCGCCAGCGACTCGCCCGCCGCGATGCGCAACTGGCTGGCCACCAGATCGACGTCGGTGATCTCCTCGGTGACGGTGTGCTCGACCTGGATCCGCGGATTGCACTCGATGAACACGTGATGGCCGCGCTCGTCGAGCAGGAACTCGACCGTGCCAGCACACGAATAGCCGATCTGGCGGGCGAACGCGACGGCATCGCCGCAGATCTTGGCGCGCAACTCCTCGGACAGATTCGGCGCGGGCGCCAACTCGATGACCTTCTGATGGCGGCGCTGCACGCTGCAGTCCCGCTCGAACAGGTGGATCACCTCACCGAAGCCGTCGGCGAGGATCTGCACCTCGATGTGGCGCGGGTTGAGCACCGCCTGCTCCAGGTAGACCATCGGATCACCGAACGCCGATTCCGCCTCGCGGCTGGCCGCCTCGATCGCCTCGGGCAGCGCCGCGGGCTCGGAGACCCGGCGCATGCCACGCCCGCCGCCACCGGAGACCGCCTTGACGAACAACGGGAAGTTCATCCCCGCCGCCGCGGCCACCAATTCCTCGACCGAGGCCGAGGGCTCCGAGGACGCCAACACCGGAAGACCCGCATCCCGCGCCGCCGCGATCGCCCGCGCCTTGTTTCCCGTCAACTCCAACACGTGCGCGCCGGGACCGACGAATGTGATGCCCGCCTCCGCGCACGCCGCTGCGAGTTCCGGGTTCTCCGAAAGGAATCCATATCCCGGGTACACCGCATCCGCGCCCGCATCGCGGGCCACCCGGATGATCTCCTCGATCGACAGATAGGACCGCACGGGATGCCCCGGCTCACCGATCTGATAGGACTCGTCGGCCTTGAGCCGGTGCGGCGAATTGCGGTCCTCGAACGCGAATACCGCCACCGTGGCGATGCCCATTTCGTACGCCGCACGAAACGCGCGGATCGCTATCTCACCGCGATTGGCGACCAGGAGTTTGGAGATCACGCGCTACCCTAACCCGCTCGCCGTGGGGTCCGGTCTCAGATGAGCGTCGACCAGTAATTCCAGAACCGCACCAGGATCAGCAGGATCAGGGCGGTGAACCAGAGCACGACCAGCGACCAGCGCCACTGGTACACGAACCGTGCGACGGCGTTGCCCGCCAAGGGTCGCAACGCGATCGAGGACACCACCACCAGTAGCGGGACCGTCACCGACCACACCACCATGCAGTACGGGCACAGGGCGCCGATGACGTAGAGGCTCTGGAAGATGAGCCAGTGGATGAAGACCACACCGAGCAGGGCACCTGCGGCCAGACCTGCCCAAAACCATTGCGGCAGAGCTACTTTGGCGACTGCCAGCACTCCGGCTACGACCACGACGGAGAACGCCGCGATGCCGATGAGCGGATTGGGGAAGCCGAACGCCGCGGCCTGCGGCGTCACCATCACCGACCCGCACGACAGCACCGGGTTGATGCTGCACGACGGCACGTAGGCCGGGTTCTCCAGGAGCTTGATCTTCTCGATCGTCAGTGTGACCGCCGCGGCGAGCCCGACGACGCCGGCGATCAGCACCCAGAGCGCGCTCGCGGTTCCGACGCGTCCGGACGGGACGGTCTCGGCGGGTTCGATCGGCGCGGTCTCCCCCGCAGCGGCGACGGTCACCTGGTGGTCGGGGTCGGGTTGGCGGGAGCCGGCGCGGGTGCGGGGGGCGGTGCCGTCGGCGAGGCGCCCGCTCCTGGGGCGATTGCGCCGGCGGGCGCCGAGGTCAGCCCCGGCACGTCGCCGACGATCTCCTTGATCTTGGCGACCAGCGCGTCGGGCGTGGTGGGCTTGTAGTCCTCGCCGTTGATTCGGATGGTCGGAGTGCCGGTGACGTTGGTCGCGGCGGCCAGACCCTTCACCATGTCCACGTTGCGGCCGTTGTTGACGCACTCCGGGACGTTGCCGACGACACCTGCCTGGCGGGCGGTTTCGGTCAGCTGCGCGTTGGTCGGGAACACGGTGCCGGTCTCACTGGGCTGCTGGGCGTACATCGCGGCGTGGAAGCGTCGGAAGACTTCCTTGTCCGGCGTGGTGTCCGCGTCGGCGACGCAATATGCGGCCGCGCCGGCCCGGGAGGAGTAGTTCTGGTTCGCGGGCCGGTCGAGGATGGCCACCATGTAGTAGTCGGCGGCGACGGCGCCGCTGTCGATCAGCTTGCTCACGGTGGGGCCGAACTGCTGCTCGAATTGTCCGCAGACGGGGCAGAGGAAGTCCTCGTAGAGCGAGATGACGGCCTTCGGGTCGGTGGTCCCCGGCTTGGTGATCACGTTGCTGGTGGCCACGCGGATCGACTTCGCCTCGCCGCCCGCGGGCTTGGTGCTGCCGGACGTGACGATGTAGACCACCAGAACCACGGCGAAGATGACCACGATCGCGGTGAGCCCGACCTGGATCATGACGTTGCGCCTGCGGTCCGCTGCCTTCAGGTCGTAGCTGGGACTCTTCTTGGATTTCGTGGCCACGGCACTAGGGTACCGGCGGCTTCCGGCTGCTTGATCAGCCCCGGCTCAGGTGCGCCCGCAGCCCCGAGACAACCTCCGCCGTGGCCGTCGCGCTGGCGCCGCCGAGGGGGAAGAAGTTGGCGAAGCCGTGGACGAGCGAGCCGAATTGCCGATGGTCGACGGGGACGCCCGCGGCGGCGAGCGCCTCGGCGTACTGATTCCCCTCGTCGCGCAGCGGATCGAAGCCACCCGTGAGCACCATCGCCGGCGGAAGCCCGGTGAGGTCCTCGGCCAGCAGCGGCGAGATCCGTGGGTCGCTCGGGTCCAGCTGCGAGCCGGACAGGTAGTGGCTGCGGAACCAGTCGATGTCGACCTTGGTGAGGAAGTACCCGTCGCTGAAGAGCGTCTTGGACCTGGTCTCGGCCGCGAAGTCGACGACCGGGTAGAGCAGCAGCTGCAGCGCGGGGACGGGAACGTCCCGCCCGCGCGCGAGTTGGCTCACGACGGCGGCGAGATTGCCGCCCGCGCTGTCGCCGCCGACCGCCACCCTGGTCGGGTCGGCGCCCAGCTCTGCCGCGTGCTCGAGTGCCCACTGGTAGGCGGCGAAGCAGTCGTCGACGGCAGCGGGCGCCGGGTGCTCGGGCGCCAGCCGATAGTCGATCGCCAGTACGTGCACACCGGCGTCTCGGCAGATCAGTCGGCAGAGCCCGTCGTGCGTCTCGAGGTCGCCGACGACGAATCCGCCACCGTGGAAGAACACGAGCAGGGGCTCCCCACCCCCACTGACGAGGCTGTTGACCGGTGTGTAATGCCGCGCCCGCAGCGGACCCGCCGGGCCGGGCACCGAGATGTCCCGCACCCCGACGGCGATGCCGGGGTCCAGGTAGGACGCCAACGTCCGCAACTGCGCACGGGCGACCGTCACGTCGCTGCTGGCCACCAGGCCGCTGACGCCCGCCGACCGCTGTGCGGCGAGCATGAACTGCAGCGTGGTGTCCAGTGTGTTGCCGTCGACGGTCACCGTCCGACGGCCGAGGAGCAGGCGCTTGACCGCGTCGGGGATGCGCGGGAGCAACCGCAGCATCACACCGCTCGAGGCGTTGAGCACCGCCAGCCGCGCCCGGCCCGGGCGACCCGCGTGGGGGTGGTTCAAGATCACCGCGGGTCGTTCGGCTGCGGTGTCGACTGGCAGACTTCTCGTCATGGCATCTCCTTCGAACCCCTCGGTTCCCTCGATCAGCCTGAACGACGGTAATTCGATACCCGCAGTCGGGTTGGGTGTTTGGCAGACCCCCGCGGGTGACACCGAGCGGGCGGTCAGCGCGGCACTGGACGCAGGCTATCGGCACGTCGACACGGCGGCGGCGTACGGCAACGAGGCCGAGGTGGGCCTGGCGTTGGCGGGTGCCGCGTCCTCCGGGATCGCCCGCGACGAGGTCTACGTGGTGACCAAGCTGTGGAACTCCGAGCAGGGGTACGACAAGACGCTGCGGGCGTTCGACGACAGCATGGACAAGCTGGGCCTCAATGGTTCGGATGACTACCTGGACCTGTACCTGATCCACTGGCCGATGCCCGGGGTCAACGCCTACGTCGACACCTTCAAGGCCTTCGCCCACCTTCGGGATCAGGGCCGCATTCGCTCGATCGGCGTGAGCAACTTCGAACCCGAGCACCTGAAGATCCTGATCGACGGGACGGGGATCGTCCCCGCCGTCAACCAGATCGAGCTGCATCCGCTGCTCCCGCAGCGGGAACTCCGCGAGCTGCACGCCAGCCTGGGCATCGCCACCGAGGCGTGGAGCCCGTTGGGGCAGGGCTCGCTGCTGGAGAATGCGACCGTCGTCGGGATTGCCGACGCGCACGGCAAAACGCCGGCGCAGGCGTTGATTAGGTGGCACGTCCAGCTCGGTAATATCGTCATCCCGAAATCGGTGAATCCAGACAGGATTGCGAGCAACTTCGACGTGTTCGACTTCGAGCTCGGTGAGCAGGACATGGCGTCCATCTCGTCGCTGGAAGACGGCACGCGGCTGGGTCCCGATCCACGAACCTTCAACTTCACGGGGTAGGTGACATGAGCACGGCGGCAGCGATTCCGAACGTAGCCCTCAACGACGACAACAGCATTCCCGCTCTCGGGATCGGTGTCGGCGAGCTGTCGGATGCCGAGACCGAGCGTGCCGTGTCGACGGCCCTCGAGATCGGCGTCCGACTGATCGACACCGCGGCGGCCTACGGCAACGAGGCGGCCGTGGGTAGAGCCGTCGCCGCGTCGGGAATCCCGCGCGCGGAGATCTTCATCAGCACCAAGTTGGCGACGGGCGACCAGGGCTTCCGGTCCGCTCAGGACGCCTGCCGGGCCAGCGCCGAGCGGCTCGGCACCGACTACGTCGACGCCTACCTGATCCACTGGCCGGGCACCGACCCCGGCGTCTACCTGCACAGCTGGGGCGGAATGCTGAAGTCCAGGGAGGACGGCGTCGCCAAGTCCATCGGCGTCTGCAACTTCTCGGCCGAGGATCTGAACAACCTCATCGAGCTGACCTTCAGTCCGCCCGCCATCAATCAGATCGAGTTGCACCCGCTGCTCAACCAGGCCGAATTGCGCGCCGCGAACGCCGAACTCGACGTCGTGACCGAGGCGTACGGCCCGCTGGGCGTCGGCAGGCTGCTCGACAACCCGACGGTGACGTCGATCGCAGGTGAGTACGGCAAGTCGCCGGCGCAGGTGCTCATCCGGTGGAGCCTGCAGCTCGGCAACGTCGTCATCCCCCGCTCCGCCACCCCGGAGCGCATCGTCGAGAACGCGGACGTGTTCGAGTTCGAGTTGGCCGCCGAGCACATGGACGCTCTCAACGCGCTGGACGAGGGCACCCGCTTCCGGCCCGACCCGGCCACCTACACCGGCACCTAGCCCGTCGGGCAGGTGGCGGCGGCATCGCGCAGCACCGCCGCGGACCGGTCGTCGATCGGCAGCGCGTAGCCGCGCAGCACGGCGGCGAACTGGACCGAATACTGGCACCAGAAGGCATGATTCGGTGGCATCCAGTCGGCGGGCTCGGCGTCGCCCTTGTCCTGGTTGACCTGGCCTCCGACGGCGAGCAGGTTCGCCGGATCGTTCGCGAAGCGCACGCGCTCGTCGTCGGGCCAGTCCCTGGCGCCGAGGTCCCACGCCAGGGCGAGTGGCACGATGTGGTCGATCTGGACCGCCGCCCCGACCTGGTTGCCCCTGGTGAAGGCGATCGTGTCATTGGTGTACGGATCGTGCAGGATGCCGGTGGCCACCGCGGTGGGACACCGCTTGATGGCGACGAGAGTCGTGTCCACGAGATCGCGGTCCAGGATGTCGTTGCGGGTGTCGCAGCCGTTGTGACCGCCGGGCGCGGAATTGTCGTCGGTCCACGCCTCGCCGAAGGCCGCGCGGCGGTAGTCGTGCCCGCGGATCCGCGCCGGAATCACCGGGATGCCCGCGAGGATGTCGACTCCCGGCGCCACGGTGGGCACGTCGGCGTCGGCGACGAAGCGGGTACCGCCGTTGGCGGCCAACGTGACCTGGACGGCGACCAGGACGGCCAGCGCGACGGCGGCGGCCAGCCAGCCGGTTCTCCTCACGCCTTGTCCAGGTACTCGACGCGCTCGGTCTCGGCGAAGGGCGCCGCCAGCACCGCGATCCCGCGGTGGTCGCGGAGGGTGGGGTCGGCGTCGTAGACGTTCTCGGCGAAATCCCTTGCCGCTTCGATGATCTCGCGATGCTCGGCGAGCGAGAGCAGCTTCAGCGTCACCGGCCTGCCCGACTGGGTCAGACCGAGCACGTCACCCTCCCGTCGTTCGGCCAGGTCGAGGTCGGCGAGCGCAAACCCATCGAGCGTGGACGCGACGGCCTTCAGCCGTGCCCCTGCCTTCGATTCCTCCGACATCGTGGTCGCGAGTAGGCACAGGCTGGCGTGCCCGCCACGACCGATCCGTCCGCGCAGCTGGTGCAGCTGGCTGATGCCGAAACGGTCGGCATCCATCACCACCATCACCGTCGCGTTGGGCACGTCGACGCCGACCTCGATGACGGTGGTGCACACCAGCACGTCGATCTCACCCGCACGGAAGGCGCTCATCACCATGTCCTTCTCGTCAGCGGGGAGCCTGCCGTGCATCAGTCCCAGCCGCAGACCCCGCAGCGGGCCGCCCCCCAGCTGTTCGAACAACTCGACCACCGAGGTGACGGGCGGCCCCGGCTCGCGGCCTGCTGCCGATCCCTTTGCGGCCGTGTCATTCTCGTCGATGCGCGACGCGACGACGTAGGCCTGCCGCCCGGCCTCGACCTCCTCGGTGATCCGCTGCCAGGCCCGCTGCAGCCAGGCGGGTCGCTGCCCGACGAAGATCGTGTTGGTCGTGATCGGCTGCCTGCCGCGCGGCAGTTCGCGCAGGGTCGAGGTCTCGAGGTCACCGTAGACGGTGAGCGCCACCGTCCTCGGGATCGGCGTCGCGGTCATCACCAGCAGGTGGGGCGTGATGCCTTCGGTTGCCTTGGCGCGCAAGCGATCCCGCTGCTCGACACCGAAGCGGTGCTGTTCGTCCACGACCACCATGCCGAGGTTGCGGAACTCCACCGCCTCCTGGAGCAGGGCGTGGGTGCCGATGACGATGCCCGCCTCGCCCGAGGACACCTCCTCGCGCACCTGCCGCTTCTGCTGCGGCGTCATCGATCCGGTGAGCAACGCCACCCTGGTCGCGCCCTCCACGCCGCCGAGCTGCCCACCCATCCCGAGAGGGCCAAGCACGTCACGGATGGACCGGGCATGCTGTCCCGCAAGGACTTCCGTCGGCGCCAGCAGCGCGCACTGGTACCCGGCGTCGACCATCTGCGCCATCGCCAGCACCGAGATGATCGTCTTGCCCGAGCCGACCTCACCCTGCAGCATCCGGTGCATCGGCTTGGTGTCCTCGAGCTCGGTGGACAGCACCCCGAGCACCTCCTGCTGACCCGCCGTCAGCTCGAACGGCAACTGCCGCCCCAGCGCGGCCGCCAACCCGTCGTGCCGCACGGGTGCGGGCGGCCCGGTCTCGCTGAGTTCGCCGTGGCGGCGTTCGACGAGCGCCCACTGCAGTCCCACCGCCTCGTCGAACGCCAGACGCTCGCGAGCCCGCTCCCGGTCCTCCTCGCGTTCGGCGAGATGGATGCCGCGCAGCGCCTCGTCCTCGGAGAGCAGACCCCACTGCGCCACCAGCGATTCGGGCAGCGGATCCTCGATCGGGTCGAGGACGTCGAGCACCTGCCGGACGCATGCGTAGATGTCCCAACTCTGGACCTTCGCCGACGCCGGGTAGATCGGGAAGTAGTCCCGTTCGAACGCCGACAGCGACAGCTCACCGTCGGCGGCGCGCGACGTCTCGGCGATCTTGGCCAGCGACTTACTGCCCTTGCCCTGCCCGGCCCCCTTGAGGACCAGAAATGCGGGATGCGTCAATTGCATTGTGCCCCTGAAGAATCCGACTTCGCCGGACAGCATCAGCTCGGTGTCCTTCACCAGGATGTTCTTGGTGAACCTGGCGTTGAAGAAGGTGGCCGTCACCTTCGGCTTGCGATTGGCCAGGGTGATGACCAGGAACTCGCGCTTGGGCTGGCGGTTGGTCCACCGGACGTCTGCTTGGGCGATCCTGTCGACGAAGGTGACGTGCTCGCCCTCTTCCGGTGGCTCCCAATCGCTTTCGAGCACCGACATGCCCTGGCTGTAGCTGCGCGGGTAGTGCCTCAGCAGGTCGTCGACGGTGCGGATGCCGAAGTGTTCCTCGAGCGGGCCCGCGGATTTGGCGCCGATGACTCGGTCCAGGCGGTCGGTGAGCGCGACCATCTCTACTCCACCCCCTTCACTCCACCCCGATGAGCAGCGCGTCACCGCGGTGGCCCGTGTGATAGGTGACGAGTTCGGCGCCGAGGTGCTGATGGTGCACGTGGTCCTGCAGGGCGGCGCCGACCGCGGGATCGACGCCTGCTCCGGTCAGCACGGTGACGAGCTCGCCACCCGCGCTGAGCAACAGGTCGATGAGACCCGTCCCCGCGGCGGTCACGTCACGGCCGACGATCAGCACCTCGTCTCCGGAGATGCCCAACCCGTCGCCGGGGGTGCAGGTGCCTGCCCACGTCAGCGCCTCCTCGGTGGCCACTCGCACCGAGCCGTGCCTGGCGCCCGCCGCGGCGCGCGCCATGGTGTAGCCGTCGTCGACGGCCAGCCGGGCGGCGTCGTGCACGGCGAGCGCCGCCAGCCCCTGCACCATCGAGCCCGCGGGCACCGGCACCACGTCGATGCCCCACCCCATCGCCGCGGTGCAGCCGGCAACCAACTCCTCGGCCGCGACGTAACCGTTGGGCAGGACCATGATCTGGGCGGCCCCCGCGTCGATGATCGCGCGCAGGAGATGTTGGGCGCTGATGGCGGCGTCGGCATCGGACGTCAGCACGTGGGCACCCTCTCCCTCGAAGAGCTCGCGGGCCCCGGCGCCATCGACCACGGCGAGCACCGCACGGTCGCGGGTCCGGCCCCCCGCCGGACGGCCGCCCGAGGCCGCCAGCGCGGTGATCTGAATGCGGCGCGGCGTGCCGACCGCCATGCCCGCCTCGACCGCGGCGCCCGCGTCGTCGGTGTGGACGTGCACCGAGAACCGGCCCGCCGTTCCCGACGCCGCGATGGTCACCGACTCGCCGAGCCGCTCCAGCTGCGTGCGCAGCGATTCCAGACCGGCGTGGTCACACCCGTCGAGGAGGTACATCACCTCGAACTGCGGCGGGGCGACCACCGGCACGTCGGCCTGCGCGGTCACGGTGCCCGACGGCTCGTAGGCGACACGGTGCGGGGCGCGCCCGGTCAGGGTTGCGGTCAGCGCGTCGAGAAGCACCAGCAGCCCGCGCCCTCCCGCGTCGACCACACCCGCTTCGGCCAGCACGTCGAGCTGCTGGGGCGTCTTCTCGAGTGCGATCACCGCGGCCTGCGACGCCGCCGCCGCGACCTCCGCGGCGTCCACGGGGTCGGCGGCGGCGTCCTCCGCCGCGGCCGCGGCGGCCGCCAGCACCGAGACGATGGTTCCCGGCACGGTTTCGCTGACCGACGCGTCGGCCAGCACCACGGCGTGCCGCAGCGCGGATGCAAGGAGGGGGCCGTCGACGTCGGCGAGCACCCCGTCGCGTTCGGCGGCGGCGCCCGCGGTGACGTCGGCCACGCCCCGCAGGATCTGGGAGAGGATCACCCCGG
>JAESGJ010000414.1_pt1 | contig 27001 bp, 29 predicted proteins | sample 9266241 | NCBI WGS metagenome assembly JAESGJ01 (sample SAMN14514841, study PRJNA621669) | algae metagenome | isolation source: Brasilonema octagenarum HA4186-MV1 and co-occurring heterotrophs from wet... | place: USA: Manoa Valley, Hawaii | collected 2009-07-20 | reverse complement strand
ACAGTGCATCGATTTTAGAACCGTACACCCGCAGGCTTCATTGCCTGGTGACCATAGCGTCGGTGTCCCACCCGATCCCATCCCGAACTCGGCCGTGAAACCCGACTGCGCCAATGGTACTATCGCTCAAGCGATGGAAGAGTAGGGCGTCGCCAGGCATTGCAGCTTGCGGATGTACGCGTTTCGAACCCATTCATAACGTCGTCCTCAAGGACAACCCGTCGCCTCCGCCAACACGCGGAGGCGTTCGTGTTTCCGAAAAGGACAACACACCAAGTGTCGCGGGGTGGAGCAGCCCGGTAGCTCGTCAGGCTCATAACCTGAAGGTCACAGGTTCAAATCCTGTCCCCGCAACCACCGCCACAGAACGCCCCTCGGAGAGACATCTCCGGGGGGCGCTGTCGTATGTGGCGAAATCGATGAGCGCCCCGGTCGACGCCTCGACGTCGGCCACGACCTCTCCCTCTACCACCTCGATCGTGATCGAGGCGATCAGCGACCGGATCGTCTGCGCCGCCTCGCCGCGAACTGCCGGGTCGTTCAGCGCGTCGCGGATACGCGCCACCTTCTCCTCGAACCGGCGGACCAGCGCCGGGTGCGGCAGGATCTTCACGTCCTCGGACACGTCGCGCCCGAGCTGGGCCTGCAGCCGGTCGCGCTCCTCCTCGCGCGAGGCGAGCATCGCGGCCAGCGTGCTGCTGACCACTCCGGAGAGCAGGTTGCGCGACAGGTTATTAATCTCGGTCTCCAGCTGGTCCAGCCGCCGGCGTATCTCCTCCTCGCGCTCGTCCTTGGTGCGGGCCAGCCGCTCGACCTCGCGCGTGAACTCCCGGACGAACACCTCCGCTAGCTCCGGGGTGAGGAGGCGCCCCTGCAGCGCGTCGAGCGCGGCTGTCTCGACCATCGAGACGCGCACCGCTGTGGAGTTCCCGCACGTACCCCGCTCGCGGTTCCGCGCGCAGCGGTAGTAGTCCTTGCCGTGGATGGTGTAGTTCGCGCCGCAGCTCCCGCACCGTATCAGTCCCGACAGCAGGTGCCTGCTGCGGTTCGCGGCGCCGGGCCGCACGTTGGGGCCGTGCGCCCGCCGCGCCACCTCGGCGTCAACGGCGGTGGCGAGCGCCTCGTCCACGATCCTGAGGTCGGGCACCTCCACCGTCGTCCACTCGGACTGGTCGCGCAGGCGGTAGCGGCGTTCGCGCCGGTCCGAGTCGGGATCCTTGCGCCACTCGCGTCGCCCCCAGACGATCCGGCCGCGATAGAGCGGGTTGTGCAGGATGCCGACGAACTTCTTTGGGTCGCCGCGGATGGTTGACGCGTTCCACTCGCCGCCGCGCGGACCTGGCACGAGGTCCTGGTTGAGCCCGGTGGCGATCTGGATGGCTGAGCGTCCAGCGGCGAACTCCATGTAGATGCGCCGGACGACCTCGGCGTGCCGCTCGTCCACCTCGAACACGCCGCGTAAAACCTCACCGCGCTCGTCGAGCTTGTCGAGGCGGCGGTAGCCGTACGCCTTGCCGCCCGCGATGCGTCCGGCGAGCACGGCTGCCTGCATTCCCCGCAGCGTCTTCCGCTGGAGGTTCGAAAGGAACATCGACCCGAGCAGCCCCGCGACGGCCAGCTTGACCTCGTCGATCTCGCCCTCGGTCGCAGTGACGAGGCGGACGCGGTCGAACCTGAGCTTCTTCCCGATCCAGCTGATGTCCTCGCCGTCGCGGGCGATGCGGTCGAGCGCCTCGCATACGACCACGTCGATCCGTCCCTCGCGGACGTCCCTGAGCAGCCGCATTAGGCCCGGGCGGTCACGCCGGTAGCCGGAGAGTTCCGGGTCGGTGTAGGTGCCGACGATCGTGCCGCCCAGGCGCGCGACGAGAGCCTCGCACGCCGCGGCCTGGTCGGCGCTCGACGTCGGGTTCTGCTTGTCCGTGCTGTGCCGCGCGTAGATCGCGGTCCTGGTCTCGGGCATGCGGCCTCCGTTTCCGAGTCTAGACCACGTCGCGCTCCGTGCGCAACGCCGCGACATATTCGGCGGCGGCCTGGCGGGCGAGAAGGCGCACGAGGTCGCGCTCAGCCGCAGACGTCGTCTCGCTCGCCGGCAGCGGCGCAATCCTGCCGATCGCCCTTGCTGTGTCCTCGCGCTTCACACCGAGGATACAGTCCCTTTCGCTTGCCCACTCTGAAAGGAAGTCTCATAAATGTGCGATGTCGGATGCGGGCACGTTGGATGTGGAGGCGGCGCGCGAGGTCGGCCGCATGCTGCGGGAAGCGCGGAAGGCGCGCAGGTGGACACAGGCCCGTCTCGCCGTGAAGGCGGCGGTGGCGCGCGAGACCATCTACCGCATCGAGCGTGGTCGTATGCCGACGGGCGACGTCCTCGTCCGGCTGTGTGACGCGCTGGGTGCTGACCGCGACATCTTCGACCTCCGGCGGCGCGAGACCGACCACATCGCGATGCATCCCGACCTCGCCCTGCTTCGCGACCGGCGGCGAGCGCGGGGCCTGACGTTGCACGATTGCGCCAGGTTGGCGAACGTCAGCGCCGCGACGCTGTCCCGCTTCGAGCGCGGGATGGAGCGCAGTCGGGAGCTCGCCGACTTCGATGCCAGCGGGCGGGCTGTGCGGCTGAGGAGCGTCGGACTTGCCTCGGCGCTCGGCTTCTCGTCGGTCGGCGCGCTCGACACCTATTGGAGGACCGGGAAGGATCCTGAAGCGCAGGCTTCGTAAGCCGCGCTGCCCCAGGTGCCGCCAGGCGGGTAGCGCTGGCCGCGCGGATAGACTTCGCTGGGTTCGTGATCATTCGCTGATGAGCCCACGTCGGGAAATCGTTGGATCGTCCATGACCTGGCAGGCTCCCTGATTAGCTGCCAAGAAGCGTCATGTCCTATGCGCACTCCGCCCGCACGGTTTTTTCCGACATGCTGGGCACCCTCTCGCACCTGGTCGGAAGGGCTCAGGCCGCGGGGATCGCCGACGATGTGCTTGGCTCGCGGCTTACGGAGGACATGTTCCCGCTCGAGCTGCAGTTCCGGGTCGCGGTCAATTAGGTGCTGCTGGCCCTTAACCAGGTCGGCCGCGAGGCGCTTCCGCTGGACGAGGCGCCATACGGAGCCTTGGCCGAGGTGCAGGAACGGCTAGCCGCCGTCCGCTCGCTCATAGAAGCGACCGATCCTGACCGGTGGGCCACCGAGAACGAGCAGGTCGATCTCACGCTCCCAAACGGCGTCCGGTTCGTGATGTCGGCGGAGGAGGACATCCGCGACTGGATCATGCCCAACTTCTACTTCCACGTGACGATGGCTTATGCGCTGTTACGCAACGCCGGGGTGCCGATCGGCAAGATGGACTTCGTCCCGCACATGTTGCGTCACATGGTTTCGGCTAACCCGTAACGGTAGAGGCCGAGGACGTTGCATTGAACCGGTCGCTCGTTGGTCCGAGGCGGTCAGATTGCCAAATAGAGCTGCCCTTCATCCGAACGTAGCACCGCGCCAAGGTTCTGGTGGAGCAAAGTTCGTCAGACGATCCCACTGCAAGGAGGGGCAGCCACGCGGACGCTTCCAAGGACGCCGACGCAGTAAGCTGCCGTCTGCGTAGTCGTACGGCGGCAGCACGAACGCCGTATCTGGGGGGATAGCGGAACGGCAGCTTTCGAGAGCACAGAAGGCGTAAGCGGACGCTTGCTCAGCTCTCACGACGCAGAGCAGGAGGTGCAGGTGCGGCGTGAAGCGCATGCTCACGGTCAAGTGACAGGGGGTGCTAACGGCTGGCCGCCGCCAAGAACGTGAAGCTCGCCGCCCTCGTCGACCGGGGCGTGCGAGAACTCGCCTACACCTACGACATGGGCGACGACTGGCGGCACACCATCACCATCGAAACGGTTGGTCCAGGGTAAGCGTGGCCTGAGGGCCGCCTTGCCCGTTTGGCCGTAGCCGGGATGCTTATCGTCTTTGACGAGGGCGCGGGCGGTGCGGGAAGTTTTCGGTTCTGAGACTGGTCATACGAGCGCTCGTACGACTGGTCGTGTGGAGGTGATCGGCCGGGTATCGGGCCAACGGAGCTGGTCGGACGCGGAGAAGCTGGAGATCCTGGCCGAGGCGTTCCGGCCGGGCGTGCGGGTCCGTGATGTCATCGCCCGGCGCGAGGTGTCGAGCAGCCTGATCTATACGTGGCGCAAGCAGGCGCGGCTGGGCAAGCTGGGCGGGGTCGCGCCTGCGCTGCCGGCATTCGCCGAGGTGCGCGTGGCCGATGTCGCCGCACCTGCGCCGCAGCCGGCGACATCCACGTCTGGCCTCATCTGCATCGAATTTCCGGGTGGCGTCCGAGTGAGCGTGGACGGGTCGGTGGACGCCGGCGCGCTGGCGCGAGTGTTGTTGGTGCTGCGTTGAGCCCCACGCCGTTGCCGACGCGGGTGTTCCTGGCGTGTGGCGTCACCGACATGCGCAAAGGGTTCGATGGCCTGGCGGTACTGGTGCAGCAGGTGCTGGCCCAGAACCCGCACTCGGGCGCGTTGTTCGCGTTCCGGGGCAAGCGGGGTCATCTGGTCAAGCTGCTGTGGTTCGATGGGCAAGGCCTGTGCCTGTTCTCCAAGCGGCTCGACCGGGGTCGGTTCGTCTGGCCGGTGACCGCGACGGGCACGGTGACGCTGACGCCGGCACAATTGTCGATGCTGCTGGAGGGCATCGACTGGCGTCGCCCAGAGCGGACGTTCACGCCGACGCTGGCGGGGTGAAAACGGCGGTTTTGCGACGCTTTTTCTCGCCCGTCGATGCGTGATCTGTTATGAAATGCGGGTGCTGGAAGCGCCTGTTTCCCCTGCTGATGCCACCGCGCGGATCGCCGCGCTGGAGGCATCGCTCGCCCGGGCGAATGCCGCGCTCGCCGCCCGCGATCTGCTCATCGACACGTTGCGCGGGCAGATCGCCCGACTGCGGCGGATGCAGTTCGGTGCCTCCTCCGAGAAGTTGGGCCGCGAGATCGAACAGCTCGAGCTGGCGCTGGAAGAGCTGGAAACGGAGCGGGATGTTTCCGAAGTCGAGACTGCGGCGCCTGGAGTAGCGCCGCGCCTGGCACCGGTCCGCAGTCTGCCGGAGCATCTGCCGCGCGAGGAGGTCGTCCACGAGCCGGCGTCCGGTATCTGCACCTGCCCGGACTGCGGTGGTGCGCTGCGCCGGCTGGGCGTGGACGCGCACGAGATGCTCGACATCGTGCCGGTGCGCTGGCGGGTCGTGCGCGACGTCCGCCCCAAATACAGCTGCCGGTCTTGCGAGAAGATCGTCCAGGCACCCGCGCCGGTCAGCGCTGTGGCGCGGGGCAAGGCGACCTTCGCGACGCTGGCGCACGTCGTCGTCTCCAAGTTCGACCACCATCTGCCGTTGTACCGCCAGGCCGAGATGATGGCCGCGCAGGGGCTCGAGATCGACCGCTCGACGCTCGCGGGCTGGGCCGGGCAAGCTGCAGCACTGCTCGACCCGGTGGTCAGCCGTATCCGTGACGAGGTGCTCAAGACCGACAAGATCCACGCCGACGACACGCCGGTGTCGGTGCTCGACCCCGGCCGTGGCAAGACCGCGACCGGGCGGCTGTGGGTGTACGCCGCCGACGACCAGGCGTCCGGCAGCACGACACCGCCCGCAACATGGTATCGCTTCACGCCCGACCGCACCGCGGCGCACCCGCAGGCGCATCTCGCCGGCTTTCGCGGCTTTCTCCAGGCCGATGCCTATGCGGGCTATGACGCCCTGTACCGCGGTGGCGTCACAGAGGTGGCATGCTGGGCACACTTCCGGCGCAAGGTGTTCGACCTGCACGAGCGCCTCTCCACGCCGCTGACCACCGATATCCTGGAGCGCATCGGCGCGCTCTATGCCGTCGAGGCGGAGGTGCGTGGTCAGCCGCCGGATGTACGCCGTCGAGCGCGACAGGAACGAAGCCAGTCGCTGGTCGACGCCTTGCGCGAGGTGCTCGACGCTGCCCTTCGCCGCCTGTCGCCCAAGTCCGACATGGCCAAAGCCATCGCCTATGGCACCAAACGCTGGCCAGCGCTGTGCCGCTTCCTGGGTGACGGGCGTCTGGAGATCGACAACAACATCGCGGAGCGGGCCCTGCGCGGCGTCGCCGTGGGAAGGCGCAACTGGCTGTTCGCGGGTTCGCGCGCAGGCGGCGAGCGAGCCGCCGCCATCTACACCGTCATCCAGACCTGCAAGGCCAACGGCGTCGACCCGCAGGCCTATATCGCCGATGTCATCGCCAGGGTCGCCGGCGACTGGCCCGCCACCCGCTGGGACGAGCTGATGCCGTGGAACTGGGTGCCCCAGACAGATCAGCCAACAGCCCAAGCCGCATAAACTGCGGTCCTCACGCCACGCTTACGGTCCAGGCGAGCCGGACGTCAAATACCCACGCTTCGTCGCCGGCGAACGGCGCTGCCCGCCCGAGGATGTCGGTTGCTTGCCCGGATACGAGATGTTCCTGAAGGCCATGGGCGACCCCACCCATGAGGAACACGACCGCCTGCGCGACTGGTATGGCGGCCCTTATAACCCCGACGACATCGACGAACGCTTCACCAGGCACGCGGTCGCCGCCATCGCCATCCGCCGTCATGCCGGCAAGGTCGCCTACCAGAAGAGCAGGCCGAAATAGCAAGGCGGTCTACCCGCCATGCTTACCGATCACCCGCTGGGTTCGATGGACCACCTTCTCCGTCGGCGACAGCTTGACCCACTCATCACGCTTTATTCTCGGCATCTAACCCTCCAGACGGCATCATCGCCAATCAGGAATATAGCTCGGGTTAGGTAGTGTTCCCATCCAAAGCCGCCCCAGCTGAGACCCGCCTAGGTTCCAAAGCCAACGTCCGTTACGCCGCCTCCCTCGTGGAAGCGCGTAGAGAAGGATGGTGCCGCTTGATTGCAGCAGCGCCCGCGATGTGCCGACGCAACGAGGGCGCCCAGGTCTTACCTGAGCGCCCCCTACAGCGCAGGTCGGGCTTGGGACCAGCCAGCTCCGTCCGTTACCTCTACATGCCGTTCGACAGGTTGGTGTCGGGGTCGTTCGTCCGCATGTCCTCGGCCTGGTTCTCGCCGGTCGCGCGCACCGCGTCGGCGGCGTTCTCGAGCCGGTCCTCGGCCGCGTCGTTGCTGACGTTGTCCGCCGCGTCCTCAAGGTTGTCGGCGACGCTCTCGGCGTTCGCCTCGATGTTGTCGGCGGCGTGCTCGCGCGGGCTGGAGTTGCAGGCGGTCAGCGAGGCGAGGCCCGCCGCCAGCGCGAGAACGAGTGTCTTCTTCATCTTCCAGTATCCCTGTTGCGGCGGCTCGTTGGCCGGCGGCGCCCACTAACCCCGGAAATCGCCTGAGACGCAAGGTGCTTTGAGTCGCTCGTAGCCGGCAGCAGCAGCTAGAGGTCTGTGCTTTACAGGCTAATGTTGCGTCGCTCCATTTCCACCCACGCGATCTCTCCCAGAGCGCCGCGCGGCTCTGTTTGGAAGATGTCGCCCAGGTCGAGCAGGTCGTCGTCGCTAAGAGCGGATATCGCAAGCTCGATGTCGGCGAGGCGGCGCACGGCTTCCTCGTTGCGGCGAGCCAGCCGCTTCATCTGTAGTCGGAGCATGACGGCACCCTAGCAGGAACGAGCTAGCGGAAGGTGCAAAATGTGGCTGCCTTCCGCCTCGTCACTTGTGTCCGTGACGGCACGCGAACTTACACCGGCAAGTGTGGTTCTGAGTGAGAAGCGGAATGGCTGCTTTGGAGTAGCCGCACGGGTTGATGCCCGTTCGTTCATCTAGCGATTCAGATTGACGCCTCCATTGGGCGGGGCAACGCACTTAATCGCAACCGCAAACCTCGCCGCGTCATGCAGGCTGCCCAGGTAGAGATCGTCCCGCCAAGACCCGATCGCGCATCGCGGGCCAGTCGTCGCCAAACTGCTCTTCCCCTTCATCAATCTTCACGACCTGATCGTCCTTGAAGCTATCGCCGAGAACGACGTCCTCATACTGCGAGGTCCGATCCTCCATGATGTTGTAGAATGAGCGGGCCGCGCCTCGACCGTTGGCGGACGCCGTAGGCATAATAACGGCGAGTCGGTTCGAACGCAGACGAACAAGACTACCCACCGGATATACGCCGATGCCGCGCATGAATTTGAGCAGCAAATTTTGGTCGATCATGTCCGGAAGGGAGGCCATCTCTACGATGGCGTCGGCAGGCGACTTGCCCTTCTTGTAAGGACGGTTCGAAGTCATCGCGTCGTATACGTCGCAGATCACGGCGATGCGGGCGGCGGTTGTGATCTGGTCGGCATGCAGGCCGAAGGGATAGCCCGTCCCATCGAGCCGCTCGTGATGATGTAGACAAACGTCCAACGCGACGGACGGAACCTGCGGATCCGACGCTAGCAACCGGTGCCCCATCTCGGGATGCTGACGGATCAAAGCGCGCTCGCCTTCATCGAGCGGCCCTGCCTTGCCGAGGATAGAAGTAGCAATCGAGAGCTTACCGATATCGTGGAGCATTCCAGCTATACCAAGTTCGGCGACCTCGTCCGGCGTTGCGTTGTTGGCGCGCCCAAGCGTGATCATCAACGCACAGACAGCGATTGAATGCGTGTACGTGTAGCCGTCCTTCTCCTTCAGGCGGGTCACGCTGGCGAAGGCGGCGCCGTTATGCTCAAGCGCATCAGCAATGTCCTTCACCACCGCGGCGATCTGGGGCATCACCACCGGGTGGCCACGGCGACAATCATCGAACACTTCGCCGATGATCTTTGCGGACCTCTTGACCACCGCGGACGCGCGCTTCCTGTCCGCCTGGTCAAAGGCGGGCGGCGTCGGGAGTCTTCTTGGCAATCGCGGGGCGCTTGATTTTTTTACTTGCAGCAAAGCGGCAGGTCGCCCCGCCGGAGTCTTCGGTCGAACTGCAGTGCTGCTTTCGTGTGGCAGATCGTTCGTCAGGGGCTTCGGACCTCTGCGCGCATCAATGAACAGATTGGTCCCGCCATTCCTTACCCGTTCGAGATCGGCCATAGATTTGATAACAAAACGCTCACGCCAGAAGGGGTGGGACAGCCAGCCGTCCTCCAGCCCTTCGACAATCATTCCAAGTCTCGCCTGTTTCGGTGTTATGCGGATCAGCAACTTCCAAACTCCGGGACAAGGGCCGCCATGCCGTCTTGACGGCAACGGAGCGCCGCTCGCCTAAATGATGCTGGATTGAGTCCGTCCGTCATTGCACGGTAGCCGAACAAGCAGCTTTCAATATTGCGCATGTTAACGCGTCTCGGAGACGGCGGCGACGACGCGGTTGCGGCCGCCTCGCTTGGCTTCGTAGAGCATTCGGTCGGCAGCCTCGATAGCCACATCCTCCTTCGTGCCCTCAAATGCCGCCACGCCGATTGAGATGGTGACGGAGCCGATGAACTCATCAGTCTGGCGATCGCGGAATGTGCGGTCTTCCAGGTTCGATCGAGCGCGTTCGAGAATTGCAACCGCCTTTGCGACACTCACGCCGTCGAAAAACACAAGAAATTCCTCGCCGCCCCATCGTGCCAGGGTGTGAGAGCCGAGACTCTGCGACAGGCAATCCCCTACGGCTTTCAGGACACGGTCGCCGACGCCGTGTCCGAAGGTGTCGTTCACCTGCTTGAAGTGATCGACATCGCAAAGCGCGACGCTGCTGTTTCGTGACGATCGGCGAGCCGACATCTCCCTCCGGGCGCCGCGGCGATTGAGAAGGCCTGTCAGCGCGTCGCGATGAGCGTCGTCCCGTGAGATCTCTACCTGCTGGCGCAATTCCTCGATCTCGCTGGAGGCGGCATTCAACTGAGCTTGAATATCTTGAGTGCGCTGAACCATCGCCTTCACGATCTGCTCGACCGAATTCGGGCCACCGGAAAGCTGGAATAGGCCGGCGGACAGGTCGCGCCCGAAGTCGGAGGACCGGCTGGCAGCATGTGCTGCGATGTCCGCCAGCCTGAGAGTCTGATGGCGAAGAGCGTCATGGCTCGGTTCAGTGGCAGCATTCCCACCGTTCGGCTTGGCAGCTTGGGTCGCAGTGATGAAATCAACGTCCGCCTGAAGGAGGCGACGGCCTTCCATAAGGATCGCATCGACCGCCATCGCAGCGACGCTGTGCCGATCTGTTTTGCATCGCCACGCCAGCGCAAAATTGACCGGACTATGATCGAGTCTCTGCTCGGACAGGAACCGCAACGCCTCATATCCGGGTCCCGTTGCGGCTTCGGCGAGCGAGCTAGCGGGGGGAATGGAATTTGTTCTTACGACCATAGCGACAACTCGATGACTTAGGCGAAATCGTAAGCTCGACTGGTGAATGAAATGTGTAAGCGTGGCGGGTAGACCGCCTTGCTATTTCGGCCTGCTCTTCTGGTAGGCGACCTTGCCGGCATGACGGCGGATGGCGATGGCGGCGACCGCGTGCCTGGTGAAGCGTTCGTCGATGTCGTCGGGGTTATAAGGGCCGCCATACCAGTCGCGCAGGCGGTCGTGTTCCTCATGGGTGGGGTCGCCCATGGCCTTCAGGAACATCTCGTATCCGGGCAAGCAACCGACATCCTCGGGCGGGCAGCGCCGTTCGCCGGCGACGAAGCGTGGGTATTTGACGTCCGGCTCGCCTGGACCAACCGTTTCGATGGTGATGGTGTGCCGCCAGTCGTCGCCCATGTCGTAGGTGTAGGCGAGTTCTCGCACGCCCCGGTCGACGAGGGCGGCGAGCTTCACGTTCTTGGCGGCGGCCATGCCGCTGTCGGGCCACATCGGGTCCGGCACGCCGTAGCGTCGGTCGCCGGCCTCGAAGTGCCAGAGATGATAGTTCTCCCAGCCCATCGCAGCCTGGACGACGTCGTGGAGCATCTTGAGGCTGGCGGTGACCGGCATGTCGACCCGGCGCCAGATGGCGGGGTCGATGTCGTTGAGGACGATATGCAGGCGAGCGACGGTTTCGGCAGTCATGCCGCCAATCTGACAGGTTCGCGAGACCAGTTCCACGGCATGAGCTCATCCCATCGGCTTGCGGGCCAGTCGTCGGCGACCTTGGCGATGACGTCGGCGATATAGGCTTGCGGGTCGACGCCGTTGGCCTTGCAGGTCTGGATGACGGTGTAGATCGCGGCAGCTCGTTCACCGCCTGCTTTTGAGCCGGCGAACAACCAGTTGCGGCGACCGACAGCGACGCCGCGCAGGGCCCGCTCCGCGATGTTGTTGTCGATCTCCAGACGCCCGTCACCCAGGAAGCGGCACAGCGCCGGCCAGCGTTTGGTGCCATAGGCGATGGCTTTGGCCATGTCGGACTTGGGCGACAGGCGGCGAAGGGCAGCGTCGAGCACCTCGCGCAAGGCGTCGACCAGCGACTGGCTTCGTTCCTGTCGCGCTCGACGGCGTACATCCGGCGGCTGACCACGCACCTCCGCCTCGACGGCATAGAGCGCGCCGATGCGCTCCAGGATATCGGTGGTCAGCGGCGTGGAGAGGCGCTCGTGCAGGTCGAACACCTTGCGACGGAAGTGGGCCCAGCACGCCACCTCGGTCGCGCCGCCCCGGTAAAGGCCGTCATACCCGGCATAGGCGTCAGCCTGGAGAAAGCCGCGGAAGCCGGCGAGATGCGACAGCGGGTGTGCAGCGGTGCGGTCGGGCGTGAAGCGATACCATGTCGCGCGCAGCGCCGTGCTGCCCGACGCCCGGTCGTCGGTTGCGTAAACCCATAGTCGCCCGGTCGCAGTCTTGCCCCGGCCGGGATCGAGCACCGGCACCGGCGTGTCATCGGCGTGGATCTTGTCGGCCTTGAGCACCGCATCGCGGATGCGGCTGACCACCGGGTCGAGCAGCGCTGCGGCTTGCCCACTCCAGCCCGCGAGCGTCGAGCGGTCGATGTCGAGACCCTGCGCAGCCATCATCTCGGCCTGGCGGTACAGCGGCAGGTGGTGGTCGAACTTGGCGACGACGACGTGCGCCAGCGTCGCGAAGGTCGCCTTGCCCCGCGCCACGGCGCTGACCGGCGCGGGTGCCTGGACGATTTTCTCGCAGGCCCGGCAGCTGTATTTGGGACGGACGTTGCGCACGACCCGCCAGCGCACCGGCACGATGTCGAGCATCTCGTGCGCGTCCATGCCCAGCCGGCGCAGCGCACCGCCGCAGTCCGGGCAGGTGCAGACGCCGGACGCGGGCTCGTGGATGATCTCCTCACGCGGCAGGTGACCGGGCAGGCTGCGGACCGGCGCCGGTCGGGGCATCATGTCGGGCGCGGCGGTCTCAACTGCGGAAACATCCCGCTCCGTTTCCAGCTCTTCCAGCGCCAGTTCGAGCTGCTCGATCTCGCGACCGAGCTTCTCCGACGAGGCGCCGAACTGCATCCGCCGCAACCGGGCGATCTGCCCGCGCAACGTGTCGATGAGCAGGTCGCGGGCGGCGAGCGCGGCATTGGCCCGGGCGAGCGAAGCCTCCAGCGCGGCGATCCGCGCGGTCGCATCAGCAGGGGAAACGGGCGCTTCCGACACGCAGAATTCATAGCAGATCGCACTCTCTCGGGCGAGCAGAACTCATGCAAAACCGCCGTTTTCAGCCCGCCAGCGCCGGCACGAACGTGCGCTCGGGCCGGCGCCAGTCGATGCCCTCCAGCAGCATCGACAGCTGCGCCGGCGTCAGTGTCACCGTGCCCGTGGCCGTCACCGGCCAGACGAAGCGGCCGCGGTCGAGCCGCTTGGAGAACAGGCACAAACCCTGGCCGTCGAACCACAGCAGCTTGACCAGATGGCCGCGCTTGCCGCGGAATGCGAACAGCGCACCGGAATGCGGGTTCTCCGTCAGCACCTGCTGGACCAGCACCGCCAGCCCGTCGAACCCCTTGCGCATGTCGGTCACGCCGCAGGCCAGGAACACCCGCGTCGGCAACGGCGCCGGGCTCACCTCAGCACCGACAGCACCCGCGCCAGGGCGCCGGCATCCACCGCGCCGTCCACGCTCACCCGCACGCCGCCCGGCAACTCGATGCAGATGAGGCCCGGCGCGGACGTCGCCGGCTGTGGCACAGGAGCGGCGACCTCGGCCACACGCACCTCGGCGAAGGTCGGCAGCGCGGGCGCGACCCCGCTCAGCTTGCCCAATCGCGCCTGCTTGCGCCACGTGTAGATCAGGCCGCTCGACACCTCGCGCCGCGCGATGACATCACGGACCCGCACGCCCGGCCGGAACGCCTCGGCCAGTATCTCCAGCTTCTCCGCGTCCGCCCAGCTCCGTCGGCCCGATACCCGGCCGACCACCTCCACACGACCAGTCGTACGAGCGCTCGTATGACCAGTCTCAGAACCGAAAACTTCCCGCACCGCCCGCGCCCTCGTCAAAGACGATAAGCATCCCGGCTACGGCCAAACGGGCAAGGCGGCCCTCAGGCCACGCTTACGACCTAAGCCAGCTGCGCGAAGATGTGGACGACTTCGAGGCACCAATACGCCGCCATCAGCGGGCAACGATGCTCCCGAGCACGAGGTCGAGATGCGCCTCGACCATCCGGTCGAGATCCATCGGCTCGACCGGCTCGAATACGAGCTTCCACACCGCCGCCAGGATCGCCGGGCCCATCAGCACCTCGGGATAGCGGGTCGCGGGGCTGTCGCGGAACTCGCCGCTGGCAATGCCGCGGCGCAGGATTTCGCCCGCGATCGCCTTGCCCCGGCTGATCGCCTCCCGGTGGTAGAAGCTCACAAGGTCGGGAAAGCGCTTCGCCTCCGCCACCAGCAGGCGCAGGATTTCGCGTCGCTCGGTCGCGACCATCTGCACGTACATCGTGCGGATCATCAGCTCGACCAGCGCGCGGCAACTCATGTCGGGAAGCGCCATCGCGCCCGTCATCCGCTCGAGCACCGGGGAGAAGGCATCGCGGACGACCGCCTCGAACAATTCCTCCTTGGTCGAGAAATAGAGGTAGATCGTTCCCTTCGCGATGCCCGCCCGCTCCGCCACGTCGTCGAGGCGGGCGGCAGCGAAGCCTCGTTCGGAGAATACCGAAAGCGCGGCCGCCAGAATCTCGCTCGGACGCGCTTCCTTTCGTCGCCGGCGGGGCGAGGGGTCGGCTGGCTTGGTCATCCTCGATTTCTGACTTGCCAGTCAGCAAGAGGCAAGTCTAGATAATGACCGACGGGTCAGTCAGGGGCGAGTCGATGCCGGGTGAGAGGCGGGTGGTGGTCGTGGCGTTGGGGTTGGTCGTCGCGGTGGCGATCGCGGCCTGGTTGCTGACGCGGGGGGGCGGGGACAAGCCGCTCACCCTCTACGGCAACATCGACATCCGCGAGGTCGACCTGTCCTTCCGCGTCGAAGGCAAGGTCGCCGACGTGCTCGTCGACGAGGGCGATGCCGTGCGCGCCGGACAGGTCGTCGCGATGCTTGATGCCGAGCCGCTGCGCACCGACCTTGCCGAAGCCGAGGCGACGATCGCCGCGCAGCGCTCGCAGCTCGACCTGTTGCGCGCGGGCAACCGGCGCGAGGACATCGCGCAGGCCGCAGCGGCGGTGGCCGAGCGGCGCGCGGCGCTCGCCAACACACAGGGCGACGTCGATCGGCTGTCGAGCCTGCGCGGCACCGGCGCCATCGCCGACCGGCGGATCGAGGATGCGATCAACCAGCGGGACGAGGCTGCCGCGCGGTTGCACGCCGCAGAGCAGGCGCTCGCCGAGCAGCGGGCGGGCACCCGGCCGCAGGAGATCGCGCAGGCGGCAAGCAACGTCGATCGCGCGCGCGCCGCCGCCGACCGCATCCGGCTGCGTGTCAACGACACCGTGCTCCGCGCGCCCTCCGACGGCACGATCCTTACCCGGGCGGTCGAGAAGGGTGCCAATGTAGCCGCCGGATCGACCGCCTTTACCGAGGCGCTGGCGCGGCCCGTCTGGGCGCGCGTGTTCGTCGATGCGCCCAATCTGGGTCTCGTCGCGCCGGGCACGATCGTCCGCATCACCACCGACGCGGCGCCGGGCAAGAACTATCGCGGGCGCATCGGCTATGTCTCCCCTACCGCCGAGTTCACGCCCAAGTCGGTCGAGACCGAGGCATTGCGCACCGCCCTCGTCTATCGCGCGCGCGTCGTCGTCCTCGATCCCGATGCGCGGCTGCGACAGGGCATGCCGATCACCGTCACGCTCGCCAGCGGCGCCCGCGCGGTCGAGGATTGAGATGGCCGGCGACGCGCCCGCCATCCGCTTCGGCGGGCTGGTCCGCAGCTTCGGTACGGGCGACGCGCGCGTCGTCGCGATCGACGACCTCACCGCCACGATCCGCGCCGGGGTGATCACCGGGCTGGTCGGCCCCGATGGCGCGGGCAAGACGACGCTGATCCGCATGATCGCCGGGCTGCTCGCGCCCACCGGCGGCAGCCTGCGGGTCGCCGGGCTGGACCCGGCGAGCGACGGCGACGCGCTGCGGCAACAGCTCGGCTACATGCCGCAGCGGTTCGGGCTGTACGAGGACCTGACCGTCCTCGAGAACCTCTCGCTCTACGCCGAGCTGCGCGGCGTCGATCGTGCGGCACGGGGCGACATGTTCGCGCGGATGCTCGACTTCACCGACCTCCGCCGCTTCACCGATCGCCGCGCGGGCAAATTGTCGGGCGGCATGAAGCAGAAGCTCGGGCTCGCCTGCACGCTGCTGGGCGATCCGCAGATCCTGCTGCTCGACGAGCCCTCGGTCGGCGTCGATCCGATCTCGCGCCGGGAACTGTGGAAGATGGTCGGCGACCTTGCCGGCGCGGGCAAGACGATCCTCTGGTCCACCGCCTATCTGGACGAGGCAGAGCGCTGCCCCGAGGTGATCCTGCTCGATCGCGGCAAGCCGCTCTATTGCGGCAGCCCCGACGATCTCGCCGGGCGGGTGGAGGGTCGCAGCTGCCTGATCCGCGGCATCGACGGCAATCGCCGCCGGGTGCTAAAGCACGCGCTCCAGTCCGACCGGGTCGAGGACGGCGTGATCCAGGGCCGGTCGGTGCGCGTCGTCCTCAAGGACAAGGACCGCCCGCTGGACCTCGCCGCAGTCGATGCGGGACCGGACGCGCGCCTCGATCCGGTGACGCCGCGGCTCGAGGATGCTGTCATCGACCTGCTGGGCGGCGGGCCGGGCGGCGTGTCGGTGGTCGCGAAGCTCCTGAAGGACGATCAGGAACGCCGCGGCGACGCGGCCGGCGAGGTGGTGATCGAGGCGAAGCACCTCACCAAGCGCTTCGGTGACTTTGCCGCGACCGACGATGTCAGCTTCGAGGTCCGGCGCGGCGAGATCTACGGCCTGCTCGGCCCCAATGGTGCGGGCAAGTCGACGACGTTCAAGATGCTCTGCGGCCTGCTCGTCCCCACGGCTGGCGAGGCAAAGGTGCTGGGCTACAGCCTCAAGCGCTCGCCGGGCGAAGCGCGCCAGCGGCTGGGCTATATGGCGCAGAAATTCTCGCTCTACGGCACGCTGTCGGTGCGCCAGAACATGGCCTTCTTCGCTGGCGTCTATGGCCTCGAGGGCAGGCACAAGCGCGAGCGGATCGACGCGATGATCGACGCCTTCGCGCTCCAGCCCTATCTCAGCCTGTCGCCCGACGCGCTGCCGCTCGGCTTCAAGCAGCGGCTCGCGCTGGCGTGCGCGATCATGCACGACCCCGCGGTGCTGTTCCTCGACGAGCCGACCTCGGGCGTCGATCCGCTCACAAGGCGCGAGTTCTGGACGCATATCAACGGCGTGGTCGAGAAGGGCGTGACCGTGATGGTCACGACCCACTTCATGGACGAGGCCGAATATTGCGACCGCATCGGCCTGGTCTATCGCGGCAAGCTCATTGCCAGCGGCCCGCCCGACGATCTGCGCGCAGAGGCCGCGACCGGCGAGAATGGCGATCCGTCGATGGAGGACGCCTTCATCGAACTGGTGGAGCGCGTCGATCGCGAGCATCAGAGGGCAGCCGCATGAGCCTCGCCTCGCGCCGCCTGTTCGCGCTGGTGCGCAAGGAAACGATTCAGACGCGGCGCGATCCGTCCAGCCTGCTGATCGCCGGGCTGATGCCGCTCTTGATGCTGTTCCTGTTCGGCTATGGCCTCAACCTCGACACCGGCACGACGCGGATCGCGATGGTGGTCGAGGACAGCGGGGCGGCGGCGCAGGACGTGGTCGCGGCGATCGCCGGGTCGCCCTACCTGCGCATCACCTATTTGGGCGACCGTGGCGGCGCGGCGCGATTGCTCGACCGGGGCGAGATCGGCGGGTTCGTGGTGGTGCCGGGCGGCTTTTCGCGCGCGGTGGTGCGCGGCGGCAGCAGCGATATTCAGGCGGTGACCGACGGCACCGACCCCAACACCGCCGCCTTCGTCAGCCGCTATGTCGCGGGCGCCGTCGCCGTCTGGCGCGCGCAGCGGACCCGAGGCGCGGGCGCGTCCGCGGATGCCGCGATCGCGACCGAGCCTCGTTTCTGGTTCAACCCCGCGACGATCAGCCGCAACACGCTGGTGCCCGGGTCGATCGCGGTGGTGATGACCGTGGTCGGCGCACTGCTTACCTCGCTCGTCGTCGCGCGCGAATGGGAACGCGGGACGATGGAGGCGCTGCTCTCCACCCCCGTCACCCGCGCCGAGCTGCTGCTCACCAAGATCATCCCCTATTTCGGGCTCGGAATGGTCTCGATGGCGATCTGTATAGTGCTGTCGACGCTGGTGCTGGGGGTGCCGTTCCGCGGCTCGCTCGCCCTGCTGTTCCTCGCGACCGCTCTGTTCCTCGGCACTGCGCTTGGCCTTGGCCTCCTCCTCTCGACCGTGATCCGCAGCCAGTTCAACGCGGCACAGGCGGCGCTCAACGCGGCGTTCCTGCCCGTCATGATGCTGTCGGGCTTCGTCTACGAGATCGGCAGCATGCCGCAGCCGGTGCAGGTCGTCGCGTCGATCCTGCCGGGGCGTTACTTCGTCACCATCCTCCAGACGCTGTTCCAGTCGGACGCGGCGGGCCGCCTCTACTGGCTCAATGCGATGGCGCTCGCGCTGATCGCCACGATCTTCCTTACACTGACCGCGCTCAAGACCAAGCGGACACTAGATTGATGTGGAACCGGCTGCGCACCCTGATCCTCAAGGAATTGCAGGCGATCCTGCGCGACCCTGCGGCACTCCGCCTACTCATCATGCCGGTGATCCTGCAGAGTGTGCTGTTCCCCTTCGCCGCGACGCTCGACGTGCGCAATGCAGCGGTCGCAGTGCTCAACGAGGATCACGGCTCTGCCTCGACCGAGATCGTCCAGCGCATCGCCGCCGCCGACGCCTTCGGCACCCTGCGCCCGGTGACGAGCGAGCGCGAGCTGCGCACGCTGATCGACCGGCAACAGGTGCTGCTCGGCCTGCGCTTCCAGCCCGATTTCTCGCGCGACGTCGCCCGCGGCAATAGCGGATCGGTCCAGGTGATCGGCGACGGCCGGCGATCGAACAGCGCCCAGCTCGCCCAAGGCTATATCGACCAGATCGTGCAGGGCTATGCCGCCGAGCGCGGTGCGCGGGGTCCCTCGGTCGGGCGGGCACAGGTGGTCACGCGCAACTGGTACAATCCCAACCTCGAGGGGCGCTGGGCGATCGTCACCAGCATGGTCGCGGTCATGACGACGCTCGGCGCGCTGATCACCACCGCGCTGTCGGTCGCGCGCGAGCGCGAACAGGGGACGCTCGACCAGGTGCTCGTCTCGCCGCTGTCGCCCGCGCTCATCATGGTCGGCAAGACAATCCCCGCGGTCATGATCGCCATCGTTCAGGCGACCGCGATCACGCTGATCGCCATCTTCGCATTCGGCGTGCCGTTCACCGGATCGGTGCTGACGCTCTATGCCGGGATGCTGCTCTACGCCGTCGCGCTGTGTGGCTTCGGCCTGTTCATCTCGGCCATCTCGGCGACGCAGCAGCAGGCGTTCCTCGGCGTCTTCACCTTCATGATGCCCGCGATCCTCCTGTCGGGGTTCATCGCGCCAGTCGCGAACATGCCCGTCTGGCTGCAATGGGTCAGCTGGATCGATCCGCTCCGCCACTTCATCGTCATCGTGAAGGGGGTGTTCCTGAAGGGCAGCAGCCTCGCCGACCTTACCCCCAGCCTGTGGCCGATCGCGCTGATCGCCGTGCTGACGCTGACCGCCGCCTATGTCATCTTCCGAAAGGGAACCGCGTGAGGAGCCTCTCGTCCGCCTTGCTGCCGGTCGCGCTCGCGGCCTGTACCGTCGGGCCGGATTATCGCCCGACGGCGGCGGCGATCCCGCCCGCCTTCCGCGAAACGGCGCAGGCCGCGGCCCCGGCGCTCGACCGGTGGTGGGAGGGCTATGGCGACCCGGTCCTCGTCACGCTCGTCGATCGCGCGCTTGCCGCCAATCCCGACATCGCCATCGCCGAGGCGCGCATCGCACAGGCGCGTGCCCGGGCCGACGAGGCGACGGGCGGCCGGCTGCCGCAACTCTCGGCTCAGGGTGCAGCAACGCTCCGCCGCCTCAGCCGCAATGGCGAGCAGCTGGCGAACATTCCGACCGACCTCGTCTCGCCCGACCTCGACTACACCGTCTATCGCGCCGGCTTCGACGCGAGCTGGGAACTCGACCTGTTCGGCCGCAACCGCCGTCAGGTCGAGGCGGCCGCGGCACGCTACGGCTCGGCGGCGGAAGCGCGCAACGACACGCTCGTCCGCGTCGCCGGCGACGTCGCCCGCGCCTATGCCGACTACCGCGCCGCCGAGCGCCGGATCGAGGTCGCGACCGAGGCACTGGCCGCCGCGCGCCAGACCGCCGGGCTGACCGCACGCCTCGCCGACGCCGGGGAGGAAGCGCGCTCGGAAGCCGAGCGCGCCGCGAGCCTGGCCGAGGAGAGCGCCGCCGCCCTACCCCCGCTTCGTGCCGAGGCAGCGAGCTCGCTCTATCGCCTTGACGTGCTGCTCGGCGCCCAGCCGGGGACCGCGGCCGAGCTGGTGCGCGCCGCGCCGCAATCCGGCCTCACCGCGCCGGTGGTCCCGGCAGGCCTCCCCTCCGACCTGTTGCGCCGCCGCCCCGACATCCGCCGCGCCGAGCGCGAGCTTGCCGCCGCCACCGCCGATATCGGTATAGCGGTCGCCGATCTCTACCCCCGCTTCTCGCTGACCGGCAGCCTCGGGTTGGAGGCGCTGAGCCTGGGCAGCCTCGCCGAGAGCGCAAGCCGCTACGGCTCGCTGGTGCCGGGCTTCTCGCTGCCAATCTTCGACGGCGGCCGTCGGCGGGCGGTCGTTCGCCGACAGGAAGCGATGCGTGACGAGGCGCTCGCGGCCTACAACGCCGCGGTTATCCGCGCGCTGTCCGATGTCGAGACCGCTTTCCTGCGCCTTCGCGAGGACCGCAACCGCGCCGCCACGCTCGAACGCGCGCGCATCCGCCTTGCCACCACGCTCGACCTCACCCGCCGCCGCTACCGCGCGGGCGAGGCGAGCCTGACCGAGGTGCTCGACGTCCAGCGCCAAGTCTCGGCGCTCGACGACCGGATTGCCCAGGCCCAGGCGGCGGTGATCACGAATGCGATCAGCGTGGAGAAGGCGCTCGGCGGCGGGTGGCAGTCGCGGGTGTGAAGCCTGCAGTCGTTGCGGAATGCGATCACGAAGCGGGCGGATCAACTCTGTCCCAATGACGGCTCCCAGTGACTGGCCCAGTCCGAGTCCGCTTCAATGATCGCTATCGGGGCTTGGGCCGGGATGGACGATCGGCCAGAGTTGGGGCGCCGGTAGCGCTCTGTGAGCATCCGCACCTGGTTCTTCAACGCCGGCCGATTATCGCTCGCACGCGTTCGCCTTCGATTACGAACGAGGCCGCACCGAGCACCACCCGCGTGCCGGGCGGCGGCCCTTGGATCAGCTCTACATAGCCCTCGCCGCGCGCTCCGGTCCTGACCGGCACCTGCCTCACTCGCTCGTCACGCCCGAGAACGACGATGCGCGGCCCGTCCGCCGAAAAAACGATGGCGGACTCGGGCACCGCTGGAACGGCGCGGCCGGTGGCGTTGAAAGTCGCGGTCGCGAATCCGCCAGCGCGGATGTCGCGCCGCACCGGCAGGCGGACGTATACGAGCCCGAGCCGGCTCTCGGCGGTGACCTGCGGTCCCACGATGCGCACCGTCCCCGGGACCTCCGTTCCGTCGGCGAGCCGCACGCGGACAGCTTGGCCCGGCTGGGTCGCGCGCAGGTCCGGCTCGGCGAGCTCGGCCTGGAGCTCGACCAGCCCGTCCCGCGCGATTGTGAAGAACGGTGTCGCGCCGCCGCCCGTCACGTCGCCGGGTCGCACGCCACGCGTGAGCACCACGCCGCCGACCGGCGCCGTGATGGCGAGGCGCGAGCGACGGGTGAGCGCGTCGCGGAGTTGCGCCTGGGCGGAGCGCACCTGCGCCGCCGCCGCGGCGGCGTCCGTGTTGCGCTGGATGATCTGCTCGTCGGCGACCACACCCGAGCCTTCCAGACCCGCCACGCGGCGCGCCTGATCGGCCGCCCGGCGCTGCTGGGCGAGCGCCTGCGCGACCGCCGCGCGCTGCTGGGCGATCTGCGCCTCGAGCAGCGCCGGGTCGAGCTGCACCAGCGTCTGGCCGCGCCGCACCGTGTCGCCGACGTCGGCAAGGACCCGGAGCACGCGATACCCTGAAAGTTCCGAGCCGGCCGCCGCCTCCTCGCGCGGGCGGAGTGTGCCCGACGCGCCGATGGTGCGCCCGAGCGGGCGGAGCTCGACAGCGGCGACGCGAACGGCGCGGGGCGTCGGCGCGGCTGCCTGCTCGGGCTTCTTTTTCGAGCAGGAAACGAGGACGAGGGCTGCGACGAGGAGGGCGGCACGCATCAGTTGTCGGTCCTGCGAGAGGGAGGGGGATCGACGGGAGACCAGCCGCCGCCGAGCGCCTTGAAGAGCTGCACCGAGCGAGAGAGCGCGTCGATCCGGGCGTTCGAGGTCTGGCTGCGTGCGGCTCGCCATGTCGCCTCCGCGTCGAGCAGCCCTGAAGGTCGGTCAGCCCGCGGCGGTATTGAATGAGCGTTGCGTCGTAGGAGGCGCGGGCGCGTGTCTCGCCCTGCGAAAGCACCTCGACGCGGCGCCTGTCGGCGGCGAGCTGCGCGATAGCTTGGTCGGTCTCCGAGAAGGCGCGCTGGACGCTGCGTTCGAAGGCGAGCACCGCCTGCTCGGTCCGGGCTTCCTGAATCCGGACCTCCGTCGCGAGCCGTGCACGATCGAGCAAGGGCACGAGCAGGCTCGCGCCCAGTGACCAGAGGCCCGTGGTCGATTCGAACACGCCGCGCTGCGCGTTCAGCCCGGCGCTGGGCGTCAGCGTGATGGTAGGCAGCTGCGCCAGTTCGGCAGTGCGGAGCCGCCCGATCGCGCTCTCCAACCGCGCACGCGCCTCGAGCACGTCGGGGCGGCGCGTGAGAAGATCGGCGGGCAGTCCGGCGGGAACGGCGGGTGGCGTGGCGAGCGCGCCATGGATGGGAACGCTCTCCAGCCGGTCGCCGGCGCGACCGAGTAGGGCGAGGAGGCTCCGCCGCGCAGCGAAGAGCTGCGCCTCTTGAAGCGCTAGCTGGCCCTGCGCGGTAGCAAGGTCGGTGTCGATCCGGTTGACGTCGGCGCGCGGCGCGAGGCCCGCACCCCCGCCTTGGTCGCGCAGTAGACCGGGGAGGACCGCTTCGGAGCGATCGCCAGGCCGCTCGTGACGTTCCCGATCGCCGCCCGCGGTTGCTTGGCGAGGTGCGGCAGCAGCCCGGCGCACAGCGCGACCACCGCGTCGAGGTTCACCGCCGTCTCGCGGCGCAGGTCTGCGCGCCGGCTCCAGGCCGAGCCGTCGGGGAAGTTCGCCTCGATCTGAATGCCCGCGTTGTTGATGACGATCGACAGCTCGGGGAACCGTCGGGGCAAATCGGCGATGGCGGCGTGGAGCTTGTGCCGGTCGGACAAGTCCACCGGCCATGCGTGTACCTTGCCGGGCAGCTCGGCGGCGACGAGCTCCAGACGTGCCTGATCCCGTCCCATGGCAACACCTCGGCACCGCGCCGGGCGAGTTCACGTGTCAGTTCGTAACCGATGCCTCGGCCACCACCGGTGACCAGCGCCGTGACGCCTTCCAAATCCATCGCTTGACCTCCGTCGAAATGCGGCGCCCGAACCGCGCCCTCATCCCTGGGTAGCCCGAAGCCGGCGTTGGGCTATTATCCATGGATAATGGCCGAGGGCTCCAGAATATTGGGTGAGGCGCTGCGCGCGCTTGCCGGCGGGCCGCTGCCCGAACTTGAGGCCATCGAGGGTCGGCTGGTCACGCTGGACCTACCCCGCGGCGGCACGCTGTTTCGCCAGGGCGAGCCCGAGGGATCGGTCTGGTTCGTCGCCTCCGGGCTCGTCAAGCTGAGCTACGAGGACGCGGCGGGACGGGTGCTGACCAAGTCGATCGTGGAGGAAGGAGGTCTCTTCGCCAGCATCGCCGCGGTCGCCGGCGGGGAGGCTAGCTTCACCGCCGCCGCGCTCACGCCGCTCCGCGTCGAGCGCAGCGCATGGACCGCGCTGGAGGCGCTGGCGGCCCGCCATCACCCTTGGGAGACGGCCCTTCGTACGATGCTGATGCAGTATGCGCGGCAAAAGGAGGTCCGGGAGCACGAGGTGCTCACCCTGTCGGCGACGGAGCGTTGGCTGCGGCTCCTCGAGCGGCGGCCTGCGGTCTGCGCCAGGCTTCCCCAGACGGAGCTCGCCGCATTGATCGGGATCACGCCGGTCGCGCTGAGTCGTATCAAGGCTCGCCTCGGCCGGAGCAGCCGCGGATCGGGAACGAACGCCGGTGCTTCGCCCCAGCCGCGCCGCGCTCCGGCGTCCGGTGCCGCGCGAGGTCCTTGACGGCAATCAGGTCCGCATGGCGTCATCGCGGATGAGTTCGGACGCGCGTTCGCCGATCATCATCGACGCCGCGTTCGTGTTCCCCGAGACGATCCGCGGCATGATCGATGCGTCCGCGATGCGAAGTCCTTCGACGCCGCGAACCTTGAGCCTCGCGTCGACCACGGACTCCGGATCGCCGCCCATCCGGCAGCTGCCGACCGGATGGTAGACGCTGCCGCCGCTGCGACAGGCCCACTCCAGGACCTCGTCGGGCGATGTGACCTCGCTGCCGGGGAAGCTCTCGGACGCGATCAGGTCGACCAGCGGCGGCTGCGCCGCGATGCGCCGCGCCCAGGTGCAGATGATGACCGCCATCGCCTGATCGCGTTCGGCCGACAGGTAGTTCGGCCGGATGACGGGCGTGTCGCGGGGCTCGGCGCTACGGAGCGAAATGGCCCCCCGGCTCTCCGGGCGCAGCTGGCAGCCGGTCAGGGTCAACCCAGGTCGCTCGTCGAGCCTGACACCGACGGGTCGGCCGTCCTCCCCCCGCGCCAGCGAGCCCGGCAGGCCGTGGAACTGCACGTCCGGCAAATCGATGGCCGGATCCGATCTGAGGAAGACCGCGACATCGGCCGCCGCCGAGGCGAGCAGGCCGGTGCGACCGAACGCATATCGGAGCAGCTCGCGAACGGGACGCTTCGCGGCGGTGTTGATCGAGGGCACCCCCGGCCTGAGGACGAACTCGTTGTAGAGCGTGTAATGGTCCTGCAGGTTTCGGCCCACTTCGGCGGCATTCCGCACGACATCTATTCCCAGCGCGCGAAGGTCGTCGGCCGGGCCGATGCCGGACAGCAGGAGGAGTTGCGGCGAGTTCACCGCGCCCGCTGACAGGACCACCTCCCGCCGCGCGCGAACGACCTCGACCCGGTCGCCCCGGTCGATCTCAGCGCCGACGGCCCGGCGTCCCTCGAACAGGATCCGTCGCACCGCGCTCCCGCTGACCACGCGGAGGTTGGACCGCTTCGTGACGGGGTGAAGATAGGCGGACGCGGCCGAGTGCCGACGTCCGCGCAGCATGGTGGTCTGGAACCAGCCGGCACCCTCCTGCTTGGAACCGTTGTAGTCGCCTGTGCGCGGAATACCGGCGCGTTCGCACGCCTCGACGAGCGCGATCGACACCGGGTGTCGGTCAGCCGGGTCGCAGATGTGAACCGCTCCGTCGTCTGACGGATCGCTCCGACGGCGCTCGATCCGTCGGAAGCAGGGTTCCACGTCGTCCCAGCTCCACCCCGTGCATCCCAGCTGACGCCAACCGTCATAGTCCTCTCGCTGGCCGCGGACATAGAGCAGGCCGTTGATGGAAGAGCTGCCGCCGAGAACGCGTCCGCGTGGCCAGAAGTGCTCCCGCCCGTGCGTGTGCCGGTCCGGCTCGGTGAGGTACGGCCACGTCACCTTGGGATCGGTCATGGCCCCCGCAAACCCGGCGGGATAGTGCAGGGACAGCGCCGATCCCAGATCGCGAAACCGGTGCCTCGGCCGATCATCTCCGCCCGCCTCCAGAAGGACGACCTGCGCCGCGGGATCGGCGCTCAAGCGGTTGGCCAGCACGCACCCGGCCGAGCCCGCACCGATTATCACATAGTCGGCAACGATCGAGGGTGTGCTCGATGGGGTCATGCTCGTCGTCTCCGCCGGCGCTTTGGGGTTTTTAAGGTTCTTCGGGGCGGCCGGTCGCCAACCGTCCCCGCGCGGGTCCACCCGAGTGCTTTGCTATTTGCTATCCTTCGCGGGCAAGCAGGAGTTCGAGCTTTTCAGCCATCGCGCCGACCGCGTCCCGACGGGCGGCGAGCGCGGCTGCCCGCTCCGCCTCCTCGTTCGGAAGCGCAGGCCCTACTTGGCGCAACCAGTCGAGGCGCGCGCCGTCGAGCCAGCGCTGACGCTCTGGTTCGTCTGCCCACCGACGCTCGTTCCGCGCATCGGCGATCGTCGTGCGCAGGAAGTCGCGGTCGGTGTCGGGGTGCGCGATCGGGCGGCACAGCTCGTTCTTAAGGGCCTCGTCGTCGTACGCCGCTTCGACGTGCGCGACGAACGCCGCGCTGAACACCTGCTGGCATGTGCGCACCGATTGGAGCGTAATGAGACCGTCGGCGAACTGAGCTGCCCCCTTCTGAGTGGTCCATCGACTATGACAGTCTGGACCAAGGAAGGGACGACGAATGCCTGCCAAGAAGCACAAGCCCGAGGAGATCATCGGGAAGCTGCGCGAGGTTGAGATCATGCTGGGCCAGGGCGGCACGACCGCCGAGGCGTGCCGGCGGATCGCGGTCAGCGAGCAGACCTACTACCGCTGGCGCAAGGAATATGGTGGCCTGAAGACCGATCAGGCTCGGCGGATGAAGGATCTGGAAAAGGAAAACCTGCGGCTGCGCCGGGCGATCTCGGACCTGACGCTGGACAAGCTCATCCTGCAGGAGGCAGCCAAGGGAAACTTCTGAGCCCCGCACGGCGTCGGCGCTGCATCGACCAGGTCAGGGAGGTGCTGGATGTATCCGAGCGGCGGGTGTGCCGCGTGCTCGGCCAGCACCGGTCGACGCAGCGCAAGGTGCCGTTCGGGGCAGATGACGAGTTGGCGCTCACCGAGGATATCATCGCCCTTGCCAGGCAGTACGGGCGCTACGGCTATCGCCGGGTGACGGCGCTGCTGCATGCGGCGGGTTGGTCGGTGAACCATAAACGGGTGGAACGGATCTGGCGACGCGAGGGGCTGAAGGTGCCGCAGCGCCAGCCGAAACGAGGCCGGTTATGGCTGAACGATGGCTCGTGCATCCGGTTACGGCCGGAGTATCCGGGGCATGTCTGGGCTTACGACTTCGTCGAGGAACGCACCCATGACGGACGCAAGTTCCGCATTCTGACCATCATCGACGAGGCGAGCAGGGAGTGCCTGGCACTCGTCGTCGCGCGCCAGCTCAAACACGAAGACGTACTGGCAGCGCTGGCCGAGTTGTTCATCGAGCGTGGTCCGCCCGCACATATCAGGTCGGACAACGTCCTATGTCGGGAAGCAGCGGCGGGTTTTGGCCAGCAGATATCCATGCGCCGACAACCGTCGGCGCGGCATGCAATCTGAGCCAGATGGCTCCCACCGTCAACGGGATCGCTCCCTGCCATAG
>JAESGJ010000413.1_pt1 | contig 27049 bp, 24 predicted proteins | sample 9266241 | NCBI WGS metagenome assembly JAESGJ01 (sample SAMN14514841, study PRJNA621669) | algae metagenome | isolation source: Brasilonema octagenarum HA4186-MV1 and co-occurring heterotrophs from wet... | place: USA: Manoa Valley, Hawaii | collected 2009-07-20 | reverse complement strand
AAGATTTTCTTCTGTCATGCCATCGTGGCTTTCAAAGTCATTTCCTGTTGCGATCGCATACCACAGCCGACGCGTAGTCGGATCTTGTGCTAGATCCTGGCTAAATTTTGGAAATTTTGTTGCCATAGGTTTGATAAGTCCTCTGACCTTCAGCCATCAGGTTCTTAGAGCTTTGAGTTATGAGTAGTGAGTCTTGAGCGAACTCAAAACTCAAAACTCACTACTGTAATAAGAGCTGATTTTTAGCCCAGTGAAAGAATTCGTGCGTGGAAGAACGCCCAGGTAGTAGCAATTCCTCCCAAGAGGTAGTGAGCTACACCAACAGCCCGACCTTGAATGATGCTCAGAGCACGGGGCTGAATTGCTGGTGCTACTTTCAGTTTATTATGTGCCCAGACAATCGACTCAATCAGCTCTTGCCAGTAGCCACGACCGCTGAACAGGAACATTAAGCTGAATGCCCAGATAAAGTGAGCTCCCAAGAAGAGCAGACCATAAGCTGAGAGCGCACTACCGTAAGAGTTTATCACTTGTACAGCTTGTGCCCACAAGAAGTCACGCAGCCAACCATTAATGGTGAGAGCGCTTTGGGCAAAGTTACCACCAGTGATATGAGACACAGTACCGTCTGCGTCTACAACTCCCCAGACATCAGATTGCATCTTCCAGCTAAAGTGGAAAATCACAACCGAGATGCAGTTATACATCCAGAACAAACCAAGGAACACGTGGTCCCAACCAGATACCTGACATGTACCGCCACGACCTGGACCATCGCAGGGGAAGCGGAATCCCAGGTTCATCTTGTCTGGAATTAGACGAGAGCTACGGGCAAACAGGAAGCCCTTGAGCAGAATCAGAACGGTAACGTGAATCGTGAAGGCGTGAATATGGTGAACCAAGAAGTCCGCCGTACCTAGTGTGATGGGCATCATCGCCACTTTGCCGCCTACAGCCAGAACACCACCGCCAAAGGCGTAGCTTACTGGTTCTAGTGCATTGGGTGCTGTTGTACCTGGTGCTACAGTGTGTATGTTTTGTATCCACTGAGCAAACACTGGTTGCAGCTGAATTGCGGTATCAGAGAACATATCTTGGGGACGACCCAAGGCACGCATCGTGTCGTTGTGGATATACAGTCCAAAGCTGTGGAAGCCCAGGAACATAGATACCCAGTTCAGGTGAGAGATGATTGCATCTCTATGGCGAAGCACACGATCCAGCACGTTGTTCCGGTTTACCACTGGATCGTAATCCCGCACCATGAAGATTGTTGCGTGAGCCGCTCCACCAACGATCAGGAAGGCACCAATCCACATATGGTGAGTGAAGATGCAGAGTTGGGTTGCATAATCTGTCGCCAAGTACGGATACGGAGGCATCGCGTACATATGGTGGGCGATGATGATAGTCAAGGAACCCAAGAAAGCAAGGTTAGTTCCTAACTGAGCATGCCAGGAAGTGGTCAAGTTTTCGTAGAGACCTCTGTGACCATCACCAGTGAAGGGACCTTTATGGTTTTCAAGAATCTCTTTGATGCTGTGACCGATACCCCAGTTGGTACGGTACATATGACCAGCCACGATGAACAATACCGCGATCGCCAAGTGGTGATGGGCATTGTCTGTGAGCCACAACCCACCTGTGACTGAGTTCAGACCACCTTTGAAGGTGAGGAAGTCTGAATAAACACCCCAGTTCAAAGTGAAGAAAGGCGCTATACCGTTGGCAAAGCTGGGATACAGCTCAATCAACAAGTCTTTGTTCAAAATGAACTCGTGGGGCAACGGTATATCTTTTACTGCCACTCCCGCATCCAACAACTTATTAGTAGGTGAGGATACGTGGATGATGTGACCTGCCCAGCCCAATGAACCACAACCTAGCAATACTGCTAAGTGGTGATTGAGCATTGACTCGACATTTTGGAACCATTCCAACTTAGGAGCCCGCTTGTGATAGTGGAACCAGCCGGCAAACAAGAATAAGCCTGCTAATACCAAACCACCAATTGCAGTGCAGTACAGTTGGAATGAGTTCGTGATACCCCAACCACGCCATATTTGGAAAAAGCCGGACGTGATTTGAATACCGTGGAAACCGCCACCGACATCTCCATTCAAAATGTCTTGACCAACGATTGGCCAAACAACTTGAGCACTTGGCTTGATATTGAGGGGGTCGCTCAGCCAAGCTTCATAGTTTGAAAAGCGAGCGCCGTGGAATATCATCCCGCTCAGCCAAATGGTCACTACGGCTAAGTGACCGAAGTGTGCTGCGAATATCTTGCGGGATATGTCTTCTAAATCGCTTGTATGTGTATCAAAGTCGTGGGCGAGCGCGTGTAGATTCCAAATCCATGTTGTGGTTTTTGGACCTTTGGCTAGAACTCTGTCGAAATGCCCTGGTTTAGCCCATCGTTCAAATGAAGTGGGTACCGGGTCGTTATCGACTATGACTCTTGCCTTTTTCTCCTCTCGCTCTGGAGGACTAATTGTCATTCGACCTCCTCTCTTTATCTGGATTGAGGAATCATTGAACACCACCTAAGTATCTTTCGGGCTTTAGTTCACCTTAGTCGCCTCTTCCAGAAATAGATGACTGGAGCTGCGACGAAGACCTTTTTGTGGTTATTGGTTTCTCGTTGAATTATAAAGGCTTCTGTTGTACATGGTTACAGATCTTTTAACAATAATTCAAAATCGGGAAATCTATTGCCTCATCTGCTTTTTACCGCAAAAATATTGGACAAAAAGTCAATAGTCTATCCATTTTTTTTACAAATGGTTACAATTCTTGAAATGAATGCTTCTACCACAAAACTTTCTTTTTTAAGTATTTCATCCGAAAATTAATATGATTTAATACAATTAACCAAGAAAACGTCTACTATAAATGATGAAAAGTTCATGAAAAAAAGTTAAAAACTTAATGTAGTAAAAATGACATTTTTATATTTGGACACGATCTACGAAGAAATCTCCATTTGGGCTATAGTGTCCAGTGGACAGTTTGAGCCAAAATTATTCAGTCAGTCGTAATAGGAGTATCACTGGGTGAAACGCATGAACTTGTGGCAAAAGACCGCAACTGCTATGCTCAGATTGCTGATGGCATCAGTGCTGATATTAAGTTTGACCAGTTGTGGAGAGAAAGCCGTTAGCCAGGAACCGTATAACAGCTTGCAAGAAAAAGCCCAGCTTTCAAAGCAAATCTCAGAAGTTTCCCCTCCAGCAACAATCCAAGAACTGCGCTCAGCCTTGGAAATTTATCAGCCACAAGTAACAATAGTGACTCCTAAACAGGATGAAATCCTTCAAGACGACACAGTCACTGTTCGCTTTCAGGTAAAAGACTTACCCATATATAAAGATCCAAAACTAGAGCTTGGTCCTCATTTAGAGGTCATTCTCGATAATGAACCATTAATAGCTGTATATAACCTAAATAATCCCCTGGTTTTGCCAGACTTGCCACCAGGTACTCATACCCTGCGTGTTTTTGCTTCTCGTCCTTGGGACGAAAGCTTTAAAAATGAAGGTGCTTACGCTCAAACAAAATTTCACGTCGTCACCAAAACTGACGACAACAACCCCGAGCCAGCCAAGCCACTGTTAACATACAGTCATCCCAAAGGCAGTTACGGCGCAGAACCAATTCTACTGGACTTTTACCTTACAAACGCTCCATTGCATCTAGTTGCCACAGAAAACCCTGATGACGACATAGCAGATTGGCGCATTCGCTGCACAATTAATGATGAAAGCTTTGTTTTAGATCGCTGGCAATCCGTTTACCTCAAAGGCTTTAAGCCAGGTAAAAATTGGGTAAAACTTGAGTTTCTCGATGAACAGGGAAACCCTGTAAAAAATGTCTTCAACAGCACAGTAAGACTGATTACCTATGAACCCAATGGGAAAGACACTTTATCTAAGATTGTCAGAGGAGAACTGTCAGCAGATCAAGTTCGCAGCATTGTAGACCAGAATTATACTACTGAAATTCCAACTGCTGAACCGACACCTACCCCAACCTTAACGCCCAGCGTTAAAGAAACACCTCAAACGCAACCTGTCCCTGAACCAATACCTACCCCAACCTTAACGCCCAACGTTGAACAAACACCTCAAACACAACCCGTTCCTGAACCGACACCTACCCCAACCTTAACGCCCAGCGTTGAACAAACACCTGAAACACAACTAAAGGAAGAAAAAACGCCTGTTCCTGAATCTGGATCAGTACCTCAAACACAGGAAAAACCGAAATCAGGAGGCTATTTTAATCGCTTCCAGCGTCGGACAGATAAAATACCGACTCCAGAAGCAACAGTTGAACCAACTCCTAGTTTGTCTCCTACTTTGCCACAGGTTATTGAAACTCCACAACCAGAACCTGAGTTAACGCCCGTACCAAAAAAAGTTGTTCCTCACTCAGAAGGACTATCGAGATTCAGTCGCTACTTCAAGCGTCAGCCATACAAAACAGCAACTCCAGAAGCACCAGTTGAAACAACACCTGACTCACCTCCAACCTTACCAGAGATTATTGAGTCCCCTGCACCAGAAACAATTGTGCCGCAACTACAAACCACACCCGAACCCAAATCAGAGGTGACGCCTACACCCGAAAAGCAAAGCGAGGAAATTCAGCAGGCACAATAATTTAAAGTTTTGGTTCAAGTTTTGGACTGCTACCCAAATATACTCAACTGTAAACCTTGGGATAAAGCTTGAACAAAGGCGATCGCCCCTACAGAATTACCTGTACTATCCAAGGTAGCACTGTAGCAAGCAACAGCTCCTTCACCTGGTACTATCGCCAACAGTGCGCCACTGATACCTGATTTCATTGGCAAACCAATCTGTAAAGCATACTGGGAAGAAGCTTTATACAACCCACAAGTTAACATCAGCGAGTTGACAATACGGCGATGCTGCGGTTTGATCAATTCGCTGTCACACGCTAAAAGCAAACCCAGACGGGCTAAATCTTCCACTTGACTAGAAAGACAGCATATTTCTTCATAAGTGTCAAGGGCGATGTCTTGATTCTTTACAGAACCTGCTTTTGTAAGATATTGCGTAATGGCTTGATTAGCTTGGGAGTTACTTGAGCGCACAGAAGCGAGCATAACTTCATCCAACTTGAGGTGACAACCAGCAACTTGGTTTAGCCAATTAGACAATTCGTGAGTGCGAGCGATCGCATCTTTTCCTGGTAACTTATCGGCAAGGGTAATTGCCCCACTATTAATCATAGGATTACGAGGTCGTCCATTATCAGCAACCAGTTGCTCTAAAGAATTGAACGGAGCATCCGATGGCTCAAATCCAACCCACTGAAAAACAGTTTCTGCTCCTACAAGTTCAAGTAGATACAAAAGCGAAAACGGCTTAATCACGCTCATGAGAGGGAAAACACAATCTGTATCCCCTTGGCTATAAGTTTCTCCTGAACCACAGCAAATATGAACCGCAAATAAATCGGGATTGACCAAAGCTAATTGGGAAATACGCTCAACAACTTGTCCTTGATGTGCTAATAATTTGGCTTGTTGCACCCAAGTTGATAACTGAGTAGTCGTTAGTGTTTTTAATCCAACCATTACTGCTACTGTATTATGCAATTTAGAAATAAGTCGGTAGGCGTAATTAAATATAAGATAAAACCTCACCCTCAATCCCTCTCCTACCCTGCGGGAAGCCGCAAAGCGTCTATAGCAAGGAGAGGGAAGCCGGAGGCAGGGTGAGGTTTTATATTTAATTTCAGCCGTTTACTGTAAAACAGTCAATTTTGAATTTAAAATTTAAAATTTTTAATTGTTTATGATTCCGCGTGTCAGAGCACCAGAATTACCGCAAAATTATCCTTGGCTGAATGTTGACAAACCTTTGTCTCTTCGAGAACTCAGGGGTAGAGTTGTCATTTTAGATTTTTGGACATATTGTTGTATCAACTGCTTGCATATCTTGCCAACCCTGAAATATCTTGAACAAAAGTATAAAGATAGGCTGACAGTTATTGGCGTACACAGTGCCAAATTTGACAATGAAAAGGAAACAGAAAATATCCGCCAAGCTATCCTCCGCTACGACATCGAACATCCAGTTTTAGTAGATAGTGGATTTCGAGTTTGGCAAGAATATGCTGTACGCGCTTGGCCCACCTTGATGATAATTGATCCACAAGGTTACGTGATTAGTTATGTGTCTGGTGAAGGCGATCGCAAAGTTTTAGACGAACTCATTCAAAAGTTAGTTAGCCAACACCAAGAAAAAGGCACGATTAATTTCCAAGAACTCAACCTGACTTTAGAAAAACAACGAGAACCATTAATCACACCTCTAGCTTTTCCTGGTAAAGTCCTGGCGACACAAGCAGGGTTGTTCATTGCTGACTCTGGACATCACCGCATTGTCATGAGTAGCTTTGATGGGGAAATTATACATTTAATTGGGACTGGACAATCTGGGTTAACCGATGGTTCTTTTGGTGAAGCTCAGTTTTTCGCACCCCAGGGAATGGTATTTGATCAACAAAATCAGATTTTGTATGTTGCGGATACAGAAAATCATGCTCTGCGGCGAGTTGACTTGAAAAACAAAGTGGTAGAAACGATCGCGGGAACAGGTGAACAAAGCCGTAATATTCGTCCTCACTCTGGTAGTGCACGAAAAACAGCACTGAATTCTCCTTGGGATTTACAGCTATGTGAAAACAGCTTGTATATCGCAATGGCTGGTTCTCATCAAATTTGGGAAATGGACTTAGAAACTAGCATGGTTAAAACTTATGCTGGTACTGGTGCAGAAGCTTGTGTAGATGGTGCACTGACTGAATCTACTTTTGCTCAACCTAGTGGTATCACCACTGATGGACAAGAATTGTATATCGCCGACAGTGAAGTGAGTTCTATTCGTGGCGTGGGACTGGTTGAACCACGACAAGTAAGAACCGTTTGCGGTAGTGGTGATTTGTTTGGCTTTGGTGACGTTGATGGACAAGGTTTCGATGTCAGGTTACAGCACTGCTTAGGAGTAGAATACGCCGAGAATCAGTTATGGGTAGCTGATACTTACAACCACAAAATTAAACTCGTTAACCCTCACACTGGTTATTGTCAAACAGTGTTAGGTGATGGTTCAACTGGTTTGCAAGACGGACAAGGTAAAAATACCCGTTTTTCTGAACCTTCTGGACTAAGTGTGATGGGTTCTGATTTGTTTATTGCTGATACGAATAACCATGTTATCCGTCGCGTAGATTTGGACACGCTAACGGTGACAACATTAAAATTTCCTAATTTGTGCGCCCCAGATGTATGTGTTCCACATGAGTCATAAGTTGGTGGTGAGGACTTTAGTCCTTACTACAAAGAATTTTTTATAAGTAATTTTACTATCATGATCTTGCACCTCCGGCTGAGTACGCCCAGAACTCAAGTTCTGGGCTAATAAACCAAGTCCGTTAAAACGGAACGGCACATGCTTCTCCCAAGGGGAGACGCCAAAGGCGAACAAGTCGGGAAACCCGAACGCCAGATACCTACGGAGGGAAACCCTCCTGCAGTACTGGCTCCCCAACGCAGTGCCTCCTGGAAAAGTTACTCAGTCCGTTTTAACGGACTTAGACTTTGAGCCAAGAAATTTATTTCTTGGCGGACGAAAAGTATGGTGCAAGATCTGAGCTAAGTCATTTTTTGAATATAAAACTACAGAAATACACAGAGAAATTAAAAGCAAGGACTAAAGTTTTTTTTGAAGTCATTAAATTGGCAGAATTTACTATGAAGTCAGGTTAACTTATGAGGTTAAATGACTGACTTTACGACTTAAACTTGCGTTAATTATGAATGAAAATTTTACACCACTAGAATGTGAGGACGATGTTGTACTGATAGGAAAAGATTCTTTTAAAGTTTGTAGATTAAAAGAGGTGATTGAGGAAGAAATCAGAAATAAGTTACAGCAGCATATTTATGAATACACAAGTTTATATCCTGGTGTCTCAATGGTGGAAATTTTTAGGAAACTATCTATTGGGCAAAAGAAGATAAATTTAATGGAAATTCAACATAACTATGTTACAGATTGTCAGATTCTTAGAGTTGGTGGATATGGCTGGCAAAAAGGACAACTGAAAATGAAGATATGTATATCACTTATCAACCATAATCAAAATGAATGAAGTTTAGAATTCTGCCCTGATGAACCGACTGAGCAAGAATCTTTAATGGATGAAATTTGTAAAATCATACAATCGGAAACATAATTAGTAGGATAGATAATGACCACTGTAAAAATGTGCTCTAAAAACCGTAAGAGCTACGGAGTCGGTTCAAAGCAAGTTGCGCCATAGTTTACAGGCACAAAGCAGTATCCTGAAGCTGGTGGGCGTTTGGGAACAACTGTAACTAAAGTACTCTCAGCGTTAGCGCGATCGCTCCCCTCAAACTTAATTTCTCCAGTTGCACCTTTAACTTGGAATTGTTTGCTGGATAATACTTGCTGAACACCCTTTCGGCTAGGCTGTCGCTGTTTTTTTATAGCTTCGATGAGTACATTAGTGGCATCATAGGCTGCAGCGGTACGCCAACTCACATCCTTTGTTTTCCATAAAGATTGCGCCGATTTGAGAAATGTAGAATTAGGGTTAGAGAGTCTGTGCCATGGGATCGCTATCACTAAGTGACGACTGACTGCGTTTTCTCCCGTTTCTATCTTTACTCGCTCTAGATAAAGGCTATCTCCTGCAACCATGATTAAGTCGGGGTATTTGTCAGATTTGATGACCTTTAGAGCGTTGTCAAATGCAGTCTTTTCCCTCCCACCAGGAATGAGAGTAATTGCTGTGGCTCCTTGCTTTTTAGCTTCTTTGAGAGCAGTGGATGGATCGAATTTTTGGCGGCTAGACAAATCAAACTTCTTAGAGTCGCCCACAACATCTCCAGAATTCTTGAAAACGCTCGATAATTCCTCCTTCAGAGATTTACTATACTCACTGTCACCACTCGACAAGATTGCTAGTTTCTTTTTTTTGGCTTTATCTTTCAGATATGTCGCCAAGTTTTCGGCAGCTTTTTGATCACTAGGAACAGTACGAAAGAAGAAATCGCTCTTTAACTTTACTGACGTACTGGTAGGAGAAACTAACACCAACTTATTCTCTTTATAAGTTTGCAGAACCGCCTTGGTGCTCTCACTGGAAAAGTGACCTACAACCGCGAGGATATCCTTTTCTTTGACCAGTTTTTCGGCGATTTCCTTTGCTTGCTCATCTTTATCTTCATCATTCGCTATCAAAACTTGGAGATAGAACTTCTTCTCATTTTTAGCCTCCGGATTTATCGCCTCGTGTTGGGCTTGGGCAACTCCACGCAGTAACTCCCTGCCTTGGTCAGCAGTTTGTGAGTCATTAGAGCTCAGGGGAGTGGCCACAGCAATCGTGTAAATTTTGTTTTTCGGAATTTTTCCTTGATTAAGCTCATTAATCGTGGCGTTGTTATAGTAAATCAAGGTTTCAGGGTCAGGAGGACCCTGGTTATCCCTCCAGGCATTTTTGAAAAACTCTACTGCTTCAGGGTAGTTACATCTTTTTACTTCCGAAGCGCCATCCCTTTTGTATTGCAGATCCTGCTTATCTAGAATTCTTTCGCCAAAGCTTAAATATTCTTCTGTGAATGAGTTGCAAGCTGTTTTGCTGTTGTAGAAGTTGTAGAAAGCGAACAGCAGTACTATCAAGAACACCACCGGAACCAAACCCTTAATCCGCCGCCATCTCTGCAGTATCCTACGACCATTAAACCCAGGTCTCCGCAGCCGCCGCTGAATGAGAGCTAAATCTCTTAAAATCACTGTGGCATTGTTAGGGCGACGACTGGGCTCAAATGCCATTAGGCGATTAATCAAGTTCACAAGAGAATCGGAAACAGGATACCGAGTACTTTGCCGCCAAACTGAGATATCCGGCTGTATGTGCCTGGGGTGGATACCGGTAAGCAAATACACGCAAGTCCGTCCAAGCGCATAGAAATCGGATTGCAAAACAGCTCGCCCGTCTATTTGTTCGGGAGGCGTGTAGCCGTGTGACCAAACCTCTGTGCTACGACCCCCACTGACAACGGTTCCAGTTATCTGCCTGATTGTACCAAAATCAATCAACACCAGCTGTCCATTCGGTCGTCGCATGATATTGGATGGCTTAATATCTCGATGAAACCAGTTTTGTTGATGGATGAAATCCAAAATTGTGGCAAGTTGTTTTAGCCACTCCAGGGCTTGTCTTTCGTCGATAGCTCCATGTTCACCCAACCACTGTTCCAGGTTCTGCCCCTCAATTTTTTCCATCACTAAGCAGTGCAGTTCCTGACCGTTGTTGAGCAATAATGAGAAATAGGCTTCTCCTCTAGGGATACCCGGATGTTCCAAGTGTATGAGAATTGATTGTTCTCGTCGGAAGAGTCTTATTAAGTCTGTGAAAAATTCTCTACCATCAGGTAATCGTATACCATTGTTGTGTATGGCTTTGAGAATTTTTCGTGTTCCCAGATTCTGACTATCTTCAACTTCAAAAACCTGTGTACAAGTATAATAATTATTACTTAATTGTGTGATCAAACGGTAGCGATTATTGATAAGTAAATGATTTCCACAGTGTTGGCAGGCATTGACATTATCTGGATTATCACGACTTTGACACTCAGGATTTATACAGTAGGGCATAGTTCGGTAAGATGCTAAAATTGTGTGAGTTTTCTGGTTAATAACGCTACTGAAATTAGCCAGAAAATCGTCTGAATTATTACGATGTGAAAAGAATACTTTATAAGTAGGTCAACATTCAAAAATATAAAATACGATTCTTGCGATTGCTCAGGGCAATCATGCGGACGCTACGCGTATGCTTACAGGACGGTTTGCGCTTATGCAATAACATCTTACATTTAATTTGGTTAAGCTATTTAGCGATTTGCATTTGCATTCAATTTTTGTAAGGTGGGCACTGCTTACCGTTCCCTCAAAACCTTCTTTCTAGATTGTGAGCAGTGCCCACCCTACGGCTACTCATCTGTGGCAATTAGCTCAAAGTTGCTGGCGACCATATAAGCGCTTGACACACTTACTCACAACAGGCTGAAGGGTGAACAAGACTTTGCCATCTTGTTTGCATTTCTCTATGAACGATCGCTGGCATAAAGAATAGAACTGTTTGTAAAATTCTGACTTGCGTATCTCAGGTGACATCCGCGATCGCAGCGTGTCAAAGTCAAGCCATATCGCTTCACTAGCAAGACAGCATAAAATTTCTTTTTCCCATTCAGGTAGTCTTTCGAGCCGTTGTCTAAGCAGCATTTCAATCGGCGGCGGTACCACAATTGTATTTATTCTTAAAAACTCGGTGACACTACCATCAAATAACTCTTGAATCATTTTAGAGATGTGGATCAACGCCAGAGGATTACCGCGATACATATTGATTAGCCTTGTTGCATCTTCGGCTGCAAACTTTAGATTCTCTGTCCTAAAGATTTCTGTAGCTGCTACCTCGTCTAAACCTTCCAGCTTCCATAACTTGACCGTTGTTCCTTCACACGAGGTCAGTGTTTCTGGTCTTTCTTGGCTGGTGAGCACCAGACAGCTTTTATGGCTTTGTTGTGCAATTCGCTGCAGCAATTCACCGTATTTTTCATATCCAGCTTGATAACGTCCCGCGCCATCACCCCCCAAAACTGTCTCCCAATTATCGAGAATTAATAAAACCCGATGCTGACGCAGAACTTTGAGCAACTTTGAGATCAGATCATCCACGTTGTTGGATGAATCGGTGCTTTGTTCATCAGACAGGAAACTGATGATATTTAGCAGAATTTCTGATAATGGTGGAGGGTTGTCGGGTAGCGCTCGCCAAACTAGATACTCAAACTTCTCCTTAATCTGTTCTGCAATTCTTACAGCTATGGTGGTTTTACCAATTCCTGCCATGCCTGTTATTGCTACCACACGACAGCGATCGCTCACAATCCATTGATTAAGCGTTTTTAGTTCTGTATTACGTCCATGAAAAACTGATACTTCAGGCGCTTCACCCCAATCTACTGTTTGGTTTCGTTCAGTAGTTTTATATCCTGCTGCTTCCAACCAGTCAGCAACATCTTTCCAGCTTTTGAGTGTCTTTTCTTCTCGATTTGTCAGTTTTTCCGTATATCTGTATAAAGTACGACTTAACTCAACAATAATTCCACTTCTATCCTTATTGAGCCTGTCAGCAATGTCCTCTGGATGACAACGGCAGAGTAATCCCCGTAGGTGAGTTTTTTCGACTTCTGTCAGCCCTGGTTTTGCCCGTGGAGGTGCGACTTGTCGCTTTGCATCTGCCAGATCTATGTACAACCTTTCTAAATCCCAGTTATTTGCCGCTTCGGAAAACGGCTCTTGATTAGATGCCATGACTGGAAATCGTCATTATTCTGTTCGTTAATTTTAACCTAACCAAAATCCCTAATCTTCCTTAGATGAATCCTAACTTTGCCTTCACGTACTATCTTTTCAGATTCAATCAAGAGTCTACAAACTAACGAATTACTTTTTTGTATCTACCATGAACAAAGATTTACAACAAGACAAAGCTTTCACACACCTAGCTTCCAATCTATCGCAGACAGAAACTTGGGATAAAAATAACCAATCGACGACAGTTGCACAACATTCCCAGAGATCAGCGATAAACAATAAGGATGAGCATCTCAAACATTTGGCGAAGATGGCTCAGCAGCATCCACCGTTAAGTCGTGAACGACAGCTAGCTCTCACAAGACTAGTAAATGGTATTATGCAATCTGGTAAACTTTTCCATCCGCAAAGAAGTCAATTTTCAGCAGCTATTTATCAAGAAATTTCTCAGGAAGCACACCAAGAACTCTTGTGCTATATCTGTGAAAACATTGACAAGTATGATCCTCAGCGTGGTTCAGTCATGACATGGGTTAATTTTCTTTTTTCGCGGCGATTTTTTCCACAAGCCATGCGTGAAATATTATATCAGCAAAGAGTTCCACAAATTCTTGTTACAGACTCATATAATGTGGAACCTGAATCAGAACCAAACCTCCCAGAAAGACTGAAGGAATATATAAACTCTGATCCAGAAAACCTCTTGAAACGAAAACGTATGGCAAAGTGTCCTGTCGTTAACTTTCAAGCCTTGGCGCAGCGACGAATTTCCGGAAAATCCTGGAAGAAGATTTCAGCAGAATTTGGTATCAAGATTCCAACAATTAGTATTTTTTATTATCGTTCTATAAAGAAGTTTTCTTCACAGTTACAGGAGTATTGTATGAAAGATGTAATTTAAGCAAGAAACTTATGACTACGATCCTACACATTACTCAACGAAAACAATGGGAGCAAAGCAAACTCCTTGGAACATACGAAGGTGATACCCTTGACTCTGAAGGCTTTATCCACTGTTCAACGGCAACACAAATTATAAAAGTCGCAAATACATTTTTTCCCAATCAAAAAGGATTGGTACTCCTTTTGATCAACTCTGATAAAGTTCACGCTGCAATTCGCTATGAAGGTGTCGAAGAAGAACTATTTCCTCATATCTATGGTGCTTTGAATGTTGATGCTGTCTTCAAGGTGATCGATTTTGAACCTGGTGAAAATGGCTTGTTTATATTGCCAAAAAATATTTGAATGGAATAAACCGCCAAGGACGCCAAGGAAGAGAGGAGGACAGATGGAAGGTAAGGAGTTGAATGTAGGCGAGTATGTGGATTTGATGGGTTTGTTGTTGGATTTAGAATTGAGGGATGAGTATCGAGATGGAGTAATAGCGAATTTTGAGAGAATTATGGCGATCGCCCAAGTTGTAAATGAGTTTCCCTTATCTGAGACAATTGAAGCTGCGCCTGTTTTTGAACCATGAATTTAGAACAAGCTGATGCTGTTGCAGTAGCGGCTGCTGTGCGAGAAGGTAAAGTGAGTGCAGTAGAAGTTACCAAAGCTGCTTTACAAAGAATTGCCGCAAGGGATAATCAACTCAATTGTTTTACAACTGTCACTGCTGAGACTGCTTTGGCAGATGCAGAACGAATTGATAGAGAAATTGCCCAAGGTAAAAATCCTGGTTCTTTGGCTGGTGTCCCTTTCGCTGTCAAAAATCTTTTTGATATCGCTGGGTTAACGACTCTTGCAGGTGCAAAAATCAACGCGGAAAATCCTCCAGCAACTCAGGATGCAACAGCGATCGCCAGGTTGAAGCAAGCGGGTGCTGTTCTTGTAGGCGCTTTAAATATGGATGAGTACGCCTATGGATTTGTGACGGAAAATTTCCATTATGGTACTACACATAATCCGCATGATTTAAAGCGGATAGCTGGTGGTTCATCGGGTGGATCGGCGGCGGCGATCGCAGCTAATTTAGTTCCACTGACATTGGGTTCTGATACGAATGGTTCCATCCGCGTTCCTGCAGCTTTGTGTGGTGTTTATGGTTTGAAGCCGACTTATGGACGGTTGTCACGTGCTGGAGTAGCATTATTTTCCAATAGTTTAGACCACATTGGACCATTTGCGCGTTCGGTGCGGGATATTGCTACCGCGTTTGATGTGCTTCAGGGGGAAGATGAGAGAGATCCAGTTTGTACAAAGCGTCCTCAATTGCAGATGTTAGATGCAATGTCAAGACAAAGTATAGAAAGTTTAAGAATTGCTATTGCAGGTGATTATTTTGAAAAAGGTGCAAGTCCTGAAGCATTAGAAGCAGTCCAAAATATTGCTGATGCTTTGGGTGTTACCCAGTATGTCACAATTCCTGAAGCGCATCGCGCCCGTGCAGCAGCGTTTGTGATCACAGCTTGTGAGGGGGCAAATTTGCATTTGGAGAAATTGCGATTGCGTCCTCAAGATTTTGATCCAGCAACACGCGATCGCTTTCTCGCAGGTGCTTTGATACCTAGTAGCTGGTACATTCAAGCGCAGCGCTTTCGTCGATGGTACAGAGATAAAGTTAGAGAAATCTTTCAAAAGGTAGATGTCATTCTTGCTCCAACTACACCTATTTCTGCACCGTTCATTGGTCAAGAAACCATGATTTTAGATGGAGAAGAAATTCTTGTCCGTCCTCATTTGGGATTGTTCACTCAACCATTATCTTTCATCGGCTTACCTGTTTTATCAGTTCCAATTGTGCGCCCAAATGCTCTACCTTTGGGTATACAATTGATAGCTGCACCTTATAATGAAGCGCTAATTTTACGAGTAGCATCCGTACTAGAAGCCAAGGGTGTACTATGTGTGTGATTCAATGGCATCATCAAAAGAGTTATTGTTTTCTAACTCTGCCTGTTCCCTTTTTCTGAGATACTCTCTACCTTGCTCTGTAATTTGTAAATAATCTTTCAAGTTCCCATTTTCTGGCATTGAGGAAATTGTTTTGTTGGGTAAATTTTCAATAAAACCTAATGCACGTAAATGCCGCAATTCCTGTACAAAAGGACGCTGCTTTTTATAAGAAAATGGTTCATCACTTCCTAACTTACGGAGATGTTTTAATTCATAGCTACCAAGCAGACTACTAACAAGGAGTTGATTTTGATTTTTACTCTTAGCCATTTCCTGTTCTACGGAAGTGAGACGTTGGACTATATTTGTAGTTGCTTCAATATTTGCTTTATTGGTTTCAATCTTAACTTGTTGGCTGTCTTGCTCAGCTTTTATTTTGTCAAGATCTAATGTAATTCCATCTTTGGTGATAACTAACTTGACTAATCTTTCCAAAAGTTCTGAATTCACCAATAAGATAATAGCAAATATTACTACATCTGCCGTCTCTAACTTTTGCTTTACCCACCCAAGTGGAATCGCTATAAAATACAGTAAACTAAGAAAACTAAGAATTTTTAAAAACCAAAAATTAAGTTTATTTTGATTGTTAGGTTTCTGGTTTGTCCCATTCATACACTGCTCACCTTAAATACTGTTCTCGCCAATGTTACTTTCTAATACAAAGGTTTGACTAGGGATTCCAGAATCAAAGGACTGATTGCTAATACGATAACTTTGCCAAGATACAAAAATTTTTAAGGTAAGCAATACAATATTTACTATTTCTGTACGCCTTGTGCGCCTAAAACGGTTTGATGGGTGGACAATACCCACCCTACAACTCATATAAGTCTTTCAATTTATAGTTTCTGTTATAGCAGTTGCCAGGTAGATTAGGACATCAACTAATGAGAAAACACGGAAACCACGGGACAATTCCCAGCCTGCTCCCTGCTCCCTGCTATACTATTTGGGTGACAAGCTTAAACCTCCACCCAAATCACTCGAAGCTAGCAAACCAAGAAGTTAAGATAGTTGAGGTTATCAAGATAAAATCGCGGAATGATAGAAACTCAAGCGCCATTAGCTACTCCACCAAACCATGCTTAATCGCAAAACGTACCAGTTCTGCTCTGTTACTAGTGAAAGTTTTTCTTAATAAACTGCTGACGTACTTTTCCACAGTTCTTGAACTCAGATGCAATTCCTGGCCGATTTCAGCATTAGAAAGACCATGAGTCAATAGTTCCAGAACTTGTTGTTCTCTGGGAGTTAACTCAGAGAACATTTCGGGTTTTTGAATACCAGTCAGATCAGAGTTATTGGTGTCCGGCGATTTTGTGGGAGTATGAGTGACTAAATTTTCTTGATGATAAAAACCGTACTCTGATTGAATAATTTGCGATCGCTCTAAAAGATTGCGAATTGCTGCAGCCAACTCTTCTAGCTCAAAAGGTTTAGGCAAGTATAAATCGCATCCCGATTGATAGCCTAGAATTCTTTCCTGAGTCTTGGTTCTGGCTGTTAGTAATATTACAGGTAACAATCGGAAACCTGGTTGTTGACGCACTCGCCTCACTAAGTCATATCCATTCATTCGTGGCATGATGATGTCAGTGACAATCAAGTCAGGATGATGCTCCTCCACGATTGTCAAAGCCTCTTGACCATCATCGGCTGTCATTACTGAGTAGCCAGACAGTTCAAGGTAATCGCTGATAGATAGACGAGTGCCCAAGTCATCATCTACTATGAGGATCGTCAAGGGCATGGACAGTAGATCCCTAAGAATTTTTTGCCTTGAGTTTGTTTTTATAAGCACTATAAGTAAACACAGGTAATAATAGTACTCTTATTTCTCATACTATGACAGGATTACCAATAGATAACTACCATTAAGTTGATTTATAAAGTTAATATTAAATCCATCTTAAGGTTAACAAGTTAAAGTCATCATCTACTAACTACTTTAAATATTACATTTTGCTGTATTATTTGTTACATTTGGATGACAGAGTTGAAAAATTTAGACATGGTAAGGTTAATCAACTATTGAACCCGACAAGAACGTAAGAAAATCTATTTCTAAGTGCTTTGAATGTTGTAGATAAGAGGAAGTTCCATTTTTTGATTTATTCCTTGCGTGTAAACAAAGCAATGACTTATATCTCTCTACAATTTACTCACGACATCTATAATTGAATTTGATTTGTCATTCAAAGCACACTTGGACTAGAGATTATGACAGGAAAAGGACAGGGATTTGGCTTTGGCTTGGGAAAAATGAGAGAATTGGCTGATGCCTTTAAAAAAGCGCAGCAAGTTCAAGAAGGCGCAAAGCGACTCCAAGAAGAATTGGAACAAATGGAAATTCAAGGAGAAGCTGGCGGTGGTTTAGTCAAGGTTGTTGTTAGCGGTAACCAAGAACCGAAGCGAGTGGAAATCTCTCCAAACGCAGTACAGGAAGGAGCAGATGTCCTTTCCGATCTTGTAACAGCAGCAATGAAAGACGCTTACAACAAATCAACTGCAACAATGCGCGAACGTATGGAAGAATTAACTAGTGGGCTAGAACTTCCAGGATTGTAGTCATCAGTGAGCATAAGCTTTGCTGAGAACTTCCGAATAGAGGCGAGTAACCCCAGAGCGCAGCCTCTTGTGGAGGAGATAAGCGAAGGGTCATGAGTTATTTGTCATTAGCATAACACTAATGACAAAAACAAATAACAGTGAATATTTATGCCCTACAAGCTGCTGTTTGTCTGCTTAGGAAACATCTGCCGCTCGCCAGCGGCAGAAAATATAATGAACCATCTGATCGAGCAGGCTGGGTTGAGTGAGCGCATTGTTTGTGACTCTGCTGGAACATCAAGTTATCACACCGGTAGTCCACCTGATTCACGCATGAGTTTTGCTGCACGACAAAAGCTGCAAATTAAACTGCTCGGAAAAGCACGCCAATTTCAAAAGTCTGATTTTGAAAACTTTGATTTGATTTTGGCGATGGATCAAGATAACTATGAGGACATCCTTTCTCTTGACCCAGCTAGAAAATATCGCCACAAAGTACACTTAATATGTGACTTTTGCTCTAGGCACAACCTTAAAGAAGTTCCAGATCCATACTACGGTGGTCCAGAGGGATTTAATCGGGTAATTGACTTACTTGTCGATGCTTGTGAAGGTCTACTGAAGGATCTTCCTAGTCAAGATTCTGGCTTGTAATACAAATGTAGTTAAAGAAAAAAATCAGAATTTTGAATCTATCTCGTTGGGGTTTGAATCCCGCGATCATAAGTGATTCTGACCAGAGGCAGAGCGTCTCCGACTCAGATCCTGGATTCTTTTTCAATAACCCACTTATTCTCCAATACATACACGGAGGTAGGTGGGCTTACTACTTATTGTTAAAGAATTTTAATTATTTGCGTTTGTAGCGTTAATTTTAGTACATCTGGTCTAGTAAGGTAACTAAAAAAGATATATTATACAGGCATGAACACGCAACTACCACTGAAAAGTTATGATTTCATGATATCAACATACATTTACAAATCTTTAGTATAAATATCTTTTTAGAAAAAAACTTATGTTTGAAAAACTAAGCAGAGTCATCGTAAATATTTTGCTGTTCATATAATCTGTATAGTCATAGCAACAAAGAAAGATGAAGGAAAATGCTATGGATATTTACTGTACTCGTCCACACTGTCCAAAATCGATCAATTCTTTTCCCGATCTAAATGAACCTCTAGATCTGAAAAACGTTCGACAAAAATATTGCATAACTTGCGGAATGCCACTATTTTTAGATGGTCGGTATGTGCCGTTGAACGAGTTAAGAAAGGGTGGGTTTGGAGCGGCATTTCTGGCATACGATCGCCGAACTCCAGCCATGCGAAAATGCGTCGTCAAACAGTTGCAACCATCTGCTAGTCTTAATGAAGAACAGATACAAAAGACGACACAGCTATTTCATCGTGAGGCAGAAGTTTTAGAAACATTAGGCACACATCCGCAAATTCCCGAACTTTTTGCGTTTATTAATTTACGAGTTCCAAGTCGAGAAGGGCAAAAAACCCAGGAGTTGTTTTACTTAGTGCAGCAATATATCGACGGTGAGGATCTAGAGCAAGAACTCAACCATAAGGGTATGTTTTCAGAAGCAGAAGTTTTAGAAGTTTTACAAAAAATCCTCCCAGTTTTAGAGTTTGTCCATACTCATGACTCTATCCACCGGGATATTAAGCCTTCTAACATTATGCGTGCTCGTAATGGCTCGTTATATCTTATAGATTTCGGTGCAGTTAAGCAGGTAGTCAAAGCAACTCCTGAACAGCAAGGAGCAAACTCGCCAAACGGTATACATTCTGGCATGTTAACAGGTATTTATACACCAGGCTTCGCACCATCAGAACAGACAGCTTGTCTAGCTGTGTATCCTTCAACAGATTTATATGCTCTAGCAGCTACCTGTGTGTGTTTGCTAACTGGTAAAAAGCAGATCAAACATTTTATTGACCCTAACACGAAAACTTGGTTCTGGCGCTCACCCAAAGTTAAAGTTAGCGATCGCCTTGCCAATGTTTTAGAGCGAATGCTCAAAGATAAGCCAAAAGAGCGGTATCAATCAGCAACGGAAGTTCTTAATACTTTGCAGCCAACCTCGAATATGACTTCAAAACTTCTAAACAATTTGGAGTGGTTGATAAAACCCTTTTTGATGGGGTTTGAAATTGCATTACTTGCAATAGGTTTTAATAAACTTCCAATATTAATTAATGGTGTCTTAATAAGTATAACTTTGGCTAGCTTAATCTATGCTCAACATCGCCGAATTCTAACTAGACATAATTTATCAATTCTTACTGGAAGTACACTCGTTGTTGTGCTTTTATTACTATCGGACTTGCCTGCTCGATTAGAAATTCCTTTTCTGAATGTACTCTTGCAAAATAGTCCTATATACGTGATATTATTTGCTGTATTGTCTGGTATTTTTGCTATCACTTTATTAGGTTTATCTCAACTCATTTACCAGCTACTTGCCCGCATAATATAAAGATTTCAAGCCTTATCGTTTTTTATAGGGTGTCTATTCATGTTGGAAAGGAAAGATTCTCTACGCCGCTTTGTTGCAGTTCTTATTGCTTTAGGTATTTTAGGAGTTGTTGTGTGGGCATTAAAAATGTTCCTTCAACCCGATACATCTAGTAGTGCTCTCAAAGATCCCGCAAACCCTCCCGATTCTTTAGATGAGTGGATGAGTTTTGGAGAAAAGAATTTAGTAGATAGAGAGCTAGCTTTGAACATACCTGCTTTCCAAGAAGCCAAAAATCAGGGAATGAAAGCAATGGCTCAAAAGCAGTATCAAAAAGCTGCTGAAAATTTTAAAAACGCACTGGCAATAGCACCAAATGCACCTCTAACTAGGATTTACTTGAGTAACGCTGAAATTGGTAACGCGGAAGCTTACACTATTGCTGTTCCAGTACCAATACAAGTAAAAGAAAAATATGATCCAATTGAAGCCTTAGAAATGTTACGTGGATTTGCTCAAGCACAATATGAAATTAATCAAAAAGGGGGGATTCGTGGTAAGCGAATTAAGTTACAGGTTATTGATGATGATGATAATCCAGAAACAGCCAAAAAAATTGCCGATAAATTAGTTGCAGACAAGAAAGTAATAGGTGTAATGGGGCATGCTTCAAGTGAAGTGAGCCTAGCAGTAGCGCCAATATATGCTAACGGTAAGCTTGTATTCATTACCCCAGTCAGCACATCCAATAATCTTAGCAATTCAGACAAAGCTGTTAATAATGGTAAGCGCTACGTTTTCCGCACAAATATTGATACTCACATGGCAGCGCAAAATCTAGTTAGGTATATGCATGATGGTTTTGATGTACATAGGCTAGCAATTTTTTACGATAACGAAAAAGACTCGCAGTATAACCGAGAGTTGAGAGAAGAGTTTACAAATATATTAGTTAATACCTACAAAGGCAAAATTGTTTATAAAGATGATTTATCCAAAGGTGGTAGCAATTACCCTGCTAAGGAAAAATATAAACAAGCTATTGAGAAAGAAACACAAGCCTTCTTGTTACTGCCAAGCTCTAAAACAGTAACTCATGCATTGGATGTTATTTCAGAAATACATAAAAATAAAAGTCAATCTCAAGGCATAAAGGTGTTAGGAGATATTGATAATTTATATGGAAGTAATACCTTGACTCGTGGTAAAGATACAGAAGGTATGGTGCTAGCAGTTCCTTTATATCTTAGTCATGAAGGTCAGTTTTCTAAGCAGGTTAAAGAACTTTGGAAAGACAAAATAGATGCTGCTTGGAAAACAGCAACATCCTATGATGCTGAACAGATTTTTATAGAAGCACTTAAACGTAATCCTTCTGCTGAGGCGATTCCAGAAGAAATATGCAAAGACAGCTTTCAAGCTAGAGGGGCTTCTGGCGACTCTCTTCGCTTTGATTGTTTAGATAGCAGTAGTCCCCAAGAAAAAGTTAAATTGGTTCAAGTTAGTCCTCGTGACTCATCTGATAAACAGTATCATTTTAAGCTTATAGAGCATCAGTCAAAAAGACTAGAACACTGACTAATAACGGGTGTACCTGCTACGTTAGTTCTGGGTTATACATATGATTGGGGAACTCCTCAAAAACCTCATCTGGGGGCAAGCGAGTTTCTCATTAACGCAACTGTTGCCAGCCCGATAACAGTAGAAGTTGTTTCTGTAACACCTACTCAAGAATATTGTGATAATAAATATTTAACTACATCTCATTAACAGGACTTACACAAAAATAACGTAGTTGTGTCATTGCGACGTAAGGAAGCAATCTCAGAGTCTTGTTCTTTCCTAACTTGTGCCTAGGTGCTAATTAACAGAAAATACAGATTTTTCTAAATCCTTTGTAATACCACTAATCTATTTTGCAAGAGGTAGACAAATGCACACAGACGAATTACGTGTTTTTGTCTGCGTGCATCTGCGGTTCCAAATATCCTCAAATCACATTTTTGCAATAATGCAAGAAATCTGTTCCTTAAGCACCTTCCCGCAGTTTATCCAAAACCCCCCTATCCTCTAAAGTAGACGTATCACCCGAAACTTCTTGCCCAGCAGCCAGATTCCGCAACAAGCGGCGCATAATCTTACCAGAACGAGTTTTGGGCAAAGCATCGGTAAAGCGAATTTCTCCAGGGCGGGCGATCGCCCCAATTTCCTTTACAACGTGTTGCTTGAGTTCTTTACTCAGTTCTTCACTAGGATTGCGATCGCCTTCTAAAGTCACAAAAGCTACTATGTCTTCTCCTTTGAGGTCATCTGGCTTACCAACCACAGCAGCTTCAGCAACTGCTGGATGAGACACAAGGGCTGATTCAACTTCCATTGTACCAAGACGGTGACCTGATATATTAATAACATCATCAACACGCCCCATAACCCAGAAATAACCGTCTTGATCGCGTCTTGCCCCATCTCCAGCAAAGTAGACATATTGCCCATCTTTCGGGGGGATGTGTTCCCAGTAGGTACGACGGAAGCGGTCTGGATCACCGTATACTGTTCGCATCATACCAGGCCAAGGATGCCGCACGACAAGGTAACCGCCTTCATTGTCACCTACAGAATTACCTTCTAAATCCGTCACATCGGCTAGGATTCCAGGGAAAGGACGAGTTGCGGAACCAGGTTTAGTGGAAATTGCCCCCGGTAACGGTGTAATCATGATACCGCCAGTTTCCGTTTGCCACCAAGTATCAACAATCGGACAGCGTTCACCACCAATCACTTTGTGATACCACATCCAAGCTTCTGGGTTAATTGGTTCGCCCACGGTTCCTAGCAAACGTAAGGAAGACAGATTTCGCGCTTTAGGCAGGTGTTCGCCCATCTTGATAAAGGCACGAATCGCGGTAGGCGCAGTATAAAATATATTAACGCCGTATTTTTCAATGATGTCCCAGGTACAGCCTGGGTTAGAAGCGCGAGCCGCACCTTCATACATCACCGTTGTTGCACCATTGGAAAGAGGACCATAAACAATGTAGCTGTGTCCCGTAATCCAACCTATGTCAGCAGTACACCAGTATACATCAGTATCTTGTAAGTCAAAAATCCATTTGGTGGTCATGTGAGCGTATAAGTTATAACCAGCCGTTGTATGTACAACACCTTTCGGTTTGCCAGTGCTGCCGGAAGTGTAGAGAATGAACAGCATATCTTCACTGTCCATTGGTTCAGCGGGACAATCTGCAGAAACATTCTTTTGCAAATCATGCCACCATTGATCACGTCCTGGTTCCATGTGAGTTTCTTGACGTGTACGCTGCACTACCACAACGTTTTCGACACTGGGAACAGCGTTATCAGCCAAGGCTTTGTCTACTTGTTCCTTGAGAGGGACGATCGCATCCTTACGCCAACCACCATCAGCCGTGACAACAAGTTTTGCTTGAGCATCTATAAGTCTGTCGCGCAAAGCTTCTGCACTAAAACCACCAAAAACAACACTGTGAGGTGCACCGATTCTGGCACAAGCTAACATGGCGATCGCCGCTTCCGGAATCATCGGCATATAAATGCCAACCGTATCTCCTTTTTTGACTCCCAGTTGCTTGAGTGTATTCGCAAACTGACAAACTTCCCGGTGCAGTTGGGCGTATGTGATGGTGCGCGAGTCACCTGGTTCTCCTTCCCAAATAATCGCAGCTTTATTTTTACGCCATGTGGTGAGGTGTCTGTCAAGACAGTTGTAAGAAATATTAATCTTACCATTGACAAACCACTTAGCAAACGGCGGTTGCCAGTCTAGAATTGTGTCCCACTTTTGGAACCAGTGCAACTCTTGTTCTGCTAACTCCGCCCAGAATTTTTGCGGATCAGCTTTCGCTTTGTCGTAGAGGCGCTGGTAGTCTTCCAAGCTTTTGATTTGGGCTTTTTGGGAAAATTCAGGGCTGGGGTGGAATAGACGCTTTTCTTGAAGAATTGATTCTATCGTTACTTGGGACATGATTATTTGTGTAATTGGTGATGTGACTGAATACTACTGAAAACTATTGTGTACGCACATTTACAAGAAAGTGTTTTGATTTTCGTTAAGATATGGGGCAATTGCAAAATAACTTTATATATAGCTACAAAAAGTGGGCGTTGAGAACCTATTTGACAACACGCTAAACAAAATCTATCAAAAGCTTACAATAACCTTATGGAGGCACAACCCAAAGAAATTAAGAACTACATCACAGCAGAGTGAAAACACCAACAAGTAGAAATTACAAAGAATATTTAATTTCATCTATCAAAGACTCAGAACACGCTGCTGCATATATTGCGGTTATGTTGGAATTAGATGAAGAAGGTTATAACCCTGAACTGCTACGTTCAGCACTGAAAGATGTTGTGAATGCGCGTGTTCTATCTGATAATCTCTCCGAAGCAGCCAAACAGCACTATGAAAAATTAGACAAGATACTCGCAGAAACTGGAGGTACTGAAATTCACACTCTAATTGAGTTTCTTGATGCATTAGGTTTTCGGATTGCCATTTCCCTCAAAGATTAATACCCAGTAGCCATGCCAATTACAGTAGAACCCAGCAGCTTATCCCTCAATGACGTTCATCGCCTACTGAAATTACAAGAAGAACCTATCGGCTTATTCACAGACTTCCTAACTTTAGATCCTCTTACGAATTTTGAACAGCAGGATTTATTGAAAATTAGGAATGACTTACGGCGTTATCTCGCCGCAGGCAAAATATCTGAAGGTTTAGTTAAATTTTTGACCTTAGCACCTTTGATGCGAGCGGCTGGATTCTACGATATTCCAATCCGCTTGACGATGGAAGATGTGATAGCGATCGCCATCGAAGATGAGGATATAAGCATCCGAGGACGGATGGATATTTTAGCAGTCAACAACGCTCAAGCAACCACCGCGCCACCTTTTTGGATTTTAGTGATTGAGACGAAAAATAGTTCAGTAGATGTATTTGAGGGCTTACCGCAATTACTGAGTTATGCTTTTAAGAGTTTAGAGCAGCAAACATCAGTGTGGGGACTGGTAACTAATGGACGTAATTATCTGTTTGTGTATTTGAGACGAGGTAATCCCCCAATTTATCAGCTTATGCCAGAACTGAGCCTGATTGATATTGAGGATTCAATTCGGTTGTTGCAGGTTATGAAAGCGATTTGCCAATTAGAGAATTTTTAGGTGCGATCGCTATAAAAACACGCGGAGACATTACTTAGGGAAAATCTTAAAAATTAAGTATCAAAATTTCCGGAAACAAAGCTGATGATCAAGAAGTATTCAGTAAAATCTTGCTTGACAAAGTAGCTTATGGAACCGTTAACCGCAGGTGCGATCGCAACTCTCGCTTTTACAAAAGCCTTTGAAAAGACTATTGAAAAATTCACCGAAGCAGCACTCGCCAAGATGGATAAGCTGCGGAAAAAGATTTGGGACAAGTTGCGAGGAAACATCAAAGCAGAAACTGCGCTTGCTGCGGCTGAAAAAGGTTCCAAAGCTGATTTAGATACTGTAACTGCCTACTTGCGGGTAGAAATGGATAAAGATGAGCGATTTGCTCAAGATGTGCAAACTCTTGCTAGAGAAATCCATCAAGAAATCAACATTGGTAAGATTTCAGGGCAAAATGTTCAAAATGTCTATGGTGGCGAAGCTTATCAAAATAATGATAGTAAAGCGCCTATCTTTCAAGGCGTAGATAATAGCCCAATTACCATCCACTACAATACTCCCCCTACTTGACTACAGTCGTCCGAACGGGAACGGACAAAGTCAAATCCCCCTAAATTTATTCCTTACCGAGGCGTCGCCAACTTTGTCGGACGACAACAGGAACTTGCTGCACTGCATGAAAAATTGCACAAACCTGGTACTGTGGCAATTTCTGCCATTGCTGGTATGGGGGGTGTGGGTAAAACTGAATTGGCGACACAATATGCACACCAACATCAAGCACATTACTCTGGTGGAATTTGCTGGTTAAATGCCAAAGAATCAAATTTAGCGGCAGAGATTGTGCAGTTTGCCCAATTCTACATGAATCCGGAAGTACGGCAGCGAAGTCTCCCAAAACAGGTAGAATGGTGCTGGCAAAACTGGCAACCAGCAGAAGGATTAGTGTTGGTTGTCTTGGATGACATCACCGATTTAAAAGATTGGAAGAATTGTCAACAGCTATTACCAACAGATAACCGCTTCCGCGTTTTGATCACAACGCGACTGCGAAACCTCGACGCCGATATTCAGGAATTACCTCTGGATGTGCTGTTACCAGATAAGGCTTTGCAATTATTGACAGATTTGGTGGGCGAAAGGCGGGTATCTCGTAATGTAGAAACACAAAATTTTGCGTCTTCATTATGTCAATGGTTGGGATATCTCCCTTTAGGTTTGCAATTGGTCGCGCGATATTTACGTGAAGATCCAGATTTGTCTTTAGCTGAGATGTTACAGCGGCTGCAAGCACAGCAACTGGATGATGAAGCGATCAACCCCACAACACGCGGAGTGAAAGCTGCATTTGAATTACAGCAATTTTCAGGTAAATAGACCACAGTGGTTGAACCAACCGAAGGCATCATCTTCGGTAATGTAATTTACAGCAAGAGCCATTGCTTGGTCGAGTGATTCAGGGGTACGTGCCTCACAG
>JAESGJ010000412.1_pt1 | contig 27090 bp, 24 predicted proteins | sample 9266241 | NCBI WGS metagenome assembly JAESGJ01 (sample SAMN14514841, study PRJNA621669) | algae metagenome | isolation source: Brasilonema octagenarum HA4186-MV1 and co-occurring heterotrophs from wet... | place: USA: Manoa Valley, Hawaii | collected 2009-07-20 | reverse complement strand
TCGGTGCCGTGAACCTGTTGCCGCTGCTGCCCTTCGACGGCGGGCACATCGCGATTGCCGTGTACGAGAAGATCCGCAATATGATCCGTTCGGCGCGCGGCAAGGTCGCCGCGGCCCCGGTGAACTACCTCAAGCTCATGCCCGCCACCTACGTCGTGCTCGTCGTGGTGGGTGGCTACATGTTGTTAACGGTTACCGCTGACCTGGTCAACCCGATCAGGCTCTTCCAATAAGGCTCAGAAAGAAGTCATCATGTCCGTCGGTCTGGGTATGCCTGCACCGCCCCCGCCGACGCTGGCCCCGCGCCGCAAGACGCGGCAACTCATGGTCGGCGACGTCGGCGTCGGAAGCGATTACCCGATCGCCGTCCAGTCGATGTGTACGACCAAGACACACGACATCAATGCGACGCTGCAGCAGATCGCCGAACTGACTGCGTCGGGATGCGACATCGTTCGCGTCGCGTGTCCACGGCAGGAGGACGCCGACGCGTTGCCCGCGATCGCCAAGAAGGCGAACATCCCGGTCATCGCCGACATCCACTTCCAGCCGAAGTACATCTTCGCGGCCATCGACGCCGGCTGTGCTGCCGTACGCGTGAACCCCGGCAACATCAAGGAGTTCGACGGCCGTGTCAAGGAGGTCGCCAAGGCGGCCGGTGACGCGGGCATCCCGATCCGGATCGGCGTCAACGCAGGGTCTCTCGACGCGCGGATGATGAAGAAGTACGGCAAGGCGACGCCCGAGGCGCTGGTGGAATCGGCGCTGTGGGAGGCCTCGCTGTTCGAGGAGCACGGCTTCGGCGATATCAAGATCAGCGTCAAGCACAACGATCCGGTCATCATGGTGGCCGCCTATGAGCAGCTCGCAGCACAGTGCGACTACCCGCTGCACCTCGGCGTCACCGAAGCGGGCCCGGCGTTCCAGGGCACCATCAAGTCCGCGGTCGCATTCGGCGCGCTGCTGTCCAAGGGCATCGGCGACACCATCCGCGTGTCCCTCTCGGCGCCGCCCGTCGAGGAGATCAAGGTCGGCAATCAGATCCTCGAGTCGCTGAACCTGCGGCCCCGCGGCCTGGAGATCGTGTCGTGCCCGTCGTGCGGACGCGCGCAGGTCGACGTCTACACGCTGGCCAACGAGGTCTCCGCCGGGCTGGAGGGCATGGACGTTCCGTTGCGCGTTGCCGTGATGGGGTGTGTGGTGAACGGTCCCGGCGAGGCCCGCGAGGCGGACCTCGGCGTGGCCTCCGGGAACGGCAAGGGGCAGATCTTCGTCCGCGGCGAGGTGATCAAGACCGTGCCGGAGCAGATGATCGTCGAGACGCTCATCGAAGAGGCGATGCGAATTGCGGAGGAACGCGGTTCGGAGGATGTCAGCGGCGCGCCCGTTGTGACCGTAAGCTGATCTCGAGCTCGTGAGCAGGCTCACCGGGTCTGGGTTGAGAAAGAACGTCGATGTCCGCTCCTCCTCTGTTTCGTCTCGCCGACGAGCGACGCGTGTCGGTGGTGCGTGACGCCGTCATCGTGCGGCGCGTGCTCGACGAGGACCCCGTCGGTTCGTGCATGGTCGCCTCGCGCGTCGCCGATCACGGCGTGGATCCCACGGCGATTGGCGGCGAGATGTGGACGCGGCGCAGACCCAGCGACTCGCTGTGCTTTGCCGGCGCGAACCTGATCCCGCTGCGCGGCGACCTCGAGGACCTGACCGCCTTCGCGGACAAGGCGATGAGCACCGCGCGCCGATGCTCGTCGCTGGTCGGCCGCACCGAACTCGTCATGCCCATGTGGCAGCGCCTCGAAAAGGCGTGGGGCCCTGCACGCGACGTCCGCGCGAACCAGCCGCTGATGGCGCTCTCGACCGCGCCGCAATGTCCCATCGATCCCGAGGTGCGCCCGGTGCGCATCGACGAACTCGATGCGTATCTGGTGGCCGCGGTCGACATGTTCATCGGCGAGGTGGGCGTCGACCCCAGGATGGGCGACGGCGGCCGCGGCTACCGGCGTCGGGTCGCGGGCCTGATCACGGCGGGCCGCGCGTGGGCACGCTTCGAGCGCGGTCAGGTGGTGTTCAAGGCGGAGGTCGGATCGCAATCCCCGAGCGTGGGGCAGATCCAAGGTGTGTGGGTGCATCCGGACTGGCGTGGGAGGGGACTCGGCGCCGCTGGCACCGCCGCCCTCGCCCGGGCAGTGGTCCGCAGCGGCCGGACCGCCAGCCTCTACGTCAACGGTTACAACACCGTCGCCCGTGCCACCTACGCCCGGATCGGATTCACTCAGGTCGGTACGTTCGCGACCGTCTTGCTCGACTGAGCGTCGCCCCCCTTCGAGTCGACCCGGGAGGTGCGCCGTGAGTATCGAGACCATGGCGCACTGAGCGCTGTCGATGGGCTGACGTTCCCGGTGTCGGACGGGCGGCGCGACGATCACGAAGTGATCTCGGTGCGCCTACGGCGCGTTCGTCCGCCACCCTCCTAACATCAGCCTCAATGGCAACACGAACCTCATCCGTATCACGAGTCACTGGTCTTCTGACGGTCCTCGCGGTCATTGCCGCCGTCAACGGACTCAGTGCCTGCACCCCGAAGCCGAACGGTCCGGAACCCGTCGCCACGGCGTTCTTCACCGCCCTCGCCAAGGGCGACACCACCGCTGCCGCCAACCTCAGTGACAGGCCCGACGCGGCGCGCGCCGCGCTCAACCAGGCCTGGGCGGGCCTGCAGGCGACCAAGCTCGACGCGCAGATCCTCGGGTCGAAGTACGCCGAGGACACCGGCAGCATCGCCTACCGCTACACGTGGCATCTTCCCAAGAAGCGCACCTGGACCTACGACGGTCAGCTGAACATGGTCCGCGACGAGGGCCGTTGGGAAGTCCGTTGGAGCGCAACGGGATTGCACCCGAACCTGGGCGAGAACCAGACCCTTGCGCTCCGTGCGGACGCTCCGCCCCGGGCGTCGGTGAACGAGCGCGGCGGCACCGACGTGCTGCGGCCGGGCTTCATCTACCACTACGCCCTCGACGCCAAGGCCGCAGGCGCGAATCTCATGCCCACGGCCACCACTGTCGCCGACACCCTGCGCCGGTTCGACCCGACGATGGACGCCCAGCGGCTGGCCGAGACCGCCAGTTCGTCGGCCACGCCGCTCGACCTGATCACGCTGCGCCAGGACGATCGCGATGCGGTCGCGCCCGCGATCGGTGCGCTGCCTGGCGTCGTCATCACCCCGCAGCCCGAACTGCTGCCGACCGACGACCGCTTCGCGCCGGACATCATCAACCAGGTCAAGAAGTCGGTGGTCGACGAGCTCGACGGCCAGGCGGGCTGGCGGGTCGTCAGCGTCAACCAGAACGGTGCCGACGTCGACGTCCTCGACGAAACCCCGGGCGCCCCAGCGCCTTCGGTGACGATCAGCCTCGACCGTGCCGTTCAGGACGCCGCGCAGGACGCCGTGAACATGGTCGGCAAGAAGGCCATGATCGTGGCCATCAAGCCGTCGACGGGCGAGATCCTGGCCGTCGCCCAGAACGCCGCCGCCGACGCGGACGGCCCTGCGGCAACCACGGGGCTCTACCCGCCGGGCTCGACGTTCAAGATCATCACCGCGGGAGCGGCGATCGACCGCGACATGGCAACTCCCAACACGCTTCTCGGCTGTCCGGGGCATATCGACATCGGCCAGCGCACGATCCCGAACTACGGCGGCTTCGACCTCGGCACGGTGCCGATGTCCCGGGCGTTCGCCAACTCGTGCAACACCACGTTCGCCGAGTTGGCCAGCCGGATGCCGCCCCGCGGGTTGACGACCGCCGCCGCGCAGTACGGCATCGGGACGGACTACGTGGTCGACGGCATCACGACCGTCACCGGGTCGGTGCCGCCGACGGTCAACCTCACCGAGCGCACGGAGGACGGCTTCGGTCAGGGCAAGGTCCTGGTCAGTCCGTTCGGCATGGCGCTGGCCGCCGCGACGGTCGCGGCGGGCAAGACGCCGGTGCCGCAGCTGATCGAGGGCACCCACACCGAGGTGTCGGGTGACACCCCGACCATCACGCCCAAGATGGTCGACGGGTTGCGGCCGATGATGCAGCTGGTGGTGACCAACGGCACGGCCAAGGATCTCAACGGCAACGGCGACGTCCGCGGCAAGACCGGGGAGGCGGAGTTCGACGGCGGCTCGCACGCCTGGTTCGCCGGCTACCGCGGTGACCTGGCCTTCGCGGCGCTCATCGTGGGCGGCGGCAGTTCGGAGTACGCCGTGCGGATGTGCAAGAACATGCTCAACGGGATGCCCCCTGACTACCTGGCCTGAGTAGCCTGGTCCTCGGAAGGACGGGCAGCAATGACCAGTATCAACTCGGGGATGAGCCAGGAGGCGGCGCTGGAGCCTGCCGTACTGCGCATTTCGGATGCCGACCGCAACGGCACGCTGCGTCGGTTGCACAACGCGGTGGCACTCGGGCTGATCGACATCGGCGAGTTCGAGGAGCGCTCGGCCGCGGTGTCGCAGGCGCGGCTGCACTCCGATCTCGCCGCACTCGTCGAGGATCTTCCTGGGCCCGGCGCGATCGTGACCTCGGCGACCGATCGGGTAGAGCTTCGTGGCGTGCTGGGGTCGCTGAAGCGCCAGGGCGAGTGGATCGTCCCGACGCGGCTGTCGCTGGTGCGCCGGATGGGATCCATCGACCTCGACCTCACCAAGGCGCGGTTTGCGGGGCCGATCGTGGTGATCGAACTCGACGTCAAGTTCGGCTCGGTCGACATCCGGCTGCCCGATGGCGCCAGCGCGTCGATCGACGACGTCGAGGTGGTCGTGGGCAGCGCGCGGGATCATCGCAAGGACGCGCCAGCGGAGGGCTCGCCACACGTGATCCTGACCGGCCGCAGCGTGTGCGGTTCGATCGACATCCGCGGGCCGCGCAAGGCGTTCTTCGGTCGCCGCTAACGCCTTTCGAGCACGGCGAACGTCAGGGTCGCGCGCGCCGCGAGGCGGTCGCGGCTGACGTCGAACACGTCGACCGACGTGACGATCAGCCGCCCCCCGCCCCCCACGACGGTAGCCACCGCGCGGGCAGGACCCTCGATGATCGGCGCGAGGTAGTGCACGTTCATGTCGGCGGTGGTGACGTCGTTGCCTGCCCCCGACGCGTTGCCCGCCAACCGTCCCGCGGCGATGTCGATCAGGGTGGCCACCAGCCCGCCTTGCAGCGCACCCCTGACGTTGACCAGGTCGGGCCGGTTGTCCATCTCGATGACGAGTCGTTCGGCGGTGTCCTCGACGTCTCGCATGCCCAGCTTGCCCAGCAGGTGGTCCCGTTCGATCACCGCTCGACGGTAACACCATTACCGCAGATCAAGAGTCCGCCTCTCGCGCCGCTACTTCAGCGGCTCGGTGGGGATGCCGAAGCGTTCCTGGTACGCCACGACCCGGTCGCGGACGGCAGTCGCGTCCAGTCCGGTGTCGGCCCACGTGTACCTGCCGCCCCCGCGGTCGCCGGGGTGAGCCGCGAGGTGATCGCGCATCCGTCGCTCGGCCACGGGGGTCAGGTCGCGCCCCAGCGCGTCGTACAGCCGGCCGATGGTGGCGAACGGGTCGGCGATGAAGTCGGCGAACTGCACGTCGATGAGCTGACCGGGGGCCAGCGCACCCGAGTCGCGGACCTTCATGGAACGCTCGAGGCCCACGACGATCTCCTCGCACGACTGCCGGGCGCACTCGCGGATGTCGCTCTCGTCCGATGCCAGCCGTCGCAGATGATGCGTGAGGGCGGCGATCGACGAGATGACGTTGAGCGGGTCGCGGTGGGTCTGCACGATGACGGCGTCGGGATACTCCGCCACCAGCGTGTCGAGCTGCCACAGATGCGCCGGTGACTTCAGCAGCCACTGGCCTCCGACGCTGGATTGCAAGTGCTGCAGGAAGATTCGGTGATAGCGATAAGCGGGGGCATGGTCGGCCTCGTACAGCAGCCAACGGTAGTACGTGGGCAGCCGGTACTGCACGGAGAACAGCATGCTGCAGAACTGGGCGGCCCATACCTTGACGCACTCCTGACCGACGAGTGCACCCATCGGGTGGAAGGCCATGAGCCCCGGCACGATCTGTTCGGACATCTCGAGGTTGGCCTGCGTCTGGGCGATGCGCGGATCAGTGTCGTAGGTCTCCACTCGCGGCAGCGGCCACGGCGAATCGACCTCCCAGGTCAGCGGGGGACGTAGATCCGGGTCCTGGGCCAGCAGGTCGAAGAGGATGGTGGTGCCGGTGCGGGGTTGGCCGACGATGAAGATGGGTCGCTCGATGGGGGCGGCGGCAACTGCGGAATTGTCCCTGCGCCACTGCATGATTCGCAGCCGGTTGGTCAAGGGTACGACGATGTCCAGCACGGCGATCTCGATGCCGAGCGGCGAGAGTCTGGCCTCGGTCGCCAGTCCGTCGGCGAGCAGGGCCAGGTCCTCCCGCCACCCGTCGGGCTCGCCGAAGTCGTCGGAGCCCGCAGCCTCACAGGCCTGCGCGATCAGGACGTCGGGATCAAAGCGGCCTGCGCTCACGAGGTCGACACGCTGACCGTCACGTCCGGCGCGTCGGGGTTGTCCAGCCAGCGCAGCACCACGAAGCCGCGACGGCGGCCGCCGGTGTCCAACCAGTGACCATGCCCGAAGTCGTTGGCGCCGATGGCGATCCGGATCTTACCGTCGGCACCCGCGGTGACACCCCGATTGGTGACGGAGCTGTGTCTGCGCCGCGGTTCGAGGCACTCGTGCCAGACGTTCTCCAGCGTCACGTTCCAGTATCTGGTTTCGGGCGGGGTGAACTCGAGGAGCAGCGTCTGGTCATCGGTCAGCCCGAACGTGCCGATCATGTAGAGGTTGTCCGGCGTGGTGTCGGCCGCCCCGAGGTCGGCGGCCGCCGCGGTGAACAACACGTTGGGCTGGTCGAGCATCTCGGGCTTGATGGTGCGGTGCAGGGTGGTGAGCTTCATCAGCGTCCACGCCATGGCGGTGAACCGCTCGGCCACCTCGGCGTCGGTCGGGGGGCGAGGCGGACCGGCGTCGAGCGACTCGACGTCGAGCGTGGCGGCCACCTCCGCCGTGGCGTCGCCGACGTACTCCCGCACCACGATCGACGCGGCATCGGGCGGGATCGGCATCCACTGCGCACCGTCGAGCTCGGCGGTCGTGGGTTCGTCGGCGGACAGCACCACGGCGAAGGCGCCGCCCTCGAGCTTCAGGTCCGCGTCACTGAGGTAGCCGGCCATCCGCCGCGGCGTCATCCCGGTGCCCGCGAGCACCTGCATACCGAGATATGCCGTAGTGCCACGGGTTCCGGTGATGCGGTAGCGGCGGTCGCCGCGGATCATCGCCAGCAGGTAGCGGCCGTCGGGGTTGGGGCCGCCGACCATCCTGGTGGGGGAGCACATGTCGAAGAACCAGGGGAGTTCCGGATCGGCCTCGACGGACAGCTCCGAGCACAGCGCGGTCACTCGCGACACCACCTGCAGCCCGTCGAGCAGTTCGCGTTCGTCGCGTGCGTCGGCCAGCACGATCGAGGTGACGTCATCGAGCATCTTCTGCACGAATCGCCAGGCCTCGATTGTCTTCGCTGCGTGTCCGTCGCCCATGGCGAGACATAGTCTCATTCGAGACGTAGTCTCATCCAGGAAATGACCGAACCCATCGCTCTCAACGTGCGCAAGCGTCAGATGACCAGGGACCGCATCGCGGCCAGTGCGGCACGTCTGGTCGCCGCGGACGGCCTGGCCGCCACCACGGTCGAACGGATCGCCGCCGATGCGGAGGTGGGCAGGGCCACGTTCTTCCGCTACTTCGCGGCCAAGGAGGACGCCATCGCCGACGGCATGACGCGCTACTGGCTGGACGCCATCACCGCGCGACTTGCCGTCCAACCGCCGGGGATCTCGGCCCACGATGCCGTCGTCGCCGCCTTTCGCGACCTCGGCGACGGTTTCGACGGCATCAGCGCACAGGTCCGTGACCTCGCCACCCTCACGCGGTCGTCTCCCGCGCTGAGTGCGTGGACGCTCCAGATCTACGTGCAGTACGAGGAGGCGATCGCCGACCTGGTGGCGCCGCGGCTGCCCGATCCGATCCCCGACGACCCCCGGCCGCGCCTGATCGGGGCACTTGCGATGGCGTCGGTCCGAATTGCGTTGGACGACTGGCTGCGAGACGGCGGCTCGCTGCCGGAACGGGTGCGGTCGGCACTGTCTTCGATGACGGTGCACTAGCGGTTACGCTGGCAGGATGTCCGTTCGCACCGCACTGCGCCCCGGCGAGCTGTCCCCGACGCTGCCGGTGCCCAAGTCGATCCCGCGCCCCGAGTACGCCTGGAAACCGACCGTTCACGAGGGCACCGAGCCGTGGGTGCAGAGCGCCGAGGTCATCGAGAAGATGCGGGTGGCCGGGCGGATCGCCGCCAACGCGCTCGCCGAAGCGGGCAGGGCCGTCGTCCCCGGTATCACCACCGACGCGCTCGACCGCATCGCCCACGACTACATGGTCGACCACGGCGCCTACCCGTCGACGTTGGGCTACAAGGGTTTTCCCAAGTCGTGCTGCACGTCGCTCAACGAGATCATCTGCCACGGCATCCCGGACTCGACGGTCGTCCAGGACGGTGACATCGTCAACATCGACGTCACTGCCTACATCGACGGCGTGCACGGGGACACCAACGCGACCTTCCTGGCGGGCGACGTCTCCGAGGAACACCGACTGCTCGTCGAGCGCACGCACGAGGCGACGATGCGGGCCATCAAGGCCGTCAAGCCGGGCAGGCAGCTCTCCGTCGTCGGCCGCGTCATCGAGGCGTACGCGAATCGCTTCGGCTACCACGTGGTTCGCGACTTCACCGGACACGGCATCGGCACCACGTTTCACAACGGCCTGGTGGTGCTGCACTACGACCAGCCCGCCATCGACACCGTGCTCGAGCCGGGCATGACGTTCACCATCGAGCCGATGATCAACCTTGGCGGACTCGACTACGAGATCTGGGACGACGGCTGGACAGTTGCCACCACGGACAAGAAGTGGACGGCGCAGTTCGAGCACACGCTGGTGGTCACCGATGACGGTGCGGACATCCTGACGCTGGCAGATTGACCGCCTCCGGCGCTCTCCTCGTCGCGGGCACCACGTCCGACGCAGGCAAGTCGATGGTGGTCGCAGGCCTCTGTCGACTGGTGGCGCGCAAGGGTATTCGGGTGGCGCCCTTCAAGGCGCAGAACATGTCGAACAACTCCGCGGTCACCGTGGAGGGCGGTGAGATCGGGCGCGCGCAGGCGATGCAGGCCAGGGCGGCAGGTCTGGCGCCCAGCGTGCGCTTCAACCCCGTGCTGCTGAAACCGGGCAGCGACAGAACCTCCCAGCTCGTGGTCAAGGGTCAGGTCACCGGTGTCGTCGGGGCGTCCGACTACTTCCACCACCGCGCCGCGCTCGCCGACGTGGTCGCGGACGAACTCGCCTCTCTGCGAAGCGAATTCGACGTGGTCATCTGCGAAGGTGCCGGATCGCCCGCCGAGATCAATCTGCGCGCCACCGATCTGGCCAACATGGGCCTCGCCCGGGCGGCCGACCTGCCGGTGATCGTGGTCGGCGACATCGACCGCGGCGGCCTGCTGGCACACCTGTTCGGCACCGTCGCGGTCCTCGAACCCGATGACCAACGGCTCATCGCGGGGTTCGTGGTCAACAAGTTCCGTGGCGATCCCGCCCTGTTGGCGCCGGGCCTCGACCAACTCGAGAAGCTCAGTGGCCGACCCACCTACGGCGTCATCCCCTACGACGACGGGCTGTGGCTCGACGCCGAGGACTCGCTGTCGGTGCAGTCGCACCGGATCGTCGGCGTCCCACAACCCGCGCTGGGGGACGAGACGCTGCGCGTGGCGGCGGTTCGCCTGCCGCGCATCTCGAACTCGACCGACGTCGAGGCGCTCGCGTGCGAGCCCGGCGTGCTGGTCCGCTGGGTCACCGACCTCGCCGACGTCGCCGACGCCGACGTCGTCGTGCTGCCGGGCAGCAAGGCGACGGTGTCCGATCTGGCGTGGCTGCGCGAACGCGGGATCGCGGATGCCGTCGTGGCCCACGCACGCGCAGGGCGCGCCGTGCTCGGCATCTGCGGTGGGTTTCAGATGCTGTGCCGCAGCATCGACGATCCCGTCGAGTCACGACGGGGTCGCGTCGATGGACTCGGACTGCTGGACGCCGACATCGTCTTCGATCCCGTCAAGACCCTCCGGCACTGGGATGATCCGTTGCACGGCTACGAGATTCACCACGGTCAGGTCGTCGGCCACGCTGACGAGTCATGGCTTGACGTGGGCCTGCGCCGTGGGACTGTGTATGGCACCCACTGGCACGGTCTCCTCGACAACGGCGAGGTGCGGCGCCGGTGGCTCGTGGACGCCGCCGCGGCGGCGGGAAGGCACGGCTTCGTCGTCGCCGACGACGTGGACGTGATCGCCCGCCGCGACGCCCAACTCGACGTGATGGCCGACCTCCTCGCCGCACACCTCGACATGTCGTCGGTGATGGACCTCCTCGAGAACGGCGTGCCGTCACGACCCGTCATCCGCTCGACGGTGCGTGAGTAGCCTGGATTCATGAGTGGATGGCGCGCCGCGGCTGCGCTACTGCTCGTCGCCGTCGCCGTCAGCGCGTGCGGCACCGTCACCGGCATGCCCACCTGGCCGGGCGCCCGGCTCAACGATTCGCTGCTCACCGCGGCCGACTTTCCGGCAGGCGTCCGCTTCGACCGGATCCGCGAGGTGCGCGGCCAACCCGACGGCCAGGGCGGACTGCCCGCCATGCTGTCCGAACCCGCCGGGTGCTCGGACGGTCTCACCCGGGTGATCGCTGCGTCGGCCGAGCGCGGACCCGGCGCCGCGGCCAAGTACACCGTCGCCTACGACGGAGCCAGGGTCGTCATGACGGTCCTGACCTCGTCCCTGGATCTGGACCAACTGGCGGCTACCGCCGAGCGGTGCGCGCGCTATCTGACGTACTTCGACAAGGCGTCCGAGCCGATCCCGATCACCACCACCAAGTTGGACCACGCGCGCCCCGACTCGCTGCTGTACCAACAGAGTATGCAGTTGCAGGGCACGGCCAGCAGTGTGTACTTCGCGTTCGAGAACGTAGGCGACTGGGGGATGTTCGGAATCGCGTTCCCGACTCCCGATCCGACGATCACCGTCAAAGGGTCGCTGCCGCAAACCTTTCTGGACATCACCGACAAGCAGTCGGCACGGCTGCGGTGACCCTGCGGGTTGTGTTGCAAGCCCGTGAAAACCGGCACTGAACACGAGCGGTCCCTGTACCGTGGCGCAATGCCCTCGACCGTGCTCACCGTCGACGGTTTTCCGGCCACCGTCGACGTCTCCGGCCCCGAGAAGGGGTCCGTCGTCGTGGTGATCGGAGCCGCACATCAGGGTCCGTCGGCGTACGAAGCGGTCTGTCAGCGCCTGCATACCGCCTCTCTGCGGACCGTCGTCATCGCGCCCGATCCGCGTCTGACCGCCAAGGCCGTGGTTGGGATCCTCGACACCGTCGGAGTGCGCTGGGCGCTGCTGGTGGGAGACCGGGTCGGGGGCGAACTGGCCTGGGAGCTCGCCGCCACCAGGCTCGATCGGTTCATCGGCCTGGTGGTCGTCGACCGCGGTCATCCGCGCGTTCCCGATCAGGCCGGCGTCGTCCGCGACGACCACTGCCCGCCCGTCGAGGTGAACACCACCGCACTGGTCAGCTCGCCCGCGGCGCGGAACGTGGCCAAGGCCAGCCAGCGCTACGTCTACGGGGACTACCGGGTGGTCGAGTTGCTCGGGCGTCGCAGCGCCCACGAGTCGACGGCCCAGTTGGCCGCCGAGATCGTGCTGCGCACCAGCACCTGGTGACGGCGGGCTGTGGATAACTCGTCGGCGGTGTCGGCAATTTTCTCTATCCTCTGTTCATGGTGCCGCCCCATGGCTTCTCGCTCGGCGCGGACGAGTTGCTTGCCGACTTCGATCCGGCGACCGTCTCGCGTGGGACGAGGTACGCCAATCTCGACCGCGTCCGCGGCGCGGCGTGGAGCGACGATGGCCTCGAACTCACGGGTCTCTGCTCCGGTTCGGAGTATCAGCCGTACTCCGTCAACGTCGGCTTCCGGCGTGTCGGCGACGATCTCCGCCTCGACTGGGCCGACTGCACCTGCCCGGTGGGCGCCTATTGCAAGCACGCCGTCGCGCTGCTGCTGACGGCCTCCGCCGGGTCTTCGCGACCGCAGGCCCCCGATCGGTGGCGCACCGTCCTGACGAAGATGCTGGACGAACTCGCACCGCCGGTGGACCACCCGGGCCTGCCGATCGGCCTGCAGTTCTCGGTGGCACCGCCCACCCGGTACCGCCCGACTGCCGCCATCACCATGCGGCCCGTCACCGTCGGCAAGCGGGGAGCCTGGATCAAGAGCGGGCTGACCTGGCAACTGCTGTCCTATCGCGCCGCCGCGGGTGACTTCGACCGCCGCCAGTACGACGCCATGCGGGCACTGCTCGCGGACGCCCAGCGGTTCGGCGCCCCACCTGCCGGCGAGGCGATGCTGCTCGCACATCTGCCGCAGGCGCTGTGGTCGCGGTTCGACGACCTCCAGGAGGCCGGCGTCGCCATCGTCGTGGACCGGGCCAGCGGCCTGCAGTCGGTCGACTTCTTCAAGGCTGCCCAGCTGCGGCTCGACTTCGCGTCTGACGGAGAGGGGGGAGCGACGATGGCGGCGACGCTCGTCGTCGACGGGGAACCGTGTCCACCCGCAAGCGTCGGACTCATCGGATCGCCTGCGCCCCATGGCATGTACGAGATCACCGACGGCGTGCTCCGGGTGGGCCGGTTCGACCCCCTGCCGGGGCGGACGGCACTGGATCTCATCGCCCGCAATGAAATCGTCCACATCCCCGTCGACGTGATCGCGGAGTTCTCGTCGGGCGTGCTGCCGCGGCTCGGCGCCGTCGCACCGGTGGACGCGCCGGACGGATTGTTCGATCCGCCGACCATCGTCGGACCCGTCCCGGTGCTCACCGTCAAGCTCGATGCCGATGGCGTGCGCGTCTTCTGGAGCATCCGCTACCAGATCAACGATCGGAATCACGACTTCGAACCTGATGCACCTGTGCGGCACAACGGGTTTCGCGACGCGGACGCGGAATCCTCCGTCTGGGACGCGGTCGCCCCTGCGCTCTGGGCCGTCGCAGCGGGTGCGCACACCTGGAAGCAGCAGGCTCTGCGCCATCTGCGGAAGTCGATGATGCGAGGACGGGGTGGCGATCTCCACCGCGAGCTCGTCAGGATCGGCGAGGCCCGCGATGCCGCGGGGGCCGCACAGGTCGCCTCGCTGCAGATCCTGCGCTCAGGCGTCGATCTCACGATGCCCGAGGCGGCGGTGCTGATCGGTGAGACGCTGCCCGGGCTGGTCTGCCGCGACGCCATCCTGGTCGAGGTGGACGCGAGCGTGCCGAGTTTCCGTGCTGCCGAGAGCATTCCGCAGCTGGAGTTCGGCAGCCCCGACGACGAGCCGCTGCGCAACGACTGGTTCGACCTGACCCTCACGCTGACCATCGACGACCAGCAGGTGCCCATCGCCGCAGTGATCGCCGAACTGGCCATGGGTGCGTCGCACATGTTGCTGCCCAACGGCGTCTACTTCCGACTCGACACCCCCGAGCTCCGTCGGCTTCGGGAGTTGATCGAGGAGGCGCGCGCAGTCGGCGAGATCGAGGGCGACAAGGTCAACGCGGGCTCCCACAACGTCACCCTGTGGGAAGAACTGCTGTCCCTCGGTGTCGTCGACGAGCAGTTGACGCAGTGGCGGGAGCGCATCGCCACGCTGGCCGCGGCGCGGCCTCCCGTTCCCGTCGACGTCCCGCCCGGCCTCGACGCCACGCTGCGCGACTACCAGCGCGACGGCCTGAACTGGTTGGCGTTCCTGTGGGACAACGAACTCGGCGGCGTGCTCGCCGACGACATGGGACTCGGCAAGACGTTGCAGACCCTGGCCCTCATCGCCCGCGTCGCCGAGCAGGGCCATCGCCGGTTTCTGGTCGTCGCGCCGACGAGCGTGGTCACGAACTGGGTTGCCGAATGTCACTGGTTCACGCCGGGATTGACGGCCGTCGCCGTGACGGGAACCGAGGGCCGCTCCGGGGTTTCACTCGCCGACCGGGTCGCCGCCGCCGACATCGTGGTGACGTCCTACGCCCTTCTGCGGATCGACTTCGAGGCCTATGCCGGGATCGACTGGGCGGGACTCATTCTCGACGAGGCCCAGTTCGTGAAGAACCACACCAGCAAGACCCATCAGTGCGCGCGCCGGCTGGACGCGCGATTCAAGTTGGCGATCACCGGAACGCCCATGGAGAACAATCTCATGGAGCTGTGGGCGCTGATGTCGATCACCGCGCCTGGTCTCTTTCCGTCGCCGAAGATCTTCACCGAGTACTTCCGCAGACCTATCGAGTCGGGCGCCGACGGTGAACGGCTGCCCGTGCTACGGCGCCGCATCAAGCCGATGATGTTGCGGCGCACCAAGGATCAGGTGGCTGGGGAGCTACCACCCAAACAGGAGCAGGTGCTCACCCTCGACCTCGGTCCCAAGCATCGCAAGGTCTACGACACGCACCTGGCCCGTGAGCGGCAGAAGATCCTCGGACTCCTTGGCGCCTGGGACAAGAACCAGTTTCAGATCTTCCGCTCGCTCACCCTGCTCCGGCAGCTCAGCCTTCATGCCGCACTCGTCGACGACACGAAGTACGACGTCGGATCGGCCAAGGTCGACTTCCTGGTCGAGCAGCTGCCCATCCTGACCGCGGAGGGTCACAGCGCCCTGGTCTTCAGTCAGTTCACCGGGTTTCTCGGGATTCTCCGTGCCCACCTGGACGCCATCGGCGTCGACTACAGCTATCTGGACGGGTCGTCGAGTTCCCGTCAGCGCGACGATGCGATCCGCAGCTTCCGGGCGGGAACGACCCGGGTGTTCCTGATCAGCCTCAAGGCAGGCGGTTTCGGGCTCAACCTGACCGAGGCCGACTACTGCTTCATCTGCGACCCCTGGTGGAATCCTGCCGCCGAGGCCCAGGCCGTCGACCGGACCCATCGCATCGGCCAGACGCGACCGGTCACCGTCTATCGGCTGGTCTCCGAGGGCACCATCGAGGAGAAGGTGGTCGCACTCCAGGCGCGCAAGCGCAAGTTGTTCACGGCCGTCGTCGACGAGGGCGACGTCTTCGGCTCCGCGATCACCGAGTCCGACGTCCGAGAACTATTCGGCGGCTGACTCCTTCAGTCAAACAGCACCGGGCCCCTCGGCCGTGAGGCGCGAGGGGCCCGGGGGTCTGAATGGGCGAACCCGTCAGGTGAGGTCCGCGACCTCGACCTGCTTGATCGGGCCGGTGAACCACTTCTTCACCGACACGTGCCAGTAGATGAACAGCAGGAGTAGCACGACGCCGACCAGGATCGGTGTGTAGTTCACGTACTTCCATTCGAAGCCCGGATCCCACGGCGCACCCAGGTTGGACGTCGGGAAGAGGGCGATGATCGAGGTCACGATGATCTCGACCAGTGCGACCGGCGCCATCCACTTGTGGTGGCCACGAAGGTTCCACTTGCCGACCGGGAACGAGTCGCCCGCCTTCCAGCGGTAGTAGATCGGCACCGCGAAGCACAGGTACAACCCGACCACACCGATGGAGACCACGGCGAAGAACGCGACCGGCACCGGGGCGCCGTTGATGTCGACCTGGACGAGCGCGGGCAGCGTGATGAGCGCCGCGATGACCGCGGTGACGATCACGCCGTTCGCGGGGATCTTGTGCGCGTTCACCTTCGACCACAGCTGATGACCGGGGACTGCACGGTCGCGGCTGAAGGCGAACAGCATGCGCGAGGCGCTGGTCTGGCACGCGGTGGTGCAGAACAGCTGGCCGGCCGTCGAGATCAGCAGCACGATCGCGACCCACTTGGAATCCATCGCCTGGGCGAAGATCACGGCGACCGCGCCGCCGCCCTTGGTCACCCCGTCGACGTCCTGGACGGCGAACAGGAAGGTGAGCAACAGGATCCAGCCGCCAATCGCGGAGTAGAAGATCGACCGCCAAATGCCCTTCGCCGCACCGTCTGCCGCGCTCAGGGTCTCCTCGGAGAGGTGAGCTGACGCGTCGTACCCGGTGATCGTGTACTGGGTCAGGATCGCCGAGATCGGCAGCACGAAGAACAGGAAGCCCACGCTGGACGTGTCGCCGCCGAAGAAGCCGGTGTTGTTGACCGTCGTCGCGAACACGGTGCTGAGGCTGGCGTGTTGCGCGGGAATGAGCCACAGGATCGCGACGACCGCGACGGCGCCGACCACATGCCACCACACGGAGATGTTGTTGATCACCGCCAGCAGGTGGCTGGAGAAGATGTTGATGATGGCCGCGACTGCCAGGATGACGAGGAAGATGATGAACGTCCTGGTCAAACTGTAACCCGCCAACCAGCTTTCACTGAACGTGCCGAGGGTGAGGTCCAGGAACGTCGCCGCGCCGTAGGCCACCGAAGCCAGGATCGCGATGAGGCCGATCAGGTTCAACCAGCCGGTGTAGAAGCCGGCTTGCACGCCGCCGAGCTTGCTGGCCCACCAGTAGATTCCACCGGAGGTGGGATAGGCGGACACCAGCTCCGACATGCACAGGCCGATGATGAGGATGAAGACCGAGATGATCGGCCAGCCCCAGGCGATGGCCGCGGGGCCGCCGTTGTTCCAGCCGAGGCCGAACGACGTGAAGCAACCCGCGAGGATCGAGATGATCGAGAACGAGATGGCGAAGTTGCTGAAGCTGGACCACGTCCGGTTCAACTCCTGGGTGTAGCCGAGCGACGCGAGGTGCTTTTCGTCGTCGGATAGTTCTTCGTGGCCCTCTGGCACGGTGATTTCTCCTTGTCGGGGCAGCGCTCACCGAGAGCGCGCGCTGAGTGGACAATAGAACGCCAATGGTCTTGTGTCCTACCTTTGGCGGTGACGGTTGTGTAAATCTGTAGGCCAAATCCTCGGTTTATGGGTTCCAATGGTTGACTCACACACATGTTCGTTCGCTGGAGAGGCAAGGGCACGTGACTAAGGGATCTGCTCGACCGGGGATGCTTGCGCTACCCGAGTTGGAGAAATTGGTGGCCGACGGCGACGTGGACACCGTGATCGTCGCCTTCGCCGACATGCAGGGCAGGCTGACCGGCAAACGCATTTCGGCACGGCTGTTCGTCGACGACGTGATCGCCCATGGAGCCGAGTGCTGCAACTACCTGCTCGCCGTCGACGTCGACATGAACACCGTCGACGGCTATGCCATGTCCAGCTGGGAGGCCGGCTACGGCGACATGGTGATGACGCCGGACTTCTCGACGCTGCGTTCGGTGCCGTGGCTGCCGGGCACCGCGATGGTGATGGCCGACCTCGGGTGGCACGACGGCACGCCCGTGGGGCCGGCGCCGCGCGGCATTCTCCGGGCGCAACTCGACCGGCTGGCGCAGCGCGGCATGGTCGCCGTCGCGGCGACCGAACTGGAGTTCATGGTCTTCGACGACACCTACCGCGACGCCTGGTCGAAGGGCTACAGCGGGCTGACCCCGGCCACCGACTACAACATCGACTACGCCATGCTGGCGTCGACGCGCATGGAGCCGCTGCTGCGCGACATTCGGCTCGGCATGGAGGGCGCGGGACTCTACTGCGAGGGCGTCAAGGGCGAGTGCAACCTCGGTCAACAGGAGATCGGGTTCCGCTACGACGACGCGCTGGTCACGTGCGACAACCACACGATCTACAAGAACGGCGCCAAGGAGATCGCCGATCAGCACGGCAAGAGCCTGACGTTCATGGCGAAGTTCGATGAGCGCGAAGGCAATTCGTGCCACATCCACCTCTCGTTCCGTGGCGAGGACGGTTCGGCGGTGTTTGCCGATGACGCCGATCCGCTCGGCATGTCGTCGATGTTCCGCAGCTTCGTGGCGGGGCAGTTGGCCACGTTGCGTGAGCTGACGCTGTTCTACGCCCCGAACATCAACTCCTACAAGCGTTTCGTCGACGGCAGCTTCGCGCCCACCGCCGTGGCGTGGGGTCTGGACAACCGGACGTGTGCGCTGCGCGTCGTCGGCCACGGGCATGGCATGCGGATGGAGTGCCGCGCCCCCGGCGGTGACGTCAACCAGTACCTGGCCGTGTCCGCCTTGATCGCGGGTGGGTTGCACGGCATCGATCAGCAGCTCGAACTGCCAGAGGCGTGCGCGGGCAATGCGTACACCAGTGGGGCGCAGCGCCTTCCGACCACCCTGGCCGAGGCGGCCGCGTTGTTCGAGGCGTCCACGGTCGCCAGGGAGGCGTTCGGAGACGAGGTCGTCGAGCACTACCTGAACAACGCACGCGTCGAGCTGAAGGCCTACAACTCGTCGGTGACGGACTGGGAGAGGCGCCGTGGCTTCGAACGGCTCTGACACCCGGCGCCCCGTCGTCGGGCTCACCACGTATCTGCAACAGGCGCAGACCGGCGTCTGGGACGTGAAGGCGAGCTTCCTGCCCGCCATCTACGTCGAGGGCGTCACCATGGCGGGCGGGATCGCCACGCTGCTGCCACCGCAGCCGGTCGACGACGCCATCGCCGAGCGCGTAATAGACGGGTTGGACGGTCTGGTCATCACCGGTGGACGCGACGTCGATCCCGCGGCGTACGGTCAGGCTCCGCACCAGAGCACCGACCAACCTGCGCGCGATCGGGATGCGTGGGAATTCGCGCTGTTGCGTGGGGCTTTGGCACGTGGGCTTCCAGTGCTCGGCATTTGCCGAGGTGCCCAGGTGCTCAACGTCGCGCTCGGCGGCACCCTGCACCAGCACCTCCCCGACGTGGTCGGGCACGCCAGGCACCAACTCGGCAACGCGGTGTTCAGCACCTCCTCGATCAGGACCGTTCCGGGCACCCGCGTGGCCGCGCTGCTCGGGGAGTCGACCGAGGCGCAGTGCTACCACCACCAGGCCATCGCCGAACTCGGCACGGGGCTGGTCGCGACCGCGTGGGATCCCGACGGTGTGATCGAGGCCGTCGAGCGCCCCGGCGACGAGTTCGTGCTCGCGGTGCAGTGGCATCCCGAGGAGCGGCTCGACGATCTTCGGCTCTTCGCGGGTGTCGTCGAGGCGGCCACCGCATATTCATCCGGCAGGACCCAGGTAACACGGGAAAGGACCACAGCGTGAGCACGTCGACCCTGATCAACCCGGCGACGGAGGAGGTGCTGCACACCGTCGAACTGCTCGACGTCCCCGCGGTGGACGACGCGGTCGCGCGGGCGACGTCGGCGCAGAAGCAGTGGGCCGGCCTGGCGCCCGCCGAGCGGGCCGCCGCGCTGCGATCCTTTGCCGCCCAGGTCGACGCCCACGTCGACGAACTGGCTGCCCTCGAGGTGGCCAATTCCGGGCACGTGATCGGCAACGCCGAATGGGAGGCCGGCCACGTCCGCGACGTGCTGCAGTTCTACTCGGCCAGCCCGGAGCGGTTGTCCGGCAAGCAGATTCCGGTAGCGGGTGGCCTGGACGTCACGTTCAACGAGCCCCTCGGCGTGGTCGGGGTGATCGCGCCGTGGAACTTTCCGATGACCATTGCGTCGTGGGGCTTCGTGCCCGCACTGGCCGCGGGCAACGCGGTGCTGGTGAAACCCGCGGAGATCACCCCGCTGACCACCATGCGCCTGGCCGAACTCGGTCGCGAGGCCGGGTTGCCCGAAGGCCTGTTCCAGGTGCTGCCGGGTCGGGGTTCGGTGGTGGGGGAGCGGTTCATCTCCCATCCGGACGTGCGCAAGATCGTCTTCACGGGTTCGACCGAGGTCGGCGTGAAGGTGATGGCAGGCGCCGCGCAGCAGGTGAAACGCGTGACGCTGGAACTCGGCGGCAAGAGTGCCAACATCGTCTTCGACGACTGCGACCTGGAGAAGGCCGCTGCCACCGCACCGTACGGAGTCTTCGACAACGCCGGGCAGGACTGCTGCGCGCGAAGCCGGATCCTGGTGCAGCGCAACGTCTACGACAAGTTCATGGAGCTCCTGGAGCCGGCGGTGAAGGGCGTCGTCGTCGGCGACCCCGCGTCGAGGGACAGCGAGATGGGACCGCTGGTGTCGCGCTCGCACTTCGACACGGTGGCGTCATACGTGCCCGACGACGCTCCCGTCGCGTTCCGGGGTTCGGCTCCCAGCGGGCCCGGATACTGGTTCCCACCAACGGTTCTCACGCCGCAGCGTAGCGACCGGGCGGTCACCGAGGAGATCTTCGGACCCGTCGTGTCGGTGCTGCCGTTCGAGGACGAGGCCGACGCGATCGAACTCGCCAATGACAGCCCGTACGGCCTCTCGGGTTCGATCTGGACCGACAACCTGTCGCGGGCGATGCGGGTGTCCAGGGCGGTGGAGTCCGGCAACCTGTCGGTCAATTCGCACTCGTCGGTCCGCTACAACACACCGTTCGGTGGCTTCAAGCAGTCCGGGCTGGGCCGCGAGCTCGGACCCGATGCGCCACTGCACTTCACGGAAACCAAGAACGTCTTCTTTGCGATTGGAGAACTGTAGATGGATCTGACCCAGCGGCTCGCGGGCAAGGTGGCCGTCATCACCGGCGGCGCCAGCGGCATCGGGCTCGCCACGGCCAAGCGGATGCGCGCGGAGGGCGCCACGATCGTCGTCGGGGACATCGACCCCAGGACCGGGAAGTCGGTCGCCGACGATTTGAACGGCACCTTCGTCCAGGTCGACGTCTCCGACCAGGCCGCGGTCGACGCGCTCTTCGACACCGCCGTCGACACACACGGGTCGGTCGACATCGCCTTCAACAACGCCGGCATCAGCCCCCCGGAGGACGACCTGATCGAGGTCACCGGCATCGATGCCTGGGACCGCGTGCAGGACATCAACCTCAAGTCGGTGTTCTTCTGCTGCAAGGCGGCCCTGCGGCACATGGTGCCCGCCCAGAAGGGATCGATCGTCAACACGGCGTCGTTCGTCGCGGTGAACGGCTCGGCGACCTCGCAGATCTCCTACACCGCGTCCAAGGGTGGCGTGCTCGCCATGTCGCGGGAACTCGGAATTCAGTACGCCCGTCAGGGGATTCGTGTCAACGCGCTGTGCCCGGGGCCTGTCAACACCCCGCTGCTCCAGGAGCTGTTCGCCAAGGATCCCGAGCGGGCCGCGCGGCGGCTGATCCACGTCCCGATGGGGCGGTTCGCCGAGCCGGAGGAACTGGCTGCCGCGGTGACGTTCCTCGCCAGCGACGACGCGTCCTTCATCACCGGGTCGACGTTCCTGGTCGACGGCGGCATCACCGGCCACTACGTCACCCCGCTGTAGACGCTAGTGACGACAGCCGAACCGGATCCGCAGCCCGCCAGTGAGGCACTGCTGCGTCCGGTGCGGCTGGGCAACGCCTTCGAGGACACGGTTGGCAGGCTGCTCGAGACGATTCGGCTCGGCGTGCTCGCCCCCGGCGAATCCCTGCCTCCCGAACGGGAACTCGCCACGCGCCTCGGCGTCAGCAGGGACACCGTGCGCGAGGCCATCAAGTCGCTGTCCGATGCCGGCTACCTGGTGTCCAGGCGGGGGCGCTACGGCGGCACGTTCCTCGCCGACGACCTGCCGCCGCCGAGCGCGGACGGGGTGCGGTTCACCAGGGCCGACATCGACGACACGCTGCGGCTGCGCGAGATCCTCGAGGTCGGTGCCGCCCGGATGGCGGCGGGCCGCACGCTGACCGCCGCCGAACGGGAGACGTTGTGGAGCAGGCTCAGTGACGTCAGGGGGGCTGCCCTCGAGGACTACCGACGGTTGGACTCCCGCCTGCACCTGGCGATCGCCGAGGCGGCGGGCGCGCCGTCGCTGGTCCCGCTGGTGGCCGAGAACAGGATGCGGCTCAACGAGTTGCTGGACCACATCCCGTTGCTCGCGCGCAACATCGTGCACTCCGACGAGCAGCACGACGCCATCGTGATGGCCATCCTGGCGGGTGACGCCGACGCGGCCGCGGAGACCATGACGGCCCACGTGTGGGGATCCGCGTCCCTGCTGCATGGTTTTCTCGACTAGGAACCCGCGCGTCATCGCCAGGGCGCGTGGCAGCTGCTCGGGTTGCGCGACAGCGGCGTCGTGGAGTCACTGCGAATCCTGTTCGGCGCCAATCAGTCCCAGTCGGCGGCCGCGCCACCGGAGTGACTCGCGGCCCTGGCACCGGCCACCGCCTTCAGGTCGTGCAGGATCTCCCGAAGCCGGTCGAGCTGGGCGTCGAGGTTGTTCAGGTCGTTGCCTCCGAGCGCCACGGCCCGGAACACCAGACCGTCGAGCGCGGAGAACACGATGTCGACGCTGTGGAGGTCGTAGGGCAGCCCCATCCGCTGTAACGAGGCGCGTGTGGCCGCGCGGTAGTTCTCGTAGTAGCGGTCCACGTGGGGGCGCAACTCGGTCCTGCGCCGTGACTCGAGCACGAGTTCGTACTGGAAGACCTGCTCGTCGAGGGTCGCCCGGACGGAATCACCGAGGGTGGCCACGTAGTCGTCGATACGGTCGCTCTCGGGCGGTTGCGACGACCCGGTGAGGCTGACGCGCACGCAGTACTCGAGCGCCGCCTCGAGAAGCGCGTCGAGGTTGGCGAAGTGGTGCTGGACGGTTCCGTGGGTGACGCCCGCCTCCTGCGCGACGGCGCGGTAGGTCAGCTTGCCGAGTCCCTGGGCGGCGACGATGCGGATCGTCGCGGTGATGAGCGCCTCACGTCCCTTGCCGTAGCCGGGTCGGCTCTCGTCGCTCGACTGCACTGTCCGCTCACCCCCTTCGCGCGGTTAACTCAATCACCACATACGTGTCGTCACCGGAAACATTACAAACGTAAGGGTGAAACATTACAAACGTAACGTTCGCGGGGACCGATGATGACCGAGTTTTTCACGAAGGCCGACAGTTGTCTGAATCCACCACGTCCACCGTCAGTACCGGCATCGACTTCCTCTACCTCTCGGAAGCCGACATGATCGCCGCGGGCGTCACCGACATGGTCGCGTGCGTCGACGCGATGCAGGAGACGTTCGCCCTGCTCCATCGGGGCGATTACCGTATGTCCGGGCCCAACAACGACTCTCATGGCGCCCTGATCAACTTTCCCGACGAATCCCCGTTCCCGTCGATGCCGCGCAACGGCGCCGACCGCCGCTTCATGGCCATGCCTGCCTACCTCGGCGGCACCTTCGGCACCACCGGGGTCAAGTGGTACGGCTCCAATCTGGCCAACCAGCGCAAGGGACTGCCGCGCTCGATTCTGATGTTCATGCTCAATGACACCGATACCGGCGCGCCACTCGCGTTGATGTCGGCGAACCTGCTGTCGGCGTACCGCACCGGCGCCGTCCCCGGGGTGGGCGCACGCTTTCTGGCGCAACCGGATTCGCGGGTCGTCGGCATCGTCGGCCCCGGCGTCATCGGACGCAGTTCGCTCGCGGCGTTCGTGGCGGCATGCCCGAAGATCGACACGGTCAAGTTCAAGGGCCGCGACCGCGCGAGCATCGAGACGTTCACCGCGTGGGTGGCCGACGAGTGCCCCCAGATCACCACCGTCACCGAGGTCGACACCATCGAGGAGGCGGTGCGCGACAGCGACATCGTGACGTTCTGCACCACGGGATCCAGCGGTGATCCCGCCAATTACCCAACTGCCGTGCGGGATTGGGTGAAACCGGGGGCGTTGATCAGTATGCCGTCGATCGGCAACATCGACGAGGGGCTGCAGGCGCCGGACGTGCGCAAGGTCGCCGACAACACCCGCATGTACGAGGCGTGGGCGGCCGAGGTCGGGTATCCGACCCACGACAGGGTCTCGCTGATCGGGTGCAAGTTCATGGACATGATCCACGACGGCACGATGGCCCCCGACGACCTCGTCGATCTGGGCGCCGTGGTGACCGGCGACGCGGTGGGCCGTCGCGCTGACGACGAGATCGTGGTGCTGTCCATCGGCGGCATGCCCGTCGAGGACGTCGCGTGGGGAACCACGCTGTACCGCAACGCCGTCGACAAGGGCATCGGGACAACGCTCAATCTCTGGGAGAGGCCGGTGCTGGCATGACGAGTGTGGAACGCAGGGACGTCGTCGTCGTCGGGCTCGGTTCGATGGGCTCGATGGCGTTGTGGCAGTTGGCCAAACGTGGTGTGAACGTGCTTGGTATCGAACAGTTCGGCCGGGTGCACACCAACGGCGCGTATGCGGGGGAGTCGCGGCTCTTCCGCGTCGCGGCGAAGGAGGGGCAGCTCTTCACGCCCGCCCTCATCCGCTCCCGTGAACTGTGGCTCGAACTCGGCGCCGCCTACGGTCAGGACCCCCTTCTGACGGTCGGCGCGCTCAGCCTCGGCCCGCAGGGTCATCCCGACCTGGAGTCCACCCTGCGTTCCATCAGCGAATTCGGCCTGCCGCACGAGGTCCTCGACCCCGGTGAGTTGCGTGCGCGCTACCCGCAGTTCCACGTCGAGGACGACGACATCGGGGTACTCGACACGCTCGGCGGGGCCATGCGTTCCGAGCTCGGCGTCGCCGCGGCCACGGACCAGGCTCTGGTACACGGCGCCGACGTCCGGTACGGCACCACCGTGCTCGCGGTGGAGCCCGGCAGCGACGGCGTCCGCGTGGTGACGTCACACGGTGAGGTGACGGCCGACCGTGTCGTCGTCAGCGCAGGTCCGTGGACCACCCGGTTGCTTCCCGAGCTGGCCGACATCGTCAAAGTCGTTACCTACAGCCTGATCTGGTTCATGCCGCGCCACATCGAGATGTTCACGCCCGACCGGTTCCCTGGCTTCATGCGCGACCTCGACGGCGTCCACGCGTTCGGCATCCCCACGCTGGACGGCTACAGCGTCAAGGCGACGCCCAACATGGATCTCGGCGTCGTCGACGACTGGGACGACCGTGGCACGGCGCTGACGCGCGAACAACTGAGCTGGGCGGGCGTCGAGATACAGAAGATGATTCCCGATCTCATCCCGTATGCGTCGCGGTGGTCGGTACACGGTGAATCGTTGGCGGAGAACAAGATGCCGATCATCGACACCATCGCCGACGGTTCGATCGTCGTGGCGACCGCGTTGAGCGGCAACGGCTTCAAGTTCTCCCCGGTGTGGGGCGAGATGCTGGCCGACCTCGCGACGACGGGGCAGGGCAGGTTCTCCGAGCATGCGTTCACCGTCGCGGGCCACCGGCAGGTGCGCAGCGTGGTGGGCGCGCCACGCTGATGAGGCGTGTCCAGGGCCGTCCCGTGGACTAAATTGCAAGCATGGAGTCCGGCGACGACGCGGCGGTGCGGCACCCGCCATCGGCGCTCGCCGACGTCGACATCACCGGATGGACGCTGCGTTTCGACCTGCTCTCGGACCCCAACCGGCTCGAGATCCTGCTGGCGCTGCACCGCGATCCCGGCATCTTCGTCAGCGATCTGGCCACCGTCGTCGGGCGGTCGGAAAACTCGGTGTCACAAGCACTTCGGGTACTCCGGCAGCAGGGCTGGGTCAACAGCACCAGGGTCGGCCGCTCGGTGGCCTACCGACTGGACGACGAGATCATCCACGATCTGCTCCACTGGATCGGCGCCGCGCACGGCTGACCTGCCCGATCGGGCAGCACGCCTACCTGAACATCTGAACAGCTAGACAGATGAGACCGTGGCGACATAGGGTCGGAACACACCCGTTTGCGGCGTTTGGAGGGCTCGTGGTCGTCAGCACGTCATCGGAGTTCCGGCCCGACGGGACCGCGACGAGCCGACTGGAACGCGCCGACTGGCTGACGATCGCCGGCATGGGCGGCGTCATCCTCTTCCTGCACCTCTTCGGCTGGGGCGTCCTGGTATTCGGCGTCGCGCCGCAGCACATCACCCTCGGTGCGACGGGCGTGTTCGGCGTCGGGCTCGGCGTCACCGCCTACCTCCTCGGTGTGCGGCACGCGTTCGACGCCGACCACATCGCGGTCATCGACAACACCACCCGAAAGCTGGTCGGGGAGGGTAAGCGCTCCCTGTCCGCCGGGTTCTGGTTCTCGCTGGGCCATTCGAGCGTCGTGTTCGGGCTGGCGTTCCTACTCGCCCTGGGCGTCAAGGCCCTCGTCGGCCCGGTGCAGGACGAGAACTCGCAGATGCTGCAGACGCTGGGACTGATCGGCTCGCTGGTGGCGGGCACGTTCCTGATCCTGATCGGGCTGACGAATCTGTTCGCAGTCGTGGGCATCGCCAAGGTGTTCCGCCAGATGCGCAGCGGCGAGTTCGACGAGGCCGAGCTCGAGCGTCAGCTGAACAGCCGCGGGTTCCTGGCCAGGCTGCTCGGCCGGGTGATGCGGAGGGTCAGCAAGCCTTGGCACCTCTACCCGGTCGGACTTCTGATGGGGCTGGGCTTCGACACGGCCACGCAGGTCGCCCTCCTGGTGCTCGCGGCAGGCACGGCCGCGTTCACGCTGCCCTGGTACGCCGTCCTGGTGCTGCCCGTGCTCTTCGCCGCGGGCATGAGCCTGTTCGACGCGGCCGACGGGATCTTCATGGCGCGGGCGTACGGCTGGGCGTTCCTCAAGCCGATCCGCAAGGTCTACTACAACCTGACCGTGACGGTGCTCTCGGTGTTCGTCGCGCTGGTGATCGGCACGATCGTGCTGATCGGCCTGCTCGTCGACCGCCTCGGCATCCAGTCCGGGCCGTTGGCGGCCATCGGGTCCGCCGATCTGGGGTCGGTCGGCTTCGCCATCGTCGGGATCTTCGTCGTGGTGTGGCTCGGCTCGCTGGCGGTGTGGCGGTTCGGCCGCATCGAGGAGCGCTGGGACGCCTCCTGACCCGCGATTTCGGCGTGCTCACCGCCGCTGAACACGCCGAAATCCTCAGTCGAGCAGGCCGAGCAAGGCGTTCTCGATCACCTCGGGTAGCGCGGGATGGATCCAGTACTGGCCGGTGGCAACGTCTTTCGCGGTCTGCCCGAAGCTCATCGCCTGGATGATCGGCTGGATGATCGACGAGGCCTGGTGCCCCATGA
>JAESGJ010000411.1_pt1 | contig 27185 bp, 24 predicted proteins | sample 9266241 | NCBI WGS metagenome assembly JAESGJ01 (sample SAMN14514841, study PRJNA621669) | algae metagenome | isolation source: Brasilonema octagenarum HA4186-MV1 and co-occurring heterotrophs from wet... | place: USA: Manoa Valley, Hawaii | collected 2009-07-20 | reverse complement strand
GTAGCAGGCTGCTACCTCGTCGCTCCAACGATTGCGCCAGGTCGCGCCGATCGTGTCCCAAACGTTCTTGCTCCACCCCTTGTCCGCGAATACAGGCTCGTACTGCGCAGCTGTAGCAGCCATCACCTCAGAGGTCGGTTCGGAGTCAAACAGGCGCCTCCGAAGGATGTCGGCGAAGTCGCCCACCTCAGTTACCACGGCGGGAAACCCGTTGCGCTCCAATAGACGGTTGAGGTCGTCGCGGCGTTCGTGAGCCGCTTTCGACAGCGCGGTCTGATCGGCATCGGAGGCAATCATGACAGCAAGCATCGCCACGTGGGGAACGTCGTTCACGACATCCAGAAGTGCCCGCAGGAACGCCATATCTTGCGCGGCGAGGTCGGGCTTGTTCGCGCCGTCAAGCCCGTTGCCGATGTAGTCGAGCACCTCATCGACAATGATCAACACCGGCCGATTAACCGCCCGGATGGCCTCCGCGATCTTGTGCTTGTCACTCCAATAAGGTTGGTACCGCTCGAAGAGTGAATAGTCCTTCGAGAACAGCCGCCACAGAAAGCGCTCGTAGAGGTTGACCGCTGGCCCGTCGTACTCCTGTACCGAAGCACCGGGCGTCATGTTGTCGCACGGTAGAACGACGACGTGCGGACCGCGCAAATCGGGGTTGAGTGGCTGGCCCATTTTGGCCTTCGCGCGCGCGGCCACCTGCTTACCCAGCTCGGTGCCCAGCAGGGCCTCGGGATGTGCCGCCAGGTGATAGGCGCCGATGCAGGCGTGTGATTTACCACCACCCATGCCCTGATCGAGGCGGGTCACCGCGCGAGCCTTGAGATAGTCGTCGCCGCCGCCAATGCGGACCGCGATCTCGGTCAGCAGATCAACCAGCCGCTCCGTCGGGTGTGTGATGTCCCCGTAGTAGCCAGCGTCGGCGTAGGGCGGCCGGGTCGCACCGGCGCCATGTACAGCGGCGAACAACGACATCTGGACGTCGTCGATCTGCCCGGATGCAGACAGGACTTCCTGCCGGATCTTCAACGCCTTCCACCACGGCGTCACGGGGGTCGTCATGGCAGTCCTCCTGAGGGGGCGTCTACGTGAGGCGCGGTCATCACATCAGCCTGAGTTGGTCGTCAGCGTCCTGCTGCCGCAGCGCAGTGGCGGCAGCATTTGCAGTCGCTGTGCCGATCGCCGTGCCGATGGCGGTGCGGGTACGCAGCATGCGGGTCAACGCCACGGCGTCAGAATCGTTGTCGGGCAACTTATCCGCCAAGAATTGGATGGCAGCCCATAGATGGACGTCCTCGGCGTCTCGGCCTGCATCGGCGAGCACCTGACCCATCGCGTCGACTCCCTCTTCGGACACTCGCGCCAACGCCAAAGCCACGTCGATCGCCGCCGAATCGGCGTCGATCCTGGTTGAGAAGCGCGCGGCGTCGACGAACTGCACACCATTACCCGAGTCGCGGATCAGATCCCGGATCTGAGTGATCTCCAGCGCTGATGCCAAAGCTTGCCAACGCAATTCAGACTTCGCCTGCACCTGGCGGCCGTACAGGCGCACCCACCACAGCGCGAACCGAGTGCGGGCATCAAAGCTGTCCAAGGGCTGATGATTAATCTCGACTGCCATTGCCTCCTGAACAGCAGCGCGGGCCAACGGCAGGAACGTGTAGATGTCGACCGGATTGCCGCGAGCATCGAGAACCTCGCTGTAGCGGCCGACGACTTCCATAGCCGGACCGGCCGCAGCCATCAACATGTCCGCCGGCGCCAGGCCCCAGCGTTCCCAATCGGGATACCTTCGGCGGATCTCGGCCTTCAGTTCGGCCTCCACCGCACCCTTGCGGCCCGCTGAGCGCCCCGCGGGGGCCGGTCTACACGTCATCGTCAACGTGGTGACGATGTTGGTAAAGCCCACCCTCCCGCCGGGCTCGGTCTTGGCCGGCCAAGCCCCGGTGAGCACCAAACCGGCGTCGCGGATGGCCGTCAACAACCGTTGCCAAACCTCGGGCTCGCCGTGTCCGAACACGATCGTCACGATGCCGTCTTCGACGACGACCCGCTGAGCCTCGGCGAACGCCTTGGTGATCAACGTGTCGTAGTGTTGGCGGTTTCGGTGGTCGTTGTTGCTGGTACCGCCCTTCTTGACGATGATCTCTTCCTGCTTCTCCTGAACGCCGAGTTCGTGTGCGGTGAAACCGATCTCAGGCCACGACGCCGCAAGCGCTCGTTTGATCCACACGTAGAACAAGTCGCTGGCGTCGCTGTAGTCGATCATCGCGTCATAGGGCGGATCGGTGACGACAGCGGAGATACTCCGGTCACGGAACGGCAGGCTCACCGCCGACCCCCTGCGCACATCACACGGGTGACCAGTCGCCGGCGGCATGGTCGCCTCCAACGCGCTCAACGTGCCGCCGGCCACCGAGTCCCAACTCCCAGCGCCGCTGGCGAGCCCGACCTCGAAATAATCAAAGGAGAAGTTCAGGCTCGACTCAGTGGCGAAGATGTCGTGAACGCCAGCCCTGCTCACATCGAGCGTGCACCCGCGAGTAGCCCGCCGGATCTTTCGGGCCATCGCGGCGGCCGCATACCCGGTGAGTGCCCGCACGTAGTCTGCACTATTGCCGTTAGCAGTCAGTTCGCTTCCGATGTCACCGATGGCACGGGCGAGAGCGATAAACGAAAGTGTTTGGCGGGCATTCATCATGTCGCCGTAAGTGCGTGTGCCGTACACCGTGGCCTGCACGGTCCAGGTGTTACCAGCAGGAATTTGCTCGTCGGGCACCGCCGATAGGAACGGACCAAAGCCCGGACTGGTGGCCAGCGCTGCGCTGGCAGCGTCGATCGCGGCCAGCTCGTCGGGATCGAAAGCGCGGTAGGACTTTCCGACCCGCCCATCAATGTCTGCAGCCAGAAGTGGGGCATCACCGCCGCTACCTTCGGCCAGAATGCGCATCTGCATGTGCCGGTCATGAGCGTGACCACAGAAGGGACACACCGCTAATCGGCCGTTGCTGTCATATTTGCTGCGCCCAGGGGGAACCTGTCGCGTCGGCGCGCGGCGCGGCGCTCCCTCGTGCACGACTACCGACCAAGTGCCAGATGCCATGTCGGTGTCGATGTAGTACGACTGGCCGGGGTCCTCAAAGCTTGTTTTGGTCTTGCGGTCGCGACGTGTACTCGGTTTTCGTAGCTCAAGATTGCCGATCAACGGGAACGAGCGTGTGCACTCAGCGCAAGGGATGGTGACCGCCCAGAGGTACCCCCACGCCTGTCTGCCATCCACTGTCGGGTAGAACTCACCCATTGCTGCTGCATGCCGAACCCCGATCTCACGGAAGATGGCATCGACGTCGCCGACCAGGCGCGAGCGCGTTCCTAGGAGAGTTTGGTCATACGGCACTGCCGGCTCGTCAGACCAGTCGTGGAACGGGAAATCGGTGAGCAGGCGTGACGCCAGCACAGCCACCGGGCTGTAGTCGATCGCATAGGCGGGTAGGCCGAGCCGGGCAGTCTCCAGCGGGATCATGCCGCGGCCACTGAACGGGTCGAGGGTGGAGACTGGCGAACTGTGGCTCGCCGTAATTTTCTTGTTCAACGCCTCGACGGCGGCGAATCGCCCTGCCATCGCGTCACGGACTAGTTGCTGCAGGTTCTGCTGTTCGGTCGGGTCGTCGGGCCACGGCAACAACGAACAAATGGTGGCGGCCTTGGCCTGTGCGGTGGGGCGCTTGGCGAACCAGGTCATAATGCCGACCTCGGAATTGCCGCTGCCCCAGCCGGATTGGCTGTTGGCGCTGACCTCAGCGCACGGAAACCAACGTTCGATCATCCAGGTCATAGGTTGCTTCCCGGTGCATTCTTGAGGCTGCTTCCCGGCACCCGGAAGATCGCATCACCAGTCATGTCGGTGGAGAACAGTGTGGCCGGATCCTCGTAGGCGCCGAAGAACCGGCCCACCCCATCGGCACACTGATCGACAACGTAAAGCCAATAGTTGCGCCGGTGCTGGGTCGCGATGAGTACCTCGTTGCCGGTCATGCGAATTCCGTTGCTCGCGGCACTGTCGAGGACGCCTTTTACTTCGACATGTCGGACCTGGCTGTTACGGCGGGCTTCCAGGTCATAGCCGCGGCCTTCGGTGTGTACGTCCTCGACGACCCAGCCGTCATCGACCAGCAGCTGGTGGACATGACTCATCGACACCATCTCCGCGTCGATCTCGGCCTGAGTGCTGGCGTCGGCCGCGGCCACCACCCGGATGCGGCCAACCAACTTCGGGTCGGTTAGTTGAACATCGGTGAGGCGTTCCAACTCTGCGATGCGCGCCGAGGTTTGGACCTGGAACTGCCGACGAAGAGCCACCCGCGTGTCCCGATCCTCGATGCCCTCGGTCAGATTCAGCGGAAGATTGTTCAAGTCCCGCCGGGCCTGCCCGAACCACTCGGTCCGCACCTTCCGATGCTCGGTCACCGTCGTGTCGGCCACCGCCCTCGCCACTTCCTGGGCCCGCCCTTCACGCGCGGGATGAGCTGCCGTGCCGGCGATCTCGGTCGGCACCAGATTGGCCAGTGTCTCCCATCGCACCGCACGGGCGTTGCCGCTGTCGTCGACCTTGACCAGCGTGGCCCATACGGTGGCTCGCTTGCCGTCGCTCTCGGTCATGGTCGCTTCGTAGGCGTAGAGGTCATACGGCGTCAGGCTGCTCGGGTCGGCGGCAGCACCCGACTGATAAAGATCTTCGGCCAGGGCGCGGTCGGCCAAGGCGATCAGATCAGTGAACGCAGGCTCTCCCGGTCCCAACGTCACGGTGTCCCCCACGTCGATGCTCTCCTCAGCAGCGCGCACAGCCTCCCCGCTCGTGGCGATGTGAGCGTTGGCGCCACCTCCTAGCGACGGCGGCAAAGACTGTCCGGCCAACGACAGCCGGCGAAAACCCGGCCCCGCCGCGGTAGGCGCGGCCTGCAGCACGCCGGCAGCCGACAGGCGGTCCAGGTACGCCTCCACGATCGCGGGGTTGATGCGCGCAAAGAGGTCGCGCTGCAGCAGGGTCAGCGCGGCCACGGCATCGACCTGACTTGCCAGCCGACGCTCGTTGTCGCGCACCTGGCGGGCGACGCGGGTCAGCTCCTGAGCCTGTACCGCCCGAGCGGCGTCGATCGCGGTCTGCTTCTTGGCTTCGTCGTTGCCGTACAAATCAGTCAGCCAGCGGTCGTAATCCACGCCGGTGATCTCGGCGACCGCTGAGAGGCTGTCGAACATCTGGCCGTGCAGCTCGTTGGCGGCGGTCACGAAGTTGTCGAGCAACCGTAGAAGCGTCTCACCCTCGCGCGTGTCGGTAGCGACCAGGTTGTACAGATGAACCTCACGGAGCTGACCCACCCGATGGATGCGGCCCATCCGCTGTTCCAGCCGCACCAACGACCACGGGATGTCGTAGTTCACCAGCACGTGCGCTGCCTGCAAGTCGATGCCCTCGTTGCCGGCGTCGGTGGTGACAATCACCTGAAAGTCGCCGCGCATGAATGCTTTTCGCACCTCGTCGCGGTCGGGCTTGCTCTGCCGACCTGAATACATTTGAGCGGTGTAACCCTCGGCTTTGAGCCGGTCGGCAATCCACTGCGCCGAGTCGGCGTATTCGGTGAACACCACCGCCTGCTCACCGTTGCCCGGAAGGATCGAGTGCTTGGACAAACAGTCCTCGGTCAGACGCCGCCATTTCGACGGCAGCCACGCCGCATCAGCGAGGGTGGCGTCGATCCGATCCACCAGCCCCTTGATGGCCGTGCGCTCCGCCCTCGTCGACGTCGAACCGGTATGGATGACCTTCGCCTCGTCGACCTCGCTTTCGTCAGCATCCCCACCGCTCTCCGCGATCAGCGCCGCCTCGGCCTCGCTCATCTCTCCCATGTGCGTCGAGCGCCGCCGCAGCGTCTCCGCCAACGCGTACAGACTCGACGCGGCCCGCTTGCCGTACACCATCCGAGCCAGCGGTTGCGCCGTCTGCGGGAAGAACTGTTCCACCATGTCTAGCGCGGCCTGGTAGTAGGCGTATTCGACCTGACTGAGAGCAACGCTGTGATTGTGAGCGGAGCGGCCCTTGAACAGTCGTGTCTTGCCGTCGTAGTCGACCAGATCCTCTTTCATCCGCCGCAGGAAGTGGATGGGGCCGGGCCGAAGAGCCGACAGCGCCACGTTCGGGTCACTACCCGGATCCGGGTAGATAGCCGGATCAACGAGATGCAGGAGATGTCTGAAAAGCCATTCCTTACCGCGGTGCGGGGTCGCGGTCATCAGCAGTGCGCGTGGGGTGTTCTTCGCCAACAGTCGACCGACCTGATGGAAACCTGCCGCAGTCGGTGTAAGGCGGTGCGCCTCGTCGAACACCACCAGATCCCAACCGGCCTTGTCGGGACGCAGTGCGTCTTGAACGGCCGGGTTGACCGCAGCCAATTCGAGTGAAACCACCCACAGATCGTTGGAGTTCAGCGCGTCTTCACGCACCGTCGCCGAGGTGATCTGTCGGAGACCGCCGCCGAGCAGTCGGGAGAAGTCATCGACCCACTTCGATGCCAAGTTGGCGGGGCACACGATCAGCGCGCGCTTCACCAGCCCGAGCCTCTGCATCTCGCGCAAATACAACCCGGCCATGATCGTCTTTCCTGTGCCGGGTTCGTCAGCGAGCAGGAACCGCAGCAGCGGCTGGGGCAGCATCGCCCCGTACACGGCGGTGGTCTGATGGGCGTACGGCTTGAGGGGCATCGACGCCATCGCGCTGGACTCGGCGTTGGTGGCCGCTGCATCCATCCACTGCGTCCACATCGCGGCCAGCACTCGTGCCGAATCTCCGTGGCCGTCGCTGACGAGCTGGCGCACGGTAGAGGTGTCACCGGCGGCGAGGTTGATCTCGTGCCGGCGGTCCTCGTCGTCGACCAGGATCAGATCCCAGGAGCCGGCGGTATCGCCGGGGATCGCGTAGCGGATCGTCGCGAACTCAGGCACCCCTGGGGCTTGAACACGGACCCGTTGACCGCGGTCGAACGTCACGATCAACTTCCCCCTCCAGTGTCGCCGTCAACTCCCCACCTTCAACTGGAGGACTGACATGCACGATAGTTGCTACGGCCGCCCGCGCGTGGGTTCCCGCGCCGTCGCCCACAACCATCTACATGCTGGTCCTCAGCGAGCTGCCGCACTTGTCCTTCGATCGACCTAGCATCACCGGTACCGCAAACACGCCGAAGACGCTTCAGATGTTCCAGACACTTCACGCCAGCCACAACGGCAACCTCTACTGGGTGCAGCTGCACGACCGTGACGATATCGCCGACCTGGTGCGGGAGCACCGACTCGAAACGGCTGGCAGCCGCGACAACACCTTCGTCTTCTGGTTCACCCCAGCCACGCACAGCTCGCACATGCAGCTCAACAAACAGGCCACCGAACTGCTGCTAATGACGACCGCTTTCGCCGTCCGCCAGGTGCCGTTGATGCGCGGCAACATCGTCATCACCGGTAACGACGGACAAGGCGACCCTGCCGAACTCACCGCCGACCAGATGAACCGGCTCATTAACGCCGAACCCACCGGCGGCCAAGAATGGCTGCTCAGCTGGCGGTTCCGTCGTGATGAGCGCGCTCAACGGCGTGCCCGCCGATCCACCGAAGGCACCCGAATGGCCGCCGTCATGCGAGCCTGGCGCTAACGCGTCAGCCAGTAGCGGTGTAACCGGTAACTCCGAAGCGACCCGCGGCCGCGAAAGAAACCGAGTTCGGCGATCGACAACTACCTTAAGCGCTGCTCCAAGGGCGAATTTTCACTCAAGAGTGTCGGTGCACCGCGTTAGCTTGTTCGGATGCGCTGGTTTGCCCGCCCCGACACCGACCCCCTGCAGCTCAGAGTCGCGCCGCGGCTCGCGTCGTGGAACAAGGCCGACCACCCAGACCAAATTCGTCTACGTGCGTACCTGGATGACACAGAAAAGCTGGTCACCGACTCACGGGTCGACGGCCCTTGGGCGCTACGCCTCGACGTCGGTCTCCCCAGTGAGCGCAGCCTTCTCGATGCCGGCGATCTCGACAATTACGCGTATCCGCTCGCGTCCCGCCTGCGGGACCCGAACCTGGTATCTGTGTGGTGCACCAAACAACACCGCGACCACTCGTCAGTGCGTATCGGGACCGCACGAGAGGTGCCTGGGCAATCTTCCGGTGCGCTCCTGGCACGGACCGTCGCCTCTGCATCCAGCGTTGCCTACAAAGAGCAGATCCACGCGGCCGTCTCGGATGCTGCAGAACTACCGCCCGGACCGGTTCGACTCGAACTGTCCTTCGTGCTCGGACCCAGCCGCAACTGGCTGAACCTCTGGAAACAAACGGTCGACGCGCTGGACCCTCTGCTGGGTCGCACTCGCCCAGACCGGGCTTGGCACCCCCGCGACGGCCGAATCACCGAGCTCGGTATGCACTGCACCGTCGATCCCGCAGCGGGCAACCAGGTCCTAGTGGCCGTCCACGCCTCACCCGGCCACATGACGGTAAGTCCGGACAACGCAGCGGACGCTTTCCAGCCGCAGATCAGCGCGGTCGCCGACGTCGAACCTATCGACGACCACGAAGCGGTCGATCAGCGCTCGCGAGCCGATGAGTTCCGAGACGACGACGCCGGCTATCTTGACTGGCTCGCGAGCAACCCCAGCGGCTTTGTCATCAACATCGCTCGCAACCACAGCATGAGCGCGGCGCGATTGCACCGCGCCACCTGCCGCACCATCAGCGGCACGAACCCGCACAACGGGGCATGGACCGGACCATACGTGAAGGTCTGCGCCAAACAGCTGTACGTGGTCGACGAGTGGGCCATGAAAGTAGTGAACGACCCCATTCCATCGTGTAAGATCTGCCAACCCGCCGGATCAAATCGTTGAGCAATCACGCGGCCGAATCATGCATTAACCCGGCCCAACCTCCACCCGAACGACGACCCCCGCAGCCGCCTGGCCGGTACCGTTCCGGCATGGCAGCCAAGCGCCGCGCCAACAAGGCCACCCCCACCGCCGGACGACGCGCGACAGCCAAGCGCCGCGCCAAAAGGGCCGGGCCCACCCCTGAACGGCAATACCCGGTGTGCCCGTCGTGCGGATACTGCCCCGAGAACCTGACCTCGACAGGCCGCCTGCCAGCACACCCCACCCGTCGCGGCGGCCGCTGCTACGGCACCGACGAGAAACCGATCCGCGCAGTCATTCCCCCCTGGCTGAAACCCGGCGGCTACGCCCCAGCCTTCGGCACACGCTCCAAGGGCGTCCGCAACCCGGCCCCGCCGCCACGACCCTCCGGCACCCACATCCCCAAGCTCACCGACCGCAGCGATCTACCCGACAGCCGCGCCGGCACCGACCGGGTGCGCCAACCCGGCAGCGTCTCCGGCGGAGCGCCCAGCCTCGGCCGGCGCCGCTGATATGCCGCGTCGCTCCCCCTGGCTCGACGAGCGCACCGCCCTACTCATCAGCCTGCTCACCGACCGCCACCGCCTACCCATGACCGATGGCCTCGAAGAAGCGGTGAGTCAAGACATCAGCGACCATCTCGACTTTGTCGCCGACATGATGCGCATCGGCCGCCAGGCCGCCAAGGTCTATGTCATCGACGACATGATCGCCGATCTGGCTGAACGCATCGCCGCCCGGCGTCGTTGAAGCACACGGCGTCGTCGACCTCACTGCAGAACGCCGCAAACGACGTGATCGCCAACCCCGAGGAGAACTGTGACACCTGAGCCGATCGACCTCTCCGGCTTCACCGGGTGGGTGCCGTTCGCCGACCTGCCCACCGCCGGCGTCCCGACCGGGCCGGGTGTGTACGTCATCGCGCGGCCCAGCGACGACCCACCTGTGTTCCTCAATGTTTCACCAGCGGGGCACTTCAAAGGCAAAGACCCCACCGTGCCCGTCGCCGAACTGCAGCAGCTGTGGGTGCCTGGCACCCGCGTCGTTTACATCGGCAAGGCCAACCACGGCGGCAACCGCAGACGCGGGCTCTATAAGCGGCTTGACGAGTTCCGTCGGTTCGGTGCCGGCGAACCCATCGGCCACTCCGGTGGCCGCCGGATCTGGCAGCTCGCAGACCACGCCGACCTCCTCGTCGGATGGCGTGAGACCGACGACACCGAAGCAGCTGCCATCGAGACCGCCATGATTGCTCGATTCCGCGAGTATCACGGCCAGCTCCCATTCGCCAACATGCGCGCTTAATGCGCCCCGACGACTGGGCGCCTGCTCCGTGCGGTCATCGCGGCTGCCGGCTCAAACCGGTGGAGGTGCGCGCACTGTTGGCGGCCGCCGCGGTGCTTGACGACGCGGACTTGACCCGTGTCTGCGACCAGGACCCGGCGTTCGCCGGCGGACCCATCCCCGACTTCCACTCCCCCCGCCACGTCGCGGAAGTCAAAGAGCTGACCAGCCGCCCGCTGCGAGGGTTCAACGCCGCTTACGACAAGATACCGCGATACGTCCGGATGCCGAACCTGCGCCACCTGTGGGCCGCATCGGTGGATGTCTCAGCCGCGGCCGCGGTCTACGAGGGCGACCCTGAGGCCGGCGATCCTGAGACACCGGTGGTCAATACGTTGATCTCGGCGTTGACCGAGATGGTCGAAGGCCTCGAATCCCGTGGATACACAAGCTCATTGCACGACCACGACAACTTACCGCGGTACGCGAAGGAACTCGGCTTCTACTGCGATCTCGCCGTGCAGCCGGACAGCCCACTGGCGCCGGGAATCCTGCTGTCGGGCACCATCGTCGAGCACTCCCGCGCCCATGACCTCGACATCGACGTCACCGAGTTCCTGCAGGACTGGCTCGACTCCGATCAATCCGCCAACGCCCTTCAGTCACTGGCCGGCAGAGCGGGAGTCCACGTGCTGGTCCTCATGGCGAGCGTCGACGGCCCCGCCTCCGGTCTCATCCACACCGTGCTGGAGACGCCCTGCGAGGTCCCCACGGCCGCGCTCCGACTGCCCGACGGCATCGACGTCCTGATCGTCGCCACGAACACCGACGTCCTACACTTCACGGCGCACGGCGGATGGTCACGCCACACCGCTCCGCCACCACCGTGAACCTGCGGCGGTGGCGGTCGCAGCCATCACAATTGTCTATAGGTACAAACCCTATCGCGGGGTGAGAGCCGAGGCCCTCAGCCCTCAGCCCTCGGCCTCCGGGCTCGCGGTCCGCGGGCTACGCACTCTCCGCCGAACGCTCAGCTAGTCCCTCGCAGGCGTCCACGGGGCTAGACTGACCGCCCAGCCCAAGCGTTTGCGTTTTCGACCGTTGCCCGCAACTCCGCAACGGACAGCGGCTCACGCACTGCCACCTTTACAAGTTTCATCCGTACGCCGCTGTCCAGCAACAGTTTTGCGACCTTCGCGCGCCACAGACCTGTCTCGTCGTTCGACTCAAGCTCGGCGGCCAGTCCGGACTGGTCCGCCACTTGGCGCTCGGTGAGTAGCCCGTCAGCATTCGTCGTGCCCACCACTTGACGGTAGATCGTCGCTCGCGCTGTAGTCCACTACCAGGCGAGGGTTCCTCACTGGATCGCACCTAGCGCGCTGCGTAGCGGCCCCGGTGGAACAAAGGGGTTCCGGCCGGGTTGAGGAACGAGCGTTTCAGGTCGGCGATCGACCACTGAATGTAGTGCGATAGCGGTACTAGCGTCAGCAGGCTCAGGGTCGGGTCGGGTGCGGCGGCGACGGGCGCACCTCCCCTGCGCGTGAGGGTTCGGTAGCCGCGTTCGATGTCGCTCACCTGATACCCCGCAGCAATAGCGTCTATCGACCTGTCCATCTCCAGGAAGGGCAGGTCGAGGTCGTCGCGGATGTCGTCGGCGAACAACGCGAACAAGTGTTTCTCGAGGACGGCGATCTCGGCGACGAACAGCCGCGGGTGCTCCTCGGCATCGTCCCCGCTCTCGGTGAGCGCAAGGCGATCGGTTCCGCGGCGGCGAATGAAGTATCGCGACGGTGCGCCGGCCTCTGAGCGCAGCTGCACGTCGCCGCCGTCAACTGGCTCAGTGATGTAGTGCGCCGAGCGGGCCCAGCCGATGCAGGCGGCACTCAGAGCTATCGGAGCCTGCGGGCGTGCCGCCTCATCTGACTCCCCCACGCGAATGAGGTTACGCACCTCGCGTCGCGAGCCTTTCCGGGCAGATCAGATGGCGATACCGGGTTGTTCCTGCTCGCGCTCGACGCGCTGCTGGCGCCGAACAGAGGCGCCCACCGATGTCGCGAGCATCCGTCCGTGCCCGATGATCTGGCGAGCTTCGGCGCGTTCGTCGTCGGTGAGATCCCGTTGGCGGCTGACCTGTCGCGCCTTGCTCACCGCCAACCGCGCCAGTTCCCGTCGCTGCTGCGGGTCGGGGTTGTCCCGAGCGCCGGCGAGTGTCGACTGAGCCTCGCGCAGCAGGCTACGTCCTACCAGCGCGAGTGCGGCGTCCATGATCTCCACTGCGCGAGCCCGATCGGCCTCGCTGGTGTTGCCATCAACGGCCACCTCGGCGGCCGAGTCTGCCGCCGAGCGCGCGTACTGGCCCTGGCGATGCGTGTCGGTCTCGGACTGCGCTGTGCGCAAGTCGTTTTCGGCGTCCGCGAGTGCGCCGGACATGGGTGCGGTCATGGGGACGGACGGTACGGAGCGCGGCGTGTCCGCGTCCACTACCAGAGCCAACTTCGGACCCGATCCATTTCGGGTTTCGCGCCAGCGCGGACACGTGGCCCTCTCGCGGGCCGTCACTGACTGGTCGCGCGGGCGGCGATCTGTTGCGCGACGGTGCCGGCGGTCATGGCGGACCGGTCATCACCGGAGCAGGTGAGGACGTCCACGACGACGGCCGCGGCGGCGCTCAACGCACGCTGGCACAGCCACGTCGCGTCCTGCTGACTGGTCGAGACGGTCAGCACTGCCCCGCCCCGAGTGCTCTCGCCCACGTTCCAGATGACGCCGGTCGGAGTGTAGGTGTAGGTGCCCGTGCAGGCGGCCCAGGTGTCGATCGAGTCGGCGTAGAACGCGGCGGCATCCCGCGGCGCCGGAAACTCGACGACAGCCTGATGCAGAAGGTGGTCGAAGTCCTCGTCGGGCTCATGCAGGCTCTGCACGCGCACGGCGTCCCAGCCGGATCCGGCGTACACGCCGTCCTGGGCGACGCTTGCCGCCGGCAGGCAGGCGGGGGGCTCGACGTTGCGGCTGTCGTCGATCATGGTGCTCATCGTGGTGTCGACGGTCATACCGGAGGTGTGCATCGCGGCGTCCGCTTCCTCGGGTGTGAGCAGCAGACTGCTCAAATCGCTTGCCCTTCGGGCAGGTTCGCCGCCCACGGGACTCCCGCCGGTGACCGGAGCGCTGCACCCGGCTAGCGCGAGCATGGCGGTTACGGCGAGCGCCGGTAGGCGTGCACTGCGCGGGCCGAGGCCGTCGATGACGACTCTGCCGCCGGGCGGCTGGGTGTCGCCGTCACGATTGCGTGCGGCGACACCGCGGCGGTGCTGCATGGGCCGAACGATAACGCCGCCACGCGACGCGGCTCCAGCACCGCGGCCGTTTTCGTTGAGAAGTCGGCTCGTCTGCTCAGCGGACCCGCCGTCGAGTCCGCGGATTGGAGGTGCGAACACGTCTTGGTGGGGTCCTGGTTGCATGCAGGTCTCTCCCATCGAGTCTCACCAATTCAGCCTCGCCACTCGGGAGTTCGCCCCTCGGTTCCGCGCGCCGCGGCGGTCGGGGAGGGGGCTCGGAAACGTAACGGCCTTGACGAGGACGATGGGCGGGCTGCGCATACCGACACAGGTCATCAAGTGAAAAGCATTGCACAGCAATGGAATTGATGATAGACTGTTGCCTATAAGCAACACGCAGACACCCCGAAAGGCGAACCCGATGAAAACTCGATCCACCGAAGCGCATGTCACCCCCGCGGCGTTGGTCAGCCACACGATCGTCCGCGTCCAGGGCGTGCAGGACGGCGACATCACCGTGAGTCACGCCTGCTCCCCCAGCGCCCGCTTGCGGGTGCAGTGGGGTTGCCTGCTCTTCACGATGCTGTCGGCTCAGGCCGCGCAGGGTGTGCTGGAGGGATTCTGCGCCGCACGTGCGGCGATGGCCCTCATCCCCCGCCACATCCCGGCCCCCGCGCCGACCACGGCCGAGCCCTTCGCAGTGCCGACCGTGGCCATCGACTGGATGCGCCGCCCCGCCTACGCGGTCGTGCCCCGCCAGGAACTCTCCCGCGACCGGACCCGCCAGATCCGCTGGCTGGACCTGCACCTCGGCCCGGTCACGTTTCAGATCCTCGACCAGGACGGAGCGGTCAGCGCCGTCGACCTGTTGACGAAGGCCCACCGCACCGCGGCCCAGGTCTTCCTCGACGGGCCGGACTTCGCCGCCGACCCCCGCGACCGGGACTACACGCCCCCGAAGAGGTAGTTATCCACAGACCGGACCGAGCCGGGTCTGTTCATCCACAACCGTGGAGGACAGGCCCGGCTTTCGCCGTCCGATCCTGCACAATCAAGGCCCAGGACAACCCACCGCCGAGGAGGCACACCATGACCGTTGCCTGGTCTTTGACGACGACGACCGCCGGTCGCGTCGACACCATCATCGACACCGCCGAGGAGTACGAAGCCGCGGTGACCGACGTCCTGGCCATCGCGCTCGACGCGATGTACGCGGCCCGCACGACTCAGCTGCCCCACACACCGCGCTACGAGCTGCGCGCCGATGGAGGGCTGGTAGCGCTCATTCAGACGGGCACCGACGACGCCGGATGCCCCGACCATGCCGAGGCCGCCTCACTGATCCAGCGCATCGAGGCGGCGCGCACCCTCAGCGCGTCGCCCCGCTGAGCGGCTGCATCTCCAACAGGGCCGCCGGCTCAACCCCGAGCCCACGGGCCAGGTGAACCAGCACCACCACAGTCGGGCTCTTGCGGCCACCCTCGATGTGATTGAGGTGCGGCCGACCGATGCCCGCACGCTCGGCCAGCTGTGCCTGTGTGAGGCCGGCGGCCGTGCGGTGTTCGCGGATCGCGGCACCGAGCGCGGCGAGGATGAGCGAGCCGTCGTCGGCGGGTGTCGCCTCCACGTCCGTCCCCTTCCCTCGGAGTTGCCCAAAGGCTACACCGCAGGGACGGACGCGCGTGGACTCAGAACAGCACAGCATCGGTCGTCGCCTCCTGCCACCACGACTCGAACCCGGCCCGCTGCTTGTCGTCCACCACGGCCGGACACACGACGTAGAAGAACTCCAGCGCCGGGAGCTGGTCACCCCGCTCGCGCACGACATGGCGAACGACCCCATCGGCGCCGGTCCGCCGCTCACCGCCACGCCCACGGAGGTCCTGGTCCATCTGTGCGCGGGTGCCCCGAGCGACCGCCCGCACCGAACGGGCCGTGATCCCGCGCCCCGCGCCGCCCGTGGAGGGCCTGCGGGTGAGTCGGCGAACCTCGTAGACCGCGTGTTCGCACTCGTCGAGCCTGGCCGCGAATCGTGACTGCACCTCGGTCAACCCGGCGGCGGCCACCAGCTCGGCCGCCGAACTGCCCTCGATGAGGGTTTGGCGTTCGTTGAGGCTGCGCGCAACGTACTCGAGGAACAGTGCCTGGGCGCCCTTGTGAGGTTCGAGACGCCACCGTTCGACGACCTCGCCTCGTCCGGTCTCGGTGCGCATGGCGAACGGGCAAGTTATTGCGAATAATGCCAGCGCTGGCTCTTTGGCCTCGCGGGGAGCGCGTCCTGCTAGCGCCGTTAGTGGACTTTGAGGCAGGACCGGTCAGTGTTGCTCTGCGCTGTGGTGCTCGGATCTAGAAGGCGACTGGTTCGATAAACGCGTCGGCGATGGCCGCGTAGAGCGGGTCCGCGGTCGTGGGCGTGTAGCGTGGCGAGCGCGTCAGGCAGACGAAATCGAAGGGTGCTTCGGCCTGAAAATTTTCCCAACGGCCGGATTCGTATGGAACTCCTGGTTCCAGGTGCGTCACTGCTGGTTCCCGGCCACTAAGTCCGAAATTCCAATTTCGAAACGCATTTGGTGTCATTGCAGCAAGCCTGACTTGGTTCGCAGATCGTTCGAAACCTGCCATTACGCAATGCAATTCGTCGCCACCTCCGCCTTCCCCGTACACGTACTCAAGGCTGCTGACCCATCGGCAGGCAATTGCGAAGAGTAAAAAGTTGCCCTCAGTTAGACCCGTCGTCCCTATCGGAGGGGTCGGATTCCAACGCTCCTCGGGTGGAGCGAACAGGAGTGAGGTCATCAGGTACACGTACCCGGAATCTCCCAGTCCAAGATCGGCGTGCGCGTCGACATGAGTCACATCAAACGGAGGCTGAAGGATCTGTGCTCGTACCGCCTCACGCCACGATGGGAACAGCTCGTCGTGCTGCTCGGTCAGGATGCCCGGTAACCGACCAGTTAGACCGCACCGATCGGTAAGGAATTCGAAGGCCCGATCTGTCGACCAGACGGTGTGCTCAGCTGAAACGGGGCGGCTATCGTCCTGTGGCAGGTGGACCACGGGTTGAACAAAGAAATCCAAGTCAATGTCGAGGATTCGTGTCACATCACAACGCTACATCCGTCGCACACGCTTCACGTGCCCTAAGTCTGGTGTTCCACTACGTTGGTGACACGCGTTGGGTAAGCCAAAGGTCACGAGAACCTGGCTGGAAGAGTCAGGGGTCCGCGGATAGCGGGCGTGTCCCGCCATTCTGGGCCCGCACACAGCGTTGGTTTGCGAGAGAGCACCTTCATCAGTGTGATGTGGATTTCCAGTCGGGCCAGGGCGGCGCCGAGGCAGTAGTGCGAGCCGTGTCCAAATGCCAACGGTGCCGGCCCTTCTCGTTCCGGTTCGAATTGGTCGGGTTCGGTGAAGACTTCGGGGTCGCGGTTGGCGGCGGCGAGGACCACCAATACGGGTTCGTTCGCGCGGATCGTGACACCGTCGATGACGTGGTCGGCTGTGGCGGTCCGTAGGACGGCTTGCGCGGGGCCGTCGAGGCGAAGCAGTTCGGTCACCAGAGCGCCATCGACGGTGTGTCGTGTGTCGACCGAGCGGCTGCCGTCAGGAAGGGGTGCGAGCAATCGAATCATCGCCGCTCCAAGCAGGTTCGCCGTCGTTTCGTGGCCGGCCACGGCGATGACGAGCGCCATGGTGACGACGTCGTCCAGTTCCAGGGACGGATCGGCGCCGATGAAGCTGAGGAGGTCATCGCCGGGATGCTTGCGGCGGTCCGCGGCGACCGGCAGCATCTCGGTCAGCAGTGTGGCGAAGGCAGCGGATCCGGCTTCGACGGAGTCACGGTCGACGAAGTCGCCCAGCATTCTGCTGATCGCGGGTGATTCCTCGCGCAGCAGTCGGGCGGTGTCGACGTCGAGTCCCATCCACGAGGCGGCGACCGCGATGGGCAGCGGCAGCGCGATGTCGCTCATGAAGTCGAAAACCACGCCTGTGGGCATGTGATCGACCGTTTCGGAGGCGATCGACTCGATGCCGTCGGTCAGGCCCGTGATGAAGGTGCGGGTGAAGACGTCGCGGACAGCGCCCCGTAGCCGGTGATGATCCGCGCCGTCGGTGGTCAGGATGTTGCGTCGCAGGAGGTCTGGGCCCATCGCGCGAACGGCGCGTGGTGCGTTCGGGTTCGCCAAGGGGTCACTCGTCCACCCGGGCTCACCAAGGATCTGCCGTGCGGCGTGATAACCGAGGATCAGCCAGGCCCCGGCGTCGTCGTCCCACACCACGCTGCCCTCACGGCGGCGGTCCTCGTAGAAGGGGTAGGGATCGGCAGCCTCCCAGGGCAGCCTCCCGGCGGTGACGTCACGGCTGGTCATGTTGGTCCAATCCCCAGGGGAGTCCGCGATCGCGGGCCCAGGCATGGTGTTGCTTGCCGAGGTCGGTGATGGGGTCAGCGACGGCATCGATGTCATCGGCGATGGCCCGCGCCGGCAGAGTCGCCTGCAATCCGGCGCCGATGCTGCTGACGGCGAGTTGGACGCGGCTGATGAATACGTGATCGTCGGGCGCGTAGAGGCGCGCCATCGGATGATTTTCCTCCCGAATGTTGAACAAGCCGCGGATGGCGCGCGCGGTGGTCTCCGGCGTGAAGGTCGCTGGCTGGGGTGCGGTGGTGTATTCGTGAACGATCTCCCGTTGCCACCGCAATAATTCGGCAGCAGTCAAGCTCGACCCGTCGCTCAGATAGCCAGCCGCCACCATGATCTCGCGCATGTCCTCCGCCCGGCCTTCCATGACGGCGCGGTTCATCGCGACCAGGCGCCAGCGCTGCGGTTCGGGCAGGACCTTCACGCACCCGAAGTCCACGAAGCCCACCGTGCCGTCGATGTTGAACCGGTAGTTGCCGGGGTGGGGGTCAGCGTGGAGCATGTTGGCATGTCGGTAGTTGCCGTAGGTGAACCGCAGGATGGTCTCGACCCAGGCGTTCCTCAGGTCCTGCTCGGCATGTTTGGCTGTCGCCCAATCCATTCCGTCGAGGTAGGTCATCGTCAACACGCGATCACCGGACGCTTCGGGGACGACGTCGGGGATTCGGATGAACGGGTGGTCTCGGTAGAGGGCGCTGAAGGTGGCGATGGTGGCCGCCTCGTGGCGGTAGTCGACTTCTTCGGAGATCCGGGCCACCATTTCTCTGGCCGTACTTCGGATGTCGCCCTTCATTCCCGATGCGGAGAGCGCGAATCGCAGGAACGTTGCCAGCAGCTCGGTGTTGGCCAGGTCGTCGCGGATGGCTCGCGCGACGCCGGGGTATTGGATCTTGACCACGACGTGGCGGCCGTCGTGCAGGACGGCGCGGTGCACCTGGCCGATGGACGCTGCCGCCATCGGCTCGTCGGTGAAGTCGGCGAAATGATCAGTGCCGATGCCAAGTTCGGCTTCTAGGACACTGTGGACGAGGTCTGGATGCATGGGCGGGGCGTCGCCCTGCAGCCGGGCCATGGCTTTCGCGTAGGGGTAGAACCCTCCGGTGCCCAGCGCTCTACTGTCGATCATCGACAGCATCTGACCGACCTTCATCAACGCGCCCTTGGAATGGCCGAGCAGGTCGGCGTAGCGCTCGGCGGTGCGTTCGTGGAACTGATCGATTGCGCCCTCGCTGCCGGCCCTCTCGCGAAGACCGGCGACCAGGCGGCCCCCGGCGGCCCGGGCCGTGAATCCGGCCAGGGGCATCGTGCGCCGGATGCGTCCGCGGGGCACGGTCCCGTCGTGGTGCGGCATCAGTCTCGCTCTTTCGGGCAGGCCAGCAGGGCTGGCCGCGGTTTCGCTAATGGGTGTGGGTCAGGTGGGGCAGTGCTACCCCTGGGCCAATGTGAGGACAGGATGCGGGTGATCTGGGCGGGTCTGAACCAGACGGCCTGGGTGTCGAGCAGTTCGATCGTGCGCAAGAACGTCTCGGTGAGCGCGATGTCGTGGGCGGCGGCGGCCCACACCTTGTCGACGACGAAGTTGACGACCCGTTTCGGTGTGGCGCGCCAGTCATCGGCGGGGGTGAGGATGAAGTCCAGGGCGCGGTTGCCCCACCAGATCGACCGCAACGCTCGCGCGACCGAAGCGAAGTACGCGCGTTGCCAGTCGGGTTCGTTGCGCGACAGGCTGTCGCGGAGAGCGATCGCTTGCAGAGCAGCAGAGGTCATGCCTTGCCCCCAGATCGGGTTGAAGCTGCAGACCGCGTCACCGATGACGATCAATCCGTCGGGAAATCGGCGGAGTTGGTCGTAGCGCCGCCACACGCTGGCCGGATAGCGCTGAGTCGTGACGCCGCCGAGTGGCTCAGCCGAGCGCAGCGCGGTCATCATCGCTGGGGGCAGCACTCGGGCCGCATCGTCGAGCAGTCCAGGCAGGTCAGTCGGCGCTTCGCGGCCGTCCAACCCCATGACGGTCAACACCACCGTGTCGTGCTCATAGACCAATACCGCTGCACCACCTAACTTTTGGAGCGGCTGTGCCGAGACGGCAAGCTTGGTCCGGAGCGACCCGGCGGTCAGCTGAAGGAACTGACTGGCGTAGCACAAGTCCAGGGAGTATTTATGTTCCGGCGGGCGGGGATAACCCCACGACGCCAGCATGGCCGGCATTCGGGCCGAGCGACCGGTCGCGTCGACGACCAGATCGGCTGACACCATGTGTTCCTCACCGCTGGCCCGGTCGACGATGCGCACGCCCTCGACGCGCCCGGAACCGTTGAGCAGGGGCTGCCCGACGTCGTGGCCGTCGCGGAAGGTCACGTTGCCGATCGCCTGGACGCGGCGCCGGATGTGCTCCTCGAGCAGGGGACGGCTGGCGAACGGGAACAGCATCTCCTCCGGTCGGATGAAGCTGCCCGTCACGTCGAGATCGTGAACGCCGGCGCGGAAGTAGAACACCGACGGGTCGGAACCATCGAGAACAGGCGCACCAGCCGCTTGAAGGTCATCGAGTACGCCGGGAAACAGGTCGGCGAAGATAATCGCACCGCGGGTCAGCAGCTGGTGCAGGTGGCGACCCTGAGCCACGCCGCGGCGCTGGCTGGCACCGTCGGGCAGCGCGTCGCGTTCCACCACGACGACCGTGTCGTAGAACTCCGACAGCACCCGTGCGGCCAGGAGTCCGGCCATGCTGGCTCCGCACACCACGGCCCGACCCCGCGGCTGGTGGTTCGTGTGCTCAGCGCTGGTCATGGTGCTCCAATCCCAGCGGCAGGCCGCGCTCGCGCAGCCACCCGTGGTGGGCCTTTCCCAGCGGGGTGACCGGTTCGGCCACGCCGTCCATGTCGTCGATGATCGACCGCGCCGGCAGTGTCGCCCGCAGTGCGCCACGGACGCCGTTGAGGGCGGTCTGTACGCGGGGGGCGAACACGTAGTCATCCGGTGCCGTCATGCGCGAGAGCGGATTGGTGGTGTCGAGCCCGAACAGCCATCGCCCGGTCCGCGCCCCGCTGTCTGATGCATAGGACACGGGTTGAGGTGCCAGGAACTCCTGGAAGACCTGCTCCCAGAAGCGCTGCAGGTCATCTGCGGTCAGCGGGGAGTCGTCGGCGATGAACCCGGCGGCCACCATCTCCTCACGCATGTCGTCGACGCGCTGGTCGATGATGGCGCGCATCAGCGTGACCCACCGCCGACGCTTGGGCTCGGACAGGACCTTGATGCACCCGAAATCGAGGAAACCGACGGTGCCGTCGGCCCCGAATCGATAGTTGCCTGGATGGGGGTCGGCATGCAACAAGTTGGCGTGGCGGAAGCTGCCGTCGACGAAGCGGGTGATGACCTCGGCCCACGTGTTCCTGAGATCCTGATGGGAGAGTTTCGCTGCCGCCCAACCTATTCCATCGAGGAGCGTCATCGTCAGCACCTTGTCCGAACTGGCCTCGGTGACGATGTCGGGCACGTGAATGAAGGGATGACCACGGTAGAGCTCACTGAACGCCGCGATCGAGCCCGCCTCGCGCCGGTAATCGACCTCCTCGGCGACCCGGATCGCGAGTTCCTGCGCCAGCGGCCGCGGATCGAACTCCATGCCCGCCGCCGACAGGCCGAACCGCAGAAAGGTCACTACCAACTCGGTGTTGGCCATGTCTTCGCGGATCGCCCGTCCCACACCGGGGTACTGAACCTTCACCGCGACCTGTCGACCGTCGCGCAACACGGCGCGGTGCACCTGACCGATTGACGCCGCCGCCATCGGTTCATCGCTGAAGTCGGTGAAGTGCTCAGCGATAGAACCTAATTCGGCATTGAGGACGTCGTGTACCAGATTGGGCGCCATCGGCGGGGCGTCGACCTGCAAGCGGTTCAACGCGCGCTGATACGGCGCGAACCCGCCCGTGCCTAGGCCGCCGGTGTCGGTCATGGAGATCATCTGCCCGATCTTCATCAGCGCGCCCTTGGAGTGCCCGAGCAAGTCGGTGTAGCGCTCAGCGGTGCGTTCGTGAAACCGGTCCACGGCACCGTCGTCACCGGCCTTCTCACGCAGTCCGGCAACCACTCGTCCGCCAGCAGCGCGGGCGGTGAACCCGGCCAAGGGCATGGTCCGGCGGATTCGGCCGCTGGGCACGGCGTCGCGGTGATGTGACACCGGATCACTCCCTCCCGAACGCCTCACGTAGTAAAGTAACTTCGTACGAAGAGTAAGTGATCACTTTGGAGAGGTCAATGACCGCAGCGACGCCAACCCGTGAACGCCTGGTCGACGAGGCGATGCGACTGTTCAGCACCAACGGGTTCGAAGCCACCAGCGTCTCCCAGATCGAAGCCGCCGCAGGCCTTTCCGCAGGCTCGGGCGCGCTATACCGGCACTTCAAGTCCAAGCACGCCCTGCTCGACGCTGGCATCAACCGCCAACTCGACCGGCGCCGGGCCATGCACGACATTCGCGCACTCTTCGCCGGGCTCGGTGACCTGCGGGCTGAACTGACCGCGCTGGGCCGTTACCTTCTCACCGTCATCGACCAAGAGATTGAACTTTTGCAGATCGCGGCGCGCACACCCACGGGTTTGTCCGAGCGCCTCGACACCGCCTATGCCGCGCTCGTCGACGGGCTTACCGCTGAACTAGCTGGTTGGATCAAGGCTTGGAGTCGAGACGAATCTGAACGCACGTGCGGCGTCCTCGCCGCACTCGGAGTCAACAGTCTTCTCGGTGCGCGTTACGCCACCAGCCTATTCCATCAGCCCGACGCCCGGCTGCCCGACGACGAATACCTCGACGAATGGACCAACCTGCTAGCCAACCGCATCGCCGCCAACGCCTGATGAGACGGGCGTTGCGGCTCGCGCCACTGACCTCGGGGCGTAACGAATGTCATGAACAGCACACCTAAGGTTCCCTCGTCCCCAAACGCTGCAATGCTGCGATGTACTCACGGGCCTGCTCTCGGTCGCTGTCCTTTTCGGCGTCCGTTAAGGCCTCGTACGGCGTGGACATCTGCCGTTCCCACCTCTCCGCTAGTTCAGGTGGGACGGTGAGGCTGCCGTCGGCGTTGTGACGGCATTTTGAGTGCATGTATCGCTGCCAGTGCGACCATCGCTCATGCTCGACTGCCGCGACCGCTTCCAACACGCTTTGGGAATCTAGCGCCGGCCAGGGGCTGTCGCTCATCAGATCAGGCGTTCGTTGACAAGGTTCCAGTAATGCTCGCCCAGGACCGTAAGTTCGCAGGACTTCCCCTCCATTGCGGCGTAGTACATGTGCACTGCGCCGACCGGCCTGACTAGGTTGACCTTGACGTAGTTCTGCAGAATTTTGAAGGTGGCGTTGCGCGCGGGGTCGGGAGCTGGGATTGCTGGATCAGCAAGTTGCTCTGCAGTTCTAGATGGTTCGAAGGATGGGTCGAGAGGTAACTCAATGCCCGGTGTCGGGAAAATCGATGTCAGCTGTCGTAGCTCCGCCAAGGTGATTGGTGGTCTGGCACGTCGCAAGGAGACGAAAGTCTTGACGTTGGTCTTGAATACCGGACGCTGTTGCCAGGGGCCTAGAGACTGATCAATGTGCGCGTAGACGCTGCCCGGCGTGATGTCCCCGACCAGGTTGGCCGCGGCACCATTGAGCGCATCAACCAGCAGTCCCGTGAACACACCAGAGCCGCCCGATTCGAGCGCGTATTGGTTGGCAGTTGATGCCGACAAAATGGTGACGCCTTCACGAATGTCTGCTTGAGCAGCCCCCGCGGCGGTCACGGCGGCTGCGCCGGAGTGGCAGCTGTCAAGAATAATCACTTTGTTTGTTGCTGGCGATTGGTTCGCAAGAGTCATGACTTCGCCGAGAGCAAGGCCGTCGTCTCCACTGCGGGCATCGCTCGAGCACAAATAGCCGCCGGTGTCGTCTAGGTAACCGTGTCCGGAGAAGTAGAACAGCGCAATCTCGGCGTCGTCGCGAAATAGCTCGCGTACCGAATCTTTAAGGACGTGCCGGTCAATGTTGGAGGCGGGGCCGGTTCCGGTGAGCAGCATCGGGTTCGTAAAGTTGACCGTTCCGTCCGCGTCTCGCTCCAGCACCCCGTTGACGCTGTACGCGTCGTTAACGCAGCCCCGGAGAGGCGAGATGTGATCGTAGTGGTCCAGGCCGACGATGAGCGCCTTTCGCATGCCCATTAGAGCGAGTCAATGAAGTCGCCGATGTTCTTGTCACTCCACGTGACGGTCTTGATGCCGGCAATGGTGGTGCGATCGGCGGCGTAGGCCCATATGCCGAGGATGGGCTTGTTTTCGCCCTTCGCGCAATCGATCTCCCATTTCTGGCCGGTCGACGACGTCGAGTTCTTGCTGACAAGGACGATCACACCGTGTGAGCGCTTGATGCGAGTCCGGACTTTGTCTTTCCAGTCCTCTTCATACGCCTCTTTCACTGACAAGTCGATGAATTCGTATGGGGCGCGCGGCGATAGGGATTGTCCTTTGAGGAAATCTCGCTGCCGTTCGTCCTCGATCGCAAACGCCACAAAGACAATCTTCTTGTCGGCCACTGCGGGCGCCTTTCTGTAGACCACACTGTCAGGGGGCATCGTAACCAGCGGGTCCGACATCAGCACGGACATCAGGGGCAGTGCGACGCGAAGATGCCTAAGTCAGCCGGGCGCCCAGCGGCAGGCGTTGATCAGTCCGGGTTCGCGGTGAGGGAGTCCGTGAGCTCGGTCAACGCGATGAAGGCAGCTTCTGTCGTACCTAGTGCTTCCGGGGTAGGGCCGGCCGGGGTCGGAATCTTGGCTAGACGATTAGCGAGCTGAGTGAGGACGGCGCGGTCACCGTCGAGTGCGGTTCGTTCGTCGTCGGTCAGGACGAGGTTCTCCAGCATGTGGTCGATGCCGTTCTTGACGGCTAACAGCTGGCCGGCACTGGATTGTTTTGGAAGATAGAACGGGCAGCGAGCGCAGGCGAGGCGGTGGGGACACTTCGCGAAGAAGTCGTAGGTGCAGTAACCCTCGCCGAGGTCGTAGTACTTCCATGTTTCACCGTCGGCGGCTGCACCGGTCATGATGGTCTCGCGGTCGATGAGGACCTGGATGGTGCGGACGTTGCGAGCGAAGTAGTCGGCCTTCTTGTAGGCGGCGGTAAGACGGCGCTGGAGGACCGTGGCGTAATGCCGGGTGCTGGAGTAGTGCTTGTGTCCGAGCCACTCCTTGAGGTCGACCAGCGACAACGGTTCCGGTGCATTGAGCAGTTGGGTGGCGATTGTCGCTCGGGCGCGGTGGCTGGTCAGTGCACCACGCGAATCATGTTCTGGGATGCCGGCTTTGCGGCACAGGACGGGTATGAGGTGGGAGTTGAGGTAGGACAGTCCGACCAGTTCACCGCGAACGCAGAACAGGAACTGACGTCGCTGTCGAGTCTTGCGGTCGACGAGGTCGGGTTGGGGTGGCCGTACGGCTTGCCAGGCGGTGACCAGTTCTCCGACAAGCGGGTCGACGGGTTTACTGAAGGCCCGGCTGGTCTTGTTCGCCGGAACGTGGAGAAGGCAGATTGGGAACGGAGTGCTGGTCTTTTCATCGCGGCCTTCCTCGCGTTGTACGCACTCCAGTTCGAGGCGGCGGATTTCATCGACGCGCAGTCCAGCAAAGAGCCACACGCCGACCAGCGCGCGGACCATCTCAATCGGGTAGTAGGTGCGGTGTTCGGGGTTAACGGCGCGGGCTGCGGCGCTGCCGTACCGTTTGAGATCTGAGGTCTCGATCGTGAGTCCGGCGGCCATCAGTTTGGCCCAGGACGCGTCGTCGATGATGCGTGGGTTAGGGCCCAGTTGTGCACGCACCGACAGCGGCCCGGCAAGCGCCTTGCGGGGGTTGAAGCGCGGGGTCATCCATTCCCAGTCGATGAGGTCAAGGAAGAATGCGCGGAGACCGTCGATGCGCTGGACTCTTCCTTTCACGCCGAGGGGTTGTCCGGTGTTGCGGGTGTCGCGGTTGCAGCCGGCCCACTGGCCGTGGGTCGCGTTCAAGGTGTCGGCAACGTACTCGGCGGCGATGTCGCGGGTCCACAGGTGCGGTTCGACCGCTTCGGGGTGTTTGTCGGCCGCCCAGCGCCCGGCGATGAGGATGATGGCGAACCTGCCGCGAAGCGAACCTGGTTCGATGGTGGTAACGCGGCGCCACCGCAGCGCCCAGTGGACCCACGCAGCTGGGGCGGAGTCCAAGGTCTCCTGACGCGGTCCACGCTGACGGGTGTTGCGGGCAACCGGCTCTCGCAGGACGCCGTCATGCGCTAACACCCGCGACACCTTGATCAGCCCGGTGCGTCGCGCCCCGCTGCCGTACAAGTCGGCCAGCGCGCCGAATGTGTCGTCAGTGAGGTCGGCCAGGATGGCGGTGCCGCTACACAACATCAGATCGCACAACGCTGCAGCGACCTGGCTGCCGCTGGTGTGTTCCGAAACCTCCCAGCTACGCAAGGTGGCCTGAACGTGCTCGATGGCCTGTTCCACCGCGAGCTGGCCAAACGCCAAGCCAGCGGTTCTGCGCATCGAAACCATGACGTCGTGGTGGAGGGTGCGGTGGCCGCCCACCACGTTTGCGACGGCCACCATCGGCGCCCCGAGTTTGGAGCCTGCCTCAACGCTCGCAACGTCTCGCCAGGTCGACACGTCCCAATCCCAGTATGGGCGCTGTTCGGCATGCACCCGCCGCAGGATGCGGCTTCGGGCACGCCCGGCGATGTCGGGCCGACATCGAGCCATCAGAGGTATCAGGGGGTCGACGAGACGATGCAACGCCCGGATGGTGGGGGTAGACAGGTGAGGGCTGCCGTGACCGAACAGCTCAGCCAGAGTATCGATTTCGACGTCGGTCAGCATCGTCACCACAGCCCCGCCAGGGCAGCTAGGCGTCGCTCTTGGTCGGCGTGCATAGATGTCGATGCGACGTGGAACCTTGCCGCGAGTTCCCGCCCGGACAGGTGCAGGTAGGTGAGGGTGGTCGAGAGGTCGCGGTGCCCGGCGTATTGGGCAATCTCGTCGATGTCCCACCCCGCCCGCGCCAGGTCGGTCAACCTCAGGTGGCGCAATGTGTGGGTCGAAAGCTGCGGCACCTCGGCGCGCCCGGCGAGGGCAGTGACGGTCTTCGACCACGCCGAGGGACCCACGCCCTCACCATGATTGCGGCGGGACGCGCTCAGGAACAGGTGGCCGTCGCGCCTTCCGAACAGTTGGGTGCGGTCTT
>JAESGJ010000410.1_pt1 | contig 27348 bp, 27 predicted proteins | sample 9266241 | NCBI WGS metagenome assembly JAESGJ01 (sample SAMN14514841, study PRJNA621669) | algae metagenome | isolation source: Brasilonema octagenarum HA4186-MV1 and co-occurring heterotrophs from wet... | place: USA: Manoa Valley, Hawaii | collected 2009-07-20 | reverse complement strand
AACTGTGGGATACCGCCACGCTCAAAGAAATTAAAACCCTCACCGGGCATACAGCAGCGGTTTGGAGCACGAGCTTCAGCCCGGATAGCAAAATGTTGGCAACTGCTAGTTATGACAACACGGTGAAACTGTGGGATACCGCCACGCTCAAAGAAATTAAAACCCTGAGTGGGCATACAGACGCGGTTGTTGGCACGAGCTTCAGCCCGGATGGCAAAATGTTGGCAACTGCTAGTTATGACAACACGGTGAAACTGTGGGATACCGCCACGCTCAAAGAAATTAAAACCCTGAGTGGGCATACAGACGCGGTTGTTGGCACGAGCTTCAGCCCGGATGGCAAAATCCTGGCAACGGCAAGTTTTGACAAGACGGTGAGACTGTGGAGATTGGATTATGATAATTTACTTAGGGAAGGGTGCGTGTTCATGGGTGAGTATTTCAAAACTAATCCCGATGATGCTGATGCTGAAATTGGCAATATGTGCGATCACCTACCAAATCGGCAGGAAGCTGGCTTTTCGGCATTTTTTAGCATGGGGCAATGAGTGCGATACTCACAATATAAAAACAAAAATATCCTGTGCGTTAGGCGTTAGCCGTAACCCAATAGCAATATTGGGGGAGGACGGCAGTTTTGCGGGAAGAAAATCTACACCGCAAACCGCCTCGAAAATCCACACCCCAATTTGCCTCCCCTACGCTTAAAATTTCTTGAGGTACATAGCTTTATTTAAGCTTACCTACTTACTAGTTAAATTTATCCTAATTCCAAACCAGTAATAGCAAAAACATTGTGCAAATTAATATTAGGTTGCTCTCCTTTGTACATTCGTACACATTCATATGTATTCTTCATTTGATAATTTTCCAATAAGAGAATAGCGGCTTTATTGATATTAGGAACGTTTACATAAATAGTACTTCCTTCACTATAAGTAGCTAAAGCTAATAATAACTTTTCTGCTATATCTTCATTTTCCGCAAATAAAGGGGCAATTTTAAAGCTATCTATAGCTTTTCTAATCACTCCATAACCTACCAAATCAGCATCGTTGATAATAGCGTAACCTTGCCCATGAGGTTGATTAATCCATGTTGAAAGAAAATCAGGACGATAACTAGGAAAATATCGTCGATCATAATGACAAAGTTGATCAAAATCAATAGTTTTTAAATCTCTTACATCTGACGAGATTTTTCCGGTAATTATCCCTTGATAACCAAGATGAGAATAAACCGGTTTAAAACCAAATTTTTGATACTTATTAACTTGTTGTAATATGGCATCTAAACCAGCAGGTTGATTAGAAATTAACTTCAATGCTTCTTGCCATGTTTTTAAACCAAATCCCTTTTTTCGTTCTTCGGGTTTAACAATATAAAAACCAATAAAATTAAATTCAGCACTATATCGTAAGACAGAAATACAACTAATAGGTTTACCGTTTAATTCTCCAATTAAAAACCCACCAGGATCGGCAATATAAAAATTATCAACATCATCAATACCCGGATTCCACCCCTCAGAAGCTACCCAACTTAAGGCAATTTTTAGATCATCTTTGGTCATGGGACGAACTCGAAAATTATCTTCTGTAATAGTCATTTTTGCTGTTGAAAATTATATTCTTCTGGTTTTAAAATTATCGTCGCATCTCGAATTATGGAGTGAATTCCATCTGCCACCACTAGCAATACGGTTCAGTTAAGGAATTTATTTGTTGAGCTAGGTAAGGGGAGTAGAGTTGCTGGGGGGAGAAAATAACTGATTTTTCTTCCCCTGCCTAAAGGTACTTATCCGAACTGTATTGGATGGTAGGCAATAGGTAGGGATGTGAGTACAACCTACCTTCATTATAACCAAATAAATCAAGCTTAAATTTCATCCGGTTAATAGCACGAGCTTCAGCCCGCATGGCAAAATGCTGGCTTCTGCTACCTCGCGCGCCCTTACAAACGATGTGGTTCATTTAGGTGAAAACTGCTTTAATATATCAACAGAGGCTTTATAAGCCTGAACTGGTTGAAAGTCATCTTGTCAATGGACAGCCACTAAAACGGTGTCATATTTAGAATACGTTATGGAAATAAGGTTGTTTCGTACACAAGACACTGAGCAAATAGCACAGCTATTCCACGAAACAGTGCGTGAAGTCAACATCCGCGATTACTCAAACAATCAAGTTAAAGCTTGGGCACCAGATGATATTGACTTTAGAAATTGGTCAGAAGTTTGTTTAAAAATATTTACCTATGTTGCAGATGAAGAGGGAATAATTGTTGGTTTTGGGGAGCTAGAACCCAATGGTCATATTAATTGCTTTTACTGCCATAAAAACTATCAGCGTCGCGGAGTAGGGAGTCAAATCTATCAGGCAATTGAGGCAAAAGCATTGGAATTAGGGTTGGATCGGCTGTTTACTGAAGCGAGTATTACTGCAAAGCCATTTTTCCAGCATATGGGATTCTCAGTTGTCAAAGAACAACAAGTGACTCGTCGGGGGGAAACTTTCACTAATTATGTAATGGAGAAGTTTTTAACAAGTTCAGACATTGCGTAATAGTAGCACAATAGATTGGCTCATTTATGATTTTCAAGTCAATCTTAATTGTGCCACCTTTAAGGTGCGTTTCCTCTGGAAGCCTCGCTTCGCAAGTCTTGCGCGTCTACGTTATTTGATTCCTATTTTGTGCGATCTATCCAAACAGATTAATGAATTTCAGCAACTTCCTATGTTTTAGAACGCACCATCAAACAATCATATTCAGTAACATAACCTTCGGGATTACGAAAGGCAGCAAATAAATCAGCAACCTCAAAACCCAGGGATTCATAATACCTTAAGGCATCCAAATATGAAGGTATGTTAATGTAATTAGCCCGTACAGATATTTCAGATTGCAAACACAGAATTTTATCTATGCACTTACTTGCACCCTTAACAACTTCAATGTCATATCCTTGAGTATCCATTTTTAGAAAGATACGCGGCTCAGGTACTAAAGTGAGAATATCATCCAAAAGAGAGTCTAGAGCCTTGATCTTGACTTCGCAGGAATTAACAGTTTTTGGCATACTAGCATTAGGCACTAGAAATGAACTCAGTTCTGAATAGGTGTTCAAATTAAAGGTAGCCAAAGCATCCTCACTTCCAAGTCCCAAATCATATCCTCTCCAAAGGCTATCGTCTTTAAAGTTCTTTTGAAGAGTGGGAAATATTTCTGGATGTGGCTCAAAACTAAGAATCTGTCCTTTATAGCCTAGTTTTCTGATGTTTTCTGCAAAGTAACCGATATTAGCTCCCACATCAAGAACACAATTAATTCTTAATTTCTTCAAAAGAGCCGCTAAGTAAATTTGGTAAGAAAATCGACCTATTTTTTCCTCTACAGATTTGGGTATTTTATAGCCTGCCGAAATCAAAGAATAAGCTATGTCTCTCAACATTGTGCGACTTCCTTTAGCAACCTGATAAATTTGTCAACAGTCAACAATAGACAGTGATCAAACCTCTGCTAAATGCAAAAATAATAGATATTGACCTTTCCTTTGATGCGTGCAACGCAAATCAAAAGGTAATAGAAACAGAGGTTTTGAGGGATTGCTTCAATATACACAGAGTTATATTATCTTGTGCAATTGTTAGCGTCGAAATTCTAGCAATTACAAATACAGAAATGTTGAAGATAAATACAAAACTTTACAAGAATGGCTCCCTTATAACGATTTGCATTTGAGTGCAATACATCTAAAGAGTTAAAAACCGCACCCTCGACGCAGATAAACGCAGATATGTATTTCATTTTGTCAGAAATTTATCAATCAATCCAGTTCACCTCACATCAAATTTTGATTCTTCGTTTTCACTCGTTGATATAATTCCTCCATTGCTTCAATAAAAGAATTATCCTTTTGCCAAAAAGCGGGGAAATCACCTTGTTTCTTAATCAAAATTGCAGAGACGGCGCTGGGAGTTGCAACTTCTATTGTTTGAGGTAATCGCTTCGTCCCTAACCAAAATTCCCTAGCACTTGGTTTTTGGTCAATCTGCTGTTTAGAAAGCTTTGTATACAAAGAAGTCGAGGCTTCTATCTTAACTTCTTTAGTATTGAGTTCCTCAGAAAGTGCTTTACCTAAAGGTGACTCAGCAAGTTTTGCCTGAAGTTCTGCTTTTGATAATCCCCGCAGTTCAAACAGCAAAAATGGATTCTGATCTAATTGGGAAGCAACGAGATAGTAAACTCCGGCAATATGCTTGCAGGGATTCGCATAATCTGGACAAGAACATGAAGTTTTGAAGTCCTTTCTACTGTGAGGTAATAGATATACTCCTAATTCTGAAAAAGAGTCTTCTATATTTTCTGGGACTTCGTTAAGCAGCAGTCGAGAAACGACACTTGCTTTAGATGAAAGTTGCTGGAGAATTTCATTCCAACGTGTTTTGGCAATGGGAGTAATTTCAATCGAAATATTGTATGTTGGTTCTTTGTAAACACCAAAGTATGGATTAACTGACCCTTTGACTATAGCCGTGATATAATTTTGCTCTATTTCAAAGCTCAACACTTTACCCCCACGGGCATAGGAACGTCCGCGTTGTAGTCTGGCGTCATCGGTAAAAGCTTCTAATGCGTTGATGAAGCGATCGCCCCACCAAGTTCGGCTAAATTTATTCATAAATCACTCCAAGATTGCGCTTCTATTGAGTGCAATGAGTTCTTGAAATGCATCATTGTCCAATTCTGTCAACCACGATTCATCACTACCAACAACAGCAGCAGAAAGTTTTTTCTTATCTTCAATCATTTGGTCAATTCTCTCTTCTAAAGTACCAATGGCAACAAATTTATGGACAAAAACATTCTTCTTTTGACCAATACGAAAAGCGCGGTCAGTTGCTTGGTTCTCAACCGCTGGGTTCCACCAACGATCAAAATGAAAAACATGGTTAGCTTTCGTAAGAGTAATACCAACGCCACCAGCTTTGAGAGATAATATAAAAATAGATGATTCTGTTTCTGGCTCTTGAAATTCTGCAATCATGTTCTCTCGTCTTTGGCGGCTAGTACCTCCGTGTAAATAGTATGTATTGCAGTGCAAAGTCTGTTTGAGATATTTTTCTACATTTTCGCAAATTTCAGTAAATTGACTAAAAATGAGGAGGCTTTCTCCTTCTGATAAAGCTTCTTCCACCATCTCGGCTAAACGACTCAATTTATGAGAACGTTCCGGTAGAAACTCACTTCCATCTTGTAAAAATTGTGCTGGATGGTTGCAAATCTGCTTTAATTTCATCAATGTAGAGAGAATTAATCCTTTGCGTTGAATCCCATCTGCTGTTTTCAGTTTTTCCTCTACATCTTTCACAACCACTTCGTAGAGTGAGGCTTGTTCCTTTGTCAAATTCGTGTAGAGTTTTTGTTCTACTTTATCTGGTAGATCATTGATGATAGATTGATCCGTCTTGACACGCCGTAGAATCAATGGTTCAACTAACTTTTTAAGTGTAGTTGATTTTAATGTATCATTCTCCTTTTGAATGGGAATCTCAAAAGACTTACGAAACTGTGCTTCTTTTCCCAAGTAACCGGGATTGAGAAAGTTAAAAATTGACCACAAATCGAGCAAGCGATTTTCAACAGGAGTTCCTGTTAATGCCAGTCGGTGTTTTGCTGATAATTTTAAAACTGCTTTAGTTTGTGCAGCTTTGGGGTTTTTAATATTTTGCGCTTCATCCACTACTACCCGCTGCCACTTCATGCTACTTAGTAGCTTTTCATCTTTGCGAGCCAGAGTAAAGGAGGTAATCACAACATCATGCTGTAAACTCGCTGCTTTAAAATCTGCTTCCTGCTGAATACGGTTACTACCGTGATGCACCATTGTTTTAAGATGAGGTGCAAACTTAGCAATTTCTTTCTGCCAGTTTCCCACAACTGAAGTCGGGGCAATTAATAGTGTAGGCAGTAGCGGGGATGAGAAGCCAGCGTCGTGTTGAGGCGATTGGCGTGAGGATGAGGAAGGAATTTCTCCCCCCACTTCCCCTACTCCCCCTACTCCCCCTACTCCCTCTACTTCCCCATCTCTCTCCTGCACGAGTCTAGCAATAACCTGCACCGACTTGCCCAAGCCCATATCGTCTGCCAGACAGCCATTCAATCCTAATCTTTCCAAGTATTGCAACCATGAGACGCCACGCTTTTGGTACTCGCGGAGATTTCCTTGCAATTGTGACAGTTCAGAAATGGGTTCCAACCGACTTTTGTCTTGCAACTTTGCCATTGTCTCAGACAAAAATTGGTCATATTCAAATTCCCACTCTTCACCCACTTCAGCATTACGTTGCAGGAACTCTAGCATCGTCATTTCTGATTTTTCATCAGCGTGTGACTGCCAAAATTCTAGGAACTGCTGCATTTTATCTCGGTCTAGTTCCATCCACTGACCGCGAAAATGTACCAGTGGAGCCTTAGAATTAATAAGTTGTTGCCATTCTTGCGGAGTAACGGCTTTGTCACCAATTGCCAATTCGTATTGATACTCCACCAACGAGTCAAGGCTGAAATAGCTTTTTGTCTGGCTTTTCGTTGCGGATAGTTTACTACCAGACGCCTTGAGGCGAATTTTTGCCCGACGGCGACCTGCAGGAGTATACCAAGCCGGTACAATAATCTTGAACCCAGCATCTTCCAGCACCCAAGCACTTTCTTTCAGGAAGTCAAAAGCCTCTTCTAGAGTGAGTTGCAATCCAGTGGGGTGTTGTGTTTCCAATCCCTCCCATAGCTGAGGATACATCCGCGCTGCGTAGCCGAGATTCAGTAGCAAATCTGTTTCAAAACCCTTACCAAATTGCTTGTGTACCCCTATTTTGGTTTTTTGACTCATTGTCCAGTAGTCAGCCAGCGCTAGTTTCAAAGAGGGATCTTGTTTGCTAGCTATAAGGAATTGAATCTGCCAGTTGTCTATTGCGTCTGAAGCAGGAGAATGCAACTGAAAGCAGAGATGAAACGCAGAGTCGCTTTGGGTACGGGTAATTTGAGTTTTCCATGTCAACCATTGCTGATATTGTTCTAAAGCAGCATCTGTTGTCTGTGGGTTGTGACTGTTTGGACGTAAGCAATGGTGAATCAGGGAATCAGCAATTTGTTTGTCAAAAGCAGCTGTTGAGGGTGTGTGGGTGACTATATCATTAACAAGAGACTCACTGAAGTGACGTAAAAGATTTTCTTTATCAAAGAATTCTATTGGATCACTTGCTGTTACCGAACCGGCCACACAAATCAGTGGCATATATTCAACGTATTTTTTCAGGTTTGATTCGTATTGTTCAGAAATAATTTCCCAATTTGTGTAGATTTCAAATGGTTGCGTTTGCGGAGTTTTTGTCTTGCCTTTTTTACTAGTCTTAGTAACGGTCGTTTCTAACTCACGGTATTTCAGTGCTGGAATATACTGGTCTTTAAGAATAAACTGCTTAAATGCTTGAGTATAGTGATACCAAAATAGGAGATCTGAACCAAGTTGAATCTCGCCCGAACTGTATAATGCTAAAAAGTGGATTTCGTTGAGGAGTTTGATAACATTGATAGCTTTTGAGACTCGATAAGAACCAGTTTTAACTGACACTACAGCCTCATAACAGTCTACCTGCCAGTATTGAAACCCTTCGTATTCTTCAGGAAGGTCTATTTCTAGATACTTAATTAATTCTGGTGAGGGAATGGGCTGATTATTCGCAGTTGGTAGAGCAAAATATTTAGGAGATATACGTTCGTTTAAGGTAGCTGCTGGTTCTTTGATTCCTAATTCTTGAGCTAAAAAGGTCACCAATTCATCCTGTGCTAGATGTCCACGGTGAATTTGTTGATTTTTATGACCACGTTTTTTGATTTCAGGGGTTTCTACCCACAGATAAAAAGACCCAGGTTGTATAAAATCAGCCGCTGCGTTGGGTATCCACGTACCATGAATAACTTTCATGAGTCCACGCTTTTGGTTATTCTAGAATTTTTAGAGGGTCTAGATTACTTTACCAAAAGTAGGTATGAAGTCTTACAGAATTATCCAAAAAATTCAGATTTTGTTTGCAAAGCCCCTATACCTACACATCACGGGCTTTTAAAAAATTATAGATTGCAAGAGTAATAGCTAAAACTAACGCGATATGAATCAGATTTCCAGCAATGTGAAGTACTAGACCCAATACCCAAAAAGCAAACAGTAGAACGACAAGACCCCAAAGTATGCCTAACATAATTTTCGATTCCGATTTGTAGAGGATTTCTACCAGAGTAATTCCAATTGACTGACAAAAAATAATTTCTATACAAATTTTTAAACACACTCATCGATTCGGGTATGCTTGCTTTCGCCTGACAGCTTGAGCCGCTCTAGACGTGCGCTTTGCGCATACGCCAGTCGCCAGGGCGTGGAAAAACGCCTTATGCGCACTGAAAGGCTTGATTTGGACGTATTCCTAATTTGGTGTTTGCGTCAAGAGATTTTTGTTATACCCATATTGATGTAATCTAGATTCAGTGGATAGACGCTTCTCCTGTCGGAGACGCTACGCGAACGTCTTGTCGCAAACATCGCTCTACCTCTGACTCGGTAATTCCACAACAGATTTCTCTCTCGTAGATGATACGTCAGATAGTGCTTGCATCTGACTCAGTTCAACTTGCAATTTTTGACACAAGGAGATTTGGCATGACTAGCGATTTACAATTCCGACCCACCGATCCACAATTCCTGCTCAATCCTTATCCCTGGTTAGCTAAAATGCGTCAGGAAGCGCCGGTTTTCTATGACAAAGAGCAGCAAGCTTGGATGGTGTTTCGCTATGACGATGTGGAACGAGTATCAAGCCAATGGAAAACCTTTTCATCTAAATCCCCCAAACCCCTTGGTCGAGAAGATTTTACTCAGGATTTAATCCACACCGATCCGCCTAAACATCAGTCACTACGCACTCTCGTACAAAAGGTGTTTACTCCCAATCGAGTCGAAGCACTAGCACCTCGGATTACCGAACTGACTCACGAGTTGCTGGATCAAATGAAGCAACACAAACAGGTCGATTTAATCCAAGCTTTCTCCTCACCTCTGCCGATCATCGTGATTGGAGAAATTCTCGGTGTACCCCTTGAAGACCGAGAAAACTTCAAGCACTGGTCTGACGGGGTATTAGCTAGCGATCCAACAGCAATAAAAAATATGGCTGACTATTTCCGCCAATTACTCAAGGAGCGGCGATCGCATCCCGGCAAAGACCTAATCAGCGATTTAATTGCGGCTTATGAAGAGGGAGAAAAGTTAACTGGACAGGAAGTGGTTGATTTTTGCATCCTACTGTTGACCGCCGGGAATGAGACTACAACTAACTTGATTACCAATACGATTTGGTGTCTGCATGAGCATCCCGATGAAAACCAACGCCTACTCCACGACTTGTCTCTATTACCGAGTGCAATTGAGGAAGTACTGCGTTATTATTCCCCGATTACTTTTTTAAATCGATTCACCCAAGTAGAAACCCAAATTGGAGATCAAACAATTCCTCCTGGGCAACTTGTGCACCCATGGCTAACATCTGCCAATCGAGATGAACTTCACTTTGAGAATGCTGATCGCTTCATCATTGATCGAGAACCGAATAAACATTTTGCCTTTGGGAATGGCATTCATTTCTGTTTGGGCGCACCTTTAACTCGACTAGAAGCCAAGATTGGGCTTAAAGCTTTACTCTCAGAATTTCCTAACCTCCGCGTTGACTCAAAAGAGCCTCTTAAACCAATTCCCAACATCAGAGTACATGGACTAGAAAGCTTGAGTGTTTTGTTATAGAAAACAAATCAGCCCTGCTCTGAAAGTGGAGCGATCGTTTCCTTTGACCGACCCCCGGTTTGCAATACTGCTCGGTTAATGAGGCTTTGCCAAACCCAACAAAACCAACATTTTGTGGGGTTGGATCGCACCGTTTGTTGGTGACACCTCCCTTCGGGGGACACCCCACAAATTGAAGATATAGATCCCCGACTTTTTGGAGAAGTCGGGAGTCTTGTTTTCATGTAAGCGCAAGCGCACGCCAGAGGCTAACGCGCAGGGTGCCCGCAGCGGCTCAGGATTTAGGACTGCGATATCATATACAAGTGTGTAAGTCCCAAAATATTGAAATACTTAGTTAATAGTGTCAATTACTACTTATTAGTCAATAAATGCCGCAACCATAACCAAGCTCGATTCTTGATCTCAACGGGAGCCGGATTGGTTAACCGGGTTGGGGTTATTGATTGAACGGTGTTATTGAGTGAAAGTACGCCAACTGTTAACTCTCCATCGGTGTTATACCAGTCGCCGCCGCCATTACGACCAAGCAAGGTTGCTCCTACTCCTGTCACTTGATACAGGTTAGTAAAAAGATGTGCTTTCTCAAGGCTTTGGATAAAGTTGTCTCGCTCTGCATCAATATTCGAGTCAATATGATGGGTAATTTGTCCTGTAAAGCGGCTGAGTTCAACACTGATATCAAATGTTGCACTACCAAGCCACAGAGGTCTGCCATCAGCGCTCAAATTGTTAGTCTGCCACAAGCGAACGTGATGACGTTCCTTGGCGCTGTTACCTACCGGTAGCTCAAATGCAAGATCCTGCTTGCGTCCCAAAAAGTATAAATTGCTAACAGGAGCATTAGGATAGGGACGCTTCAGTAAGACACTTTTGGCAATACCAACGCTGGAGTTAAAGGTAATTGGATCTGCCGGATACCAGCCTGCTGCCAGGATTGCCTGAACCACTTCAACTTTTGTACCAACCAATCCAACATTGAGCGGGTCGCCAGGTATACCTTCAGCCGTTTGCGTGGTTTTAGGAGAATGCTCTAGTTTTGAGTTGTGTTCGTAATGACGCCATAGTGCAGGTAAAACAACATAAGCTAGCAGCAAATATAACCCAGGAATAAGGATAAGCCAAATCCATAACCTGCGGTGATGTGACTGTACTGATGTTTGTACCTTACTGGGCATTGGCTTGTTTTAGTTTTTCTAGATCAAAGATGTTTATCATTACTATAAAGCAGGAATTGTTGACCGATGTCAAATGATGTCTAGTAAATAAGGAGCAGAAACGAAAAAGTGAAACCGCTACGGATCATAGTTGTAGGTGGTGGCGCGGCAGGTTTTTTTGGTGCAATTGCAGCAGCCGAAGCACATCCCAACGCGCAAGTGACAATACTCGAAGCCAGTCGCCAAGTCCTGGCAAAAGTCAGCATTTCTGGTGGCGGACGCTGCAATGTCACTCAAGCTTGTTTTGATCCGTCAGGACTGGTACAAAATTATCCCAGAGGCGGGAAAGCTTTGCTAGGTGCATTCACGCGCTTTCAAGCTAAGGATACAGTCGCTTGGTTTGCTACCCACGGAGTACCACTCAAAACCGAACCTGATGGTAGAATGTTTCCCCTCACTAATACTTCTGAAACTGTAGTCAACTGTCTGATAAATACAGCAAAAGCAGCTGGGGTAAACATACGTACAGAAACACTGATTGTTGCTGTCAAACAACTCAGCACTCCTAACTTTGAAATTTCTCTAAAGTCGGGAGAGATTTTGGAGTGCAATCGCCTACTCTTAGCCACAGGTAGCAATCCTGTCGGTTACAAAATAGCACAGAAGTTTGGACATACAATTGAACCACCAGTCCCCTCTTTATTTACCTTCAATATCAAAGATGAATTTGTTTTGAAGTTGGCTGGTGTGAGTGTCAATCCTGTACGGTTGCGCTTAAGCATACCAGGATTTCCCCAACTAGAACAAACAGGACCATTGCTGATCACCCATTGGGGTTTTAGTGGTCCAGCTGTACTAAAACTTTCTGCGTGGGGTGCCAGAGTGCTGCACTCAAACAACTACCAAGCAACTTTACATATTAACTGGTTATCCCACCTCCAGCCAGAAGAAGTCCGACAGAAATTACTAGCAGTCAAAAATGAAGTGGCAAAACGGGCGATCGCCCTACATCGCGGCGTAGACTTACCCCACCGTCTCTGGCAATACATTATCTCCCGTGCAGGTATCACACCAGAAGACCGTTGGGCAGAATTATCAAACAAAACACTCAACCAGTTGGTGCAAGAACTGACTCAAGGAGAATATCAAATAAAAGGCAAAGGAGTTTTTAAGGAAGAATTTGTCACCTGTGGCGGTGTCAACCTTAAAGAAGTCAACTTTAAAACAATGGAAAGTCGATTAGTTCCAGGACTTTACTTTGCTGGGGAAATTTTGGATATTGATGGTGTCACTGGCGGCTTTAACTTTCAAAGTGCTTGGACGACTGGATATTTAGCGGGTTTGGGAGTAGTTAAGTGAAAACTTGTCTAGAATAGTACAAATTTTAGATGAGATCGTTAGAACACCATGACTTTTTGAGTGATTAAACTCAATCAATTTTTCTTAGGATAAGATGTAAGCTAATTCAGAAAAAATTAAGTACCAAGCGATCACTCCGGAATCGGATTGTGTGCTTTTGTAGCTTTGTTTAATTACAGTTAGCTATTAACATCTATCAAAAACGCTCTTAACTATGCATATTAGTATTGCGAATAACCTCAATAAACGATTTTATAGGACTTGCGCCATCTGAGGGTTGAAGATGAGCCAAGTTGTAGTAAAGCTAATATAGGAGTGGCTGCAAGTCAACGAGACCTATTCATTTAAGGTTGACGAAAAGACTCTTGTTAGTAACAAAACAGCTAAGTAGTCAAAAGGTAGTTAGCCTGTATTGAAAAAATATGAATTTATCAGGTGAGCAGCGTAAAAAACTAGAAAATGCTTTAGTAGATGCTTTTCGTGACAAAGCATCTTTGGAGCGAATGGTGCGGTATGAGTTAGATAGAAATCTAAACGAAATTGCTCCTGACAGTAATTTACAAGGTATTATCTTCAAATTAATACAAAAAGCAGAAGCTGAGGGATGGGTTGAAAAACTAATTCATGCTGCGCGTAAGTCTAATTCGGGGAATCTAAAGTTACAAAATATTTTCCACGAACTATCATCTTCTTCGGCAACCATACCTTCTGGAACAATGAGCGGATCCACAAGCCAAGACGAATACATTTTCCCAGATACAATCCTTTTGTATGTAGATAATCTTGATAATATTACGAAAGAAAATTTGTCAGAAAGAACTCGTGTTTTACCTGGAAAGCCAGGCTCATTGAAGCTTTTTGGCCTAATTGATACTCCTTCTGTGGAAAATGAGAACTGGCGTTTGAAAGACTTACTCAGGAACTTGCCACAAGAAAAAAATCGAAAATGGTTAGAAGAGCTTGTAAATTCCGTCCATTCAGCTCTCAAAGGAGAATTAAATCCAAATCGCTACGAGAGGAATCCCCAAGAAGTTTCGACATTCCAGTCATCAGAGGGTAAATTATTTAGACCTATCTTATATAAAAGAGAATGCTCGATTGACGGCCGTTCAGTAAAGTTTACTGTTATTTTTGAGGAACATATCAGTAGGGGATATGTGGAAAACGCGCCCAATCCAGCATATGCCACCCTAGTAACCGCTTTCATCCTTGCGAATCGCCTTGAATTGTAAGTGTGTAACAAATATCTGCCAATGCTTGATGATTGGTCGCAAGAGGTCTCAGAGGTAATTACGACAAGACTTAAAAAAGTTAGGATCTCATTCGAGTATATTGAAGAAGATGCCGAACGTCGTAGAAAAGGTGAAGCTATTAACAAAAGTAATAAAGAGAGACTTCGAGACTCTTTTGAATCTCAGGATGAAAAAATAACAATTGAATCTAACTTGTCGGTTCAACAGAATTACAAAAATATTCTACTTAAAGCTGATACGCGTCACAATATCGATGAAGTCAGACTTGCATTAACAGAGCTTAAGCGTTTGAATAGAATTGTTCTGCGTATGATAATCCAACGATTGTCTGGATTTTATGATGAATATTCTCCTTGAGTGCTTAGCATATTGCTTTTTACTATAATTGGATTACTCCCATTTTTGTATAGGCATTTTAATAGGTTTTGCGGGAGATCATTTCTTTAGTGTAAGCTAGCTGGTTTTTGGTACCTACTTTAGATAAAGACTATGGAACAAGAGTTTGAGATCATTTATCACAATAGACTATGGAATTGTCCTGAGTCAGCTTCCGGCTTTGGTTCAACCCTCAAAAACACAGAGGAAATTAGGAAACAATTGCCCAGTTTAGTTAAAAAGCTAGCGGCAAAAACATTTCTGGATCTTGGCTGTGGTGATTTTAATTGGATGAAAGAGATTGACCTCGAAGTCGATAAATATTATGGCGTTGATATAGTTCACAGCATTTGTAAAGACAATAATCAAAATCATGCACGATATAATAAAGTTTTTATAAGACAAGACTTGACAAAGGACGCACTACCCAAAGCTGACATCATTTTGTGCCGAGATGCATTAGTGCATTTGTCCTTTTGCGATATCGGTAAAGCTATTCAAAACATTAAGAAGAGTGGCTCTCGATATCTGCTGGCAACAACTTATCCTAACGTTGAAGTTAATTTTGAGATATGCACAGGGGGTTGGAGACCACTAAATCTGCAAAAACAACCCTTTAATTGGCCAGAACCAATCTTTTTAATAAAAGATTCTGAGGAAATTGGTCTACCGGATTGGGGTAAGCACTTAGGGCTGTGGGAAGTCCAAAAGATGATGCTTCCTAGTCGTGGAACTTATTTATATTCTGGTTCTGCTAATGTCCCAGGCTCTTATGCTAAAGTACTCCCTGCTCTGTCATGCATAGAAACTTATTTAGAACCAAGGCTTGCCTTCTGTGAGCAACCAGGGCGAACGCATCTTAATTAAACGAAAAATTTTAACTTACTAACAGCAGTATAGCACTACGAACAGACGTTAGGACTTTTATTGAATGCAGCATCCACACAATCACGAAATTTTTCAAATTCATCCCACCGTTACCTCATCCAATTCTTGAGTACAAACCACCAACGTTCAATCTTGTTAAAATCGGGGGAATATGTGGGAAGATACCAGATTTTACATTGAGCTTCTGCCACAATTTCATTGATGAGTTGAGAACGATGAAAAGTTGCATTGTCAACGACAATCATATCATCTGGTTGCAACTGTGGTAGTAGACACTGTTCTAACCACATCTCAAATAAATCCCGGTTACAAGAACCTTCAAAAGTCATGGGCGCAAAAACTTTCCCAAGTTTTCGAGCGGCAATCCAACTCACTCGTTGGGTACGCTTTCCTGATTTGAGACTATGAAAGCGCTGCCCAATTTCACAATAACCATAAGGATATTCCTCTCGATTATCTATACCTGCTTCATCTACATACACAATTTGATGTGACTGTTTATTTTTCAGTCTCTGCTGAAATTCTTGGCGTTTGATTTCGTCTCTTTGTTGGTAGCCGTAAGTTTTTTTTACGAGTGATGCCCTTCAAAAGATGGGCATCACTAATACTGCTGACTCCCGCAAAAATAACTCATCATTTTATGACAAAGCAAAAGTTTCTTAACAGCCTGAGAACTTCCATAAACGGATGTGTTTGACTTCAATGAAAAAAGCTTTAAACCCCCCTGCTTAATGTCTAGAAAAGGGGTAAAAAGCAAAGATGAAAAAAGAATGATTTGATTATTTCTTTTATTTTCGACTCATTAAAACTCCTGGTTCTTGCTGTATGGGTAAGACATCTAAAATATCAGTTTGAGAACAATATTTCAGGTCTTCATCACAATTCAGGCGCAACAGACGTTTGCCGTGACTTGCAAGATGAAGAAGTTCCAACAAGTTGTCTTGCCATTGAGAGTAAAGAGCGATCGCGCTAATCACTTCATCGTTACCCGCCAGCTCATCTTGTGACAATTTGGTCTGCTGTACAACACTGTGAGCAATCGCACCTGCACAAGCCGTATCTTCTAGAGAAAAACTGCCTTCCCAACCTGAACCGACTATCCAAACTGTTTCTGGTTGCTTTTCCAACAGATATTGCACCACTGCAGCACGGTTAACAAAAGCAGCTGCAAGTACTGCTTTTGCATCCTGTATTCTTTGTAAAGCACGGGTGCCATTAGTGGTACTGATGAACAAGCGCCGTCCTTGTACAAGTTCCGGGGTACAATCGAGAGGAGAATTACCCAAATCAAAGCCAGGAACTTTTGACCCGCCACGTTCTCCTGCTCGTAGGCGTTTTTCACTGGACCATTTTTCGCTAACTGCTAAAAGTTGATCCAAATCACTGAACACTTGGACAGCTTCACCTCCAGCTGCCAAAACAGTCGCCATTGTTGTCGTAGCTCGCAGTACATCGACTGCGATCGCGCATTCTGGCACTTTATCTGTTGGAGTTAATTCCGGAGTGTGGAAAATGAATAGCTTCACGCCTTGAGTACACCTGATTGAATACTACTGCCGAAAATAATATTTCTCCGTAACAAGCGTCAACCACCGTAGTGATAGTTTATGCAAGAATCAGAGTAATGAAGTTGATTCTCACTGCTGTTATCAACACACCAGTCTTCATCTGTTGGCAAATCAACGGTAATCTGAAATTAACAACAAATTTACAAAAACTGTGTTTGGCGTTCAAATTGCCCTCTACTAGCAAACTGAGGCTATTCCTGCTGATATGGTGACTAGTAGTAGTTAGTGGTGCTTTTGAGAACAACTAACTATTGACAATCTCCAATCCAAAACCCCAAATCCCAAATCGATATGGCACCTTTACCCAATTATCGCCCGAAACAACTGTCTGTTGGTCCGTTAGAATCAGAGATTTTGAATATCATCTGGGAACTCGGTTCAGGTACAGTTAAAGATGTGCACGACCGAATTCTAACTGACCCCAACCGAGAACTCGCTTATACATCTGTGACTACCGTACTGCGTCGCCTCACCGATAAAGGGTGGCTAGCCTGTATAAAAAAAGCACGAGCATACTATTGGCAGCCATTGGTGACAAAGCAGCAAGCAGACGTTATTAGAGCGCACGAACAGTTACAGCGATTTTTGGCGGTGGGAAACCCCGATGTTATTGCTGCTTTTGCAGATAGTTTGGATGAAACTGCTTCTGAGCAAATACAGGCGATCGCCAAACGCATTCAAGCCGCACGCCAAGCCAGGGAGGAACAATAATGCATCTAATAATGATTGTGGCTGCAATGATCGTTGTTTATTGGATAAGATGCCAATGGACACAACCCCAAGCAACTTGGAATGAACGATGGCAATATGCCCTATTTTTGTTTTTCTTTCCACCGTTGCTCATTTTCATGACGGCGATCGCCGTCATTTGCATGGGACCCCAAGGTCAAATGAGCGGGTTACAGACAGGTTGGTTGAGCTATGTTCTAGCATTTATTAGTCTTGCTTTTTGTGCAATTTTATGCATAAAACTAGCATGGGGAGGATGGCAGTCTGTGAAATCCGCTCGCAACTGTTCCCTGGTTGATGTTGCAGGTAGACAAGTAAGAGTTCTAGATACAGGGGTACCGTTTGCCGGTCAAATTGGATTTTGGCAACCCGAACTCGTCCTCAGCGAAGGACTGCTGCACGTTCTTTCGCCAGAACAATTGGAAACCGTCTTAGCCCACGAACAAGGACATTATCATTACCGCGATACATTCTGGTTTTTCTGGCTGGGTTGGGTACGTTCCTGTACCGCGTGGTTACCAAACACAGAAGCTTTGTGGCAAGAGTTGTTAGCCTTGCGCGAACTACGCGCTGATGCACACGCTGCTTCACAGGTAGATCCTTTACTGCTTGCAGAATCACTTTTGTTGGTGGTTAGCAGCCCGCCTATATCCTCAGAAATTTGCTGTGCTGCATTGGGTTCTAGTCACGTAGATCGTTTAGAACAGAGGATAGAAGCCCTGTTAGCACAGCCAGAACCAGTTCCAGAAGTTCAATTACAATCTTGGAATAGTTACCTGCTGGCGTTTGTGCCTCTGGTTACTGTAATATTTCATACGTAGTTCATTTTTTTGATCTCAAGTAGAGTGCGTTCACAAAGTGCGCACTCTATTTTTTTTGTTTCAAGTGTCATCGCAGACTTGCCACATCAGTCCAGATATCACTAAAGTATCTGAGAATAACGAATCATTAGACTAAAGAAATTATGACTCCCTCCCTACCTCACTCTCTCTCTCCCTGTCCACTCCCTACCTCTTACAAACATATTTGTGATTTAGACCAACTCATTGTCCTTGTCTCCTCCCATCGCATCGCAGGAGGTAAGATAGTTTTCACTAATGGTTGTTTTGATATACTTCACGCAGGACACGTCTCCTATCTTCAACGCGCCAAAGCATTAGGCGACATTCTGATTATTGGTGTTAACTCCGACAACAGCATTCGCCGTCTCAAGGGATCAACTCGTCCCATAAACCCGTTAGAAGATAGGATGCAGGTTCTGGCTGCACTAGCTTGTGTTGATTATCTCATTCCTTTTGAAGAAGATAGCCCCAGTTACCTTATTAGCAAGCTGCGCCCCAATATCTACGTCAAAGGCGGCGACTATACGAAAGAAACTTTACCAGAAACACCCGTAGTAGAAAACTACGGTGGAGCGATTGAATTCTTGCCCTTTTTAGAAAATCGTTCAACAAGTAAAATCATTGAACGGATTTCCCAAGGTAAAAATGATTTATAAGCAATACCTTCGCCAATTAAGGAGGCTTGATATAGAAAAAATTCAGATAAGTAGGTCGGTACAAATAAAGTTAACTAGTTAAGGCAGTCATTAGTCATTGTAAGAGTTTCAGAGTTTTCACATTTCTTAACATAGTTCGGTTTATTCTTACCTACCTACTTAATACAGATTTATTTTTCCCATCCGGCAAAAAACTGAGTCAATAAAATCCTGTATGGTTTTTGTGGAAGTAATTTTGACTGTCCTGTATGTCTGGGTCAGGATTTTAGGTTTTGCCTAATAATTAAGCATAGGCAAGTCTATGGCTGTTTTGGCAAAAGTTAGACTACCTCTTTTTTTGGTAAAAGTATTGATAAGCAATTAAATATTTCGGCTGGTGCTGCGCCCATATAACGTTAGTAGCTTACCAAAAAAGTGGGTGATGCTCTTTCACCAAAATCCTGATATATTTCACTCTCCCAACTTCCGCAACTTCCGCAACTTCCCCTGCTTACTCATATGTATCAACTTTAAAGTGAAACGGTATGAAATCCCCGTCCTTCCTGGACGGCTTTTATTTATTTTTTGTCCCAAGAACTACGTGATATCTTTGAATTTAAATTCCTATCAAGGAGATTTTGTCAAAAGTTTGTGGTTCAAAAACTCTTGGGTGGATGAACTGTGGTTCGCCATTTTACGTGAAAGATGAAAATACACTTAACTCTAAAGTATATAAAAAAGTCACTGTGTAGAGTTTTATTTTGACTTCACAAATATCTATAAATTGGAGAAATCTTTGATAATTTGCTCCAAAAAATGTATTTTTTATCACTTTTCTTTTTTACTAATATAGTTTACTTGGAGTAGTGATTGAGTCTGAAAGTTCCTTTATAGGAGGTTTTCTATTTTTTATTTTAGGTGACATAACTCTTCATATACTGATTTTTAGGAATTTTTACCTTATTTTATAAAACTGCGTAATGCATGTGTTTTAAGTAGTTTTTATCTCAACTTGTCGAGCGTGAAAAAGTAGAAAAAAGAGTGAATATCTCAATACCCACCAGTTAACTAGATTACCTTGAAAAGATATCATAACACTAGTTTCTTATGACAACATCAGATATAAAATCAGGGAGAAGTACTTACTTTAATGTTAAGAGGAGTGATTAGTTAAGATGAGTAAGCTTCTTAAAACCATTGCAGCCTCCCTAGTTTTTGGTATGGCAGTTGCTGCACCAGTAGCTACATTTCCATCATTAGTCCAGGCACAAATGCCCGCAACTACAACCACCCCTACACCGACAGGTACAGCCACCCCCACACCAACAGGTACAGCTAAACCTCGCACCACAGGAGGCAAAAAAACTCCTGCCAAAAAACCTACCACAGGAACAACTAATAAACCAGGTACCAGAGGAACAACCAGTAAACCTACCACAGCAACACCTACAAGCTCGCCTACACCTGGTTCAACGACACCTTATACTGGTGGGCCTACACCCACAAGTTCACCTACGCCCACAACAACACCAACAAGGTAAAAAGTAAAAACGGTTAGGCAAGATAGGTGATCGCATAGCGCGCCCTATGCCCCAAACAAGCTTCGCTTGGTTGCCCCAAATCGGAGATTTTGGGGAGAGGGGTTTCTTGAAGGAAACCCCTCTGGGCATATACCGGCGATCGCGCCATTCAATATTGATACAAAATTGATACAAAAGCTCCATGTGCATAATGCCTTGGAGCTTTGTTATTGCTTGTGAGTTAAAGTTATTAACACAACAATATCTCTCAATTTATATGCAAAAATCGGGCTACATCCTGGCATTGGATTTGGGTACAACAGGTAACCGTGCCTTTTTGTTTAACGCAGATGGTAAGATTGTTGGTCAGGCATATCAAGAACTGACACAGTTTTATCCTCAGCCTGGATGGTTGGAACATGATCCATTAGAAATTTGGCAGGCAACTTGCTGGGTGATGCAAACTGCGATTAAAAATGCCCAGATTGCTCCTGATGAAATTATCGCTGTTGGACTAACAGTACAGCGGGAAACTTGCTTAATTTGGGATAAAACAACTGGTCAACCTCTCCATAGGGCGATCGTCTGGCAAGATCGCCGCACTGCTCCTTTATGCCATCAGTTACAAGAGCAAGGATATGCGCAGGAGATTTCAGATCGCACAGGACTCATTGTTGATGCCTATTTTTCAGCCACAAAGCTGTCATGGCTGTTAGAGCATTTTCCAGGCGTTGACCTCACAAATATTTTAGCTGGAACGATTGATACCTGGGTGCTGTGGAACCTAACGGGTGGAAAAGTTCACGCCACTGATCACAGCAACGCCAGCCGTACCATGCTGATGAATTTGGCAAGGTGTGAGTGGGATGAAACACTGCTGACTCTGTTTAAGATACCTCGTCATATCCTGCCCCAAATTCAGCCTAGCTTGGGAACTTTTGGAGTGACTGATGCTAGCTTGTTAGGCGTTGAAATTCCCATCACTGCCATTTTGGGAGATCAACAAGCTGCTTTGTTTGGACATGGCTGTCATTCTCCCGGATTGATGAAATGTACTTACGGCACTGGGAGTTTTTTAGTCGCTCACACTGGCTCTCAAATCGTGCGTTCCCAGCATCAACTTTTGAGTACTTTGGCATGGACTCAAGCAAACACAAACGGAACTTTGGATGTGGGCTATGCATTGGAAGGTAGCATATTCACGAGTGGGGCTTGCATCAAATGGCTACGCGATCGCATTACTCTAATCACAACTGCCGCTGAAACTGAGGTGCTCGCAAATCAAGTCACAGATAACGGCGGAGTTTACTTTGTGCCTGCATTTAGTGGATTAGGTGCTCCTCATTGGGATATGAGTGCTAGAGGAGCCTTTTTCGGAATGACTGCAATGGTACAACGCGAACATTTGGTACGTGCTGTACTCGAAGCATTGGCTTACCAGGTTCAGGAAGTTGTAGAGGCAATTCGAGCATCCAACACTATTCCCATTGAACGACTCAGTGTAGATGGTGGTGCTTGTGAGAATAACTTTCTCATGCAGTTCCAAGCTGATGTGTTAGGCATACCAGTTGAACGTCCTAAGATCCGCGAAATGACAGTACAAGGTATCGCCTTTGCAGCAGGTCTTGCTGCTGGATTTTGGGATAGTGATCACGTACTCGTGCAGCAACGACAAATTGAACGCGTGTTTTTACCTGGTGTGGGGAGAAATCACGCTTTGGAAAACTTTATAACTTGGCAAAAAGCAGTTGAACGCGCTAAGAACTGGACTGATTAATTGCAGCGATCTGCAATCATCCACTTCAACCAGAATTAATTGCAACTAGCCTAAACGCCTTTATTGCAGGTTGCTACACGTAGGTTTCGGGTTCCTTGCTATTCGCGGGCGAAAGTTATGATGCAGAACCACAAAGAAAGTATTCAATTGCGTCTGCGACTTCCTGCGTAACTTCGACAGAAGGCAAATGGCTCCTCGAACTCGATCTATAAATGTGATACCAGTGGAATTTATTTGCAAAAACTTGTTGTGCTTCAAGATATTTGGTGTCATCCGGTAGGGAATAAAGGCTCTTCATTTGCGTTGGTGAGTAAATATTGAGCACTGTTGGAAATGAACCAAGCGTCTCAAGCGCCTGCAAAGCACTGCCAAATTCTCTGTATGACCTGCCTATTTCTCGACCCGCGCGCGACCACATGTCGAAATCGTAATTTGTCATAAACTCATGGAAGGGTTTGGCGAGGTTAAGATCACCTACCGACCAACCGATGAATAGTGCGTCACGCGCACTTTGCCATTGATCGGGCTTTTGTATCTTATCCAAGGTCTCAAAGAATATCTCAGGCGGCTCAATAATGATCCACTCCAGAAAGACCATCTTTGGAACGCGATTAACCAACCTACGCCTTAGTTCAATCGCTATCCATCCAGCGTGTGCGACTGAGACTGTGACGAATTCATTTATGTTAAGTGAATCTACAAGCTTAATAGTTTCATGGATCATATCTTCACTGCCAAAGTCTCCCTCTGGGCGTCGTGATTCGTTATGTCCCAGTAAATCAACATTGATAACTCTTCGCTTTTTGCTTTCGATTTCGGCAAGTGCTGCCAAAATCCCCCGGTCAGCGCACCATCCTGGAAACAAGAGTAAGGCAGGTTCGCCTGCTCCTATGTCGTCGAAAGCAAGTTTTGATTCTCCAATTAGCTCATCCATACATACATCCAATACCATTGTATTGCCAAAATTTTTTGAGGACGGGGCGTGGGTAGCATTCGCGTTCTAAACCGCCTGGGAGTAGCAACGGATGCTGGAGCGCGAAGTGGATTACTGTAGCTTAAGTTTCACTTCGTTCAACGCAACACCCGCGTTCCTTAGTTGGGTTTTGCGCTTTGTCAGCATCAATAGAATGTCCACAGACCCGGAGTGATCAATTCAAGGAGATGTTCATCCGGATCTCGGAAATACAGGCTCCAGCCACCCTGTTTCCAATGAACCTTGCTGTCGATGGCGATACCTCGGGAAGCCAGTCGTTCTTCCCAAAACTCTAGCTCGGATGCTGCAATTGAGAACGCCACGTGCAAGCGACCACTTCCACCATGAGGAGGAATCACCCCTTCTACCGTACCGACGGGAGATGTTGTCCTCCCAGGCTCTTGAGCGATGCTCTTGGGGAACAGGATGAGGGCTTGTCGGTTGGGCACCCGGAGCACACAGATCATTTCATCCATGATCTCTTTCTCAAATCCGAATAGGTCTTTATAGAACTCAACTGAGTGTGGCAAGTCTTCGACATATAGCACGGATTCAACAATCCCATTGACGGTTTGCTTCTGGGTCATGGAATATAGCCTCTTCAAGAATAGCTACTATTGACTCTTAAATTATAGTAATAGATATTTAGACGTTAAACTATTTATGATCTAAAATACACATAAAGTAATATTTAGGGCTAAAATATTAATGGTTGAACTCGCCGCTCTACTCATGGTCTTAAGTTGCTAGAGTGTTGTTTTTGGGCGGTTTAACAGTTCTTGGTCACTCAGTCGTAGGCAACTCACAAAGTTAAAGATGAACAAAGCAGATAGGATTAGACAAGTAGCGCTCGACTGGCAAGTGACGCGACCGGAAATCGACCCACGCCCGATGGTGCGAGTGCTGGCAGTGCTTCGTTCAGCCCTAGAACTCGAAAAGGCGACTGAAAAGCTCTTTGCCCGGTATGACTTGAATACGGCAACGTTTGGAGTCCTCGCAACACTGCGCCGTTCTTCGCCACCTGAGGGGATGACCCTTTCTCAATTAGCTCAATTTGTCCTAGTCACACCAGCTTCCATCACCAATCGCGTTGATCGTTTGGAAGCACGGGGTTTAGTCGAGCGGTATGATGCTACAAATGATCGACGGTGTTGGTTAGTGCGTCTGACTCAGAAGGGATATGACCTCATCAATGAGTTGATTCCGCAACATGTGGAGAATGAGCGCCAGTTGCTTTCTGGTTTAAATGAGCAGGAACAGGAGCAACTTTATTTGCTGCTACTTAAGCTACTGGCAAGTCTAGAGGATGACTAAAATTGGTTTTCAGACAACGGGGAATCGTGCTTTCTCTGTTGTTAAAATGGCATGTCATATTTGTAGCGACCTAGAATTGCAATTATAATATTTGCTCTAAGCTGCTCTCAAAGAAGAATTTCAGGCAGAATTGTTTCTAACTGGAGAAGTGATAAGTCCGCTTGTTTAACTGCAACTAATTGCCAAAAAAACGGGCGTTACTGATTTTAAGTATGAATCTAGTTTTGTCATGCTGAATGCAGCGTAAGCGCAAAGTGCACGCCAAGGGCGAACGCGCAGCGTGTCCCCTTGGGACTCAGCGAAATGCAGACACGAAATGGCTTCCCGCAAGCTAGCATCTACCAGGATTCTAAGCGCCAAAGGCGCACGCTTCGCGAACGCTTCACTTCGTTACGCTCAGAATGACAATTCATACCCTGATTCAGCAACGCCAAAAAACGACAGTTTTATGTAGCAAATTCGCTAGAACTTTATTTATCTTTTTTAACTCCCCAGGCGGGATTCGAACCTGCGACCAATCGATTAACAGTCGATCGCTCTACCACTGAGCTACTGAGGAACGCTCTGAATAATAATAATAGTTGTTAAATAAGGATTTGGCAAGTACTTTTGGAAAATTTTTTGGATTTTTTTTGGTAGACGCGAAACAGTAGTATTTGCAAGCCTTTGCCGTTCACAGTTCCTCTCAACCAGCAGGAGAAAGTTAAAAACACAGGTACTGGCTCTCAAAACTCAAAACTCACAGATGATTTATAAAGTAAACCTTAAATTGTAGGGTGCGTTCACATTTAACAGGTGCCGTATCTCCTCCACAAGGAAGCTGTCTTTGTAAGTTCCGTTCGCTTTGTGCGTGTCCTGTGGAGATCAGGACAAAGCGCAAAGGCAAAGCGAACGCGCAGCGGGCAAGGAAGGGCATATAATAATGAGACGCGTGAATGTTTTATAGTCCCATACGCATCTGAGCTAAACGTTGACGTGCCTTGGCGTCGATAGAATTAGCTAAGAACCTTGTGTTAGAATGTTTTCGTACCTTAGATTTTTGCCGCACACGACAAACAGTGGCTTCTACCTGATAACACAGTTGCTGTGCTGACATCCATTCAGCCCCGTACCCTTGTACCATCAACTGTTGTGCTCGATCTGATGTAGCAACAATCATCCGAGAAATAAGAGATTGGGCTAGTGAGGAGCGTAAAGATGCACAGACTTTTTCGATGTAAGTGTCTGCTGTCTGCGCAAACTCTGTATAATGAACCGATAGAAGCTCTGTGATAATTTGTCTGCTGCTACAGCTGTTTTGATATTGAGCGTCGAATACGACTTGAGTCTCATAACCTTGAAACGCACTGTAGCCAATCAAAGCTTCGATTAATTCGTAACGGGCTGCCTCTAATCCAGCAGTGTCACGGGTTATTTTCAAGCAAGACCAAGTGCCTATGATGTTGTAGCCGTCCACAAGCAAAACGGCTCGGGGTAAGGAAGAGAGCATGATTTTGGATCACAATTTTCTAAAGTTAACAAAATTCATTCATCATAAGATTCATAGTAATTGAAGCATGGGTTGTAACACTATGTTACAAAACGAAAAATGTATATGGGGGTATAGAGAAAAATCGATGCAAAGTATGCCCATAGGGCCTGCAAGGCAAACGAGATTTCCCCTATACCCTTGTATCCTTAAGTTTCAGGAGTTTTGTCGTGCAATTCCATCAGCCGTCGTTTGAGGCGCTGTGGTTCTCCATGATCCAATAAACAACCTTTTTCTAGTAGCAAAGCGCCGTCACAGTAATTTAACTCTTCTAAGCGATGAGTAACCCACAGAGCTGTGATACCACGATTTTTTACTAGGCGGCGGACACTAGCTACGAGTTCCAATTGGCTATCTGGATCAAGTAAAGCGGTGGGTTCATCTAACAATAGGACTTCACAGCGACGGGCTAAAGCGCCAGCGATCGCCACTCGTTGTTTTTGTCCACCACTCAAAGCATAAATAGGACGTTTTTGCAGTGAAAGTAAATTCACTGCTTCCAGCGCCTCCTGAACGCGAGTTCTCACAGCAGCAGGTGGGAGTTTTTCTTCCACTAGCCCAAAAGCCACATCAGCACCAACTGTTGGCATGACGAGTTGATGATCCGGATTTTGGAAGACAAAGCCCACAGGATGTGAAAGTTGAATTTCCCCAGACTCAGGGGTTAATAGCCCTGCTATGAGTCTGAGTAAGGTGGATTTGCCACTCCCATTTGTACCCAAGAGCATCCAAAATTCACCCTTGGGTACTTCCAGAGAGCAAGACTTAATCACATTCTCTCCGGATAACCAGCTAAAATTTAAATCCTTAACTCCTATGCCCAGTTCCACCATGTGTGTATACGAGTTAATTACTCAGCTGCTATAGCGAAGAAACCAGGTGGTCTACCACCAGCAGCAGCCCCGCCTTCTCTCTGAGTCAGCTGAACTCCAGAAATCTCACTAGCACGGACAGCTATTTTCTTTTCTGTCTTTCCTTCGCTTTTGAGTTCCACAATATCAGGGCTGCCAGTTTGCATAGCACCCACAATCTGCTGATAAACTGCCTCAGCATCCTCAGAGGTTTTACGCTCTATGGATATGGGGAAAGCTGTGTTCTTTACGGTTAAGTCGATACTAAACATTTCGCTTCAATGAAATTAAGGTGCAGGACTCATTTTAACGTTAGCTTGCGTGGAGGGAGTTTGAGGAGGTCGCCAACCGGAAAAATTAAAATTAGATTAAGGAAATGAAAAACACACTAGAAAAATCTGAGAACTTTATATACAATTAGATTAGAGTTGGTAAATAATTGTAAACGGCAATTGACAACTCAATAAATTCTCTGTTCTAGGCAGGCAGTCAAATGTCAATCCTAGAGTCGGCAGAGGAAACCCGCAATAATAAGATTTTGGAGATTCGTTGTAATGACCATTGCAGTAGGACGCGCCCCGTCAAAACGGGGGTGGTTTGATGTTCTCGACGACTGGTTAAAGCGAGACCGTTTCGTATTCGTAGGTTGGTCAGGAATACTACTGTTCCCCTGCGCTTTCCTAGCACTCGGCGGCTGGCTAACCGGTACAACTTTTGTCACCTCTTGGT
>JAESGJ010000409.1_pt1 | contig 27351 bp, 27 predicted proteins | sample 9266241 | NCBI WGS metagenome assembly JAESGJ01 (sample SAMN14514841, study PRJNA621669) | algae metagenome | isolation source: Brasilonema octagenarum HA4186-MV1 and co-occurring heterotrophs from wet... | place: USA: Manoa Valley, Hawaii | collected 2009-07-20 | reverse complement strand
GCCATCGTCAACGGGTAGTTCCACGGCGACACCAGGCCGCACACGCCGACCGGTTCACGGCGCACGGTCGACTCGAAGCCCGAGAGGAACGAGCCGCCCGCGAGCCCGCGGAGGTCGCGCGCGGCGGCGGCGTAGAAGCGCAGATACTCGACGGTGCCTGCGAATTCGAGGTCGCGGACGAACGCGATCGGCTTGCCGGTGTTGAGGCACTCCGCCTCGACGAACTCGTCCTTGCGCGCCTCGAGTGCGTCGGCCACGCGGAACAGGAGAAGGCTCCGCTCGCCGGGCGTCGTCTTGCGCCACGTCTTGAAGGCTCGGGCGGCGGCCTCGAAGGCGGCGTCGACGTCGGCCTGACCGGACAGCGGCGCCTTCACGTACGCCTCGCCGGTGCACGGGTTGACGATGTCGGAGTACTCACCGCTCAATGGCGCCAATGCTTTTCCGTCGATGTAGTTCTGGAGCAGTTCCATGATGTCCTCTTTCGGTCAGGCTTTGACGGTGAAAAGTGCTTCGCCGAGCGATGTCTCGTCGATCTCGATGCCGAGGCCCGGCGCCTCGACGTACTCGACCCTTCCGTCGACCAGCTTCGGCCCGCTGGTGTCGCCGTCCGGGCGGTAGGAGATCTTCATGTCCTCGCCCATGAAGTACGCGGTGGCGAGTAGCTGGTTGGGCTTGACGGTGGCGGCGAAGTGCGTGAGCGCCGCGGTCGCGAGATCGGCGCCCTGCGGTTCGTCGGCCAGGATCATCCAGCCTGCGGCATGGGCGAAGTCGCGGATGCGGGCGGCCTTGGTGAGGCCACCGACGCGAACGACCTTGAGGTTGATGGCGTCGGCGCAGCCCGCGGTGAGCAGCTCCAGGCAGTCGGCCTCGGTGCGCAGCACCTCGTCCGCCATCAGCGGCCGCGCGAGCACCGAACGGATCTGACGAAGCTCGGCGATGGTGGGGCACGGCTGTTCGAGATAGGTGTCGACGCCGTCGATGGCCGCCGCGAACCGCAGCGTCTGCGCGACGGTCCAACCCTTGTTGGCGTCGCTCGTCATGAAGGTGGAGTCCGACGGGATGGCGTCGGCGACCGCGCGGACCCGGGCGGCGTCGGCGACGGGTTCGTCGCCGAGCTTGAGCTGCCACGCGCGATATCCACGGTCGGAGGCCTCGACGACCTCGGCGACCATCTCCTCCGACGAGCCGAGGCTGATCGCCTTGAAGCCGGGCATGCTGCGCGACTTCACGCCGCCGAGCAGTTGGGCGACCGGGCGGCCGAGCAGCTTGCCCCGCAGATCCCACATCGCGATGTCGATGGCAGCCTTGCCGGAGAGGTTGCCGATGACGAGGTCGTCCATGCCGTCGACCAGGACGTTGGCCTCGAACACGTCACACTGCGTCACGAAGTCGGACAGCAGCTTGACGGTGGCCTGCGCCGAGGCGGGGAACCCGTCGAGGTAGTTGCTGCCGAGAGTGCAGGCCTCGCCCCAGCCGACCGTGCCGTCCTCGGCCGTGACCTTGACGATGGTGGTTGGGAACGCGGTGAGAACGCGGTTGTGCGACATGACGTACGTGTCGTGCTGCGTCGGGATGTCGACGGCGAAGCAGGACAGCTCGCGGACCTTCATCGCTCTCCTCGGCTCATTTTGATGATTGTTGACAATGTACTACTAGTCGGCAGTTCTGCCAATTCCGTTGTGGTCAAACCTTTCTCAGTCCTCGAGGGCGGCGCCCGGCGCCTTGTGGACGTGGTGGGCAAGCTCCGTCCGGAAGCGCTCCATGTGCCCCTGCTCGATCAGCCCGGCGAGGTGCTCGTGGCCGGCGGCCAGCTCGTCGAGGTTGTCGTAGGAGCGGTGGTCGACGGCGAGGAAAAGCCGCAGTCGCGTCTCCCACCCCGCCCACTGCTCGGCGATCAGATCGTTGCCCGAATACTCGTAGAAGAAGCGGTGGAACTCCAGGTGCGCGTCGATCGACCCGGTCATGTCGCCGCGGTTGGCAGCCTTGCGCAGCGCCTGCACGCGCGCGTTTACCTGGCCGGGCATCGCATCGCCAAGGTTGGCCGCGGTCCGTTCGGCCGCGTACGGCTCGACGAGGTAGCGCATCACCGCGATCTCCTCGATCGTCTTCGGGCTGACCTGCGTCACGAACGCGCCGCGGAAGGCGATGCGTTCGAGCAGCCCCTCCTCCTCGAGCCGGGTGAAGGCCTCGCGCAGCGGGCCGCGGCTGATGCCGAGATCCGCGGCGATGTGCGCTTCGCGCAGCTGGCTGCCCGGCGCGAAGGTACCGTTGAGGATCGCCTCACGCAGCACCCGGTGCACGCCGTCGGGCGTGGTCCGCTGGTCCAGCGGGGCAAGGCGGTTCGGGCCGTCCTGCATGGCGCGGACGGCGTCGGTGTCAGTCACGATCGAAGGTCCCTTCTCGGCTCCCCACCGGCTGCCGGGACAAGACTGGCGTCTCACGGGTTCTCCTGAGCATTTCAGCAGACTCCCGTCCCGATCGGGCCGCCGCGTCGAGCGTGCCCCCCAACGGAGCGAAGTAATCACCGGCGAGCACCACCCTGGCGTCCTGCCGACGGTTCCAGCGCTCGACCTGAGCCACCGAGTTGCCACCGACGGGATAGCAGTTGCCGAGGCGCCACTTCTGCACGACGGCCTCGTCGACGGCGCCCTCGGTCTGCGGCAGCACGTCGGCGAGTTGCGCCACGAAGCGGCGACGGATCTCGCCATCGTCGACGGCGAGGAGCGCGGTCGCCTTGTCCCCGCCCGCGTAACACATCAGGCTGCGCGGGCCGCGGTCCTTCAGCACTGGATTGCTGTGGTGGAACAGCATGTCGAATTCCGCGCCGGGCGTGGCGATCGCGTAGACGCCGTCCCACGGCGTCGGCGGTAGCGGCCTGGTCAGCACTCCGACGCAGACGAAGGATCCGTAGGCGACCCCGGCGAGTTCGGCTCTCACGTCGTCGGGAAGATCGGCCACCACGGCGGGCACCTGGGCAGCGGGGACGGCGACGACGGCGCGGCCCGCGCGTAGCGTCCGCGGAGTGCCGTGCCGGTCGCGGTAGGTGACCTCGACGTGGTCCGCGTCCTCCACGACCGACGTCACGGTCGCGCCGGTGACGGCCCGTCGTCCGAGCCGCCTCTGCCATGCCTCGCCCAACCGGCCGGAGCCGCCCGAGACGTTGACGACCGACGCGCTGCCCTCGGACACCCACAGCGCACCGAACAGCGCCAGCGCTCCGCCCTCGGTGAGCCGGTCCGCCTCCCCCGCCGACCGCCTGGCCGCGGTCCGGAAGATGCCTGCGACGCGCGGCGAGAGTCCGCGCATCATCCGTCCGAAGGTCCGGTCGGACCCGTAGCGCCGGAGACGATCGGCGTGGCCGACCACGCTCTCCCCGCGACGGGGGCGGGCCGCCCGGCGCCAGCGTTCGACGCCGATCCGCAGCTGGGTGCCGAACCGGATCAGGTCCCAGCGCTCGCGCAGGGTGAGCGGCAGCGTGAACGGGAGGGCCTCGACCCGGCGACCGAGGCGCAGTGCACCGTCGAACCACAGGGCGGTCTTGTTGCCCGGCACCGGAAGCACCTCGGCCCCAGCCTCTTTCGCCAACCGAGTGATCGCACTGTCGCCACCGGTCAGCAAGTGGGCGCCCAGGTTGACCCACACGTCGTCGCGGGGCAACGAGTGCAGTCGTCCGCCGAGGCGATCCTCGGCCTCGAGCACGACGACGTCGGCGTCGCCGAAGGCGGCCGCCGCCGCGAGTCCGGCGGGCCCGCCGCCCACGACGACGACATCGACGTCTCCACTGATCCCGGGTTGGTTCAAGGGTTCTGCCGCACCTTCTGGATGGCTGGCCGCGGTTCGCCGAACAGCGCCACGTACGGGTCTTCCATGTCGAGTTGCCCGATCACGCCCATCTCGGCGCGGTAGCCCGCGAAGCCGCGCAGTTCGCGCAGGCGCGGGGGCAACGTCTTGGCCCGCTCCACCGGCATCGAGAGGTTGTTGGCCTCCTCGGGGCGCAGCCACCCGAGGACGAAGCTGAGCGCCAAGCCCCGCCGTCTCTGGTCCGGTGTGAGGTTGGCCCCTCCGCCGTGAACGACCGTGCCGGTGAAGAAGAGCGCGTCGCCGGCCGCCATGACGGCGGGCACGGTGTCCTCGTGGGAGTACGTCCTCTCGTCTCCCGAGGGAACCCGCCGGGTGCCCGGGACCAGTCGAGTCGCGCCGGTCTCCTCGGTGAAGTCGCTCAGCGCCAGCATGCAGCTGACGGTGAATTCACCTGGCGCCACGGGGATCAGCTCGGGCCACAGATCCTCGTCCCGGTGCAGGACCTGGGCGGGTTGGCCGGGGCCGATGTCGATGACCTGGGCGCTGCTGAGCTGAAACTCGGTCCCCCAGGTCAGGCAGCTGCCCACCCAGCCCAGGATCCGTTCGTCCACCATGACCTCCGCGGCGGCATCGCAGCGTGCCGGAACGCTCTGCAGCCGCCGGGTCTGACGGCCGTAGAACGCGGCGCGGGATTCGTCGTCGGCATAGCCGCCAGTGGAATCCGTGGCGTCGAGCAGCGGATCGAGTTCGGCGTTGAGTCGTGTCAGCAGGTCCGGTGCGATCACCTGCTGGACGATGACCGCGCCGTCGCGATCGGTCGCCGCCTTGATCTGCTCGACGCTTGCCGTCGGGGGGATTGTGGTGACATGCCTTGCGGGGGTGTCAGTTTCAGCCATGGCGAGAATCCCCTCTCACGACGCCAGCCACATGTTCTTGAAGTCGGCGTTGTTGGGGCTGACGCCGGTGATGTAGTCCTTGAGGCCGCCGACCTTCGGCGAGTACGCCTCGATGGCAGGCGAGAAGATCGGGACGATGTAGGCGCCACGGTCGTAATCGATGTGGGCCATCTGACCGATCAGGTCCTTGCGCTTCGCGTCGTCGACGGTCGATACCGCCTGGTCGTACAGCGCGTTGTACTCGGGGTCGTTGAAGTGGTTGGCGTTGAAGAACGAACTGTCACCGATCATCAGCTGTGATGCGTTCGCCAGGAACAGCTGATTGGTGCCGTAGTCCATGCCGAACGGGACCTTCATGTAGAAGTCGCTGTAGAACGCACCAACGGGATGCTGGTCGATCTGCACGGTGACGCCAGCGTCCTTGGCCTGCGAGGCGAACACCTGCGCCATGTTGATCTCCCCCGCGGCCGCGGGGGCGGTGGTGAGCTTGACGGTCAGGTCGGAGTAGCCCGCGGCCTTCAGCAGCGACTTGGCCTGATCGAGGTCCTGGGTGCGCTGGGGCAGGTCCGTGGGGAACCGGGGATCGAAGGGGCTGAAGACGTCATTGCCGATCTTGCCGTAGCCGCCGAACACCTGGTCGAGCATCTTCTTCCGGTCGGGGATCAGTCGGAAGGCTTGGCGCACCCGCGGATCCGAGAACGGTTCGGCCGCACAGTTCATGGTGAACGGCACCCAGCTCCCGGACTCGAGGGTCTTGACCACGTAGCCGCCCGCCTTGAGCGCGGCGACGGAACTGGCCGAGAGCGCGTTGATGACGTCCACCTGCCCCGCTTGGAAGGCACTGACCTGACTCGACTCGTCGGTGATGTTCTGAACGACGATCGAGTCGAGGTAGGGCAGACCGGACTGCCAGTAGTTCTCGTTGCGGACGAAGGTGCTCTCCACCCCGGGGGTGAAGCTCTGGAACTTGAAAGGCCCTGTGCCATCGGTCTTCTTGAGGTCGAAGCCGCGCGGGACCATGTAGAAGTACGGAAACGACAGGTTGTCCTTGAAGACGCCGAACGGCTTGCTGAACCTGACCTTCACCGTGGTGTCGTCGACCGCCTGGGAGCCCTTCATGTCGATCGGGCCGAGCAGGAAGGCGCCGGGGAACTTGTTGTCGAGGATCCGCTGGAAGCTGAAGAGGACGTCGGCACTGGTGAACGGGGCACCGCTGTGCGTGCGCACGCCGGGTTGCAGGGTGATCGTCCACTCGGTGCCGTCGGCGTTCGGGGTGATCTCCTTGGCGAGCACCATCTGCCCAGTGCCGTCGGCCTGCATCCAGACCAGCGGGTCGTAGAGCTGCTGCACCCGAAGCTGATCGGGCAGGGTGGTCCACGACTGCGGGTCGAGGGTATCGGTGGTGCCGCCCCCGGTGCTGCCGACGCGCAGCGTGCCGCCCTTCCTGGGCGTACCCGTGGCGCCGCCGGCGTTCGAGGCGGTGGTGTCGGCCCCGCCGCACGCCGAGAGAACTCCACCTGCCGTCACCACGGCCAGGCCGAGGGACGTGACCTGAAGGAACTTCCGACGGTTCAGGTCGACGGCTCCGACCGTGTTCAGCGGTGCGATCTTCATGTGTCCTCGTCTTCTCGTGGTCGTCTGGCGTGGTTGTGGGGGAACGCGATTCAGCTGGCGACGGCTTCGATGCGGCCGAGGTCGGGTAGATCTGCGAGCAACTTCTGGGTGTACGGGTGCGACGGCGCCGTGAGGACCGACTCGACCGGGCCGTGTTCGACGACGCGGCCGGCTTCGAGCACCACGACGTCCTGTGCGAGGCTGCGCACGACGGCCAGGTTGTGCGTGATGAACAGCAGGGACAGATCCCGCTCGCGCTGCAGGCGACGGAGCTGCTCGACGAGCAGGGCCTGGACGGAAACGTCGAGGGCCGAGGTGATCTCGTCGCACACCAGGATCTCTGGCTCCACGGTGAGCGTGCGTCCGACTGCCACGCGCTGGCGCTCGCCACCGGAGAGCTGGTCGGGCATGCGGTCGTAGTAGGCCGTGCTGAGCGCGACGTCCGAGAGAACGCTCTCGACCCGCTCCCTGCGCGCCTGACGGTTCAGAGACGTGAAGTGCCGCAGCGGTTCCTCGATGTTCTGGCCGACGGTCATGCGCGGGTCGAGCGACGCGTACGGGTTCTGGAAGACGTACTGGATCTTGCGGCGAAGTTCGGTGGGGCGGTCCTTGGGCTTCGGTCCGACCGCCGTCTCGCCGAAGGTGACCGAGCCATGCCAGCGGTCGTGCAGGCCCACCAGGCACCTGGCGAGAGTGGTCTTGCCGGAACCGGATTCCCCGACCACGGCGGTACATCGACCGGCCTCGAGGACGAGGTCGATGCCGTGCAGGATCGGGAGCGCGCCGTAGTGGGCCACCAGGTCGCGCACCTGGAGCACGGGTGTGGACTCCGGCACCTCGGGTGGGGCTGGCCTGCTGGCGATCTTGAAGGTGCCCTTCTCCACCGGGTGCAGACAGCGCACCTGCTGACCGGTCCCGACCGACGCCAGTTCCGGTCGGGCGGCGCGGCAGTCGGACTGCACCTGATGGCAGCGGTCGGCGAAGCTGCAGCCGACGGGCCACGCGCCAGGGCGGGGTGGGCGACCCTCGATGCCCTCGAGCGTGGTGGCGCGGACGGCCGACGGCGCGGCGGCGATCAGGCCTGCGGTGTACGGGTGCCGAGGGTCGGCGAACAGTTGTGTCGCAGGCCCGATCTCGGCGAGCTGCCCTGCGTACATGACGGCCAGCCGGTCGGCGATCTGCGCGACGACGGCGAGGTCGTGGCTGATGTAGACCGACATCACCTGATGACGGGCGGTCAGTTCGCGCACGGTGTCGAGCACGCGGCGCTGAGTGGTGACGTCCAGACCGGTGGTCGGCTCGTCGAGCACGATCACTCTGGGCCGCGCCGCGAAGGCCATGGCGATGGCGACGCGCTGCTGCTGGCCTCCGGAGAGCTGATGCGGGTAGCGCGCCAACAGTTCGGGGTCGGGAGGCAACCCCACTTCGGTCAGCACCTCGAGCACGCGGTCCTCGACCGACTGTCCGACGGGCAGTGAGTCCGGGTGGACCGTCAGCGCCTCCCGCAGCTGCCAGCCGATCCGGTGGCCGGGGTTGAGGCCCGCGCCGGGATCCTGCGGGACGTAGCTGATGAGCGACCCGCGGGCCTCACGAAGTTCGTTCTGCGACAACGCGAGAACGTTCCTACCGTCGATGTACACGGCACCGTCGGTGATCTCGAGTCCGCGGCGCGCGAGTCCCAGGAGCGCGACGGCAACCGTCGACTTGCCCGACCCCGACTCACCGACCATGCCGAGGACCTGTCCCTGGCGCAGGTCGAACGAGACGTCCTCGACGATCGGCGCGCGCCGCGCCCGGCTGATCACCGTCAGGCCGGTGACCCGCAGGCCGGGAGCCGCGGTGCCGAGCGCGGTCATGCGTTGGCCTCGATCCCGGAACCGATCACCGCGGTGTCGGCCCGGTCCTCGCCGAACGCGGCACGGGCGAACGCGTCGGTGAACAGATTGGTGCCGATGGCGAGCACGGCGAGGACGAGCGCAGGCGCGACGACTCCCCACGGGTTGCTCGGCATGCCGAGCCGGTTCTCGTTGATCATCACACCCCAGGAGGGGTCGGGCGGCTGGACGCCGAAGCCGAGGAAGTTCAGGCCGGAGATGATCACGATCGACGCGCTCAGCCGCAGGCCCGCTTCGACGGCCAGCGGCGTGCTCAGGCTCGGAAGGATATGGCGCGCAATCACTTTGCGCGGTGGGACACCCCACAGGGCGACCGCCTGGACGAAGTCGCGCTCACAGATGTCCTGGGCGCTGGCGTGCACCACCCTGGCGATCTGCGGCGCCTGGGCGATCGCGACCGTCAGCACCAGCAGCCACGACGGGGTACCGAGCACGCTGACCACGAGGAGGACGAACACCAGCTGCGGGAAGGCGAGCAGCACGTCGACCCCGCGCATCAGGGCGGTCTCGGCCCAGCCGCGGCGATAGGCGGACGTGACGCCCACGAACGTGCCGATGACGAGCGCCAGGCCCGTCGACAGAATCGCGAGTACCAGCAGCAGCCACCCGCCGGCGAGCAGACGCGAAAGCACGTCCTGCCCAAGGCCGTCGGAGCCGAGCGGGTAGCCGGGGCCCGGTGGACTCGACGGCGGCGCCACGAAGTCGGTGGCCGAGCGCGGCGCCACGAAGGGGCCGACGAACGCGAGGGCCAGGACGACGACGGCAAGGGCCAGCCCGATCCGGCCGCGCCAGGACCTCAGGGCTCCGACGAGGGCACGCGCGATGGCGCCGCGATCGCGCCGGGCGGCGGGTGGGCGCGTGGTCAGGGTCGACGACGTCATCGCGGGAGCCTCCGTCGGGGGGTGACCAGCAGGACGGCGACGTCGGCGAGGATGTTGAGGACGACATAACAGGTCGACAGCAGCAACACGAGCGCCTGGATGACGGGGACGTCGCGTGCCGTGATGGCGTCGACGAGGGCCAGCCCGATTCCTGGGAACTGGAAGACCGTCTCGACGAGCACGATGCCGCCTGCGAGGTAGATGAGCGAGAGGCCGACGACCTGGACGGTCGGCGCCAGCGCGTTCGGCAGGGCGTGCCGGAACAGCAGCCTGCGGGGCGCGACGCCCTTGAGCCGGGCGACCTCCGCGTAGTCGCTGTCGAGCGCCTCGATCACCGATCCGCGGCACATCCGCAGGATGTACGGCACCACCACGATGGTCAGCGTGAGGACGGGCAGCACCATCTTGACGGGCTGGTCCCAGATCTGCTGCCCCGGTCCGAGTACCGAAATCGCCGGGAACACATGCAGATTCACCGCGAGGAACAGCACCACGAAGACACCGACGATGTACTCGGGCAGCGCGCTGGCCACCAGGGAGACGATGCCGAGCACGTGGTCGAGAAGACCGTCGCGCCGCGACGCGGTGAGCGCGCCGAGCGTCACGCCGATCGCCACCGACACCAGGGCGGCCACCACGACCAGGACGACCGAGTTGAGCAATTTGGGGCCAAGGAGTTCGGTGACGGGCTGCCGCGTCGACAGTGACGTGCCGAGATCACCATGGAAGATGCCGGTGAACCAGTCGACGAAACCGGTCCACGCCGACTTGTCCAGGCCGAGTTGCTCCCGCAGGACCGCCAGGCGTTCGGGCGTCGCCTGCTGGCCGAGGATCGCCTGGGCTGCGTCGCCGGGCAGCACCAGCGTGGCGGCGTAGACGATCACGGTGACGACAAGGACGGTGAACACGCCCCAGGCCGTGCGGGTGAGCAGCAGTGACAGGATCGGGCGTGGCTTTGCGACGCGCGTGGGCACCGGTTTCTGATCGGCCGAGCTTTCGAGATGGGTAGTCAATGCACACCCCTCAATTAGTAGATTGTTGACAATCATCCATTCTTGGGCGCGGACGTGTCAAGAGGAAGACGGGCTCTCACCGCGGATGCGCCGAGGGCGCACGCCGTCACCGCCGCCAACGGGACCAGGAGCGCCCCCGTCCACGAGACGAGTTCGATCAACCACCCCGTGATGGCCGGTCCGGCCAGGATCGCCACGTAGCCCGCCCCGACGACCCGCGAGAGGTTCCGCCCCGCCCGCACGCCGAACACGTTGCCCGCAGCGGTGAACACCTGTGGCGCCCCGACCGCCAGGCCCAGCCCGAACACGATCCATCCGCACGTCAGCACCGGAAGCGAGGTGGCCACGACGACCACCACCATGCCCGTCGCCGCGACCAGGCTTCCCGCCCTCAGCACGCGGACCGGCCCGACGCGGGCCGTGACACGGTCGATGGTCAAGCGCGACAACGTCATTGCCACCAGAAACGACGCGACCACGAAGGCTCCCGCCGACGGGGACGCGCCCAGATGCTGCTGGGCGTGCAGGCTCGCCCAGTCCATGGCGGACCCCTCCGACAGGAAGAGGAAGAAGGCGAGCACGCCGAGGAACACGATGCGCAGTCGCTGGCTCCTGCCCTCCTGCGGCGTCGCCTGCGAGCCGGAATCGGCCACCCACCTGCTCCGCGCGCGGCGGCCACGCAGTCCGACGGCCGCCGCTGCGACGACGACCAGACACGTCGAACTGACCGCCAAGGCGACGGGCATGCCGTCGAGCCCGACCGCGAACCCGCCCGCGCCGAGGAGCGCACCGACGACCGTGCCCCCCGAATAGGTGCCGTGAAAGGACGCCATGATCGGACGTTCGCCGTCACGCTGCACGTCGACCGCCACCGCATTGACCGAAACGTCTGCGGCTCCGGCCATCACGCCGAACAGCAGGGCTCCGAGCACGGCGTGCATCAGGGTGTGGGCGGCCAACGGCACCAGCATCGTCACCGCCATCGCGGCGCTGCCCGTGAGCGCCACGCCCTCGCCGCCGAACCGGTCGACCAGCACGCCGGCCACCTGCATTCCGACGAGCGAGCCGACGCCCAGGACCAGCAGCATCGTGCCCATCGTCGACGCCGACATCCCGACCGCCTGTTTGAGACCGGGCAGGTGGACCGCCCACGTGGACAACAGGATTCCGAAGGAGGCGAAGAGACCGTAGAGGGCAGGGCGGGCGCCCCGCAGGGCGGGGCGCGCCACACGCGTGGTCGTGTGACTACCCACCGAGTTCGGGGCGCAGGTCCGCCGCCACGCGGTCGGCCTCGGCCAACGCACCGTGCGAGCCCGCGGTGTCGGAGGTGTAGTCACCGGCGAAGTGCATGGTACCGACGGGCTTCCGCACGTCGGGCAGATAACTTGCCCGATCGAAGCGGGGGTAGGCGAACGCTGCGTCCCAACGCTTCAGGTGGGTGCCCGTGACCCGGCCCCGCGCATCGGGGAGGAAGCGGTAGAAGTCCTCGAGCCACTCCTCGGTGACCACCGAATCGTCCTTGGTGTGAAGCTCGTCGAGGGGATCCCTGCCCCGGAACATCTCGAAGTACGTACGGTTTCCCGTCCCCGGCGAGAAGTGGCGGCCGGTCCTCGGCTGGGTGACGCCGTGGAACGCGGTGCCCACCGAGACGACGTAGAAGTAGTCGGCCCAGTGTGGTCGATCCGTACAGTCGAGCACCACCCCGAGGGTCGTCTGCGACGGCGTCGGCACCGCCGCCACCGCCTCCTTCTTCCACTCGGGGAGGCTCGGCACGAGGTGCGGCACGGCCGGCCCCGGCACGGCGACGACGACCCTGGCGGCCGTCACGGTCGCGCCTCGACCGTCCTCGGAATAGCGCAGCTCCCATGAGCCGTCCTCGTTCGGAGAGATCTGGTGGACCGTGGTGTTCAGCGACACGACGTCCGAAACCCTCTGGTAGAGGGCGTTGAAGATCGACTGCATGCCGTCGGGCACGTAGCCGCGGCTGGCGCCGTCACGCACCAGGAAGCTGGCCAGGTACCGCAGGCCGAACTTGGCCGCCAGTTCGTCGGGGGTGCCGACGCACGCCCCCGCGACCGCGGACCAGATGATGTCCCACGCCTCCTCGGACATCGGCCCGACGAAGTCGCTCAGGGAGACCTTCGACAGCTCGTCCGCGTCGGAGAGGTCCTTGCCGTGCTCGCCGTAGGCTGCGGTCAGCGACCCAACGAGCCGTTTGACGTCCTGCCGTCCCTCCTCCGAGATGGGAAGCATGTCCGCCAGGTCCTCGGACCTGGTGCCCAGCGTCGTCTGGCCGTCGATGTGCACGCCGAACGTCCGCGGCTCGACCGGCTCGTAGTCGATCCCCAGCTCCGCGCACAGCTTGTCGGTGTCGGTCCCGGTGTAGACGAACATCGCGCCCGTGTTGATGGTGACGCCGTCGACGACCGTGGTCGCCGTGCGCCCGCCGACGTGGGAGAGCCGCTCGAACACCCGGATTCGTGCTCCGGTGCCCCGAAGTTGTTGGGCCACGCGAAGTCCGGCCGGGCCTGCCCCGACAATGGCCACGTCCAGTGTGCTGTCGTTCATTCGTTCATCCACTTCGTCGTCATCTGCGTTGTGGCCGTCACCGGGCATGGACGGCTCCGTTCACCTCGTCGAGCGTGCGAACCGGACAGCCGCGCGCGAACACGGGGTCGAGCAATCCGTTGCTCAGTTCGTCGACGACCTGCTCCGGGTCCGCCGCGCGACGCTTGCCGGTCGGGCGACCCAGGGCGGTCAGCACGGCGGGCGACATGAAGTAGGCGCCCACGGCGAGCAGGGAAACCAACTCGAATGCCTCGGGATTGCGGTCGGCCAGCGCGGACAGGGCGGCCCAGGACGGCTCGTCGGGCAGGACGGCGATGGCGTCGCCCAGCGCGCGCCCCTCCCCCGCCAGCGCGGCAGCCGCACGCTGCAGTAGCTCATCGAAGTTCGGAAGATGATCCAGTGCAGGCGAATCCGTTGCACCGGGCATCAGAACGGCCGCCGCAGCACGCACCCGGTCCAGCTGTTCCCGCGACAGACTGGGCTCGCGGGTCATGCGGGCACCCGCATGTCGCGCGCGGTGTCCGCCAGGTGCGTCGCCGTGCGCAGCGAGAGCGCCGTGATGGCGGCGGTCGGGTTGACCGAACCGCCCGTCACCATCACGCTGCCGTCGACGATGAAGAGGTTCGGCACGTCGTGCGACCTTCCGAAGGGGTCGACGACCGAGGTCGCCGGATCGTTGCCCATCCGCGCCGTGCCCAACAGGTGCCCCGACTCGGTCAGCGGAGCGATCAACGTGCGCGTGGCGCCTGCTGCCTCGTGGGCCTCGACCATCCTGTTCTGCATGAAATCGATCATGCGATCGGAGTTTTCGTTCCTCCGATAGTTGAGCTTGACGCCGGGCAGCCCGCTGCTGTCGGTCGCCGACCGGTCGAGGGTGACGGTGTTCGTCTCCTCGGGGAAGTCGTCGATGTTGCCCGACCAGATCATCGATCGCCCCGTGTAGCGGGCGAGGTCGTGAATCTGGTCGCCCCAGCGGTCGTCGAAGCCCCTGCCGTGCAGATGGTCGAGAACGTGCAGCACGCCCAGCGGCGGCATCAACGCCCACTTCGCACCGCGGAGGAACCCGCGCGAGGCGTCCGTCTCGGCGAACTCCAGGGAGTACATCAGCTGGCCCGCGGGCCCGTGCCACGCCTCGATCTCGTCGTCGTACGTGCCGATCACGCTGCAGATGGGATGCACCATGAGGTTCTTGCCGACCAGCCCACTCGAGTTGGCGAGACCCTCGGAATGCCGGTCATCGGACATCAGCAGAACCCGCGGCGTGCCGATACCGTTGCTCGCCAACACGACCGCGTTGGCCTCGATGCGGTGCTCGCTGCCGTCGGTGTCCATCCAGATGGCGCCATTGGCAAGACCATTGCGGTCGACGGTGATGCGCGCGACCCTCGCGCCGGTGATCAACGTGGCACCCGCCGCCGTCGCGTGCGGCCAGTAGGAGATGTCGAAGGACGCCTTCGCCCCGACCGGACACCCGCGTTCGCACAACCCCCACCGCACGCACTGGCCCATGTTCTTGAACGCAGTCGACGGGATGCCGTTGGTCCCCGGCCACCAGTGCCACCCCAGCGAGTTCATGCCGCGCGCCATGGTGACCCCTGCCGCGCCGATCGGGTGCGGAGGCAAGGGGTAGTCGTGCTCGGGATAGGCGGGGTCGCCGCCGAGGCCTGCGACGCCGATGAACTCCTCGACCCTGCGGTAGTAGGGCTCGAGGTCCTCGTATCCGATCGGCCAGTCGTCACAGATGCCGTCGACCGTCTTGACGCGGAAGTCGCTGGGCAGCAACCGCATCCAGTGCGCGCCGTAGAAGACGGTGCCGCCGCCGACACCGTTGAACATGATCGGGTCGGTGTCGGCGTCCTCGACGTTGAGCGGGTAGTCCGCCCTGGCCCGTCGCTCGTTGGGCCACACAGACCACTTGCCGCGGGTCAGCAGCTCGAACTCCGGCTTGTTGGCGGGCATGTCGCCCTGGTTGACCCAGTCGCCCTGCTCGAGGCAGACGACCGAGAACCCGCGGGTGGCGAGGGTGTGCGTTGTCACGGCACCGCCGGGGCCGGCGCCGACGACGAGGACGTCGACCCGACCCTTCGATCCATTGCCTGTCATGGCGCTCCTTGTTCTGCTGTGCTGTCGGTGGTGATCGGGGGGACCAGGAAGGCGAAGTCGCACCCCCGGTCGATCTGCATGACGCTCTCCGCGTAGAGGCGGCCGAATCCTCTGGCGGGTGGCGTGGTGGCGTAGGGCGGCCGGTCGACAGCCTGGCGTCGTGCCGCGAGTTCGGCCTCGGACAGCTCCACCCGCAGTGACCTGGCGGGCACGTCGAGGACGATCACGTCGCCCGTCTCGATCAGCGAGAGTGGGCCGCCCACGGCGGATTCCGGGGCGACGTGCACCACGGCCGTGCCACCACCGACGGTGCCGCCCATCCGCCAGTCGGTGATGCGGAGCATGTCCTTGACCCCTGCCGCGATCAGCCGTTCGGGCATCCGGATCAGGCCGGTGCCGGACATCCCGATGGAGCCCCGAGGACCCTCACCGCGAAGAACGATGACGTCGTCGGCCACGACCTCCAGCGAGGGATCGTCGATGCGCGCCTCGAAGTCGGCGAGGCCGTCGAAGACGACCGCCCGCCCGCGGTGGGAGAGCAGTTCGGGCGAGGCCGTGCCCATCCGTAACACCGCGCCGTCGGGCGCGAGATTGCCTCGGAGCACGGCAATCCCGCGCGGTGGCGCGATCGGATGCGCGAGCGAGCCGATGACGCGCGAGTTCTCGGACCGCGCCTCGCCGATCGCCTCGTCGAGCGTTGCTCCCATGACCGTCATGGCGTCGAGGTGCAGGAGTGGCCGCAACGAATCCAGAAGGGCGGGAACACCCCCGGCGTTGAAGAGGTCCGCCATGTAGTAGTCCCCCATCGGCTTCATGCTGAGCAGCACCGGGGTGTCCATGGACATCTCGTCGAATCGTTCGAGCGGAAGCCGGATTCCAACCCGTCCCGCGATGGCGATGAGGTGGGTGACGGCATTCGTGGCGCCGTCGATGGCGACGAGCGCGCGGATGGCGTTGTCGAAGGCGTCGGCCGTCATGACGGCCGACGGCCTGGTGTCGGTCGCGGTCAGGCGCACGATCTGTTCGCCCGCATCGCGGGCCATGGCGAGCCGTCGCGCGTCGACGGCGGGAATGGCTGCACTTCCGGCAGGCGCCATGCCCAGAGCCTCGGTCGCGATGGCCATCGTCGACGCGGTTCCGAGGGTGCTGCAGTGTCCGGAGCTGGGCTCCACGGCCGCCTCGAGGGTCTCGATGTCGGCGTCGGTGATCTCCCGCCTGCCAAGCGCGTCGAACGCACGCTGGCAGTCCGAGCCGATGCCCACCGATCGGCCCTTCCAGAAGCCCGTGAGCGACGGGCCGCCCGGCACCACGATGGTCGGCAGGTCCAGCGATGCCGCGGCCATCAGCATCGCCGGGATGGTCTCGTCGCACGCGCCGAGCAGGACCAGTCCGTCCACGGGATAGGCCCGTGCGGTCTCCTCGATCTCCATCGACAGCAGGTTGCGGTGCATGAACGTGTCGCCGACGGGTCGCGTCATGTCGGCACCCATGGTCATGGTGTTGAATACGCGCGGCAGCCCGCCAGCCGCCAGCACGCCGTCGCGGATGGCCGACACCATCTGGTCGAAGTGACGGTGGCAGCGGGTGAAGTCGCTCTCGTTGGTGCCGATCGCGATGATGGGCCTGCCGTAGTCGGTCCCGCGGAGGCCGAGTGACTTGAAGGCCGTCCTGCGCTGGAAGCCCTCCATGCCACCCTCGTCGGTCCACTCCTGGCTCCGCCGCACGCCGGGATCGCCGGAACATCCGTTCAGCACTGCGAATTCCTCTCTGCCTGAGCTTCTTTGAACGTTGCTCGGTCAGGCCGGAGCGAGAGCATCCTCGAGCTTGCGCAGTTCCCGGACCAGCGCCGTGCGTTCGGCTTCCTGCGGCATGAGGTAGGGGGCGCGAACGTCGCCGACGTCGACACCCCGCAGCTGGGTGCCGAGCTTGACGACGCTGACGTAGTTCTCCGACGTGCCGATGAACCGGAGGAAGGGCCGCAGGCGCCCCCACGCGGCGTCGAGTTCGGGGCCGAGCTGCCGCTGCCTGCACAGCTCGAGCACCTCGACGATCAACTCCGGCACCACGTTTCCCGCCCCGAGCAGCGCGCCGTGAGCGCCGGCGAGCACCGCGGGAGCGGTGAGGTCGTCCCAACCGATGTACACGGCGAAGTCGGCGGTCGTCGACCACGACAGGATGTCGCCGAGCAGTGTCCCGTCGCCCGAGCTCTGCTTGACGGCGCTGACGTTGGACAGCCGTGCGAGTTCCTCGATCTGCTCGACGGTCATCAGCCCGGCCGACGGCGTGTTGTACAGCATGATGGGAAGTGCCACAGCGTCGTTGACCTCGGTGTAGAAGGCCTTCTTCTCCCGCCAGTTGACGGCCTCACCGAACGGCGCGGGCAGCAGGATGCCCGCGGCGCCGATCTCTTGTGCGTCCTGGCTGAGCGTCACGGCATCGCGGGTCGCGAGCGCTCCCGTCTGCACGATGAACGGCAGGCGACCATCCGACGCCTCCGCGACCACCCTGGCGAGCTGCTTGCGCTCGTCGAAGGTGAGCGCACCGTGCTCTCCGGTGCCCCCAGCGACGACGACGCCGGCGGCACCCGCCTGCACCTGCCGCTCGATCAGCTGCCGCGTGCCGTCGGGATCGATGCCGTCGCCCTTCATCGGTGTCACCAGTGCGGTGACCAACCCGGCGGGCCAGACGTTCCTGCTCATGCCATCTCCTCTGAATACGTTGCTGTGTTGCCTATTTGGCGATGACGACGTGCTTCTTGCGCGACAGATCGTCGATGGAGTAGCTGGAGTTCTCGTAGCCGAGCCCGGACATCCCGAAGCCGCCGAACGGCATCTCGACGGGTGCGACGAGTGCGGCGTTCACCTCGACGGTGCCGTGTTCGAGCGCATCGACGAGGCGCAGGGCCCGGCGGGTGTTCTCCGTCCAGACCGAAGCGACGAGGCCGAACTCCGTGTTGTTGGCGAGCGCGATCGCGTTCTCCTCGCCGTCGAACGTCTCGACGGTGATGACGGGGCCGAAGATCTCCTCGCGGAGAATCGCACTGCCCAAGGGGATCTCGTTGAGCACCGTCGGCTCGAAGAAGTAGCCGTCCAGACCGTCGATGCGGTGTCCGCCGGCCTGCACGGTGGCGCCGGCCCGAACCGCGTCCTGCACCAGGCCGTCCACCTTGTCCAGGTGTGCGGGCCCGACCAGCGGCCCCATTTCGACGTGGTCCCCGTCCTGCGGCGGCCCGACGCGCAGTGAGGCGACGGCCTCCTTCAGCATCCCAAGGAAGTCCCCTTCGACGGACGCGTCGACGAGCACCCTGGTGGCGGCGCCGCAGCACTGGCCGCAGTTGTAGAAGGCCGCGGTCCGGATCATCGCGACGGCCTTGGCCAGGTCGGCGTCGTCGAAGATCACGACCGGCGTCTTCCCGCCCAGCTCGAAGCGAAGGTGCTTCAGGGTGTTGGCGCCCGCCCTCGCCAGGGCCGACCCCGTCGCCACGGATCCGGTCATCGAGATGACGTCGACTTCCTGGTGTCCGCCGAGCGGCTGACCCACGTCGGCGCCGGTTCCCAGCACCACGTTGAGGACGCCCGGTGGGAGCACTGCGCGGGCCAGATCGGCGAACAAGGTCGTCGTCAGCGGCGTGAGCTCGGACGGCTTCAACACCACGGTGTTGCCCGCCGCCAGGGCAGGCGCCATCTTGGCCACCGCGGCACCCAACGGGAAGTTCCACGGGGTGATGGCGCCCACCACGCCCAACGGCTCGCGCCGGACGTAGGACAGGTAGCCCTCGACGTACTCGTCGGCGGCCGGAGTCTGGACCGTGCGGATGGCGCCTGCCATGAAGCGCAACGTGCCTGCCGAGCCGGCGAATTCAGCCCGCGAGGTGACGATCGGCTTGCCGACGTTCAGCGATTCCAGCTGGGCGAGGAGCTCCCGCTTGTCGTCGAGCAGCGCGGCCAGGGCGAAGAGGTGCTCGGCTCGGTCGGCGGGCGTCCGGCGACGCCATGCCGTCGAGGCGCGCCGGGCCGCCTCGACCGCACGGTCGACCTCTGCGGAGGAACCCAGCGGCACCTCCGCGAGCACCTTTCCGGTGCCCGGGTTGAGCACCGGGTGCCGCAGCTGTCCGCCTGCGTCGACGACCCCGTCGATGACGTGACCGAACTCGTAGTCGGCGAGGACGCCGATGACCTCGTCCGAGGGAAAGCCGGCCTGTGACTCCGACATGGATTCAGGCCGTGGTGGTTTCGTCGTCGCCGTGCTTCATGAGCACGGCCACGTCGTGAAAGTCAGAGTCGTGGTCGAACGTGACGACGAGGCCCTTGCGGAAGTAGACGCAGTCCCCGGCGGTGAGGGTGAACGACTCGCCACCCTCGACCGACACCTTCGAACTGCCCGCGATGACGTAGAAGAACTCGTCGTTCTCCATCGGTACGACGTAGTGTCCGGCCTCCTTGAAGCTGCCCACCCGCCGTGCACCGTCGGCGGACTGGTACAGCCAGGCCTGGTGTCCGTTGTACTCGGGCAACGGATCGAACTGCGTCGTGTGGACGTTGAACCGCGGCACGCTGGTGTCGTGCATGGTCATGGGCGTTCCTCCGAATCCGTCGTTGGCCGAGAGCTGACGAGCCCTCGGCTGCAGGCCTCCCATCGGAATGTACAAACGTACCTTCCAAGGCATGTACGAATGTACGTTCTCCATGGACACGACGCAATACCTGATGGAAAAATGCGTCAAATAGACTGTGGCACAACCACTTCAATCACGTCGGGAGACGTTCGGTCCGCAGCTAGTCGACGAGGCGACGAAGGACGGCGTCGACCTCGTCACGGGACGGCATGCCGTGGATGACGGCCCTGATGAACAGGCCGTCGACGACCATCGCGATCAACTGCGCCGTCACGGCGTCCACGTGCTCGGACAAAACGGCGAGAAAGGCCTCGTCCCACTCCCGGCTCAACGACCGCAGCTGAGGTCGGCGCAGGGCCGCCATGTAGAGCTCGTGCTCGACCACCAGACGACCCCAGTGATGCGTCAGCGCGTTCATGACGTAGTCGCCGACCGACCGGATGAGGTCGACGTCGGTGTCGAGGTCGGCCGCCCACGCGGCGAGATCGTCGTCGGTGGCCTTCTTGGCCTCGACGATCGCGGCGGCGAGAAGGTCGTCCAGCGTGGCGAAGTGGTAGGTGGTCGAGCCGAGGGGGATGCCCGCGACGGCGGCCACGGCCCGGTGCGTCAGACCCTCCACGCCCTTGTCGGCGACGACCTCGAGAGCGGCCAGCGCGATGGTCCGTGGCCGCTCCGGGTCCGCGGTCCCTCGAGGCAACACTGCTCCTTGCCTGATGCACTGCCCATTCAGTGGTCGTGAGCCTACAACCTGCCGTCACCCCGGTTGTCCAGCCGAACTGGACTGATCGCCGACCGATCAGTCATCGTAGTAAGCGACCGGCCGGTCATCCGCCATCGCGGGCCCATCTAACAGATAGCTCAATGCCGACGCCTCGACACCTTTCCGACCGCTACGAGCTGTCGGAGATCATCGGCTTCGGCGGCATGTCCGAAGTCCATCTCGCCCGTGATCTCCGGCTGCAGCGAGACGTCGCGATCAAGGTGCTGCGCACCGAACTCGCCCGCAACCCGCGGTTCTATCTGCGCTTCCGCCGCGAGGCACAGCACGTCGCCGGGCTGAACCATCCGGCGATCGTCGCGGTGCACGACACCGGCGAGGTCGACACTCCCGACGGTCGGGTTCCGTACATCGTCATGGAGTTCGTCGACGGTGTCACGCTGCGCGAGGTCATGAACGCCGACGGCCCCGTCGCACCGCAACGCGCCGTCGAGATCATCGCCGACGCCTGCGCCGCGCTGCACTACAGCCACCAGAAACGCATCATCCACCGCGACGTCAAACCCGCCAACATCATGCTCACCACATCGGGTGCGGTGAAGGTGATGGACTTCGGCATCGCCCGCGCCCTGCACGACGACGGCGAAAAACTCACCCAGACCTCGGCCGTCATCGGCACGGCGCACTACCTGTCACCCGAGCAGGCGAACGGTGACCCGGTCGACGCTCGCTCCGACATCTACTCGTTGGGCTGCGTGCTCTACGAAATCCTCACCGGGGTAACGCCTTTCGTGGGCGACTCTCCCGTGGCCGTGGCCTATCAGCACGTCCGCAACGATCCCGCCGCACCCTCGACGCGGCACCCCGGCATCTCGCCCGAGCTGGACGCCGTCGTCCTCAAGGCACTGGCCAAGAACCCCGACAACCGTTACCAGAGCGCTGCCGAGATGCGCAACGACCTGATCCGCGTGCATGCCGGTGAAGAGCCCGACGCACCAAGGGTTTTCACCGACGCCGATCGCACCGATCTGCTGACGTCCTCACCTGCGCGCCGGGACACGGGATTCCGGATCAGCAGGCGATGGATCATCGCGGCGGCGCTGCTGACCGTCTTCGCCATCGCCGTGACCGTCCTCGTCAACGTCGCCATCGGAAATCGCCAGCGGATCCCGGACGTCAGTGGCCAGTCGCCGATCGACGCCAAGGTGCAGCTGCAGAATCTCGGCTTCAAGACCCTCACCAACCCGGCGTCGAGTGCCACGGTGCGGCAGGGCACCGTCATCGGCACCGACCCGGCGGCCAACACGAATGCGCGCCTCGACGACACGGTCACCATCAACGTGTCCAGCGGTCCCGAGCAACGGCCGATCCCGGACGTCGCCAACCTCAGTCCGTCGGACGCCGCGGACCGGCTCAAGGCGGCGGGCTTCGTCGCCGTCGACCGAACCGACGCCGCCTCGGCGACGGTGCCCAAGGGCGTGGCGATCCGCACCAATCCGCCCGCGGGAACGACGTCGGCGGTCACGGACAAGGTCACCATCGAGGTCAGCGCAGGCCCTGATACGCAGCGGCTGCCCGACGTCGCCGGGCAGACAGTCGATCTGGCGACGACCAACCTCACCATCGCGGGCTATACGACGATTCTGAAAGCCCCGGTGGACGGCCCGCTTCCCGAGGGGCAGGTCGTGGCGACCGATCCGCCCGGGGGCACCGAGGTATCGGTCGACAGTGCCGTCACCCTGAAGGTGTCGAAGGGCAACCAGATCCCCATGCCCGATCTCACCGGATATACCTGGGACGACCTGTTGCCGTACCTGCATCAGACCGCGGGCCTCACCGGCCCGATCCAGCGGGGTCCGGACGTCCAGGCAGGCGATCAGGGGCATTTCAAGGTGGTCCAACAGAGTCCCGCCCCCCAAACGCCGATCACCCGCGACGGCACGATCACGGTCAACTTCGGCTCGTGACGTCAGTCGGTCAGGCGAACCGTCAGCGCGACCCGGCCCTTGCCGTCCACCGTGGCCACCCCGTGCCCGGCACGCTCGGCCCCGTCGAGTCGCAACGTGAGCGGTCCGCCCTCGCCGAGGAAGTTGCGCCACCACGTCTTCGTCTGCGGGAGATTGGCGTTGATCACGATGTCGTCGCCGCTGCGGCAGTATGCCACCGGGATGCTGAAGCTGCGTCCGGAGCGCCGACCGGTGTAGCCGAGCACGGCGATGTTGCGGTTCACCAGGCCGCCGAAGCGTGGCGACCGGGCGATCGCCGCCACCGGCGCGTTGAGGATCGGCGCGGCACGCATGAAGAGCCGTCCGAGTTTGTTCGGTTGCGTGGTCATGATGTCAGCCGTCCCCTTCCCTCAAACGATCAGTGTTATGCAGAGCGCGGCGAGCGCAAGACCCTGCAAGACGGCGCGCACGTTGATGATCCTGTCCCAGTTCGCCTGCAGCTCGCGCACATTCGGTAGAACCTGGCCGTTCTCGGCGGCCGCGGTGAGTTGTCTGTTGATCGGCGCGCTCACCCGCGTATAGAGCACGAGCCACACCAGCAGCAGGAGCAGACCGACGCCGGCCGAGATCGCCTGCGGCCAGTTCGTGGCGAGTGCGCCCAGGGTGGTGCTCGTGGCGGCGGCAACGAGACCGACCACACCCGGTATCGGCATCCGGCGGTCGCCGTATCGGTGCACGAACCCCGCCACCGCGCCCAGCGATCGGTCGTCGACGCGAGCCAGGGCCGGTCGCAGCACCACCGCACTGAACACGTCGGTGCCGTAGACGACTCCCACGCCAATGACGGCTATCAATGCGGCGAGTTGCGCGATGGACATCTCGAATCCTCCGGATGGTTTCACTGCTAGGAACACTAGCGATGCTAGGCGGCGGGGATCTCTCTCGTCAAGAGCAGTGCTAGATCAGCTAGCGATGCTAGTGTCGCGTATGCCCATCGAGGACCGCCGTTCGCGCGAGCGCGCTGCGCGACGCCAGCTGATCATCACGACGGCGCGCCGAGTGGCCGAAGCCGAGGGCTGGGACGCCGTCACCACGCGTCGGCTGTCCACCGAGATCGAGTACAGCCAACCCGTGCTCTACACGCACTTCGCCAACATGGACGAGCTCGCACGGGCGGTGGCCATCGACGGATTCAGTCAACTCGGCGGGACGCTGCGCGCGGCACGCACCGACGCCGCCACGCCCGCCGAGGCACTACGACAGCTGGCACACGCTTACGTCGACTTCGCCAGACAGAACCCTGCGCTGTACGACGTGATGTTCACGCGCGCAACCACATTGCACTTCGCCGCAGACGACACCCCGCCGGAGCTGGAGACCGCCTTCGCCGAACTGCGCAGCGTGGCCGGAGACCACCACGACGACGCGGACACCTTCGCGGAAGTGCTCTGGTCGGCCCTGCACGGACTGGTGACCCTCGGCCGTGGGCATCGATTACGCCTCAGCCACGACGGCGAACGCCTCGAGCTTCTGCTCGGTCAGCTGTCCGCCCAGCCGACTCACTGACCCGTGTCGCGGCCATGCTGGATTTACGCCAGCCCGCGATAGAGGATCGGATCGTGTTCACCGACGTCGAATTCCGCTTCCTCGTCGAACACCCCCGCGGCCGTCTGTCCACCATCGGCCCCGACGACTCCCCGCAGATCCATCCCGTCGTCTTCGTCGTCAGCGCGGGGTCGGGCGACATCGACATCACCAGTCCCCACCTCCGGGACACCCAGAAGTACCGCAACGTCCGGCGCGACCCGCGGGTGTCGCTCGCCGTGGACGACCCCGAGCGGCCGCTCCTCGGCGACGATCCCCGCGGCCGCGGCATCACGCTCGACGGCTATGCGGAAGCGACCGAACGCGCAGGCCTCGACGTGATCCGCATTCATCCGCTTCGGCTGGATGACTGGAACATCGAGGACACGGTCGCGCACCACACCCGTTTCCTGGAATGACCGTGACGTTGGCCGCCAACGCCTTTCGCTGGAAGTCAGCCATCAACGCGGCAACCGCAGCTTGAACCCCGTGTGGGAGGCAACGAAACCCAGGCGCTCGTAAAAGCGGTGCGCATCGACTCGGGAAACGTCACTGGTCAACTGCACCAGTCCGCAGCCGCGCCGCCCCGCCTCGTCCACCGCCCATCCCATCATGGCGCCGCCGACTCCGTTGCCACGTTGGTCGGCCCGGACCCGCACCGCCTCGACCTGGGCGCGGGTGGCGCCGAGGCGAGCCAGGCCCGGGAGGAAACTCAGCTGAAGCGTGCCCACCACCTCGCCACGATGGTCGGCCACGACCAGCAGCTCGCCAGGATCGGCGTCGATCGCCTCGAAGGCCGCGAGGTAGCGCGTCGGATCCCCGTCGGGCACGTCCCCCCGCGCCACGGCCACCGGATCCGCGGCGATCAAGGCGACGAGGGCGGGGACGTCGCCGGCACGCGCCCGACGGAGCGTGACCGTGCCCGTCGGCAACTCCAGATTCGCCAGAAACCCGGCGGTGAGCTCGCCCGTCATCTCATCAGGTTCTCACGGGGCCTTGGTCTAATGGCAGACATGTCAGAGCCGAAGCACATCGGGATCGTGGTCTTCGACGACGTCGAGGAATTGGACGTCGTCGGCCCGTGGGAGGTGCTGTCCTTCTGGACGCATCAATACCCCGAGGACGGGTGGACGGTGTCGTGCATGTCCCTCGAGGGCGGGTTGGTGCATTGCGCCAAGGGCCTCGTCATCCAGGCGGATCACTCCTTCGCCGAAGCCCCCGCGCTCGACGTGCTGTTGTACCCGGGCGGCAAGGGCGCCCGCGCGCAGATCCACGACGAGGCCCGACTGCAGTGGGTGCGCAATCAGCGCAAGACGGTGCCGTTGATGACCAGCGTCTGCACCGGCTCGCTGGTGTATGCCGCGGCGGGCCTGCTCGCAGGCCGGCCCGCGGCCACGCACTGGACCGCCCTGGACCTGCTGGCCGAATTGGATCCAAGCATCGACGTGCGCCGCGAAGAGCGCTTCGTCGACGATGGCGACGTGATCACCTCGGCCGGTGTCTCGGCAGGCATCGACATGGCGCTGCACGTGGTGGTCCGCCTCGCCGGGGCCGACCGGGCCCGTCAGATCCGACGGGGTATCCAGTACGACCCCATGCCGCCGATCTGATCACGAGGCCGGCCAACGGAATAGCGGCTTCCCGACCCGAGTTGTGCGAACAGTACATCGACATCGTCCGGGAGGCCAGGCATGAAGATCGGAATCATCGGAGCGGGTCAGATCGGCGGGACACTGGCACGCAGGTTGCGTGAACTCGGGCACGACGTGGCGGTGTCGAACTCACGTTCTCCCGAGACACTGGCCGACCTCGCCGAGGAAACCGGTGCGACAGCCGTGTGGGCCAAGGACGCCGCCACCAACGCCGACCTCGTCATCGTGAGCATTCCGCAGAAGAACGTTCCCGACCTCGCCGCCGGGATCGTCGACGCCCGCAAGCCGGGCGCCCCCGTGATCGAGACCAACAACTACTACCCGCAGCAGCGCGACGGTGAGATCGCGCCCATCGAGGACGGCCAGGTCGAGAGCGCGTGGGTCTCCGACCAGATCGGTGCGCCAGTCTTCAAGGTGTTCAACGGGATCTGGTGGAAGCACCTGCTGGAGAGCGGTCAACGCTCTGGCACCCCGAACCGCATCGCACTTCCCATCGCCGGTGCGGACGGGCCAGGCCGCGATCTGATCCATCAGATCGTCGACCAGCTGGGTTTCGATCCCGTCAACGCCGGTCCGATCTCGGAGTCGTGGCGACAGCAACCGGGAACGCCGGTGTACGGCAAGGACTTCGACGCCGAAGCCACCCGCACCGCACTCGCCGAGGCAGTACCCGGTCGCACGTCCGAATGGAGCGCCCGCACGGCCTGAGTCGCTGGGACGCCCCTCACCGAAACACGAGCCAGCGCATGGCCGAATACATGTAGACCGCTTCGCAGACGCCACCGAGCACCCTGGCGACGTGGTACTCCACCCCCATGGCAGCCAGCCCCGTCGTGACGCCGAGGATGAACGCCAGATAGTTCACTGCGACGACGACGACGTAGACCGCAGCTTGCGCGGCCATCGGACCGTGCGACCGGAAGTTGAGGGTCCGATTCACGGCGAAGCTGACCGCGAACGCACACGCATAGGCGACCGTCACCGCAATCGACAACCGCACTCCCAACAGCCCGTGAAGCGCCGTGAGCAGGATGAGGTCCAACGCGAACGTGCACCCGTTGAGGACGACGAACCCGATAACCGTCGGCGCCACATGCGCGTCCAGCCCGAACGGCAGTCGCGAGACCAGCCCGACGCACAGTGAATGAAACCTCGCAGCTGGTGACATCGAGCCGTATCCCGTCAACGAGTGCTGACGCATCGGCTCCGCGTCACGTGGCTCCGACCGGCTCGGCCGCAGGACGCCCGGGCCGGATCACGATCAGGCAGAGGTAGAAGTAGACGTAGCCCAGTGCCCATCCCGCTATTACATCCGACGGATGGTGGACGTTCAGGATGACCCGCGCGACACCCACCACGATCACCGTCACCGCACCGGCCGCGATCACGGCTGGCCGTGCCCAACCGTGCACCAGCGGCAGGAGGACGACCATCAGCGCCAGCACGCCGACCGTCACCCCGACGGCGTGCCCGGACGGCAGGGAGCTCGACGGTGCCGACACCAACGCGGTGCTCGGCCGTGGTCTGTCCGTGAGCGCCTTCGCGAGGACCGACACCGGGCCGCTCAGCCCGATGCTGACGACCAGGAAGACCGCGATCCGGTAATACCGCCGCGCCGCTGCCACCGCGGCCACCACCAGTCCGACGACCCGAAAACTGTTGGGACTGAACACGTTGCAGAACACGTCCCATCCCGTCACCCATCCGGGGTGCTGGACGCCGTAGCCGTACATCGCCTCCAGCGAGGGCCGGTCGACCGTGTCCAGCCATGTCCAGTGCTGCGCCCATGCCAACCAGATCAGCGCATAGACGACGGCACAGGTGACGGCGAGAATGGTCATCGGCGCTCTACGGTGACCGGCGGCGGAGTCGGGCGTCGCCGCGTCCAACGCGACCTTCACGGCGTCTCACTGAATCTGTCGGCCACGGGTCCACGGTATGTCGTCATTGCTGAGGAAATGCTGAAAGCGAGTTGATCGCCGGGTACGCGGGGCGGTTGCGGCAGCGCCGAGTTGTCGGACCCCTGTGCTGTGATGGTGTCATGTCTTCGGCGGCAACCTCTTTG